>Ga0255057_10001155_pt1 | contig 15029 bp, 8 predicted proteins | sample Cases_109_6_MG_FD_189022 | JGI IMG/M metagenome (GOLD analysis project Ga0255057, IMG submission 189022) | Seawater microbial communities from Amundsen Gulf, Northwest Territories, Canada - Cases_109_6 | ecosystem: Environmental > Aquatic > Marine > Gulf | place: Canada: Northwest Territories... | reverse complement strand
TCTCGCTTTCGCCCTCGGCGATGACCAACCGGACCTCGTCGCCCGAATTGAGCCGGTCGAAGCCGCCGTTCACGACGGCGTTGCGGTGGAAGTAGATCTCCTGACCATCGGGCAGCAGGATAAAGCCGTAACCCTGCGGGCCGTTCAGGCTCGCCACCTGGCCGTGGGTCGGCACCTCGTGGGTCTTGACGCGGCCGGAGACCTTGCGCGAATGATCCTCCAAGCGGCGCTGGGCCGCGTGGAAGGCGTCGCGAATGGCGACATAGACGTCCTCGTGGGCGTGGCGCGCCGCGGGGTCGCGATTGACCACCAGCCGACGCCCTGGAACGGCGACCTCGACCAGCACGTGATAGAGCTTCCCCTTCCGGTGCTGACGGTGCGGTGCCTCGACCACCACGCGGCAAGAGTTGATGTGGCCATAGTATTGCTCGAGCTTTGCGACCTTCTCACGAACACGGACCGCGACGGCGTCCGAAGGGTCCATGTTACGGAAGGAGAGTTCGAGAGGTACATCCATCGTTTTGCTTCTCCGCTTCTTCCTTGCCAGTTTCCGGGCCGCCAGGCCCTCATCCAACCGAACACCATGAAATCATGGGCCGGGGCCCGTCTCCTTGCGACAGATCAATCCGGTCCTCGGCTTTTCCGAAGCTGAATAGCCACTCGAGGCCATCCCCAGCTCCGGTCACACCGTCCTCGCTCCAGGGATCCGGAAACGGCTTTGCACGAGCACGCTATACCAATCGGCAAATAAAACAGTGGCCTGTACGGGCCTAACTTTCTACAATTTCAAATGGGTCAAAACACTCGTTGATCAATTTCTAATATAAGAACTTGCGGTCTCGGGGCATCGATCATGCGAACTCCAATTTCAGTGCTTTTGGCTTTTCTCCCGCTCCTCCTGGTCGCCTGCGAGGAACCGCAGGAGGTGGTGGAAGAGGTCGTAAGGCCGGTCAAGATTCAGACCATCGGAGCGCCTGATCGCGCCGCGGTGCGCGAGTACCCCGGAACGATCCGCGCCACCCAGAACGCCGAGGTTGCGTTCGAGGTGCAGGGCCGCATCATCGAATTCTTCGTGTTCGAGGGTGACGAGGTGGTGCAAGGGGAGGTCCTCGCCCGATTGGACCCGCACGACTACGAGGCGGACCTGAAGGCGTCGGAGGCCAACATGAAGAAGGCCAAGGCCGACTATGAACGCTCTCTCGGCATCCAGAAGCAAGACGCGGGCGCCATCTCACAAAAGCAGATCGACGCCGACCTCAGAGCCTATGAGGTGTCCAAAGCGAATTTGGAGGTCCCCGAAAAGGCTGTGCAGGACTCACTCCTACGCGCGCCCTTCTCTGGACGCGTGGCGCGCAAGCTCGTTGAGGATTTTGCCAATGTTCAGGCGAAAGAGCCCATCTTGATCCTGCAGGACACCTCCACGTTGGAGATCGAAATCAATCTCCCCGAACGCGATATAGCGCTAGGTACGTCGCAGCGTGCCAACGCGGAGCGAGCGGACAGTGCTCAGCCGCAGGTCATCGTAAGCGCGATACCCGATCGCACCTTTCCGGCCCGGATTAAGGAGTTCGCGACGACCGCCGATCCGGTGACCCGGACCTTCTCGATAAAGCTCGATTTCGACAATCCCGGCGATGTGACCATCCTGCCGGGCATGACCGCGATGGTGCAGGCGGTCATCAACCCGCAGCGCGCCTGGTCCGTGCCGGTGATGGCGGCGCGCTCGGATGAAGATGGGAACGCTTACGTCTGGACGGTCGACCCCGCCACCATGACGGTGAAACGCGCGCTCGTCGAATTGGGCGAGCTGAAGGATGATCGGGTCATGATCAAGAGCGGTGTTTCCGAGGGCGATGTGGTGGCCGTCTCCGGTGTGACGCAGCTTCGCGAAGGCATGCAAGTTCGAACGCTCGACCAATGAAGCCAATCGCTAAGGACTTGCCGCTGTGAACATCGCCGATTGGTCGATCCGAAACAAGACAACCACCCTGGTCGTAACGGCCCTGCTGTTGGTCGGCGGAATTATGGCTTTTCAGGGCCTGGCTCGCCTGGAGGACCCGGAGTTCACGATCAAGGAAGCGCTTGTCATCACCCCCTATCCCGGGGCGACAGCCGCGCAGGTCGAGCAGGAGATCAGCGACAAGATCGAAATCGCGGTCCAGCAGTTAGGGCAACTCAAGGAAGTGGAGTCCAAATCGGACCGGGGACTGTCCACGGTCACGGTTCGCATCAAGGACAGCTACCGCAAAAAAGACCTTCCTCAAGTCTGGGACGAGCTGCGGCGCAAGGTCGGCGACACCCAGCGGAACCTGCCGCCGGGCGCCGGCCCGTCGATCGTCAACGATGACTATGGCGACGTGTGGGGTATCTTCATCGCAATTTACGGTGCCGACTACAGCTACGCCGAGCTGAAGGAGGTCGCCAAATTGCTTCGGCGCGAGCTCTTACTGGTGGGAGACGTGGCGAAGATCGAGCTATGGGGCGAGCGTGACGAAGCCGTCTATGTAGAACCCAACCGGGATCGAATGTCCCAGCTCGGCATACATCCCCATGCCATCATCGACCGGTTGCAAGAGAAGAACGTCGTTACCGACCCTGGCCGCGTGCAAGTCGGTCCCGAGTTCATTGCCGTCGATGCCACCGGCACATTCACGTCGGTCGAGGAGATGGAAGGCCTTCTGCTGAGCGGCGGCGACTTCAGCTCCGCCATTTACCTGCGCGACGTCGCCGACGTTCGCCGAGGCTACGTCGAGCCGCCCGACCGCGTGCTGCGCTATGACGGCCACCTGGCGGTCGGCCTTGGTATCTCCGCGGTCGACGGCGGCAACGTGGTCATCATGGGCGAGGCGGTCGACGAACGTCTCCGGGAGTTGCTCCCACGCATCCCGCTGGGCGTGGAAATCGGCGTCATTTCCCTGCAGTCGGAAGCCGTCACCGTAGCCATCGACGGGTTCCTCGTGAGCCTGCTCCAGGCGGTTGCCATCGTCGTCGTCGTGCTATTGATCTTCATGGGAATGCGCAGCGGTCTTCTGATCGGCTTCGTGCTCGCCCTAACGATCAGCGGCACCTTCATCTTCATGGGGCCATGGAACGTCGCTCTCGAGCGCATATCCCTCGGGGCTCTCATCATCGCCCTCGGTATGCTGGTGGACAACGCCATCGTGGTCGTCGACGGCATGCTGGTCCGCATTCAAGCGGGTCAGGATCCGAGGAAGGCGGCAAACGAGGTGGTGGGGCAGACCGCCTTGCCGCTGCTCGGCGCCACCGCCGTGGCCATCATGGCGTTCGGGGCGATCGGCCTGTCGGATGATTCGACCGGCGAGTTCTGCCAGTCTCTGTTCAAGGTGGTGCTGATATCGCTCAGCCTCAGTTGGGTGACGGCCGTCACCGTGACGCCGCTGCTCGGGATGATATTCATCAAGCCGCCCAAGGCACCCGCGGCGGGGTCGGAAAAGGCGCCAGCAAGGGATCCCTATGGCGGCATCCTTTATCGGATCTATCGCGGCATTTTGCTCGCCTGCATCCGATTTCGTTGGCTTACCATACTCGTGGTGCTCGGCATGTTCGGGGGATCGCTCTGGGGGTTCCAATTCGTCGACAAGAGCTTCTTTCCCGACTCGACCCGCCCGCAGTTCATGGTCGATGTCTGGTTGCCTCAGGGGACACACATCGATGAAACGACCAGAACCGCCGCCGAGGTGGAAGACTATCTAATGGGGCTCGAGGGCGTAACCCACGTCACCTCCTTGATCGGCGCCGGGGGATTGCGGTTCCTCTTGACCTATGCGCCGGAGAAATTGAACAGCGCCTATGTGCAGTTCCTTGTCGACGTCGAGGACCACAAAACCATCGCGGAGATGGTTCCCCAGGTCGAACAGCACCTAGCCCAAACCTTCCCCAACACGGAGGTCTATGGGCGAAAATTCATCCTCGGGCCGGGCTCGGGCGGCAAGATCCAAATACGATTCAGTGGTCCCGACGCCGCGGTGCTACGCCGCATCGCGGAAGAAACCATGACCATCCTGCACGACGACGGTGGCGCCAAGGCCATACGCACGGACTGGCGCCAACGCGTCAAGTCGGTGCGCATGGTGGTTGCCGAGCAAGAGGCGAACAACGCGGCCATCACGACACCGGATGTCGCGCTTACGGCCAAGTCGGGGTTCGAAGGTGTGAACGTCGGCGTCTACCGGGAAAGAGATGAGCTATTGCCCATCGTTCTGCGGGCGCCAGAGAACGAGCGAGAAGACGTCGCCAGCATCAATAACCTGCAGATCTGGAGCCCCGCCGCGGACGAGCACATTCCGCTTCGCCAGGTGGTGTCCGGGTTCGAGACGACCTTTGCCGACGACATAGTCCAACGCCTGAACCGCAAGACGACGATCACCGTGCATGCAGATCCGGTGAGTGGGCCGGCAACCGTCCTATTCGGCCGTATTCGCCCGAAGGTGGAAGCGATCGAGCTCGGCGCCGATTATGAGCTCGACTGGTGGGGCGAGTATCGGGATTCGAAACGCGCCCAAGCCGGCATAGCGGCAAGCTTGCCCTTCTTCTTTCTCGGCATGGTCCTGATCGTCATCGTCCTGTTCAATGCGCTGCGCCAACCACTGGTCATATGGTTGACGGTGCCGCTGGGTCTTATTGGCGTCACCGTCGGTCTATTGGTGACCAAACAGCCTTTCGGCTTCATGGCGATGCTCGGCTTCATGAGCCTAAGCGGGATGCTGATCAAAAACGCCATCGTGCTGATCGACGAGATCGAAATTCAAAAAGGCGAAGGGCTCAGCGCCTTCAAGGCCATCGTCCGCTCCGGCGTCAGTCGCCTGCGACCCGTGTCGATGGCGGCCCTGACGACGGCACTGGGCATGATCCCCTTGCTGTTCGATGCCTTTTTCGTCGCGATGGCGGTAACCATCATCTTTGGCCTGATGGTCGCCACGGTGCTGACCATGGTCGTGGTGCCGGTATTCTATTCGATCTTCTTCCGCGTTCCCTATGAGAGCTCTTAAACGCTAAAAAAAATTCCTGCAACAGCTTGTTATTAGCCCCGAGCGAAGGCAATTTCACGCCAGCCGAGCGGGCCGCTTTGTGCGTGCCAGTTTCTTCGACGAATAACCTGCAATGGAGCGTTACCGATGATGGAGTTACAAGACGGCGTTTTGCGGCTGGAGCCGTTTCTTACTGTGACTCTTGGAATTATTGTGCTGTTCGTCGGCAAAAGGCTCAATTCCGTGGTCGGATTTCTGCGCGAGTTCAGTATTCCGGAACCGGTGACGGGCGGTCTGCTGTTTTCGATTCTCTTCGCGATTGTCTATGCGGTGTCCGGGGTTGCGGTAGAGTTCGATCTCTCGGCACGGGATTTCTTGCTCGTCTATTTCTTCACCACGATCGGCATCAACGCCAGCCTCAAGGATCTCTTGGCGGGCGGAAAACCGCTGATCGTCCTATTGGCTATCACAATTGCCTATATGGTCGTGCAGAACCTGACCGGTATATCCGTCGCCGCTATTTTTGATCTGCCGGCGGCCGTAGGCATGTTGGGCGGCACGGTGTCGCTGATCGGCGGACACGGCACGGCCATCGCCTGGGCGCCTAACATCGCGGAGAGCTATGGGGTCTCCAATGCTATGGAAATTGGCATCGCCTGTGCCACCTTTGGCCTCATCCTCGCCAGCCTTATGGGAGGCCCGATCGCCAAGTTTCTGATAACCCGGCACAAACTCACGCCGGAGCGGCTTGAGGCCCAGGATGTCGGTGCCTCACAAGCGCAGGGCAAAAAAGGCATTGACCACTTGGATTTTCTCGACGCCGTCCTCGCCATTCATCTCAGCGCTATACTTGGCTTGCTCCTGAATGAAGGGCTAGCCGGCCTCGGGCTTAAACTACCGCTGTTCGTTACCTGTCTTTTCGCCGGCATTATTCTTACCAATCTGGTCCCCAAAAGCTTGCCGCGTTTCTCCGGCCTCGCCTGGCCGACCCGGACGCCGGCTATGGCTTTGATCGCCGACCTTTCCTTGGGATCGTTCTTGGTCATGTCGCTGATGAGCCTGCAGCTTTGGACCTTGATCGATTTGGCCGGGCCCATCTTCTCAATCCTTGGCGCCCAGTTCGTGATCGCCGTCGCGATAAATATCTTCGTGATATTCCCAGCTATGGGCCGCAACTACGATGCGGCGGTGGTATGTGCCGGGTTTGGCGGGATCTCCCTTGGCTCGACCCCGACGGCGATGGCGAACATGTCGGCGGTGACCCAGCGTTTCGGCGCGTCGAATATGGCCTTTATCATCGTGCCCTTGGTGTGCGCCTTTTTCATCGACCTTGCCAACGCCGTGCTTATTCCCTTTTTTCTGGCCAATTTCTAGGATGCGGACACACCGTTGGCCGCAACGGCCCTGATAGCGTTCGCCGCCTCGCCCACCCCATTTGGAGGGCCGACACTATTCTCCGCCGGTCTATTTCCGCTTCAGGTCAAAGCCGACGCTCTGGAAGGTGGTCGGTTTCGTCCGAGATTAGCCATAAGGCGACATTCGCACCTGAGCGAATTTAGGTTATCTTCTTAGACTGCAATGTCATCATGGTTGATGGTCAGCTCGGACCCGGTTGAAATAGGGGGATACAATGCTCTTCTCAAAATTGTTGGCGATAGTAACAGTCACGATTTACAAACACGCCAACATAGGAGCTGCTGCGGTGTTAGCAGCCGTCGGCTTAGTTTTTGCTTCTATTTCCGGGACGGTATCGGCCCAGGAGCTTATTCTTCAGGAGGAAGATGTCGCGGAGAAAAAGGTTTATTCTCCATACGCGGGGCGCGCCTATGTCGACCAGGTATTTTTTGGCGACATACATTTTCACACCGACCTATCTTTTGATGCCGGTCTCATCGGAACTACGTTGGACGCGCATGCTGGTTTTCGAATGGCTCGGGGTGAGAAAGTAATTTCCAACACCGGTCAACCGGTGCAACTCATTCGACCGCTTGATTTCCTGGCTATTACCGATCATGCCGAGATGGTTGGAATGGCGCCCGCAATCCGGGAGTCCAACCCACTTCTTTTGGCGGACTCTTTCGGCAAATGGATGCATGAACGGTTTAATGCAGGACAAGAAGGTCGGATGGAAGTCGTTAGAGCGGTCGTTGCCAAAGGAACGTCCGGCGAGAACCCATTCAGCTCCGATGATTTGGCCCGTTCGATTTGGGGAGAGTTCATAGAAACAGCGGACCAATACAACGAACCCGGCAGGTTTACGGCTATGATCGGTTTCGAATGGACGTCGACACCTGAGGGAGACAATCTCCATCGGGTGGTCGTTATGCGGGACGGTGCGGATAAAGCTGGTCAGGTCATGCCCTTCTCCTTGTTTGATAGTCAGGACCCGGAAGATCTCTGGAAATATCTAGCGAACTACGAAGAGAAAACTGGCGGTCAGGCTATTGCCATCCCCCACAATGGCAACCTTAGCAACGGCTTGATGTACTCTGATAAAAAGCTTTCGGGATCACCTATCGACCTTGCTTATGCGGAAGCGCGAATTCGCTGGGAACCCCTTATTGAGGTCAGCCAGATTAAAGGCGACGGTGAAACTCACCCGTTCTTGTCGACCGAGGATGAATTCGCGAACTACGAAACCTGGGACACGGCCAATATAGATGGATCGGCAGCTAAAGAAAATTGGATGCTTCAGTACGAGTATGCCCGCTCGGCACTCAAGCTGGGTTTAAAGCTAGAAGCAGAAACGGGCGCAAACCCTTACAAATTTGGCCTCTCTGCGGCTACCGACACGCATACTGCATTGGCGACGACCCGGGAAGAGAACTATTTTGGCAAATATGCGCAAACCGAGCCCTCTGAGACGAGGCACAATCGTGAAGTTATTCCTGCCGACGATCCGAAACTCCGGATTTTGACTTCTCAGGAAGTGGCTTCGGGACTTACCGCCGTGTGGGCCCGTGAAAATACACGCGGGGACATTTTCGACGCCATGAAACGTAAAGAGGTCTATGCAACGACCGGCACGAGGATAAGAGTCCGCGTCTTCGGCGGCTGGGATTTTGAAGCTCACGAAGTCTCCCTACATGATTTCGTTGCTCAAGGCTATCGCCGAGGTGTCCCGATGGGCGGAAGCCTAACACAAGGCCCAAAAGGCAAGGCACCGTCCTTCATAATTCGTGCAATTCGTGACCCCGATGGTGCGAATCTCGATCGAGTACAGATCATTAAGGGTTGGTTGGACGATACCGGTCAGACTCACGAGAAGATTTACGATGTTGTTTGCTCAGATGGTCGTGGCATAAAGAAAAGTCGCTGCGAAACGCCGGTTGGCAACACGGTCAATTTAGAGAAAGCCACATACACCAATAGCATTGGTGATGCCTTTCTGACGGCGCACTGGGAAGACCTTGATTTTGATCCTGCTGAACGAGCCTTCTATTACGTGCGTGTACTCGAAATTCCGACGCCGCGTTGGACGACTTACGATGCTGCATTCTACGGCATCGACCGACCTAAAAACGTTCCGGCGACGCTACAGGATAGGGCCTATACATCGCCAATTTGGTACACCCCCTAACAAGATTTCCGGATGTTTAATGACCGGTTTGGATCAGACTCGGTCATTAGGCGAGCGGATATCAGACGACTGCTTGCTGGGGGTAAGCGGTCGTCCCATGTCGGCAATTGCCAGCCGCGCCAACTCTCCACCGCTCTACTTCCGCGTTCGGGTGAAAGGCTGATCCTCTGGAGGGTGGCTGCTCTCGTCTGCCTGTGGCCGGGAGCGATTATCATACTTTGCGGCGGCAACTCCTTGAATACGGACCTGACGTTACTAAGCTGCAGGTGCGATATAAAGGCTAGCAAGCGGCGTAACCGCGAGAAGAGGATTCGTGACGATGGACCACAACCGCTTCGATGTCGTCGTCGTGGGTGGCGGGATCGTCGGCAGCGCCGCGGCCTTCTGCTTGGGCCGCCGGGGCCTGACCGTCGCGCTGGTCGAGCGCGACCGGATCGGCGGCGGCACGACCGGCAGCTCCTTTGCCTGGATCAACGCCACCTCCAAGGTCGCCGACCAGGCCTATCACCGGCTGAACGCCATGGGTGCGGCCTTGTACCGCGAACTTGCGGTCGAATTCGGCGAGGCACGCTTGGGCCTGCATCCGAGCGGCATGCTGCAGTGTGTGAGCCGCAACGACGCGACCGGCCATAAGGCAATGTACGAGCAGGCAGAGCGCCTGCGGCGTTACGGCTATCCGAATTGTATCCTCGCGGCCCGGGAGCTGGCCGCTATCGAGCCCCACATCCCATTCGGTGACGACGCCGAGGCGCTCTTCGCGATGGCCGACAACTGGCTGGACGCGCCCTTTTTCGTCCGCTTTCTCGCCAGCGAACTGCGGTCCATGGGCTCTGTGGTCATCGAGGGCTGCGCGGCGAAAGAGCTGCAAATGACCGACGACGGCACCATCACCGGCGTCGTCACCGCGCAGGGCACGCTGAACGCACCCAAGGTGCTGGTGACGGTCGGCCCCGACACGCCCGAGGTGCTAAGCGAACTCACGGGCTACGACGCCTTTGCCACCCGCTTTCCCATAACCCGGGTCCCTGGCCTGCTGGTCACCACGCCGAGCACTGCGCCCAGCCAGCTCTTGCGCCACATTCTCTACGTCGACAGCCCGGTGGACGCGCTGCACCTGCGTCCCGCCGCGAACGGCGGTTTGCAGCTCGGCGCCGACGACACCGACGGCATGGTGGCCGACGACCCCTCGCCCGATCGGATGAGGGAGGCCGCGACCAAGCTCCTGCGGCGTGCCAAGGCCCTGATCCCCGGCTTCGTTGGGGAGGCCTGCTTGGACGACTGCGAGCTGGCCATCGGAATCCGCGCCTACCCGCAAGACGGCAAGACCCTGGCCGGCGCCTTGCCGGGTGCCGAAGGCCTCTACCTCATCGCAACCCACAGCGGCGTCACCCTCGCCCCGGTGCTCGGTAAGCTGATGGCCGAGACCATCGTCGACGGCCTGGTGCCCGAGCCGCTGCAACCCTTCTCCCTGGAGCGCTTTCCGGGCTTTGTCTGACGGCTTTTCCGCCCTTCAAGTGAAAAGCTGACCTGTCCGGCCCGGATCCAATCATACCGGACCGCCATTTGGAGATATATTTATGGCATCCGATGAATGGGACGATCATGCGGTTGGCTGGGACGCCAACAAGGACGTTCGGGTTTTCGCCGAGAAGGCTTTTGAGTCCCTGCACGCAAAGATCGCGACGCTAATGCCGAACCTAGCGGACGTACGAATTCTTGATTTCGGATGCGGCACCGGCCTTCTAAGCGAGAAACTTGCTCCGCTATGCGGGCACATCGTAGCGGTAGATGCCTCGGCCAGGATGATCGATGTGCTACGGAGAAAGGTGAAAGATCAAGGCATTGAAAACATCACCCCACTGCAGACCGTCATCAACGCCGAAGTGGTTCGCCAACGCCCAGAGCTAACCGATAAATTCGATCTCATCGTTGCATCATCCGTCTGCAGTTTTCTGCCGGATTACGAGGCGGCCCTTCTAGATTTTTCTTTGATGATGAAGCCGGGCGGATGCTTCGCCCAATGGGACTGGTTGGCCGACATGCCGGTAGATCGAATACGAGGTGCCTACGCCGCGGCAGGGCTGAACATTATCGTTGCCGAAGAGGCGTTCGTAATGGAGATGGGGGACGAGCCCATGCCCGTCGCTATGGGGTTGGCCCAAGCGCCAGTTTGAATATTTCACGTACCGAGCATCCGGGTGTGACCGAAGGCGACTGTGTCCTGGGGATTAGCCGGTATTATTCTTGGAAAAGGGGGCGCACTAATCTTGGTTTCCGGTCGCAGAGGGTAACCGGACGCGCTGACCGGCCTGCCCTAACGTCGGCGATTAGCCAGAAGCAGACTATCGGCGCTCTGCAAGAGCCACCGCACTTTGGCACTTAGATGCCGGTGGTGGGAGCCGTTCACTGCATCATAAACGGTCAGTTCGAGAACTTAGAAAGAAGCACCGCACGTAGTCGTTCTTCGGTGCAGTATTTCCCTATTCATGGCTAGGGCGTGAACCAGACCGGCATGGTGTGAGCTTAGTATCCAGGTTGTCACTGCCCCATCCGGGCCATCAGTCACCTGGATACTTGAACTCCTGGCCAAGCGCCTCGCTGGCTTCTTCGTAGACGCCACGCAGCGCTTCGTCGACTTCGTTCCACCGGCCTCCGATGATGAAATCGGAATAAAGGATCGCTTCGACAGGAACGCCTGTGTCCTTACTATATTGCTCTCTGTCTGCATCGCCTCCGGGAGGCTCCGCCTTGCTCGCCAAAGGTGGCGCCCAGGTGTGTTCTTCCACAGCTGCCATCCTGACCGTGATGTCATCTTTGGTGATGTTCCAGACCATGAAGTCCTCGGCCAGGCTCAGCGGCCCGTCATATGTTGTGCGGATGCGATCGTTCACTTGCGCCGTCGTGTCAAAGTCCTTGAAGAAGTGATAGGCGACCGCCATGCGCGGCTGGATTTCCGACATCACCTTTCCAAAAGCCTCCGGTGCAGTATGGATCTGGGTGCCCACCAGCAAGGCCTGCTCCGGCGTGAACCGCATCTTCTTGACGAGATCGGGAACGGCGACGAAGCATTCGTGGATCGCCAGATCCGCGTCTTTCGCGTATTCCACGAACCATTTGTTGGGATAAGTGTCCGAGCCGAAGATGAATTTCAGCCCATTCCATTCGAGGCTGAAGCTGACTGGTCCGTCGAGCGAATGGATCGCGGGAAAGGAACGGATCGTCACCCCATTATCCTCATAGATCACGGCGTTCTCAGCCTTGTAATCGAATTCGTTGACCTCAATCGAGTAACCGCGAAAATCAACAAGACCCACTCGACCAGCGAGGTCCCAAGTGTACATTTCCTTCATCTTCTGGACAGCATAGGCAGTTCCGAGTTCGGGCGCCGAACTGCTGGGCCCCCAGACCCGCAGCGGTTTCTGCCGACCCATAAGTGCCCCCCCGATAAACATTTCAGCCAGCGATCCGAAATGATCGGCGTGCAGGTGGCCGATGAAGATTTTGTCGAGGTAGTCGTAGGGGATTTGCAGAGATGAAATGCGTTCAGCCGACCCTGAGCCGATGTCGAAGATGAACTTGTCGCCGTTACCGAGTTCGACCAGGAAGCAAGCCGCCGCCTGGGCCGCGCGTGTCGTCGGCATGCCGGTACCGCAGGCAATGACCCGCATTTCATCGGGGGCAAGATCCTCGCTGTTCGGGTAGTAGACGTCGCGTGCCCTTGCTTCGGTGGGCGAAACCGGTACCTCCTCTGATCCTTGGGCGAGCGCCACAGGCACGCCGATCGCGTCCCGTACCTCGTTGACAGCCAAGACCAAGCGATCCTCCTGCGTGATCAGCCACGCACCAAAAACGATCCCTGCGGCGAATATAGCCACGCCCCAATGCCAAGGCTTCATCCTGAGCATGATTTCCCCCCCAATCCTGCAAGGCCAGCTTAGCACTCTGCGAATATCAAATCCAAGCACGCCATTGTTCTGCATCGACCTCAACGTCTCCTGTGGGTCAGGCTCGGTCATTAGGCGAACGGCCATCAGACGGCTACTTGCCGGGGGTAAGCGATCGTCCCATGTCGGCTATCGCTGGCGGCGCCAACTCTCCACCGCTCTATTTCCGCTTTCGGGGTAAAGCCGGCGCTCGGGAAGGCGGCCGATTTCGTCGGCGATTAGCCAATTGGAGACAATAGGCATTCCCCTTTCGAGTCACGGTCCTTTCCCAATAATTCTCTCGAAGGTGTCATTTGGGGACATCGTGCTCATAGCTCACGATTGAGGTGTGTCAATGTAATCCTACGCTGTTGTTCCAATATGCTTCGGTCCTGTCATAAGGCGGACGATAGGGTGTTGCAGGCAGATATTCTGCACACCGCCTATTGGGGTCGCTGGTCGGTCTTGCCGTGTGGTTTGGCCGGGGCCGGTGGTGAAGGGGGATCACTATGTGTGGTGGATACGGCTACCGGGGAACCGAAAACAATGCCCGCATTGTCATGGTGATGGTCCTCACCATTGTGGTGACACTGGCGTCGACGCCGGTTCTCGCCGCCTCCGGGTCCGACGAATCGATCAATTGGTACATAATGGCGATGCAGTTGTTCGGCGGCCTCGCCATGTTCCTGTTCGGCATGGAGCAGATGGGCGAGGCCCTCAAGGCGGTGGCGGGAGACCGTCTCAAGGACTTGCTGGGCAAACTGACCACAAACCGGGCGATGGGCGTCGTTACCGGCGCCGGTGTCACCGCGGTTATCCAATCGTCCTCGATCACCACTGTCATGCTGGTCGGGTTCGTCTCGGCGAACGTGATGAACCTCTCCCAGGCTATCGGCGTGATCCTCGGTGCCGATATCGGCACCACGATCACCGCCCAGATCGTCGCCTTCCCAGTAAAGCAGTACGCTTTGATTCTGGTTACCGTCGGCTTCTTCATGCTGTTCATCGGGCGGCGGGAGGACATAAAGAGATACGGTGCCCTGATCATGGGACTTGGCATGATTTTCTACGGTATGCTGCTCATGGGCGTGGCCATGAAGCCACTCCGCGCCTACGATCCCTTCATTCAGTTGATGCAGGAGGTTTCCAATCCGCTGGTCGGCATTCTGATCTCGACTGCATTCACGGCATTGATCCAGTCGTCGTCGGCGACCACAGGTGTCATCATCGTCCTCGCCGCCCAAGGTTTGGTCAATCTGGAGGGCGGCATCGCCCTGGCCCTCGGCGCCAACATCGGCACATGCGCCACGGCTGGCCTCGCTGCCATCGGCAAGTCCCGTGACGCGGTACGGGTGGCGGTTGCCCACGTCACCTTCAAGATCCTGGGCGTGCTGATCATAGTTTGGTTCATACCCTGGTTCGCCGACCTCGCGCGATGGGTCTCGCCGGTGGCGGACGACCTCAGCGGGAGCGCGAAGTTGGCCGCCGAGACGCCGCGCCAAATCGCCAATGCGCACACCATGTTCAATGTGTTCATCACCTTAGTATTCCTGCCTTTCACCGTGCAGTTCGCCAGATTTTGCGAAATGCTCGTGCCCTTGAAGAAGGTGACCGTGGAAGAGAAGGCTCTGGCCAAGTTCCGGCCCCGACATCTGGACAACCTCCTGATCAAGTCGCCGCCCTTGGCCTTGAGCATGGTGCGCCGCGAAGTCAACCGCGTCGGACAGGTCGTCGAGGAAATGCTGGGCGCCGTACCGGAGACGGTGTTCGTCGGCAACGTCGAAAAGATGGACCGCGTTCGCGAGATGGACGACCAGGTCGATTCCCTTTACGGCGCCATCGCGCGGTACCTCGCTCGCCTCAGCCGTGAGAATCTGTCGGAAAGGGATTCCAACGAGGCCATGGCGCTCGCCAACGTCAACAGCGAGATCGAGAACATCGGCGACATCGTCGAGACTCACCTGCACCATCTGACTTCGGTCTGCGATGCCAACAACATCTCATTCGGCAGCGAGTACCTGGAGGCCCTCAAGCTCTATCACGACAAAGTCTTCGATGCGTTCAAGTCGACCATGGTGGCGATCGAGCAGGACCGGCGCGAGATCGCCGAGAAGGTCATCGAGCAGAAAGAAGAGATCGTCGACGGCATGGACAAATTCATGGCCGAACGCCAGGCCGGGCTCATGCGCGAGGATCACACGCCGGAGGAGATGGCCGCCTTCACCCTGCTGACGGACATCATGGAGAACCTGAAACGCATCTACGAGCACACCAACCGAATGGCCAGGCTGGTCACCCGCCAGGAGTTCGGCACCTCCGTCATGGTCGTGCCTCAGGACTGACGTCTTCGGCCAGCCCTCTCGACAGCGCTTTCCCCGCCGGATCTAGGTTCGGTGGGCAGAGGTGAATGCCGGCATACCTTGCTGAGATCGCTCCGCCGCAGGGCGCGGTCGCCGCGGACACGGTCCGCACGATACCGAAGCTCAGTCTTTCTTGCGGAGAACGCGGAATATGACCGGTTTGCACGGCTCCGTCTTT
>Ga0255057_10001154_pt1 | contig 15032 bp, 14 predicted proteins | sample Cases_109_6_MG_FD_189022 | JGI IMG/M metagenome (GOLD analysis project Ga0255057, IMG submission 189022) | Seawater microbial communities from Amundsen Gulf, Northwest Territories, Canada - Cases_109_6 | ecosystem: Environmental > Aquatic > Marine > Gulf | place: Canada: Northwest Territories... | reverse complement strand
GCGCCCCGGCGGTTCGCCGCGCTCGGATGGGTAAGCGCCCGAACCAGAAGCTCGGGCTGGGCGAATCCGTGACCAAGCCGATCGGCCAGCGCCGCCGGGTCGGCTGTCGGGCCAGCCGCGGGGCCTGCCGCGGGGCCAGGCGCGGGGCCAGCCGTTGGGCCAGCCGTTGGGCCAAGTCGGTTATCCGACGCCATTGAAGATCCGGCGAAAACGGATCGCGGTCGGCCAAGTCCAAGGTTTGAACAGGCTGGCGGTTTCGTCATGGGAGAAGAACAGAAACTCGGCACGCCCGACCAAATTCTGGAACGGCACGAAGCCGACCTCGGAGACGACCCGGCTGTCCTGGCTTCTGTCCCGGTTGTCGCCCATCATGAAGTAGTGCCCGGGCGGGACCTCGTAGACCGGTGTATTATCGAGAGTGTCGTTGTCGCTTCGCTCCCAGATGCGGTGCTCGACGCCGTTGGGCAAAGTCTCGACATATTCGACAGACTGCCCAAAGTAGCCGCCGCTACCGGCCGCCTTGACCGTGCCCAGCAGGCGGCGGGGGACCTCCTTGCCGTTGATGTGGAGAATGCCGCCACGGACCTGGATGCGGTCGCCCGGCAATCCGATGACCCGCTTGATGTAGTCGGTCGCATTGTCTTTCGGCAGCTTGAACACCGCGACGTCGCCGCGTTCCGGCGGGTCGGCAAAGATCCGGTCGCCGATTAGCGGCAGGCCCAAAGGCAGGGAATAGCGGCTGTAACCGTAGGAGAACTTGGAGACGAAAAGATAGTCGCCGACCAAGAGCGTCGGTTTCATCGAGCCCGAGGGAATGTTGAACGGCTCGTAAGCGAAGACCCGGATGAAAAATGCGATGGCGACCGCGAAGATCACCGTACGCAGGGTCTCGCCGATCAGACCCGGTTTCTTTTGTGACATTAAAATATCCACCTAACTAAATTGTTTTGTTTAATTTTCGGAAGATAACGCTGAGAAACTCAGAACCCCAAACGGCGACCGCCACGGCGCGCACGCGCGTCCCCGGCCCGGCCTCACGCCGGTTCGTTCGGCAGCGCCGAAATGATCACGATCGCTTGGGCCAAGGGATAGTCGTCCGTGATGGTCACGTCAATCTGGGCGATCATGCCTTTGGGTGTAATTTCTTTCAGGCGCGCCGCGGCCCCCCGGGTCAACGCCATGGTCGGCTTGCCGCTCGGCAGGTTGACCACGCCCAAATCGCGCCAGTGGACGCCGCGCCGGGGCACACCGGTGCCGAGCGCCTTGGCGCAGGCCTCCTTGGCGGCGAAGCGCTTGGCGTAGCTGGCGGCCCGGGCCGCGCGCCGGTCGGATTTCTTTTGCTCGACCGGCGTGAACACCCGCTCCGTAAAACGGGATCCGAAGCGTTCGAGGGTCTTCTCGACGCGGCGGATATCGATCAGGTCGTTGCCCAGGCCGATGATCATGTCGTTCGGTCCCGGCTCATGCGCTGCGCGCGCCGCCGGCCTCGGCCCGCGCCTGGTCCATGAGGCTGCGCATGCGCTTGATCGAGGCGTCGAGGCCGCAGAAAATCGCCTCGCCGATCAGGAAGTGGCCGATGTTCAATTCCATCACCTGCGGGATCGCCGCCACCGGCGCCACGGTGTCGAAGGTCAAGCCGTGGCCGGCGTGGCACTCCAGGCCCAGACGCGCGCAGGCCTCCGCCGCCGCAACGATGCGCGCCAACTCGGCCTGGGTCTTGGCGCCGGCGCGGTCCTCGAGATAGGCCTCGCAATAGGCGCCGACGTGAAGCTCCACCACCGGCGCCCGCAAGGCCGCCGACGCCTCGAGCTGGGCGATGTCCGGGTCGACGAAGAGCGACACCCGAATATTGGATTCACGCAGTTTGCTGACGTAGTACGTCAGGTGATTGTGTCCCCCGGCCACGTCGAGCCCGCCCTCCGTGGTGACCTCCTGGCGCTTCTCCGGGACGATGCAGGCCGCGTGTGGCTGGTGGCGCAGGGCGATGTCGAGCATTTCCTCGGTCGCCGCGATCTCCAGATTGAGCGGCAGGTCGATGTTGTCGATCAGGCGCGAGATGTCATCGTCGGAGATGTGGCGCCGGTCCTCGCGCAGATGCGCGGTGATGCCGTCGGCGCCGGCCGCCGCCGCCTGGCGCGCCGCGCGCACCGGATCGGGGTGGCCACCGCCGCGGGCGTTCCGGATGGTCGCCACGTGGTCGATGTTCACGCCGAGACGCAGATAATTCTGATTCATGCTTCCTCCTGATTCCGGCTGGCCGCCGCGGCGACCCGCAACCGTTCGGCCAGCCGAATCGCATCCCGCTTGGCGAGCCTAGCCCGCACTTTCCGGCGTATGCGGAGGTGCCGGACATGCTGATACTCCGCGACCGCCCCGCGGACCGGCCAGAAGATCACGATCCAGACGACCACCGCGGTCGGCAACGCGCCCAAGGTCATGGGCCAGAGAACGTCCAAGGGCCGTTCGAAAATGTAGTCCATATCGAGGGTCGCGGGAAAGTCGGAAGCGGCGTCGGCGCCCATCAACCACTGGCCCAGGGTATAGATCCAGGTCCAGATGAAGGGAAATGTCCAAGGATTGCCCACCGCCGTGCCGATCGCCGAGGCCACCACATTGCCGCGCAACAGCAAGGCGAGCAGCGCTGCCGCGACAAAGTGTAATCCGATGAATGGGGTGAACGACACCGCCGCGCCGCTGGCGACCCCGGCGGCGATGCGATAGGGCGTCCCGGGCAGGCGCCGAACCCGATGCGCCATATAGCGCGACGCGCGGCGCCAGCCGGCCTTGGGCCAGACGACGGACCAGACCCGGTGGTGGACGGGAAGCGGATTGCGGCGTCCGAACATGGCCGGGTCCCGATCTCAGGCCCGCGTGCCGGCGCGGCCGGCGCGCATCGAACGTCGAATCGTCATAATCAACGGCGCGCCCGCTCGACCGAGATGATTACCGGGGTCGCTCGAAGCGCGGCAATGATGTCGTTCAAGTGCTTGGCGTCCTGAACCTCGACATCGACCAGCATTTCGAAAAAATCCACCGAGCGGTTGGTGATCTTGAGGTTGCTGATGTTGCCGTGATTCTTGCCGATAATCGTCGAGAGATCGCCAAGGCTGCCCGGTTCGTTGGCGACCATCAAGTGAAGCCGCCCAATCAGCGCCTCGGAATCCTCGTCAACCTCCCAGGCGATGTCGACCCAACGTTCTGGCGTATCCTGAAAGCTCTCGAGGGTCTCGCAGTCGATGGTATGGACCGTGACCCCCTTGCCGGTGGTCACGATGCCGACGATGCGCTCGCCCGGCAGCGGGTGGCAACACTGTGCGTAATGCACCGCCATCCCGGGGATTAGGCCCTTGATCGGCAGTTTGGATTTCTTGGCCTTGTCGCCGCGCCCGCGGCCGCGCCGGAACGGCCAAACCCGCATCGAGCGGGCCACCTGCTTGACGCCCGGGAACACCGCCACCAAGACCTCGCGGGCGGTGTGATTTCCCTTGCCGACCAGGGTACAGAGTTCGTCCACGCTGGTGCAGCGGAATTTCTTGAGCACCCCGGCGAGCGCCTTTTCGGTAAACTCGTAGTCCTCCTCCCGAAACGCTTTTTGCAGCATCTGGCGGCCCAGTTCGCCGTACTGTTCACGCTCCTTGAGATGGACGAAGCGGCGGATGCGCGCCTTGGCCTTGCCCGAGACGACGAATTTTTCCCAATCGGGCGACGGCGTCTGGGCCTTCGAGGTGAGGATCTCGACCTGATCGCCGTTCTGCAGCTTGTTGCGCAACGGCAAAATTCGGCCATTGACCTTGGCGCCGACGCAGGTATCGCCGACCTCGGAGTGCACCGCGTAGGCGAAATCGACCGGCGTTGCCCCGCCCGGCAGCGCGATCAAATCGCCCTTCGGGGTGAAGCAGAAGACTTGATCCTGGAACATTTCGAGCTTGGTGTGCTCGAGGAACTCCTCGGGGTTCGAGGCGTGTTCCAAAATTTCGAGCAGCTCGCGCAACCAGCGGTACTGGCGGCCATCGATTTTGAAGTCGCCTTGTTTGTATTTCCAGTGCGCCGCGACCCCGAACTCGGCGACATCGTGCATATCGCGGGTCCGAATCTGGATTTCGATGCGCTGGCGCTCCGGGCCAATCAAACCGGTGTGCACCGACTGGTAGCCGTTGGGCTTGGGGGTCGAGATGAAATCCTTGAAGCGGCCGGGCACGACCGGGTAATGGCCGTGCAAGGCACCGAGCGCCCGATAGCACTCGGGCACGCCGGCGACCACGATGCGGAATGCCATGATGTCGGAAAGCTGCTCGAATGCGACGTCCTTGTGCCGCATCTTGGACCAGATCGAATAGGGCGTCTTCATGCGCCCCGAGACCCAGGCCTCGACACCTTCCTCCGCCAGCCCGCGCTTCAACTGGTCGATGATCCGCGGCGGCAGGTCGTCACCGTGGCCCTTGAGGAACTCGAGCCGCGCCAGGATCGAGGCGCGCGCATCCGGATTGAGCTCGGCGAAGGATAGGTCCAGTAGCTCGTCCTTGAAGCGTTGCATGCCGATTCGCTCGGCCAGCGGGGCATAGATCTCCATGGTCTCGCGCGCGATCCGGCGCCGCTTTTCGGGCGATTGCACGTAGTGAAGCGTCTGCATGTTGTGGAGGCGGTCGGCCAGCTTGACCAGCAACACCCGGATGTCCTCGGACATCGCCAGCACCAGCTTGCGGAAGTTCTCCGCGTGCCGGCTCTGTTCAGACTGCAACTCCAGGCGGGTCAGCTTGGTTACGCCGTCGACCAGGCGGGCGATTTCCTTGCCGAACAAGCGCTCTATGTCGTCCAGCGAGGTATCCGTGTCCTCGACCAGATCGTGAAGCAGCGCGGTAACGATCGAGCTCTCGTCGAGCTTGAGGTCGGTCAGGATACCGGCGACCTCGATCGGATGGGAGAAATAGGGGTCGCCCGATTCCCGGGTCTGCTTGCCGTGCAGCTTCATGGCGTAGACGTAGGCGCGGTTGACCAAATCCTCGTCCGCACCCGGATCGTAGGCCTTGATACGCTCGACTAATTCGACTTGCCGCATCATGTGGCGTCTGCGCGACCGTTCCCACGAAATCTCCGGCGCGGCGGATGCGGCGGCTCCGCGCGCCTCTTATGATCTAGGTCTTGTCGGTCTCGCCGTCTTCCGGCCCGCCGGCCACCTCGTCGGCGCCCTCATCGCTGGATTTCGCTTCCGTGCTGGATTCGCCCATGATCATGCTGTCCGTGCCTGGCGTTCCCTCGCCTGCGACCTCGGCGCTCATGGCGATGACGGACATCTCGAAATCCTGAGGCTCTTCCTCCGGCTGGTCGATCTCGACGTGCCGCTGCATGCCCTGGATCAAGGAGTCGCTCAGCTCCTCGATGGAGACCGATTCCTCGGCAATCTCCCGTAACGCGACCACCGGGTTCTTGTCGTTGTCGCGCTCCAGGGTCAGGGGCGCGCCGGCCAAGATTTCGCGGGACCGCTGCGCGGCCACCATCACCAGATCGAACCGATTCGGCACTTTAAGGACACAGTCTTCAACCGTTACGCGGGCCATCTACGTCAAAACTCCGGAAATTATTGAGGGAATCGGGGTCCGCGCCCCGAGCCGCCTAAAATATATGGTCGGCGAGGGCCGATGGCAAGGCGATATGGGGGCCGGCCGAATCATCCCCTTGGGCCAGTCACTCGATGGCTTCGGCCCGCTGGTCCGCCGGCAAGGCCCGAATCATCTCTTGAAGCCTCCGGCCGCTGCCCGGATGGCGCCAGTCCGGGGCCAATTCGGCCAGGGGCAGCACCACGAAGGCGCGCTCGGCCAGGCGGGGATGGGGCAAGACCGGAGTCTCGCCCGGCCCGCTAATGGTCTCGCCGTAAATCAGGAGGTCCAGATCGATGACCCGGGCCTCGTCCCGGACCCGGCGCACGCGGCCCATCTCCCGCTCGATCCCGTGCAGTAAGTCGAGCAATTCGGCTGCTGAAAGGCCGGTCCGGACCTCGGCCACGGCGTTGACGAACCAGGGCTGGTCCGAGGCCGGCACCGGCGCGCTGCGATACCAGCGCGACCGGCGCAAAACCTCGATCCCGGCGGCGCGCAGGGCGTCGAGCGCGGCCTCGCAAGCCTTCCGCGGGCCGCCGTAGCGCGGGCTTGACAGGTTGGCGCCCAGGCCGATCACAATCATGTTTTCACGAGCCCCGCATGAAGGTCTTGCGGTCGCGCAAGCAAATCTTAAATAATGTGCTGAAGCACCGGTGCATAGCCGCCGGAAACTGGGCCGCCGGAAACTGGGAGATTGCCATGGGCGGGCTCATCGCCCGTCTGGTAATCTATTGAATCTGTTATGCATATTCTTCTTCATAGGGGTTATCATGAAGTTTTATCCACAAGAGCGCGTTGCGCTATTCATCGACGGCGCTAATCTCTACGCCACCGCCAGGGCTCTCGGGTTCGATATCGATTACAAGCGCCTGCTGGAGCTGTTCTCCGGCAAAACCAATCTGATTCGGGCGTTCTACTACACCGCGCTGATCGAGGACCAGGACTACTCGCCCATCCGCCCGCTGGTCGATTGGCTCGACTACAACGGCTACACCATGGTGACCAAGCCGACCAAGGAGTTCACCGACGCCGCCGGGCGGCGCAAGATCAAGGGCAACATGGACATCGAGCTGGCCATCGACGTGATGGAGATGGCCCAGCACCTGGATCATATCGTGCTGTTCTCCGGCGATGGCGATTTCCGCCGCCTGGTCGAAGCGGTGCAGCGCAAGGGCGTGCGGGTCACGGTGGTCTCCACGGTCCGCTCCCAGCCGGCCATGATCGCCGACGAGCTGCGCCGCCAGGCCGACCTTTTCGTCGACATCACCGATTTGCAGGAAGACATCGAGCGCGCGATGCGGCGCGACCATCCGCGGACGCGCGCCCATGTGCCCCAGGACGAGGAGCCATACGACGACGAGCCGATCGACGAGGACGAGGAGGAGGACGAAGAGGAGGACGAGGACTACTACGAGAACCAGCCGGCCTGACCGGGCGCGCGGCCGCGTCCCCATGACGGTGATGGCACCGGCGGTCGACTGCCGCCTCTGTCCGCGCTTGGCCGGATTCCGCGACGCCAACCGCGCGCGCCACCCCAGCTTCCACAACGCGCCGGTCGCCTCGTTCGGCCCGCTTGATGCGCGCCTGTTGATCGTCGGTCTCGCCCCGGGCCTCAAGGGCGCCAACCAGACCGGCCGCCCCTTCACCGGCGACCATGCCGGCGACCTGCTCTATGCAACCTTGAAAAAGTTCGGGTTGGCCGGCGGCACTTATGGGCGCCATGCTGGCGATAGCCTGGTGTTGATCGACTGCCGGATCACCAACGCGGTGCGCTGCGTGCCGCCGGAGAACAAGCCGACCACCGAGGAATCCAAGACCTGCCGGCCGTTCCTGAGTGCCGAGCTCGGCGCCCTGCCCCGGCTCGAAGCGGTGCTGGCGCTCGGGACCCTGGCTCACGGCGAGGTCCTGGCCGCGCTCGGCCACCGCAAGAGCCACTGCCGTTTCGGCCACGGCGCCCAACACGAACTCCCTGGCGGCCTGCTGCTCGCCGACAGCTACCATTGCTCGCGCTACAACACCAACACCGGCCGCCTGACGACCAAAATGTTCGAGGCGGTTTTCGCGACGCTCACGGCGCGCCTCGGGTAGCCCCCCCGGCTCAACCCTGCTCGCGCAGGAGCCGGGCTTTCTGACGCGCCCAGTCGCGCTTCTTCTCGGTCTGGCGCTTGTCGGCCTTGCGCTTGCCGCGGCAGAGCGCAAGCTCGATCTTCGCAATTCCGCGTTCGTTGAAATAAATCGATAGCGGCACCAGGGTGTTGCCGCCACGTTGAACTTGGTCGAGCAACTTGACCAACTCGCGGCGGTGGACCAGCAGCTTTCGCGGCCGTAGCGGTTCGTGATTTTGTTTGTTCGCGGCGTTGTAGGGCGAGATGTGCATGCCGCGCAGGTACAGCTCACCGTCTTTTTCGTGCGCGTAAGCCTCGCCGATCGAGCAACGTCCCTGGCGCAGCGACTTGACCTCGCTACCGGTTAACATCACACCGGCCTCGAGGGTCGACTCGATGAAGTATTCGTGACGCGCCTTGCGATTCTGCGCGATCGGCCGCTGGGCGCCGGCTGACATGGCCGCTCCGGGAGTCCGTGTTGGTCGGGGTCGTGCTAGTTGATGAGACCGGCGTGGGTCATGGCGTCCCGCACCTTGTTCTCGGTCTCCGTGGTCACTTGGATCATCGGCAGGCGCAGGCGGTTGTCACACAAGCCCAACTGGCTGGCGGCGTATTTGACCGGGCCCGGACTGCTCTCCACGAACAGCGCCTCGTGCAGCGGCATCAAGCGATCGTTGATCCGCTCGACCGTCTCGAAATCGCGCTTCTGCCAGGCGTCGTGCAAATCCGCGCAGTGGCGCGGCGCGACGTTGGCGGTCACCGAGATGCAACCGTGCCCGCCCTGGGCCAGGAACGGCACGATGGTGGCGTCCTCGCCGGAGAGCTGGGTGAAATCGGCGTCGATCGCGCCCCGGGTCTTGGCCGGACGGGTCAGATCGGCGGTCGCGTCCTTGACGCCCACGATGTTGGGCAGCTCGGCCAGGCGCGCCATGGTCTGAACCGACATGTCGACGATGCTGCGGCCCGGGATGTTGTAGATTACGATCGGAATATCGGCCGCGTCATGGATCGCCTTGTAATGCCGGTACAGGCCCTCCTGGGTCGGCTTGTTGTAGTAGGGCGTCACCACCAGGGCGGCATCGGCGCCGGCCCGCTTGGCGTGTTGGGTCAGGCTGACCGCCTCGGCGGTGGAATTGGACCCGGCGCCCGCGATGACCGGGACCTTGCCCGCGGCCACCTCGACGCACAGCTCGGTGACGCGCATGTGCTCGTCGTGGGACAGGGTCGGCGATTCGCCAGTGGTCCCACAGGGCACGACCGCGTCCGTGCCCTGGTCGATTTGCCACTGCACGAACTTCTGAAACGCGGATTCGTCGACCCGGCCGTTTTCGAACGGCGTGATGAGGGCCGTGATGGAACCCTTGAACATCGGGCCGGACATGGTTCCGCCCTCCTCCTGCGCAGGTATGGCAATGCGGGCCCGCTGCCCGCGAATTCCGACCATAGCCCCTGCGGCAAAGGCCGGCAAGACATTGAAATTCTTCCCAAACGCCCGATAGCGTCAATTCTTGATAAACTTTCACTCGCTAGGTTAACCTCTTTGGAACAACCGCCGGTGAATCGTACAAGCATGAAAAAGAGCGTTTACATCGCGGCTTTGGCCGCTTGGTTGGCGGCCGTTCCGATTTCAATTCCGCCGGCCTGGGCCCATAACACCACCAAGCCGGTGCCGGGTGCCGATGTCCTGCTGTCGGCGGCCGACCGTAAGGCCTATGGCGCCGCCTTCCACGAGCTCGACCGGCAGCGCTACGTGAAAGCGCGCCAGCACGCCCGAAAGGCCAAGAACCGCCTGCCCGCCAAGATCATTCGCTGGCACGAAATGACCAGCGACCGGCCGCGCGCAAAATTCGGCGAACTTGCCCGTTTCCTCGACAATAATCCGGACTGGCCGGGCCAGCGCGCGTTGCTGCGCAACGCCGAGCGGGTTATGCCCAAGAATCTTCCGGACGCCCGGGTGCTGGCCTGGTTCGAGGCCCATCCCGCGGTCAGCCCGAACGGCGCCCGGCGCTATGCCGAGGCGCTGCAGCGGAGCGGCGAGACCGAACGCGCCACCGCGTTGATCCGCAAGACCTGGATCGACGGCGATTTCGCCAGCCGCGACGAGCGGGCGTTCCGCAAGCGCTTCGCCAAGCAGCTGCGGCGCACGGACCACTTGGCCCGGCTCGACCGCCTGCTCTGGCAAGGCAAGTTCCGGCAGGCCAAGCGCCAGGCGCGGCGCCTGGGCAAGGGTCACGCCGCCCTCGCCGAAGCCCGCATGGCGCTGGCCCGGCGCAGCCCCGGTGTCGACTATGCGATCCGGCAAGTGCCCCAGGAGCTCAAACGCGATCCCGGCTTGGTCTACGAGCGCGCCCGCTGGCGCCAGCGCAAGAACCGCTACGACGGCGTGATCGAACTGCTCGACCCGCCGATGCCCGACGCGCCCCACCCGAAGCGTTGGTGGCCGCTGCGCAAATGGGCCGCGCGCCAAGCCTACAAGGCAGGCGATCTCGCGGTCGCCTACCGGATCGCCGCCGGCCACGGCCTGACCGAGGGCCTGGGCTTCGCCGAGGGCGAGTGGCTGGCCGGTTGGCTCGCGCTGCGCTCCTTGGACCGGCCCGAGGCGGCCTATCGCCACTTCGAGCGCTTGCATCGGGGCGTCCGCTCGCCGATCAGCTTGGCCCGCGGCGCCTATTGGGCCGGCGAGACCGCCCGGATCTTGGAAGCAGGTGACGCCGGCGCCGACTGGCAGGCCAAGGCCGAGGACTGGTACCTGACGGCGGCCCTGCATGGCACCACCTTCTACGGCCAGATGGCCGGCCGGCGCCTGAGCCAGGAGGCCGCGATCGAGACCGCGGCGGGGCCGGCGCCGGACGCCGTGGCGCGCGCCGCCTTCGATGGCCGGGAAATCGTGCAAGTCGTGCGCCTGCTCGGCGCGCTCGGCGAGGTCGAGCTGCACGAGCACTTCCTGCTGCGCCTCAAGGCACTGGCCGCGACCGCCGAGGATTTCGTCCTGGTCGCCGAACTGGCCCAGCGCCAGGGCCGGCCGGATATCGCCGTGCGCATGGCCAAGGAAGCCCGCGGCGCCGGCGTGGTTCTGTTCGACGAGCTGTTTCCCGCGCGCCGGCTGGCCAAGACCCGAAGCCCCGAACCGGCCCTGGTGCTGGCGGTGATTCGGCAGGAAAGCGAATTCTACAGCGGCGCCATCAGCCGCGCCGGCGCCCGCGGTTTGATGCAGCTCATGCCGGGCACGGCGCGGCGGGTGGCGCGCCAAGTCAAGGTCGGCTATAGCCGCAAGAAGCTGCTCAGCGATCCGGAGTACAACCTGCGCCTGGGCCGGTTCTACCTGGCCGGCCTGATCGAAAAATACGGCGGCTCCTACATCCTGGCGCTGGCCGCCTACAATGCCGGGCCGGGGCGGGCGAACCGCTGGATGAAGGACTTCGGCGATCCCCGGACCCCGGAGGTCGACCCGGTCGACTGGATCGAGAGCATCCCCTTCAACGAGACCCGCAACTACGTCCAGCGGATCCTGGAGAGCCTGGTGGTCTACCGCAAATCCCTCGGCGTTCCGCCCAGCGACCCGATGACCACCGGCGCCACCCCGCGCCACTCCCTAGCCGAGCACGCCCAGCCCGACTGAGCGGCCGGATTTCGGGTCGGGATTGCGCCGAAACGCCGGTCCGGACGTCCGCTTCGCCACCCATCGAATCGATGAGCCTGCACGCGCTATTGTGTGATCACCGGAAGCATCATCTATGCCGCATCAGGAGGTCGACTAGCTCGCGCAGGTCCTTCGGCATGACGGGCTTTTCCAAATAGGGCCGCTCGGAGGCATCGAGAAACTCCTTGACCCGAGGGCTCAGGGTATCGCCGGTGATGAACGCCAGGCCGGCGATTTGGTCCGGATTACTGTCGCCGAGGGCGTGGTAGAAGCTAGGCCCGTCCATCCCCTGCATGCGGATATCGCTTAGAATCACATCATAAAAACCTTGTTTCGTCATCTCCAGCGCCGCTTGTCCCGAACCGGCGACCTCAACGCTGTGCCCGTCATGTTCCAGAAGTTCGGAGATGGTTTGACCGACGTCGGCCTCGTCATCCACGACCAGCACGCGGTATTTCGCCGCCTTCCTCCCGCCAGGCCGCGCCGCCGTGGCCGAGCGGCGTTGCTGTATTGCGCGGGGCAGCAGGATCGCGAAAACCGCCCCTTCGCCCGGGGCGCTCTCCACCACGATGGTGCCGCCGTGCTCCGTGACGATCCGGTGACAGAGGGCGAGGCCGATACCGGTCCCGGCTCCGACATCCTTGGTCGTGTAGAAGGGTTCGAAGATCCGGGATTTGACGTCTGCGGCGATGCCAGGACCGTTATCTTTGACTTTGATCGCCACTTGATCGCTCTTCTTGCGGTATGACGTGGTAATTCGCAGCTTGCGCGGTCCGTCGAGGTCCTGCAGGGCATGTTGCGCGTTGACAATTAAATTGGTGAAGACTTGGCGCATTTGATCCGGGTCGGCGATAACATTCGGTAATTCTTTCGCCATCCTCATCGAAACCTCGATCCCGCAGGTGCGAAGTGAGTAGGCGGTCATGTCGAGCGCGCCTTCGATGACGCTGTGGAGATCGACCGGCACCGTCTCGCCCGGCTCCTGGCGCGCCATGGCAAGAAATGTCTTGACGATTCCCGCACAACGATTGGCGGCTTTACCGATTTTTTCGGCGCGCGCGGTCGTGCGCTCATCGGGCGCCGATTCCCGCAGCATGGCGGCCTGCCCGACGAGCACCGAAAGCGGATTGTTGAGCTCGTGCGAAACCCCGGCCAAGAGCTCGCCCAAGGCGCTTAGTTTCTCGGCTTGATGAAGCCTCTCGCGCTGCTGGGCCAGCTCGACTTCGGCCGAGCGGCGATCCGTCAAATCGAACAGGGTCGAGACGATGACCTCCTCGCCCTGATATTGGATCAGACGGGCGGACAATGCGCAGGTAAATTCTTCGCCATTGGCCTTCTTGTACCGCGCTTCCATCGCGTCGACCGAACCCGTGCGCTGCAAGCACTTGATAAAGGGTTGCCGATCTTCCAGATTCGCCCAGCGGTCCTTCGCCGACACAACGTCCTCGAGTTTGTCGTACCGGAACAGCTTCTGCATCGCCGGGGTCTCATAAATGATCGTCCCGTCTTCGAGACGGTTCATGGTGATTGGCGCGGGACAGGCCTCGAGCACACGGCGCACCCGTTCCTCGCTTTCGCGCAAGGCCTCTTCCATCTCCTTCCTTTTGGTGATATCGCGCCAAGTTGACACAAAGCCGCCCTGCCGAGTGACGCGATGCGAGTACTCGAACCATCGCCCGTCGGAAAAAGCGAACTCCTGATGGCTCGCGACGCCACGTTGGGCGATCTGCCCTTCGAGCCATTCGTCAAGTCGTCCGGCCGCCTCGGTGAAAAGCCCCCGCTCGCCGCGCGCCCTGGTCACATCCCGCCAAGCGGCGCCGCGAACCAGCAGGTCCTCGCTGCCGTGGTGGAACGCCTTGTATTGCGAGTTGCACAGGACCAGGCGATCGTTGGAATCATAGAGAACGAGTCCCTCCGAGAGCGATTCGATCGCGTCATCGAGCGTTTCGTGGGCGCGATGGAGCTCTATTTCCCGTTTCTTGATATCCGTGAGATCGACAACGCCCGAAACGATGACTTCTTCACCTTCAAACTCGATCACGCGCCCTGAAAGTGCGGCGACGAACTCCTTGCCATCCAATTTCTTGAATCGGATCTCGAAATTATTCACGAAGCCGTCGCGATGTAGCCGCTCCATATAGGTTTTACGCTCTGATGGATCGACGTCATAGACACCCGCGTATCTGGCTTTGGTATCTCGGCCTTCCCCAAACAGGGCTTTGTTCGCCGGGCTCTCGTAAAGAATCGCCGAGTCGCTCAGCCGTATCATCGCCAGCGGCAGGGGGCATGCATCGAGGATCCATCGAACCGACTCGTTCTTGTAAAGAGCGGATCTTTCAGCCTTCCGCTGGCCGGAAATGTCACCGCATTCCAAGATACGGCCGCCTTCGGGCGTCGGATGTATCCTCAAGAGGCGCCGATCGTCATTGCAAAATTCAATCTCGATTGCCTCTGTCTCGGCCTCCAGGAGCCGCTCGGCAATGCCTTGTGAGGTAGGATTTGACCCTATGGTTCCGGCTCCATCCACGGAGGCAATACTCGGCACCAAGCGCTGCAATAGCTCATCAAACTTTATGCCGATCAGCCGATCGGCATCGGACTCGCAGCGTTCTGCCAATCCTTTGCTGGCGACCATCAAATGGCCATCCGCGTCGAACAGGCCGAACTCGTGTGGCAGGCTCTTGATCCCATTCTCAAGAGAACTACCCAGATGATGGTGCCCTCGACTTCCCGATGCCGGCCGCGGGTCAGGATTGATTTCGTCAGGCACGGTGCAACTCCTTGTTCCCAAGCCAGCATCTGCCGGGTGTGCGGAGAGAAGACGTAAAATCGTATCATGCCCTGCCCTAATTCTCGATAGGGTAAGCGGCGGAGATCGAGACTTGGTATCGTTCGTATATTCGATGATTGCCAAATGCGCCAGCCGCCGGTGTTCGGGCACCCGCGGGGGGCGGGACATGGTGGCGCCTACAATACGGGAGAGGCAGCTAGAAGGCCTGATGGTCGACCGAATATCTCTCGGCTCCCCGGACGGCGACCCGAATTCCGCACGCGGCACCCCGCGCCGCTCCCTAGCCGAGCACGCCCAGCCCGACTGACCGGTCGCGTTTCGGTTCGATATTCTGCCGAAACGCCGGCACAATGAATTAACGCCTGTGTTGCATCGAACAGTTCGTCGCCCGCGCGATCCAGCTTTACGAGCAGGACCGGGGGAGGTTTACGCCTCCGCCCGGCTAGGATTGTATGTGCGGCGTTGGGTCGGATGGGCCGGAGCCGCACTGCCGCCGGAAGCGGCTACGGGCCTCCTCACCCGCCGATGCCGAGGCTGCCTGCAAACCTGGCACCCTCATGGATTACGCACGCGGTGGCGGGAGTCCGTATGGTCCGGCAGCGGCTGGTTGTTTGTCGATGACCTAAACTAAGGGCAATTTCCGCCGAGATTGGCGGCGTCGTAAGCCTCAATGTCGGCTCGACACACATCGATGGCTGCCTCAGATAAATTCTGCACTATGATGCTCCTAGATTTGAACCTACCTTTGGTTAGGGAAAGTAGGCACAAATCTTCGTTGTCTCCGAAACCGTTTGACGTGACTGCACTACTAGTAAGATTTACCGGGACAGTGAGTTTACCGGTCCGCGCTTGGAGTGTTGTATTTTTATTGTTGGCTGTATCCACTTTGGCGCAATTTATCG
>Ga0255057_10001153_pt1 | contig 15038 bp, 6 predicted proteins | sample Cases_109_6_MG_FD_189022 | JGI IMG/M metagenome (GOLD analysis project Ga0255057, IMG submission 189022) | Seawater microbial communities from Amundsen Gulf, Northwest Territories, Canada - Cases_109_6 | ecosystem: Environmental > Aquatic > Marine > Gulf | place: Canada: Northwest Territories... | reverse complement strand
ACCGGCTCTCCACCATCCGCAACGCCGACCAGATCCTGGTGATGGAGGGGGGGCAGATCATCGAGCGGGGCACTCATGAAGAGTTGCTCGCGGCCAATGGTCGGTATAAGGAGCTCTACGAGAAGCAGTACAGTCTGGAGCTGGATCACTTCGTCAATCCGGGTGAGGATCCCACCCTCGCTGTCTCGACTGCCGAGCTGGAGCCGGCAAGCGCCGACCAGGCCAGGTCGCCCGGACCAACCTTTCCTAGAGACTGACACCGGAATCGCCCATCTGGGACGCCTTGGCCGGCACGGAGGCCGAGGGAGGGGACAAGCCCCTCCCCTACGCCAGAACGAAGCGGCCGGCCTCCGTGCCGGCCGAATCCCCAAGCCTCTAAGCCGGTGCGCCCGGGTGGGAGGGGGTCCGAGAAATAGGTGAACTGTCCCCGTTTTCTCTAGAGCTTCAGCACCAGCTTGACCATGTCGTACTGGGCACCGTCGGGGTCGGTGCCGTAGCCGGGGATGGGAATACGCTCGAACCCCAGTCCGACCAGCGTTTCAATCGCGTCCTGTTCCAACTCTGCGATCGGCATACAGGTCAAGTGCCTGAGCCCGTGCTCGCGGGCGACCGTGATGAAGTTGTTGACCAGGGTGGTTCCAAGACCCTGGCCCCGATAGTCGGGATCGATGAGCCATTTGACTCGACCTACGAGGCGCAGGGGGCCTCGCTCGCGCTGGTGGAGGGTGGCGTCGGCTACGATTCGATTGCCGTTGGCAGCCACGAGAGGAAAGACTCTGGCATAGTCGATATTTCGTCCCCAGCTCTCAATCAGCGACCGGTCCTCGATGTTGTCCCACGCAAAGCGGCGTATATCCGGAGGCAGCCTGCCGAAAAACTTGAAGAGTTGATCGACGTCGGCCTGGTTGAACGGACGAATGAGAACACGCTTCCCATCGCGCATTACCGCTTCTTGGGGAAAACGATCAGGCATGAAGCTCCTCCCGATGGTGAAAAGTCCGGCCACGAGGGCTAGGGGGTATTGGCTGCATCCGGCGAGGGGAAGATTCTAGCAGGTTGCGAGGCCCCTTTTTGTGGTCGACGGGACCGCTTCGGCTATTCCTTCTCGACCACGGTCAAACGGTCTATCTCGATGGTGCTCACCTGCTGCTCGGAGCCGTCGGGCCAGTAGACGCGCAATTTGTCGACTCGGTCGATCTTCCCCAGTCCAAAGGTGATGGTGAGCTCCGATTGGGAGAGGTAACTGCGGGTCGGCATGAGCTGGCGACGCTGGGTGATGCCGCCGGCGACAAGCTCCACCCGGGCACCCAGGGCATCGGGATTCGGTGGGTCGCCGACCAGTTTCAGTCTGATCCAGTGATGGCCGAGCTCGTTGTCGTTACGCAGCAGCAGGGGAGCTCGGGCGACTTGAGTAATGACCACATCCTGATCCCCATCCCCATCGATATCGGCGACGGCGCTGCCTCTGCCGACGACGGGAGTCGCCAAATCCCCAGTGCTCTCCTTCGCCACCGGGATGAACCCCTGTCGCCGCTCGGGTCCGGCGTTCCAGAACAGTTGCGAAGACTGCTCGTAGGTTTGGCTCGGATCCACGGCGTTGATCTCTCCCTCGAGATGTCCGTTGGCTTGGAGTAGGTCCAGTCGGCCGTCGAGGTCGTAGTCCAAAAACAGGACCCCAAAGCTCAGCATGGTCCGTGTCGGAGCTCCGATCCCCTCGCCGATCGCCTCGTCGGAAAAGAGTGTCGGGTCCCCCTGGGAGATGTAGAGAGAGGTCATCTCGTTGGCAAAGTTGCCGATGGCGAAGCCGAGCTCGGCATCGTTGCGGTAGTAGCCGGCATCCACACCCATGGCACCGGTGGCTTCACCGTTGCGACCGAAGGCAACGCCCCAATAGGCCCCAGCCTCCTCAAAGGTGCCGTCTCCGAGATTGTGAAACAAAAAGTTCTGAACCGTGTCATTGGCCACCAGGATATCGATCCAACCGTCCAGGTCGACGTCGATCGGCAGCACGCCGAGGGCTTTGCCGACCGGGACCCCGGTGGCCTCGTTTCGAATCTGAATCCCGCTCTCCGCCGAAACATCGGTAAAGGTGCCGTCACCGTTGTTGCGGTAGAGGTAGGAGAAGGCGCCCGCGTAGTTGAATGGAGGCCCATAGGCCCGGCCGACACCGGTAAGGCGGAAGTCGACTTCGAAATCGATCTCCTTTGACCAATGGACGTAGTTGCAGACAAACAGATCGAGATCGCCATCCTTGTCGTAGTCGAAAAAGGCGGCGCCGGTGCTCCAGTCCCCGGGATCCCCGCTCACACCGACCAGGGGGTCAACATCGACGAATCGCCCCTCGTCGTTTCGCAGCATACGGTTGCTTCCGACCGCCGTGACAAAGACGTCGACCCAGCCGTCGCCGTCGTAGTCGCCGGTCGCCACCCCGGTGCCGTAGAGCGTGATGTCTAACCCGGTATCACGACTGGCATCGGCAAAGCGGCCGTCACCGAGGTTGCGATAAAGCGCGCTGGTGGGCCGCGGCTTGGCCGGCTGGGAATGCGGCCAGAAAGTGGAGTTGACCAGGAAGAGATCGGGGTCCAGGTCGTTGTCGAAGTCGAAGAACGCGACACCGCTGCCCATGGACTCGGGGAGCAGTTTGTCCCCCTCGGCACCGTTGAAGTGGCTGAAACGGATTCCGGCCGGGGACGTGATGTCGGTAAAGGCGACTTCGGGGGCGGCGACCGGTCGCTCCACCTCGACCGGCGCCTCGGTCTTGATGGCGATCTCGGGTGCGGCCTCCTCGGGCCGCCGGGCCAGGTAGATCACCAGTGCGACGACAGCCGCAAGACCGACGATGACCGCCAGCGACCAACGGAAAGCTCGTCCGATGACTCTGTCGTCGGTGGAGACGACTTCTTCTTCTCGGCTATCCAGGTCCTGCATGTCGTCAGGCATTTATCGTCTCTCAGGCACGGTCGCCGCCGCTCGGCTGCCCAGCGCCCTTTTGGACATCGGCGGACAGACCGTAGGCGCCGGCTCGTCGCAGGTCGTAAATGACGATGGCCTCGGCGGAGTGATCGGCCGCCTTGTTCGCGGCCCGCTGAGAGGTAATGGCCCGGTCACGGGCGTTGTCGTCCGGCCTGTATTTCTGGTACAGGGCGAAGTGCTCGGACGCTTTTTCACCAGCTCCGAGCTGCTTGTAGATGAGGTCGAGGTTGTAGTGGGCGGTGACATTCTCGGGATCGAGCTCGAGGACACGCCGAAATGTGGCCACCGCTTGGCGGAGAAACCTCTGCCGCTGTTCCTGGCGGGTCTCTCCGCGCTCCTGTTTGGCGCGCTCGTAGAGGGTCTGACCCAACTCGTTGAGGAGCCGGTAGTCACGGCTGAAATCGAACCCCCGGCGACGGGTCTCGCGGTCGTCGAGAGCCACAATGCTCTCGAAGTTGTTGATGGCGTCGTCGAGGTAGCCGTTCTGTTTGTTGACCAGACCGGTAAACCAGGCTACCGACCAGCTTAGCGCCGGAGGGTCGAAACGGCTGGCACGATCGAGTGCCGCAATCGCCATGTCCTGGACGGTTCCCTGGGCGATGTAGACACGGGCCAGATTGAGGGGGCCGTCGGGCCGGCCGAGAGCTTCTACGTGTAAGAAAGCCTCCTCGGCCTGGCGCAGCTCGCCCTTGCTCTTGCCCCCCTTGCGCAGCAGCCCGATGCCGTAGTCGTTCCAGCGCTCCCATTCGGGTATGTTGGAGGCCCCGTTGCTCACCGACACAGCCGCCCCAGCGACCGGAAAAGTCACCCGATCCGTAGCCAGGGTCATGATGGGCAGGTCGTTGATGAAGTCCTGACCGAAGACGAACTGCATATAGGTGGTGTCGAACTTGCGGAATTGCAGCTTGACCTCGACCGTCACCGACTCGGTCACCGTGGGGGGCAGCTCGAGTCGCAGGTGAACCGTGTCCGCGGCGCCTGGTGGGATCTGGTGATCGTAGAGTGATACGAAGATGTCCTGAGCGTTGCGCCGGTCGATCCGGTTCCCCTCTCGGTCGAGAACATAGGCGTTGACAAAGTGGGACCAGGGATCGACCCGTCCATCGGACGCCATGGCGCCGCTGCGACCGATGACGCGGCCGCCACTGGTGACGGTGACGTCGAGCCAAACCTCGTTCGAGTCGGCGGTGCCCTGGGTGAACTGGTGCCCCATCTTCAGGGTGCGGATGACAGCCTCGATCAGATAGGCCTCACCCGGAATCAGAGACGGGACCTCCGGGCGCAGCGGTGCGATGAGCTGTCCCTCGATCGTTCCACCCTCCCGCAGACCAAAGATGTCTACCCGCATGACGTCTTTGTTGAAATCGCGGTGTTTGTCGATGACCCATTCGGGGAGACCCAGGAGGTGCGGAACCCCGGTGTTGGCGCTCGGGAATTGATGGTCGTGGATCGTGCGCATCCCTGAATCGTCGAAGTGCTGGGCCGAGAACTGCTCCGACGGCTCCAGCGGCATATGACACGCATTGCAGTTGGGCTCGGCCTTCTCCGGATAGTAGAAGCTCGATACACCGTGTCCGGAGACACCACTCAGCAGAAAAGAGTCGTAGTGGTTCTGGCCCCGCAGCCACTTGTAGTTGTTGAGCTCCTCCGGCAGGTGCACCTTGTGACAGCCGGCGCAGAATTCGGTGGTCTTGTGAAACGGCTTGAGAAAGACCTTCTTGTGAAACTCCGGCTTGGCCTTCACCAGTTGGCGGTTTACCCAGGCGAGCACCTTGTTCTCACTGAAGGCGAAGGGGTAGTGAATCGGCTCAGTGATGGTGAAGTCGGCATTGCCGCGGACGCTGTTGAGATGGGTTATCGAGTGGCAAACCGTGCAAGTGATGCCGGCAGGGGCGGTCGGGTCGTTGACATCGTCGAACTCGGGATCATCGAACTTGCCGCTGAAAAAGGGGACCGGGTCGTGGCATCCAGCGCAAAACCTCGAGGCCTGGACGTCCCCGTCGCGCTCCAGGGCGACACGTCTGGTCTCCCGCACCGAAAAGAGATAGGGGGGGTTGTTGAAGGAGCTGAAGCGGTGGGCGCTGACCTCCCACAGCTTGTGACTATCCTCGTGGCACTCCTTGCAGTACTCGTCGTTCATCAGGACCCGGGCAGGGATGAAGTCACCGCTCGCCGTCCGCGCTAGCGAAGGGAAGAAGTACTGCTCCCCGCTCTCGGGCCCCGCCACGTTCCACCGGCGTGGGTCCTGAGCCTGGATCAGCAGCAGAATGCCGGCGAACACCGCGGCCACTACCGCCCAGCGGCGCCCGACTCGCCACTTGATCCGCGGACCCGCTAGGCGGTGGAGGACGAAGAGCCAACCCGCAACCAGGGGGCAGACGACGTGAGCCCAGTAGGCCACTGAGCGAATGGCGGGATCCTTGACAACGATGACCCCTTCGATACGGGTCAGCACGATGCCGCTGGCGAGCATTGTCAGAGCCACGGCGTAGAGGGCATATCCGACCCATACCGCTCTGCGATTGGGGCGGTTATGGGCATTTCGGATGTGGAAGATGCCAAAGAAGACCACCGGCAGAATAATGAGCAGACCGAGCGTCAGATGGACCAGGAACATGACCAGATAGAACCAGTTCTGGTAGGTCGTCCCGGTCAGCCACTCGAGAAAGGTGACACCGGCCAGGTAGGTGGCGTTGACTGCCAGCAGGGCGAAGAGACCGAAGACGATGGCCAGGAGCCTCTTGAGACGCGGTCCTACGGCCCGTAAGTACATGCGTCGACTGGGTTTAGCCGCGCTGGCCGGGCGATCTCCTAGGTCGGTCGAAGCGGACATTACGTTCCAGACGGAGGACTTGCCGGCAGGCATTCACCAGCGCGGCGGTGAGTCTATCGTCTCTCGATGACTCTACCTTGGCGGCTTGCCAAAGCACTGGACCCAGAGGATGCGGTAGCCGTCGGTCTTGTTGCCGATGGCGACGCCAAAGCCGACTTCGCGGTAGAGATGGCTCAGGATGTTCTCCCGATGCCCCTTGCTCTCCATCCACCCTCGCATGACTTCGTCGACCGACTCGGCACCGTCAGCCAGATTCTCGCCGGTGGTGCGCCCGCGATAGCCCTCTGCCTGGGCGCGATCCATGACCGTGGTGCCCTCGGGTGATTCGTGCCCGTAGAAATCGCGTGCCAACATGTCCTCGGCGTAGCCCTGTGCCGTGTGATTGAGCTGTTGCTGTAACCGCAGAAGAGGCACGCGGGCCCGGCGCCGCTCCGCGTTGACCATCTCGAGAAGCCCTGCGCGGACCCCGGCCAGATCCTCGAGGGCGGCGACAATGGGAGAGTAGTAGTCGTCGATCGACAGCGCGGTGATCAGGTAGTAGAGCGGTGTGTCGTCGACCTCGGCGATGCCGACACCGAGGTCGCGGAATTCGCTGGCGAGTAGAGCCTCGAGGGTCTCGGCTGAGTCCCTGGCCCAGCGCTCGAGAATGAGATGAGGGTCACCGGCGGACTGCGCCATCGCCTCCACAAAAGCCCTGGCCTCGTAGCCCGCTGCAGCCAGCGCGGCGGCGGTCGCATCGCCGCTGCGGTCTGGAGCCTCCAGCTCTCCGGTGTCGATGAGCCTGTCGAGCAGGTCCTGGGTGGCGAAGACGAGCGTACTCGAAAGATGAAGCGGTTGATTCCCGGCCTGCTCTCGGAGGGCGTTCAACGCCTCCAGGAAAGCCTCAGGCGCCCCCTTCTCGTCAGCGGGGGAGGGCCCGGAGGCGAGAACACAGGTTAGCAGGGCCACCAGCGCCAGCCGTCGCCGGCCCGGCAGGGCAGGGCTTTTACTGGTTTGGGAATTGCAGGCTGAAGTCACAGATGGGTCAGTTGGGCAACATCCCGATGTGCATTTGTGAGACTCATGGACGTCTCTTCTTGTAGGGAACATTCTAAACTGCAAAGAGGAGGTGGTCCCGTGAAAAGCTCGCATCGTCGTTTGGAGGCCCTGGCCGTCGCCCTGGCCTTGGCCTTTGGTATGGCTTGCTCGGAGTCCAGCGGTGACGCGCTGATCGCTAGACCCCAGGGGCTTGAAGCTGGGGAGATTTCCTTCAGTGCCGACGGAGATGACACGGAGAGTCTGGAGACGATGAGCGACAAGTGGAAAGAGGTCGATCGGCTGATTTCGGAGGACAAGTTCGAGGCGGCGTCGGGACTGGCGGCCCAGATTCGCGAGGCCGCCCGGCAAAGCGGTGACGACGAGAACTGGACTCGGGCCCTGATCAAGGAGGTGCAATTGCGCACCGCTCTCCACGGCTACGAGACGGCGGTCCGCTTTCTGCGCTCGGAGCCGTGGCCGGAGACCCCCGTCTATGGGGCCATTCTCGAGCTCTTTTATGCCCAGGCCCTGGTCTCCTACATTCAGATCTACTCGTGGGAAATCGAGCAGCGGGAGCGGTTCGACACCGGTGACGAGATCGACTTGAAGAGCTGGACCAAGCAGCAGATCGTCGAAGAGGCACAAAAGGCCCATCTCGAGGTTTGGCGCCAGCGTGAGGTGTGGGGGAGCGAGTCCCTCGGTGTCCTGGGCGAGTACCTGCAGCAGAACAACTATCCGGCCCGCATCCGGGGCACCCTGCGCGACGCGGTCACCTACCTCTGGGTGGAGCTGCTCAGCGACACCAGCCTCTGGCGGCCGCGTCAGTCGAACGAACAGTATCGCTTGAATCTCGAGAGTCTGATCGCGGGAGACCCGGTGGGCTCGGCGCAGATCGAGCTGGATGATCCCGCCGTTCACCCGTTGGTCAAGATCGGCGCGCTGCTCGACGATCTCGAGAGCTGGCACCTCGAGAGTGACCGCCCCGAGGCGGCCTTCGAGGCGGATCGAGAGCGCCTGAGCCGCCTCCACGCCTCGTTTAGCCGGGCCGACGACCGCAAGGCTATTCGCGCTGGGCTCGAAGAGCGGCTCGACGTCCTCGGTCGCCGCTACCCGTGGTGGTCGGTGGGGCAGGCGACGCTGGCCGACCAGGTGCTGGTCGACGATGCTACGGACAGTCAGATGCGGGCGCGGGAGCTCGCTCTGGCGGGCGAGCAGGCCCACCCGGGCACCATCGGTGGCGATCGCTGCCGCAACATCGTGGCGGCCATCGAGGCCCCCGGTTACTCGCTCCAGAGCATGGCCAACGACGGACCGGCCAGGCGATCGATCCAGGTCACCCACAAAAACCTGGACACGCTCCATTTCAGAGCCTACGCCCTCGATCTGGTTAAGCAGATCGAAAGCAGTGAGGACGACAACGCTCTTCCGGGCTATCGGGAGGTGCCCGAGATCATCAGCAGTCGGCTGCCGGACGCCGAGTGGAGCGTCGAGCTGCCGACAACCCCCGACTACCGGTTTCATCGGACCTATGTGACACCGCCGATGGAGAAGCCGGGCCTCTATGTCGTGGTGGCTTCGGCGCGACGGGATTTTCGCCAAGCGGTCAACCGGGAGACGGCGGTCAACCTGATCGTCACCGACCTCGTTTTGCTGACCCGCCAGCTCGACTCGATGCTCGAGGTGACGGTGCGCTCGGGCGAGACCGGCAGAGGTCTGGAGCGGGTCGAAGTGTCGCTCTACAGGTTCGACTACCGCAAGGGTCACCAGCGGGTGGAGACCCACCTGAGTGCAGCGGATGGTCGAGTCGACTTCGCCACGCGCGAGTCGGATCGCTACAGCTACTTCGTCCTCGCCGAGAGGGGCGAGGACACGGCTGTCGACCTCAGCTATCAGCGGTTCCACCGGCAGGGCCGGCCAAGCCAGCAGACCGCCGCTCTGGTCTACACCGACCGCAGTGTCTACCGCCCACAGCAGACGATCCACTGGAAGGTGGTGGCCTATCGCGGTGGCGGTGAGAAGAGCACCTTTCGCACCCTGCCAAAGAGATCGCTAACCGTCGAGCTGATGGATTCCAACTCGCAGGTGGTCGAGTCGCTGGCGGTGACCACCAACGGTTTTGGCTCGGTCTCGGGCGAGTTCGAGATCCCGAGCGGCAGGCTGCTGGGTGGCTGGTGGATCCGGACCTCACTCGGGGGCCGGCTTGCGGTGCGGATCGAGGAGTACAAACGCCCTACCTTCGAAGTGACCGTCAGCAAGCCGGAAGGGGCCCTGCGTCTCAACCGGGAGGCGAGCCTCTCGGGTGAGGTGCGCTACTACTTCGGGCTGCCGGTGGTGACCGGCAGTGTGAACTGGCGGGTGGAGCGGGAGCCGATCTATCCCCGCTGGTGGTATTGGTGGTACGGGGCCCCGACAGTGCAGAGTGAGATCGTCGCCGCCGGCACGACGGAGCTCGACGCGGAAGGGCGGTTCAGGGTCTCATTTGTCCCCAGTGCCGACGAGAGGGAGGCGAGCCAGGGGGTGACCTATCGCTTTCGTCTCCATGCCGACGTCACCGATGAAGGGGGCGAGACCCGTTCCGCCTCGAGGGCCTTCCGACTCGGCTTTGTGGCCGTCGAAACGGCGGTGGAGAGCAAGACCACCTTCTTCGATTCTGACCAAAGGATCGAGCTCGCAGCCTTACGCACCGATCTGGATGGAGTGCCCAGACCGGGTAAAGCCTCCTGGCGTCTGACCACCCTCGAGCAGCCGGAGGAGACCCTTTTACCCGCAGAACAACCGATCCCGGCTCGACTCGAGCAGGGGGAGCGCTACACCACCCCGGGAGATCTGCTACGGCCGCGGTGGGAGACCGACGTCTCCGCCGAGCAGGTGCTTCGCCAGTGGCAGGACGGCGGCGAGGTGCTGCGGGGCGGCCTCCTGCACGACGAGGAGGGCCGCACCAGGATTCTCCTGCCCGGGCTCGAGGCCGGTGTCTACCGGTTGCACTACTCGACCGTCGATGATTTCGGGGCCGCGTTCGAGACCACGAAGGAGATCGTTGTCGTCGAAGAGGGTCAAGAGACTCTGCCGTTGCCGGCGCTCCTGATGGTGGAGCGGGCCTCGGTCCCGGTTGGCGAGACCGCCCGGCTGCTGGTGCAATCCGGTCTTGCCGATCAGGATCTGGTGCTGGAGATCTACCGTGGGGGCCACCGGGTCGAGAGCCGGCGGCTCGAATCCGACCAGGGGGTCCAGATCGTCGAGATCCCGATCGGCAGGGAACAGCGTGGAGGCATTGGGGTCCGGCTTACCGCAGTGCGGGACCATCAGCTGATGAGCCTGACCGGCTCGGTCTTTGTCCCCTGGGACGACCGCGAGCTGCGCCTGGAGTTCTCGAGCTTTCGCGATCGGCTCCGTCCCGGGGCGCTGGAGACCTGGCGGGTCAAGGTCTCCGCTGCCGACGAGGCGGCTCTGGAGGCCGGTGCCGCCGAGCTGCTGGCCTACATGTACGACCGCAGCCTCGATCTTTTTGCCCCTCACAACCCCATGGGCCCTTTGTCTCTCTATCCCTCCTGGACGGGGTACGGGTGGGTGCGGTCCAGTCTGGGTTGGGGTGGCGAGATCTGGCAACGGGGTGGCTTTGGCTCCCGGCCCGGCTATCTGGTGCTCCACGGCGACCGGCTCGAGTTCTACAGCGGCTATGGCATCGGTGGCATGGGCCGCGGCCGCTACCTGGCCAAGGGTGGGGTAGCGATGAGAATGGAGATGGCGGCTGCGCCGGAGGGGGTCGAAGAGGAGATGGTGATCGCCGACGCGCTGTCGGTCGGCGAGGACAAGAAATTCGACGAAGCAAATGAGCCGTCGTCAGAGGCCGGTAGCCAGACCGAGGCGAGCGCAGAGCTGCGAACCGACTTCTCCGAGACCGCCTTCTGGGAGCCCCATCTGCTGACCGGTGAGGATGGCTCGGCGACCTTCGAATTCACCGTGCCCGACTCGGTCACCGAGTGGAATGTCTGGCTGCACGCCGTCACCCGGGACCTGCGGGGAGGCTCGCTGACCAGGACCACCCGCTCGGTCAAGGACCTCATGGTGCGGCCCTACCTGCCGCGCTTTCTGCGCGAGGGGGATCGGGCGGCGATCAAGGTGGTGGTCAACAACGCCGGTGACGAGGACTTCAGCGGTCGCCTCGACTTCGAGATCCTGGATCCGGAGACCGAGGAGAGTCTGCTCGACGAGTTTGGGCTGAGCGAGTCCGAGACCGTGGGGGTGCCCTTTGCCGTCGAGGCGGGTGGCGGTGTCAACCTGACTTTTCCGGTGGAGGTCCCGGCCCGGGTGGGGACGGTGGCCTTCAAAGTGGTGGCTCGGGCCGGGGATCTGAGCGACGGCGAGCTGCGGCCGCTGCCGCTGCTACCCGGGCGGATGCACCTGAGCCAGTCGCGGTTCGTGACGCTGAGAGACACCGACCGGCGGGAGCTCCACTTTGCCGACCTGGCGGCCGGCGACGACCCCACGCTGGTCAACGAGCAGCTGGTGGTTACACTCGATGCCCAGCTCTTCTACAGCGTGCTCCACGCCCTGCCCTATCTTGTCGACTACCCCTACGAGTGCACCGAGCAGGTGCTCAACCGCTTTCTGTCGACCGGAATCGTCTCGGCTCTTTATGACGACTATCCGGCGGTGGCCCGCATGGCCAAGGAGTTCTCGGCACGGGAGACCCGCTACGAGACCTGGGATGCGGTCGATGCCAACCGCAAGATGGCGCTGGAAGAGACACCCTGGCTGATCTCGGCCAAGGGCGGCCGCGAGCCGGCCGAGGATCTGGTCAGGGTACTGGACCCACGGGTTGCCCGGGCGGAACGGAGCTCGGCACTGGCCAAGCTGGAGCAGGCCCAGACCTCGCTTGGCGGCTTTCCCTGGTGGCCGGGCGGCCCACCCTCGCCCTACATGACGCTCTACATCCTCCAGGGCTTCTCCCGGGCGCTGGAGTTCGGGGTCGAGGTGCCGCGGCAGGTGGTGGTCGAGGCCTGGAGCTACATGCACCGGCACTATCTGGACGAGATGGTGCGCCAGATGATGTCGAGAGACTGCTGCTGGGAGATGGTGACCTTTCTCAACTACGTGCTGTCGAGCTATCCCGATGACACCTGGACCGGCGGCGTCTTCACCACCGAGGAGCGCAAACAAATGCTGGACTTCTCGTTCCGGCACTGGCGCCGGCACTCGCCGCTGTTGAAGGCCCAGCTCGCCCTGACTCTGGAGCGCAGTGGACGGTCCGATGATGCCGTCCTGGTATTCGACAGCATCATGGACTCGGCCAAGACCACCCAGGACGAGGGCACGTTCTGGGCCCCCGAGGACCGCTCCTGGCTCTGGTACAACGACACCATCGAGAGCCACTCCTTTGCGCTGCGTACCCTGACCGAGCTCGAGCCGGACGACGCCCGCCGCCATGGTCTGGTGCAGTGGCTGCTGCTCAACAAAAAGCTCAACCACTGGAAGTCCACCCGGGCCACGGCCGAGGTGATCTACGCTCTGATTCACTATCTGGAACGGGAGGGGGCGCTGGGGGTGCGCGAAGAAGCCACGGTAGTCATCGGCCCCGAGACTTGGGACTTTGTCTTCGAGCCCGACGAGTACACCGGTGAAAAGAACCAGATCGTGGTCACGGGCGGGGCGATCGATCCGGCGACGATGTCCACCATCGTGGTGGAGAAGGAGACCAAGGGCTTTATGTTTGCGTCGGCGACCTGGCACTTCTCGACCGAGGAGCTCCCGGCGGAGGCCCGGGGCGATTTCTTCTCGGTGACCCGCCGCTACTTCAAACGCGTCGGCTCGGGTGACGAGTGGATTCTCCAGCCTCTGGAAGAAAGTGCGGCGCTCGCCCCGGGCGACCAGGTCGAGGTACACCTGTCGCTGCGCACAAAGCACGCCGCCGAGTACGTCCACCTGCGCGATCCGCGGGGTGCCGGGTTCGAGCCCGAGTCCACCACCTCGAGCTACAAATGGGACCTCGGGATCGGCTGGTATGAGGAGATCCGCGACAGCGGCACCAACTTCTTCTTCGAATGGCTCCCTGTAGGCGAGTACACCTTCAAGTACCGTCTCAGGGCGAACATGGCCGGCACCTTCAAGGTGGCCCCGGCGACGCTGCAATCCATGTACGCCCCCGAGTTCACCGCCTACTCGTCCGGTGCTGTCGTGGAGATCGAGTAGCTTTACCTTATTTGGCCGTGGGGAGCCTGAGCACCTGGCCGGCATAGATCCGGCTCGAGCTCAGGCCGTTGACCTGCTTGACCTCCTCGATGCTGGTCGAGGTACGCCTGGCGATCTTCGACAGGGTGTCGCCCCGGTTGACCAGATAGAGGCTAGGTCGGCCGTCGACCAGGTACTCGGCCCCATGCTCGCTGTACCGCCAGGGGTAGACCGCGACGTGGTAGTGGATCGGATTCCTCTCCAGGGTGGCGTCGAGAATCCCGACGCTCTCCAGGGTAAGCAAAGTGCCTTCGAGCCAGCCGCGGCAACTCCGGTTCCAGGTGCGTCTGAGATCCATCGCCATCCCGGCCGGATGAACCGATTGCTGGGCAGCGTTTCGTGGCTGGCGGTTCCTCGGCCGGGTGAGGCTGGTGACGACCAGCTGTTCGTTGCAGGCCGCCCGGTAGCCCTTGGCCAGCTCGAGGATGAAGTCTCGGACCGCTGGCCGGGTGTAGGGGTAGCTGTCCTCCTTGAGCTGCAGATCCTCGTTTGCGTGCACCGGCACCAGACGACCGGCCTCGACGAGCCGATCCAGCTCGGCCGTGTCATCCACAAACTCGAGCCCGTGACGTTGGGCTTCCAGATTTTGGCGGTCGAGGGATTTGCCGGAGCCGCGCAGCGACTGGGCCTGCCCGGCTACTGGGTGCAGCAGGGTCATGACGCCGATGGCAATCAGCATCGAGATACGCCACCGACGGCGTAGCGGATTTGGCTCAGCACTCCTCATCGGCAAAACTGCTCCTTCTCTCCCCAATCGGCACACTGTCGCATGCAGTGGCATTCAACTCTGATGGGGTTCCCGACCCCCCCACGAATCGGATGGGCAAGCTTAACGGACACCCCCCTGGTTCCGTCAAGTGCTCTGTCAGACCGGCCAGAGAGACCAGCAGGGTTGCTGGTGACGACTAGGTGTCACGAGGTCTTGGGATCCTGGGGTCTTGAAGCGGCCGGCCTCCGTGCCGGCCGTCTTCGTGGTGCCCGTGCCGTTATTCATTGCAGTTCCCGGAGGCTGTGGCTACACTGCCGCGAGTCACTTCAGTGGAACCATGGGAGGTTTGGTGATGAGCGACGAAAAGACTTGGCACGCGGCGGTCAAGGGGAAGCAGCTCGGTCCCTACAGCGCGAGCGAGATTCTGGAGATGATCGGCTCCGGGATGCTCGACCGCAAATCGCACGTCTTCAGCCAGGGGATGACGGAGTGGGTACCCATTACCGAGCAGGCCGAGTTCGTGGGCGCCTTCAGCACCCTCTCGGCGCCGCCGCCGCCACCCCGGGATCTGGGTGCGGTGCACGAGATCGACTTCGAGATCCACGGCAAGGAGATGCAGTTCGTGGAGATCACCCTCGACCCGGGTGAGGCCTGTGTCGCCGAGGCCGGGGCGTTCATGTACATGGATCCGGGCATCGAGATGGAGACCATCTTTGGCGACGCCTCGGCCGCGAGCGACAGCGGCGGCTTCATGGGCAAGCTCATGGGGGCGGGCAAACGGGTGCTGACGGGTGAGTCGCTGTTCATGACGCTGTTTGGCAATGCTGCCCAGGAGCGGCAGAACGTGGCCTTCGCCTCTCCCTACCCGGGCGGCATCCTGCCGGTCGATCTGCGCGAGCATGGCGGCCACCTGATCTGTCAGAAAGACGCTTTTCTCTGTGCGGCCAAGGGCATCTCGGTGGGGATCGCCTTCCAGAAACGGCTGGGAGCCGGGCTCTTTGGCGGCGAGGGCTTTATCCTGCAGAAGCTCGAGGGGGATGGGTTGGCCTTTATCCATGCCGGCGGCACCCTGGTGTCACGGGAGCTCGCGGCCGGCGAGACCCTGCGTCTGGACACCGGTTGCCTGGTGGCTTTCGAAAGCCAGGTGAGCTATGACATCCAGATGGTGAGCGGGGTCAAAACGGCTCTCTTTGGTGGTGAAGGGCTTTTCTACGCCACCCTCTCGGGCCCAGGCAAGATCTGGATCCAATCGCTTCCCTTTAGCCGGCTGGCCAGCCG
>Ga0255057_10001152_pt1 | contig 15041 bp, 11 predicted proteins | sample Cases_109_6_MG_FD_189022 | JGI IMG/M metagenome (GOLD analysis project Ga0255057, IMG submission 189022) | Seawater microbial communities from Amundsen Gulf, Northwest Territories, Canada - Cases_109_6 | ecosystem: Environmental > Aquatic > Marine > Gulf | place: Canada: Northwest Territories... | reverse complement strand
GCGGCCGCGGAACAACTCGCCGTCGAGCTCGCCCCAGGGCAGGCCCTCGAGCGCGTGTTTCACGAAGGCGAAGTGGTAGGCCTCGTCGAGGCCGTGGCGGAAGAACGCGTCGGGCGTGGGCTCCATTTCAGGCAGACGCAGCGACATCTGTATCGCGGGCCCACCGACAGCTTCCGACAGCTCAGCGATGAACTCGTGCCAGGAATCAGGCTCTACGACCGCCTCATAGATGCGCTCGACGAGCTGAAGGGCGCGCTTTTCCATCCGGCTACCCCGCCGCGGTCCCCCGACCTTGCCCATGCGGCAATTCGAGTATATCGCGGCCAAGGCAGCTGCGCGCGGAAATGACATGATCCGGCGTCACATTTGGGCGACAGAGACCCCAGCGGGGAGCGAGCGGGTTCGATGCGGCTTGCCGACGCAGACCAGAGTTTCGGACACCTGAACGAGTGGAGCCCGCTCTTGCGAGCGGGCTCCGGAGGAAAGACAGGATGCGGACTTTGTTGGCGTTTTTCTGATCCTCTGTCTACTGAGTCTCGCCAGGTAGAGTCCTGACGAATGCGTACCAGGTCAGATTGTCCAGGGGATCGAACCCGGTAACGCTTTCCCTCCCTGGCTTGTCTCAGTAAATGAAAATGCCCCGCTATGAGCCATAAAACAGCCCCCAAATGGGGGGTCTCGGGTCGAAGCTGCACACCCGACGCGTACTTGTGACACCCGAGGGGAACCCCGTGGGGAGGCGGCAGATGCGGGTCGCGTGCCGAGAGAGGTATGGCGGCTCAGCCCTCCGCCAGGCGGCGGAAGATGGCCTCGGGCGACTCGGTGTCGTGGGCGGTGCTGCCCGCGCCGGAGCCTTCCAGCGTGCCGCAGATCGCTTCGCAGACTGTCTCGGCAGCGTCGATACCGCGCGACTGCATCTGACTCGGCATGACCCTGCGGAGCATCACCGTCATCTGGTCCAGCGTCACGCTGCGGACGTCGAGTCCCGCCTCGCGAAGCGCCAGGCGGACGGTCCCCCGCGCCTCCAGCTTGGCGAGGTCCGTACGTTTCTCGAGCTCGTCGGCCACGAGATCGAAGATCGAGTCTGCCATCAAACCCCTCTCCAGTGGTTCTTCGGAGTGCAGCTCGGAGGACTCAACCCGAAAATGGGTCGGGAGCCCGGCAGGCGCCCCGGCCTCGGAGCTCCAATCGCCGCTGCCAGGTCCCGTCGACGGAGCCATGGGGCGGGGCCGTGGGCCCCCAGGCAGCTCGGGGTTGGGCGCCTCGTCCGCACCAATCAGCACTCACCGGGCGCGCCAGAGCCTCACGCTGGGTATCATCGGGCCGGGAGGGGTGTTGTGAGCCTGCATCCGATTGTCGATCTGGCTGGGAACCAGGAAGTCCGCAAAGCCGCCGGCTTTCGGGCGGCCGCTGCTGAGCTGACCGGAGCCGTGCTGGCCGGGCACTACGGAAAGGAAATCGAAAACGCTCCGCGCCGTCATGATGCCGGGAAGAAGTACCTGGTGGCCTACAACAGCCGCCTGGCCGGGAGTCGGAAGCCGCGCCGCGACGCCGAACATCTGGCACTGGCCCTGACGGAGTACTCGCGGCGTACGGGGGAGTCGCTTGCGCTGCCCGAAGATGCGGGACACGTGGACTTCGTCCACGCGCAGATCCCCGTGCGGAGCGCGGCGCCCGACAAGAGCCTCGGTGAGAACGATCCGAATGCGGGCCTGCTTCCCATCGACTTGCTCGGCGTCGGCCCTGAAGACCGCCTCGTAGTCGCTCGCGTCAAGTACGTCGCGCCCTCCGCCGGTCGAACCGGCACAGGGGAGACCCCGCTGCGCGCGTTGCTCGAGGGCCTGCCGCTACGGCCCTTGCAGCCGCGAATCAGGCCGCGCTCAGCCAGGAGGTGGCGGAGAAGATCGGCCACCAGTTCGCAGACGGACCGCCCCAGCTCCTGTTGCTCGGCAGCCCCCGCTACTGGGAACTGTGTCGGCGCCGTGAGGCCCAGAAGGGCGCGGCTTGGATCCAGCAGCTCGAGCGCCTGGCCAAGGAGGTCGGGGAAGCCTGCGGAGTCGACGTGCTCTTCCTGGGCTGCAAGCTGGCCGGCGACCCGGGCTGGGGCTACCCGGAGGGTGCGCCTGTGCTCGACGAGCCGCCGCGCCTGCTGGCGGCCTGGGAGTACGGCGCCGGCCGTGTACGGCCGAAGCCCAAGCCCCGTCCCAAGCTCTCGAGTCCCGCCACGGTCCTGGTCGAGGCGGACTTGTCACGCCCGGTGCGTCCCTACGTGTTCACCGATAGCTACGAGGCCGGGGACCGCGTCGAGCACTCCACGCTGGGCACCGGGGTGGTGCAGGGCGTCGCGGGGCCGGGGAAGATCAGCGTGCTCTTCGGTGACAAGCGCAGCGTGCTCGTGCACGAGCGCCCCGTTCCCGCCAGCATCAGCCCCGCCGCTCCCTAGCTCTCCCTAGCGGCGCTGCTCGACCACGAGCGTTTCGACCTGACCGCGGGGTCCGATCCACCAGTTCGCAATCCACCCGGTCAGGCTCACCACGATTGCGCTCAGCACCGCAGACCAGAACCCGCCCAGCTCGAAGCCACTCAGAAACGCTGAGACCAGCCCGAGCATCGCAGCATTGATCACCAGCAAGAAGAGCCCCAGGCTGAGCACTGTGATGGGTAGGGTCAGCACGAAGAGCACCGGACGGACGACGGCGTTGACGAAGCCGAGCAGCAGGGCTGCCAGCAGCAGGGTTCCACCACCCGTGATCTGCATGCCCGGGACGAGTTTGGAGGCCACCCAGAGGCCGCAGGCCGAGATCAGCAGTCGCACGAGAAAGCCGGTCATCGCTGCTCCGTCCAGTCCCCCGTCCCGCTGCGGAGTATACGGGTAGCGCGGAAAACGCTGCGCCAGCCAGGGTCCAAGACGTGGGGTTGCGGGCGCCCGGGGTACGCCGCGAGCTGGCCTGGGGAAGTGACACTTTCAGTTCTGCGACAGCAGGAAAGTGGGACCGCGGCCCGTGGAGCGACTGGAGTGCTGGACGCCGCTCCTCTGCAGATGGGATCATGGCCCGTTCGAGGAACGAATTTGACTCTGCGCCAACGCTTCCACTGGGGTCCCGGGGTGTCATGGGCCTGGGCCTGCGTCGCGCTCCTGTCTTCAGGCGCCCTGACCCAGCTTGGCCCCGACCGTGTTTGGACCACCCTGGGCGGGTTCGCGCTGGGCACGTTGTATCCGGCGCTGCTGCTGATCGGCGCACTCGGCTATGCGGGGCGCCCGGTGCCGCGCTGGCTTGCGCCGGCTGCGCTGCTGCTGGGAGCGTGGCGCGGTGTGGCGCAGTTGTGGGGTCAGCTGGCGCTTGCCCACGGCCTGGGGCTTGCGTTCGAGTTTCCAATGGTTCTGCTCGCGGCCATCGTCGTGGCCCGGGCGCCGCTGCGGGGCCCGCGCAGTTTCTCGCAGCGTCTGCTGCCGGCGGCGCTTCTCGCCACCGCCGGGCTCGAGGTAGCCAGTGCCCTCGCGATGCTCGGCGGCGGTGCACTGCCCCTCGAACTGGTGCAGGCCTGGATCGCGATGGCCTCGTTGCTGCTGGCCGTGCAGCTGGCGGCCTGGTCGGCCGTGTCGCGCCAAGACCTCGAGCGCGCCCGCGGGCTGCTGGAGGTACGCGTGGCGGAGGAGACCGAGCGCTACCGGCTCGTGTCCGAGCTCGGCTCGGACCTGAGCTTTGCGTACCGCGTTCGGCCTGGCTTCGACATCCAGGCCGAGTGGGTCACGAGCGCCCAGGGTCGCATCACCGGCTACGAGCCCGGTGAGCTCGAGGGCGTCGGCTGGCTGTCGCTGATCGCACCCGAGGAGCGCGAACGGGTCCAGGCGGAGCTCCCGAAGATGCTCGCGGGCCAGCTCAGCGAGACGCAGTTGCGCATCGTCCGGAAGTCCGGCGAGGAGCGTGTTCTCGAGGTTCGTGTTCGCTCGCTCGGCGAGCAGCTCGACGGGTCGATCCGAGTGGTGGGCTCGGCGCAGGACGTGACGGATCGCGTACGCGCCGAGGAGGAGCGTCTGCGCCTCGATCTCCACATGCGCGAGATGCAGCGGCTGGAGAGCCTCGGCCGTCTCGCCGGCGGCATCGCGCACGATTTCAACAACGCGTTGATGGTGATCCTGGGCAACACGCGGCTCGCGCTGGAAACCGTGGAGCGCGACGCTGGCCTCGAGCGACGCCTGGGCCGCATCCGCTCGGCGGCGGAGTTCGCCGCCGGGCTGACGGATCAGATCCTTGCCTACTCCGGCCGCGCGGCCATCGCGCCAGAGGCGCTCGATCTCTCCTCGGTGGTGCACGAGACCTCGGAGCTGCTGTACGCCTCGTTGCGCGGCAAGGCCACGCTGGAGACACACCTGCCCGACGGCCTGCCCCCCATCGAGGGCGACATCACGCAAATGCGTCAGGTGCTGGTGAATCTGGTGGCCAATGCCTCGGAGGCGCTGGGTGAGGATGGCGGCACGATTCGTGTGCGCACGGGCGCCCGCGGCCTCGCGGAGCACGAGCTGGCCGAAACCTCGGGAAACCTCGAGCCCCAGCCGGGCCACTACGTGCTGCTGGAGGTGAGCGACACCGGTCGCGGCCTCGACGCTGCCACACGCGCGCGCATGTTCGAGCCCTTCTTCAGCACACGGGGCGAGGGGCGGGGACTGGGCCTCGCTGCGGTGGTCGGCATCGTCCGAGCCCACGGGGGGCTGATCCGGGTGGACAGCCAGGTGGACGAGGGCACCACGATCCAGGTGTTGCTGCCCCGTACCGATCGCGTTCCGAGTCCGGCCAGGAAGCCCCTGTCGCCGTCCACGGGGCGCGGCCGCGTGTTGGTAGTCGACGACGAAGACGCCGTTCTCGAGGTCGCCGCCGCTTTCCTCGAGCGCGCCGGCTTCGAGGTGATCAGCGCGTCCGGAGGTGGCGTGGCCCTGGATCTGCTGCGGGACCCGGAGGTGGAGGTGGACGCCGTCGTGCTCGACCTCGTGATGCCAGACCTCTCCAGCGAGGAGGTCCTGACCGAGCTGCGCGAGCTGCGGCCGGGCCTGCCGGTGGTTCTGACCAGCGGCTACGACCGCGAGCAGGCGGTGCGTCGCCTGGCAGGTCGCGAAGTGTCGGACTTCCTGCGCAAGCCCTACGGGCCGGATGAGTTGGTGCGAGCCGTGCAGGGCGCCATGGGGCGGCACCCTGGGTAGCTCCTAGGGTGACTGGGGGCTTTCGGAGAGCAGGGCTTCGAGCTTCACGCCGGCGGCTCTCGACCTGAAGCCCGTTGCCCGAGCCGCGAAAAAGGGAACGGAGGGGAGGTTGCCCTCCCCCCCGCGAGGAGATGCTCCATGCGGAGCGTTCACGCGGGCCGCAGTGGCCCTCCGTCGGCAATATCGGCCGCGCCTCGGCATGCTGCTGTGAAGTAGTTCACACCCCGAAGGCAATCCCCAAGCTGCCCCTGGCAGCTGCTGGAGAGCGCTTCGGCTCAGGGCCACTGCCAGACGACGCCCAGGCTCACGCCGTCGTCCTGGAGCGTGGCGTCTCCAGGATTGACGACGTCCTTCAGGTCGTGGCCCCAGTAGATCTGGAAGTCGAGGCCCTCGCTGAGGCCGAAGCGGCCGCCCACGCCGATGCTCATGAGGAGCTGGTCGCCGATCTCGCCGCGGTCGCTGTTCCAGGAGTAGCCGACGTCGTAGAAGGGGGCGATCTCGAAGGTCGGACGCCATTCGCGCCAGCTCGGCATGGGAACGGGCAGACGCAACTCGAGGGAGCCGACCGCTCCGTTGTCGCGCACGAAGCGGTTCTCGCGGTAGCCGCGCACGGTGGAGTGACCGCCAACGGCAAACTGCTCGAGGCCGAAGAGCGGGCGGTCGCTGATCTGCACGTCGCCGCGCGCGACGATCTGGAGCCCGATCGCCTCCGGGAAGCGGCGCGCCCACTGCAGCTGGGTGAGCCAGGCGATGAACTCGGCGTCGGGCACGCCCGACCCGCTGTTGCGGGTAGCGCCGAGCCAGGGCAAGCCAGCGCTCACCATGGAGCGGGCCGCCACCACCTGGTTGCGGTCGCGCCAGGTGTAGCTGCCGCCGAAGCGCAGCACCGTCATCTCGACGATGCCGTTGTCGGGCCCGGGTACGAAGGAGAAGTGCTCGTCGAAGAGGAAGGAGTCGCTGCGACGATACTCGCCGATCACGAAGGCCTCGGCGTTCACGTTCTGGCTGCGGTAGACCGGCTGACTCAGCTCGAAACCGTAGGTGTCGGTCTGGCTGGAGATGTCGAACTGGTCGAAGGGTGCCTCGACGACCTCACTCCAGGTCTTGCGGAAGTGGATCTCGAACTGGGTGTCCCAGGGCGAGATGGGCCACTCCCAGTGGGCGCGAACGTCCTGTAGCCCCACGCCAGCCTTGTATTCGGCCCAGAGGGTGTCGCCGAAGCCCGTGACGTTCTGCCACGAGGCTCGCAGCTCTCCGCGTCCGCCGCCGATGGCGGGGGAGCTGTAGTTGTTGCCGGCCAGGCGGACGTTCCAGCTGCGCGCCTCGGCGACCGCGACACGCAGCACGGCCTCGCCCCGGCGCTCACCCGGCACGAGCTGAGCGTTCACACTCTTGATGAGGGAGTCCTGCTGGAGGATCTGGAGCGCTCGTTCCAGCTCGTTCACGTCCACCGGGGGTCCGATGGCTCGCTCGAGCCGCTGACGCACGTAGACGTCGCGCAGACGGCCGTCGCTCTTCACATCGATCGCCGTGACCCGCCCCTCGACGACCCACACTTCGAGGATGCCGTCCTGCAGAGATTGCGAGGGAATCACCGCACCGGAGGTGACGTAGCCGCGCTCGACGTAGGCGAGCGTGAGATCGTCGCGCAGCTGCTGGAGATCTTCGAAGGAGAGCTCGCGGTCCAGGTAGGGGGAGAGGACATCCTCGAGGGTTTCCGCCGCGAGCACCGTGTTGCCGACGACTCGGACCTCGCGCACCAGGGCCTGGGCCCCGCCTTCGAGGCCCGCGGTGTCGGCTCCAGAGGGGAGCTCGAGCGGCGGCAGCACGTCTCCCCGCGGCCGGGGCGGGGGCGTGAAGGAGGGCACCTCGGGCAGCTCGAGCAGGGGAGGCTGCGCGACACCGGACGGCGGCGCCTCCTCGTACCTCGGCAGCTCGATCGGCTCGTCGCCCGGCCGCACGTCGGCCAGCTGCGCGAAAACGGTCGCTGGAACGAGCGTTTGCGCCAGGAGGGCGGCGAGGGCCCGCGGCAGCATGCGAAAGCGGTCCAGCAAGGCGGGTTCTCCTCCTGGGCCGGACCATTTGAACACGGGCGCGAGCAGAAGGGAATAGCTGTTCTCGGGCGTGTCGCCCCTTGCCGTCGACGCGAAGGGGTCGGTCCGAGTGAGCTGGCCGGTCGCGAGTCCGGGTGGGTTCGCGGTGCCGCCTTTTCAGACTCAGTCGTGTTCGAGTACTTCGGACACGACGACGCCCGGGCTTGCACTGGGGCGCTTGCCGAGCTGCATGGCGGGCAGTCCGTCCATGATCTGCTCGAGGCGGGCGGCGATGGACTCGGGCAGGTCGCGGAAGAGCAACAACACCCCATCCGCGCCGTCGTCACGGGTCACCTCGGCCTTCACCATGATGGCGGGCAGGCCCGGGCGGCTGTGGATCGCAAGCTTGAGGACGTCGCCGAGAGCGAGATCCGGGTCCGGGCGTACTCGCATCCCACCGGACGAGAGGTCGCGTCCTATCAGCACGCGGGATGCGCCCGTGCTCGCTGCCAGGACCCGGCGCGTGAAGCGCCGCCGCTGGCCCGCGCGTCGCTCTCCGGGCCGCGGGTCGGGCGGCCGGGCGGCGGTGTCGCGGTGGGTGCGCGGGCGCAGCTCGGCGCCAGCGCCGTGACGTTCCATGATCTTTGCCACCACGCGGCGGCTCGGGCCGTTCATGAGTCGAAATGCCATGGAGACGTTGTGCTGGTCGGGGTCGTCTTTCGTCGCATCCACCGAGAGCGCGGGGCCAGACGCTTCCAGCGCCGTCCCGCCCGTGAGCTCCTTGGGGAACGTGACTTTGAGCTCGCGGCCCACCTTCACGTCCTGATCCGTGCGCAATCCGCAGCCTCTCAGCGAGAGTTGTACGACCTCGGCGACCCGCGGCCGCCGGCCGACCTGAAGCTTGACCTCCGCCGAGAGCACGACGCGCGGCCCGCGTCGTCGTTCGGGCCCGGCGTAGAGCGCCTGCTCCGCGACCAAGCGGAAGGTGTATTCGTTGAAGGGCTTTTCGAGCACCAGGTCACAGCCCGAGCGCTCCAGTACCTTGCGCAAGGTGCGGGAGACCTGGTCGTACACCACGACGTGGAGCGCGGCCTCGGGGCGGCCCCCCGCCTTGGAAAGAGCGGCGCGGCTGTTGGTGATGAGCAGGGACACGGAGTCCGGAATGTCGGGTCCGCCCAGCGCCCGTGCCTCGAGCCACGACACTTCCATCTCGTCGAGGAGGACTCGGACATCGGCGAGATCGCCATCGTCGACGATCAGAACGGGCTTGGGTGTTTCGGCCACGGCGCTTGCTTCGGGCTCCCTGGTTTTCACTCATCGGCCGTGCCCGAGAGGCGCTGTAGGCGTCCTGGCAGCATCTGTCCGTTTCCGGTGTCGGGCCGGGCGCGCGCGATATGTCGGTCGCCACTGTTCTCGGCGCGCCGTTCTCGGTGTGCGGGTACGGCCAGCCGGGCTGCGGAACCGGCAGCTCTGCGGCAATCGGCGCCCAGTCATCCCAGCGCTTCGAGCCCGTCGTCGGCGTTCCGATTTCGGCGCAAATTCGCTGGCTTGCTGAGGTATTCTGCCCTCGTTTCGCCGCTCGGCGCTTCCAATCCAGCTAAAAAACCCCCTCCCCATGGGACCTCTCCCGGCTTACAGTGGTGTTCGCCGGAGCGGCGGCATGCAAGGAGTCGCCCGCGTCGGTCCCCGTGACTGCAGAGGAGCCTACGATGAGAGCCCGCCATACCCTGATTCGGATCGCCGTCGCGTCAACGCTGCTCACGGCGCTGGCGTGTCGCACGCTGCCCGATCAACCGCCCATCCAGACCGGTCCGATCGCAGTGACCGGTGAAGATTGGCGGGCCACCGATCACGTCATCCTCATCACGGATGCATCGGGCACGATGTGGATGGAGAAGACCTTCCCCGAGGCGAAGGCACTCACACAAAGCTTCGTTTCGGCCATGCCGGCGGCCGACGCGCCCGCCGCGCATCCCGGGAACTACACCACGGGCCTGATCGGCTTCGGTGGCGACGAACGCCAGACCGTCGCGCTCGGTAGTTTCGACCGCAACCAGCTCGGCGCTACGGCCTCGGAGCTGCGCGTCCTCGGTGAAATCAACGGCATGGGCGGTACCACACCCTACGCCAACGTCTTGCAGGAGGCTCGGCTCCAGCTCCAAGGCCGAAGCGGCCGCGCCGCGCTGGTGATCTTCTCCGACGGTGTTCCCGACCATGCCGACGTGGCTCTGTGGTCAGGGCAGCAGCTCGTCAAGAGCCACCCGGACATCTGCATCCACGCGGTGCAGACGGGCGACGATCCGGAGGGCTACGCCTTCCTGGAGAAGCTCACTTCGCTCACGACCTGCGGCAGCCTCCGGCCGGCCAGCTCCATCAGCACGGGCGCGGAGGTGCAGCAGCTGGCTCGCGCCGTCATGGTGACGCCCGGGATCGCCCCGGTCGCCGCGGCCGGCCCCTGCGCCGGCGTGATCCGGATGCGCGGCATCGAGTTCGACTTCGACCGCGCCACGATTCGGGATGGCAGCAAGCCCGTCCTCGACGTGGCGGTCGAGCAGCTCCAGGGCTGCCCGGACATCCGCATCAGCATCGCCGGCCACACCGACGCGCTCGGCACGGATAGCTACAACATGGGACTCTCCAATCGTCGCGCAAAGGCGACGCGGAGCTACCTGATCCAGCAGGGCGTCGCAGACGGACGGCTGGTGGCGCAGGGCTACGGCGAGGGCCAGCCCATCGCCCCCAACGACACCGACGCCGGACGAGCCCAGAACCGCCGGGTCGAGCTATCCCCGGCGCCCTGAGGGGCTTCCGGGGGAGGGACGAACGGCCCGGCGCGGGTCTCCACCGCGTCGGGCCGTGTTCGCTTGAGGTCGCGCTCTAGCGGCAGGGGCCTCCAGCCCACGGGCGCGACTCAGTCGCGGAGAGTGAAGACCTCGCGTTCCGCGGCGACGCCGCGAAGGGAGTGGCGCCCGAGCGAGACCAAGGAGCCGGGTACGAGGCGGGCGAAGGAGCCCGACGCCACCACACGGCGGGCCAGTTCCTTGGAGAGCCCCTCCAGCCTCGCGACTTCGTTCACCGCTGGCCCCGTGACCGTGAAGTCGAGCCGGCCCGAGATGCCGACATTGCCGTAGCTCACGTCTCCCTGGTGCAGGGCGATGGCCACGTCCACCGGGTCCGCCCCGCCCAGGTCGCGTTCGGCGTTGAAGGCCTCGATGCGGCGCAAGGCCGCGTGGACGGCGTCGAGAGCGCGGCGTCCGGCGTCGGGGTGGCCCTGCAGTGGGAAGATGCCCATCACCGCGTCGCCGATGAACTTGAGTACCTCGCCGCCGCGCTCGACCACCGAGCCCGCGGTGCACTCGAAGAAGCGGTTGAGCAGCCAGAGATATTCGTCACGCGGGAGCCGTTCGGCGAGGCTGGTGGATCCGCGCAGGTCCGCCCACCACATGACGGCTGGAATCACGTCGCCGTCGCCGCGGCGAATCAGGCCGTCGAGCACCCGGGCGCCGGTGTGCATGCCCAGGTAGGTGTCGAGCAAGGTGCGGGCCGTGTGGCGCAGGGAGTGCACCTCGACGAGTCGACTCACCAGCGGCAGCAGCTCGTGGAGGTGTCCCAGGCTCGCCACATCGAAGCCTTCGGGGCGATCGGTCGCGAGCGTGAGCGCGTGGATGCGCCCGTCGGAGAAGGTGAGCGGCATGGCGGCGTAGTCGGTGGCGCCTTGCTCGGCCAGATCGCGCAGGATGGGGTAGTCGAGCTGAGCTTGCGCTCCCGAAAGGCGCCGACGGATCCCGCCCCGGCCCTCGAAGATCGGCACGAAGGGGCTCTCGAGAAAACGGCCCTCGTCGGCTCGATGATGCTCCAGCTCGATGATCTCGACCGCATCGCTCTCGCGCGTCCAGACGTGTACGGCTCCCATTACCTGTGGGTGCAACGTGCGCATGAAGAGATTCATGCGCAGCAGCGGGACGCCCAGCGCGTGGAGCTGACGGGCCAGGCGCGCGACGAGTTCGGCGATGGACGTGGCTTCCCAGGCGTCGCGCAGCAGCCAGTCCACCAGTGGGTTGCCGTGGGCGTGCGCGTCGCCGACCGGGTCGATGCTGACCTCCGCGTCCTCTTCGTACCATGCGTCCATGCGGCTGCGGTAGAAGGCGACGTAGCCGCGCACCGGCTCGGCCTCGGGCAGCGGGTCTTCGTAGGACCACAGCGCGTTCTCGGCCACGGCGTCGCCCACGCGCAGGGTCCAGTAGCAGGCGTTGCCCTTGAAGGGGCAGTGGGTGCGGTAGTCGGTGCGCTGCATCAGATCCATGCGCACGTCTTCCCGCGGCAGGTAGTAGACGGGCGGCACACGGGTTTCGAGCTGGAGCACGGCGTTGCGGCTGTCCGCGACCGTGGTTTCGTTGAAGACGACACGCACGCGCCGCGAGCTCGGCTCGTAGCGCACCCGGTATCCGGGGGCGGTCGCGGTCTGGGCCTCGCTCAAGGCGGCTCCTCGCTCAGGGTCCCCCGAGAAGCTAGTGCGCGCGGCAGCGCGCGCGCCGCTGGGTCATAACTCATTGTAACCAAAAGACATTCTAGGGTTCTTGGAGAAAAAGGGGGGCTGTCTCGAAGGACAAAGTGCTCAAGCTCACAAAGCAGTGGCCGATCAGTTTGGGGTTAAATTGCCACGGTCCTGCGGTCTCGGGGGGGGCAGCCGCGAACCCAACGCGGAGGTGGCAAAAAGAAGTGACGTCGGCAGGACCGGCGCAGTCTAGAGCGCTCTCGTCGCGCACACCGCGGCTTCCCCGTGGTGTCTGCGCGCGTTTCCTATTTCCCCATCCCCTTCGACCCCCCGGCTCCCCCCTTCCCGGAGCCTCTCACAGGAGAACTGCAATGAGAATGCTCGTGGCGCGTTCGCTCGCGCTGCTGGCGCTGGCATTTGTCCTGGCGGCGGCCACCCCGTCCCAGGCGCAGGTCGTCCCGCTCGACGACCCCGGTGCCTTCTCCGGCGGCGAAACCCAGATCGACTTCGAGGATCCCGGCCTCTTCGACGGCATGGCCGTCACACAATTCGGGGAAGTCGCCCTCGGCCTGGAGGACTCAGTCGGTGGCGACCACGGCGGGGCCGGCTTCGGCCTGGCCGTGGAGCCTCGGGAGTTCGGTTCGCCGGACGCGGGCAGCGTGAACAACTTCGGCGTTGCCGGGCTGCCGTACCCCTTCCCCATGGTCCGCTTCGGCTTCCCCGCGCTCATGCATCGCGTGGGATTCGAGGCACGGGTAGCGGTCGAGGACGAGGTGGTGGTGATCTTCCGGCGCGGCGGCGTCGTCGTGGGTCAGGCGACCCGCCCGAACCCCGATAGCGGCCGGTTCTACTTCCACGGCTTCGAGCTGGCCGAGGGCTTCGACGAGGTCCTGGTGGACGCCACCGAAAACTTCACCGGGGCGCTCGCCATCGACAACCTCGCCTACGAGGCTCTCGCCTCAGCTCCGCCCGACAATGGGGATCCCCCCGCAGAGGGTGGCGAGGACGGCGGCGATTCCGGCGGCGATGGGGAGACTCCCCCGGACACCGAGCCGCCCACCGCGGGTGTTCCGGTGCTGTCCTGTGAGGGCTTCCATCCGATGGGCCGCAGCCTGGCGAAGCTCCGCAACCACCACGCCCGCAAACTCGGCCGGATGCTGCTGAAGTATCTGCCCTACAAGCTGATGCGAGCCAGCCTGTCCGACGAGCACGGCGTGCCGATCGCATGGCAGGACCTGCTAGCGGCCCCGGTCGTCCAGGTGGTGCACACGCCGCTGGGCTCCGAGGACAGCTACGACATCTCCAAGGACGCCGTGATGAACGGCAACCGCGAGTTCCGCCACCGCAAGGCCGGGAAGTGGCGCAAGCTGCTGCGCGGCAACGCGATGCTGCTGCCCGGCACCTATGTCGTCACCATCGAGAGCGGCGACCCGGAGGAGTACGCGCTCGACTCCTGTGTGGAGTGGATCGTCGTCGAACCGCCGGCCGAGAGCCGCCAGCCGAAGTGGATGAAGCGCTGGCGCTCGCGGTTCGGCGGCCGCTGAACCTGCCAGGGCCCTGGGAAGGGGCCCGGGGCCTCGGTCGCCTCCTCGACGGCCGGGGCCCCATCGCCTCGCTTGCGTTGGCTCAGCCCTTGCTGGAGTCGCGCCGACTGCGCATGCGCTGCTGGACCTCGGCGAAGTCGACGCGCACGAAGATGCCCTCGGCATCCGCGGTCAGCGTGTCGCCGGCGTGACAGGTTGCCTTCGCCACCGTTCGCCGGGCGCGCTGCGATTCGAGCCAGCCCTCGAAGCGGAGCTCCTCTTCCACCGGCGTCAGGTGCCGATAGCGCACCGTGAGAATCGCGGTGACACCGGGCTGGTGCGCGCCCTGTACCGAGCCCAGCACCTCGTCGAAGAGCGCGGCCACCCAGCCGCCGTGCACGCCGTGCGGCGGACCCTCGTAGGCCATGCCCAGGCGCGCTCGGGCCTCGACCCCGCGGCTCCCGTCGTCGCGCTCCACGGTCTCGAGGGCCAGGGGTGGCGCCACCGGGTTGTGCCGCCCGCGCACCGGGCTCTGCGCCAGGTAGGCGCGGCGCGAGGCAGGGCCCATGGAGTTCGGGTCCTCGTCGTACCAGCGCCGCCGGCGCGGTCCTGCCAGGCGCTGGCGCAGCCGCCGGGCCAGCTGCGTGGCGTCCGCCAGCGCGGCGGTGTCGATCTGGTTCACTGCCAGGGCCTCGCTGATCGCGCGCAGCTCGGCAACCAGCTCCGCCGCCTGCGGAGCGTTCGGGTCCATCGCGTCGTCGCGGCTCATGGCTTCCTCGGGTTCAGGCCTGCGGAGTGGGCTGCATGGGTGCGCCATGATGACACCCGGGCCGCGGCTACGCGCGCACGAACTCGACGGCGCGGTCGGCGGTGATCGACACGACGCGCCCGGGCCGGGGGCCGATCAGCTCGCCGTCGATGGTGAGGCCGCAGCCCGCCAGCAGCGCCACCCGGTCGGCGTTTCGGCTCAGGTAGCCCCGCTCCTCGTTTACGCTGCGCCCGGGGCGCCCGCGCAGGATGCCCGCTGCGGCCCGCGCCAGGCCCCTTGCCTGGGAGGAGATGGCCGTGAAGCGCACGGCACCCGGGCCGCGGCCCCAGAAGGGACGCAGGCCGAGGAAGAGCCGCTCCTGGGTAGAAGCCATCACGAGCCGGGATTCGCCGCGCTCGACCGGCACACCGTCCACCAGCATCTGGATCTTGTCGCCCGCTAGAATGCCGTCGCCCTTTCCCAGGGCGAGCCGCGCCAGCAGGCCGGCAGTCACGAGCCCGGCGCCGAAGACACCCTGCGACTTTCCACTCGGGAAGCGCTGCTGCACCAGCTCGATGCCGCGATGGATGACCCCGGCCCCGAAGAACATGCCGTAACGCACGTAGCATTTCGGGCCCTCGCGCAGCTCGATGCGCAGTACGCGCCGCTTCACGATGCGTTCCCGCAGGCGCCCGGCGTCGATGGCTTTGCACAGCTCGAGGGCCGCGCGGATCGGATCGCGACTGGCGCCCACGTCGAGTGCACTGGTGTTGGTGCGCCCGCCGCGCAGCGGTGCGATGAGCGGCACGCGGCCATCGAAGACATCCTGTCCGAGCACGGCCGTGAGGACGTTCTGAAGCGTGCCGTCACCGCCGTTGACCAGCAGCAGGTCGACTCCCGCCTGGGCCAGCGTGTGCAGGGCGTCGGGCGCCGCGGCGCTCCGGTTGGTCTCGACGTGCACCAGGCCGGGCACGTTTCGCAGGGCATCCAGCAGCTCGACGGCTCGGCTGGCGTTGGCACCCGCGCTCAGGTTGCTGAGCAGACC
>Ga0255057_10001151_pt1 | contig 15042 bp, 12 predicted proteins | sample Cases_109_6_MG_FD_189022 | JGI IMG/M metagenome (GOLD analysis project Ga0255057, IMG submission 189022) | Seawater microbial communities from Amundsen Gulf, Northwest Territories, Canada - Cases_109_6 | ecosystem: Environmental > Aquatic > Marine > Gulf | place: Canada: Northwest Territories... | reverse complement strand
TTCAGGATATTATTATGTCTAACAAAGTAAATGGAACCGTTAAATGGTTCGACAAATCTAAAGGTTTTGGTGTTATAGAACAGTAGTCTGGTCCAGATGTGTTTGTTCACTATAGCCCAACCGCTTTTTCAAGATTCAAAACGTTGCAAGAGGGACAGAAAGCCGAGTTCACTTTAACTCAAGGCCAAAAAGACCTGTAAGCCGAGAAGATAGTAGCTGTCTAAACTACATTTTTTGCTATCTCTTCAATAAGTATGTTTTAGTTTTATATTTTCATTACTTAAAAAGTAAGTCTTAATGGCTTGCTCTTTTAAATAAGAAATTAAGATAGAATTTAATTAGAACAAAGATAACAACTTAACCAAGTGGATCTGCATTAATCCATTTTATGAAGAATGACTGCTATTGATTAAAAGCGGACATAAAATAATTCATCATCAAAGCAGTTATGTACAATTTAGAGTACTAAATTGTCAGACAAACTAATAAGATTAAATGTCTTTAAGTAATTATTATGTTGAATAATTACTAAGTCTTTCTAAATTTAAAAATGTACTTAATTGCTTTTAATTAAACTATTATATTGATTCTCATCCTTTATTTCTTCTATAAAAATAGCGGGTCGATCATTCATAGTCTTATTATTATTTACATCTCTAGAACTAAGTTCAGTTTCTTTCAAAACTGATACAGCTTCATCATTAGTCCATGTAGTTTTTTTATTATTCATAGCCTCTAATCTCCTTCCTATCAAACATCACTATTAGACAATATGTTTTTTTGTTATTAAATTTATATATAATTCACACAATCAAATTGTAAAATACTAATGAAAGGTTATAGATATAGGTCAAATAATTAATAGACATTGGTTGCAAAATAGTAAAATTTAGCTCATTAATTTAATACCACAATAAATCAGTGTGTTAAGACTTTATTTGATTACTTAAAATAGGATTAGGTGCTCATTTTATGAATTAGATGGAAAATTTCCCACATTTTAGCAGTCTGAGAATACCCACTATCAGTCGAAAGCAGACATGCATTAATACTTAATTTTTGCTAATGACAGAAAGTAGGCATTATGTCGATGTCTAGAATAGATAAGGCGAAATAAATGTTTTCTTAGGCGTAAATCGTTCAGGCATATTTTGATCCATGGGATACTCAAATATACAATCTCAATATTATTTATGTCGCTTTGAATAAGGCGTTAGTGGATGACGCAGACTGAAACTTTCTTGTATAGGACTCAATGAGCAGGACAGAAATTAGTCTTTTTTACATATAGTTTGATATTTTTACAATGGACTGTAATATTTTTTCATTCATCACTTTAAGCTTAATAGATTCATCCTTATGCCACGAAAAGCTAAACAAGACATTTTAGAAAAATTTCCCCATCTAGTATTTCATGATGATGCTTGTCCGCTTTGTTCAAAAGAAATCAATCACTACCAGAGCCTTGATAAATGTCATTCTATAGTGTGGGCAGGGATACACATTCCAAGCAAGAAGTATTAATCAGTTCAATTTTAGTAAAGAGGAATTGCTGCGCCAGATACATGTAATTAGGTCAGACGGTATAGTAGTGACGGGCGCATCTGCATTTGCCACGATCTGGAGTGCGGTAATCGATTATAAGTTGATGAGTAAATTGTATACAGATTCAAATTAATTTCTTATCTTTTTTCATTTGCTTAACTCAAGCGTTTATTAATAAAAACATAGGAAATTTCAATTGTTTGCTTTGTGTCATTAATGAACATTCTAAACTATGCTTAGAGGAGATGAATCTTCTGTTGCTGTTCCAATTACAACATAGACTATCTCTATCACTATAAGAATTCTGTCAATTTTTTGAAAGGATAATAAATGCAATTATTTATCTCTTGATCTAACTCAATAATTTAGCTGTTTTAAATATTAATTCTCATCTAAAATGTTTAGAACGGTATGACGTAACTAAGGGATGCTCCATAAATGCCCCTTGATCGTCATAATTAAAGACAGAAGCATTAATATGCTATCCAAAATTAATTTGGCTCATTGATTTTAAAAAAAATAATCAATAAAAAAATAATTTAAAAATGTGATTTGATAAATTACAGTGTGTATATAATTTATGTGTGTATTTTTTACAAGGGGAATGAACATGATTGATTTGCCAATGAAGAAAAAGTATATCTTGTCCTTTTTAGCAATTTTTCTTATTGCAATTACAACTACATCAATGGCGGAAGAATGGAAACACAACGAGGAAAAACTTTCCGATCTTTATCCAGGCAAGGCTTATTCGCCTTATGCTAACCGTGCTTTTCCAGAGCGACCACTTTGGGGTGACTCACATGTGCATACATCATTATCGATGGATGCTGGTGGTTTCGGCAATCGACTTGATCCAAGGCAGGCATATCGTTTTGCCCGCGGTGAAGAAGTAATTGCGTCTTCTGGTCAGGAGGTACGCCTTTCTCGTCCACTTGACTGGCTAGTGGTGACAGACCACTCTGACGGCATGGGATTTATCACCGATACTCTTTCAGCATCACCATTAGTCACAAGGTATGAACAAGGTGCACGTTGGTCTAAAGGGTTTAGAGCAGGTGGTCAGGATGCTGTACAAACGACACTAGACTTGATTACCACCTTTTCGCAAGGCAAGGTCGACCCTGAAATGTTTGCCAACTATTCCCCCGGGTCGCGGCGTTATTCCACTATCTGGGATGGGGTGATTGATGCCGCGGAAGAGTTTAATGATCCCGGTCAATTCACAGCGTTCATCGGTTTTGAATGGACCTCACTGGCCAAGGGGGCAAATTTGCACCGCAATGTCATCTTTCGCGATAATGGTGACCGTGCAAGACAAGTCGTCCCTTACACAACACAAGCGCCTGTTGGCAGCGCTGATCCACTTGATCTCTATAAGTATCTGGAAAATTATGAAGCAAAAACCAATGGCTCAGTTTTAGCAATTGCACATAATGGAAACCTCTCTAACGGTATTATGTTTCCTGTCGATGCCCAGTATACGGGCAAGAAGATCGATAAATTTTATGTTGAGCAGCGCGATAAGTGGGAACGTAATTACGAGATAACACAGATAAAAGGCGATGGTGAAGCGCATCCGTTTTTATCGCCAGATGATGAATTTGCCGATTACGGCACATGGGATGTTGGTAATCTGGATTTATCTGAAAAGAAAACCAATGATATGCTCGCAAATGAGTATGCTCGTGAAGCACTGAAGAACGGTTTGCTGTTGGAAAAGCAACTAGGCACAAACCCATACAAGTTTGGTATAGCAGGAGCAACGGATACCCATACGTCACTAGCTACTGCTGGAGAAAATAATTTCTTTGGTAAGCATTCGGGTGTAGAGCCTTCACCAGAACGCATGACACACCCATTCATGAAGAACGAGAACGGCGAACTCTTAACATGGCAGATGGTGGCATCGGGATACACCGCAGTCTGGGCGCATGAAAACACACGCGCTTCGCTCTTTGATGCAATGGATCGCAAAGAGATCTATGCAACAACTGGTACGCGCATGATGGTACGTTTCTTCGGTGGCTGGGACTATACTGAGGCCGACGTGAACAGTCGTGAACCTGCTTTTTACGGGTATGAAAAAGGTGTGCCTATGGGTGGTGATTTAACGCCACTACCTAAGGGGGAAAAAACACCTAGCTTCATGGTTTATGCACTACGTGATACATACGGTGCCAATCTTGATCGCATACAAATTGTTAAGGGATGGCTCGATAGTAATGGCAAGACACATGAGAAGGTCTATGACGTCGCGTGGTCAGATGACCGTAAACCTGATGCGAAAGGAAAGTTACCATTGGTCGGTAATACCGTTGATGTTAAGTATGCGACCTGGACAAATAGCATTGGTGATTCAGAACTTGGTACTATCTGGACTGACCCAGATTTTGATCCTAATGAAAGTGCTTTTTACTATGCACGTGTAATAGAAATACCAACACCCCCTTGGTATGTCTATGACGCATCTCGATATGAAATCGACATACCCAAAGATGCTCCAAAGAGCCAGCAGGAACGCGCTTATACATCACCGATCTGGTATACACCAGAAAGTTAGATGGCTGAAAGATAAGTAGGTAAGTCATGCTTTAACTTGCTGCAGTTTTCGCAACTTAAAAGAATTAAAACTTACATAAGCATGGCTATGTAGTCGTGGTTACGAGGTCATTGACCATAATGATCTGACTCGTTTTATTTAGGGTTAAGGAATAAGAATGAAGGTGTTACGTGAACCTCTGATACAGTTTTTCTTTATCGGTTTATGTATCTACGGTGCATATGTATTTTATGGAGTACCGGACGAAGGCTCTGAAAACAACACAATCATAGTCAATTCAGAGCGTATCGGTGCTTTCATCCGCGGCTGGGAATCACGTTGGAAACGACCACCAACCAAACAGGAACTCAATGGACTCATTAATCAATTTGTTCGTGAGGATATTCTTTATCGTGAAGCCGTAGCGATGGGACTGGACAAGGATGACCCAGTCACGCGCCGACGTTTGGCAAAAAAGCTGGAGTTTCTGAGTAAGGATATTGCCAGTCTGAAGGAACCCATGGAAGGAGAACTCGAACGGTATTTTGAAGACAACAAAGAGGAATACAAGACGCCTGACCTGATTACCTTCACTCATGTATTTATTGATCCCAATAAACGTGGTGATGCGACACTGAATGATGCAGCACGCTTGCTCGACCAATTGCAGTCCGCCGGCCCACCTGATGAAAGTACATTCAACATGGGTGATCGCTTCATGTTACAGAACTACTATTCAGAAAATACCGAACTGGATATCCGTAAGCAGTTCGGCTCTAGTTTTGCAAGCGCTGTCATGCAATTGGAACCGGAGAAGTGGCATGGACCGCTGATATCTGGTTACGGCACCCATCTTGTCTATATTGATGTACTGACGATTGCACCAACGCCAGTGTTCGAAGAAGTTGAAGAGGATGTGATGCAGAACTGGTTAGCTGATCAGCAAGAGCAATTTAATGAAGCATTTTTTGATAGCCTTAAAAGCCGCTATGAAATTGTTATCGAAAATGCTCCAAGTGAGGCAGATAATGGACTTCTAGAAAATACAGACATTGCCGAGGAAACTGGCTCCAACGAAGAACCTGCCTCATGAAGTTTATTTATAAACAATGCTGTCTTAAGCTCTTAATGAGCATATTGCTTAACCTTGCATTTATCCCGAATGTATTATTCGCTGATGAATTTACGCCATATTAAATTCCAATTTAATTTTTATTTATCTATTGGAGCCAAAATTCATATTTTTAAGGAGAAAAAAATGAAAAAGCTGTTTAAGTTTACAGATAAGTAAATTACTTTCAGGACTTGTTAGTAACAAAAAACGCATATCTACATAGCGCCTTGCACTATACTTTCATAATTTTTCAAAATGATTCTTTCTTGCTCATCTTTCTTGCTTAGTTTTAACACTTTAGATTTATGATAGAGCAATCCTGCAAAAATTAATTCAAGTTTATGTTTAGGTACATCTATTAAGAAAGGGTCTTTCTCTGGAGGTGAGATTTTGTAAATGAGCTCATAGAATTCTATTAGTCGCGCATAATGAAATCGTTCAGCTTGTTGCGCTAGTCTTTGTCGGTGAGCAACAGGCGCCTGATATTCAATAATGGGAAGGTCATCTATGTTAACTGGATATTGTTCAAATAAGTTTTTTGAAATAGTAAGATTTCCAATGTAGTACTGTAGAAAGCGATCTATTGTTAAAGGGTAGGGTCCTTCAGCTATCTTATTTTTATCGTTGCTTGTAAATGAATTATCTTTAACCTGAGATATTCTGGTTTCTATAGAAGTTAGGTTAATAGTCGATGGGTTTGCATGGCCAACAAGTAGTGCGATAGGCTTTGTTGGGTGAAATTTACCACGCCATAATGTTACTTGAGGGAATACTTGTAACATTGTATTGGCAATTATGCCAAATTCTTCTTCGGATAATTGAAACAACGGTAACCATTGAGCATAAAGACCATTTTTATTTAGACGATTCAATGCATTTAGATAATGTTCTTGAGAATAGAGGCTGCCTGTTCCGGCTTTATATGGTACAAATAGGTCTGCGATAATTACGTCATATTTTTCATCTGTACCTAATAAATAATTTCGACCATCTTCTGCAAATACAGATGCTCGTTTATCATTAAATAAATTGTTTAAGTACTCTGTAAAATGCTTATTTGAGGCTTCTATGACTTCTGGAATAAGCTCGGTAACTACAACATTTTCCACTGGATGGCGTAAAGCTGCACCAGCAGTAATCCCAGTACCCATACCAAGAAAATAAACAGATTTAGGATTTTGATGCAGTAGCAAAGGAAGATGTGCTTGTCGCTCTTCATGTATACGAGCATCTGTTCCGCCTAAGCTATAAAAGTTGTTTACTTTAATGCGTAAAGAATTTAAGCGCTTGATAACTGCAACGGTTGCGGCACTACCATCAAACACTTCGACCAGTTCTTCAGAAACATTATTAAACTCATGTAATGTAACGAATGGAAGAGTGGAGAAATTTAATAAAAAGATAATGAATAGTGAGAAAACTTGTAGCGAGAGTACTTTAATGTTTTTTCGATTATTTTTTACAACAATAACTATGGTAACAATAAGATAAATCGCAGCAAATAGTTTTATACTCGTCCACAACCCGTAAATTTCTAAAAATACAAAGCCTGCAAGAATTGATCCTATTACTGCGCCGATAGTATTTGTTGAAGCAAGGTTGCCGATAATTTGCCCTGCTGTTAATTGTTGTGATTCACATATTTTTATTAAGTATGGGAAAATTATGCCAAGGAGTAGTGTAGGAATCATTACTACACTGGAAACTAGAGCAAATACACTTAATGTGTATTGTATCCAATTTTGTGTAGAGCCAAAGTATGAAAGATTATCAGTTGCAAATATAAAAATGTAAGGTGTTGCAGCCATTAACAAACATGAACATGTGATTAATACCAATATAATTGTTACATGTTGTTTGATCCGAGTGATCAGTATCCTGGCGACAATGCTGCCAAGCGAAAGCGAAACTAGAAAAACAATAAGAATTGTAGAGAAAGTGTACACAGAATTATGAAGTACTTGAGAAAACATTCTTGTCCAAAGCACTTCCATTCCTAAAGTAATAACACCAGAAATAAATGCAAGGATTAAAATTGTTGAATTAGACAGCACAATATTAGCTCTTACTATTTTTATATCCTCATTTGCAGTCTTTATTTCTGAAGTTGTTGATGAATAGAAATGACTGTATAGATAGGCAGCTAGGGCAATGACACATGTAATGATTACTGCTAGTAGGTATGAATATGTGTATCCTAGGTATCTAGGTAATAAGAATCCTGCTGCAAAAGCTCCTAACGATGCGCCAATGATGTTTATTGCATAAATAATGGATATGGATCTACCCAGCGTGTTTTTATGGCGTACGATATACTGGCTAATTGCAGGAAGTGTTCCCCCCATGAAAAAGGCTGGAGGAAATAAGACTACTAGTGCAAGTGCAAATTTAACTATTATGAATCCCCAATGCCCAGAGCCAAGAACTTCAAATATAGTTGGGTAAAAATAGTTGTATAGGTCGGTTAATAGAAAATAGAGGAGGGCGCTAATCGCAACAAAAAATTCAAGGAGTGCATAAATTCGAAGTGGATGTTGTTTACTGTTCAGTATCTTTCCCAAGACAAAACTTCCACATCCAATGCCAATAAAAAAAGCTGCAAGCGTGGTTGACGCTGCATGGGCGGTATTGCCAAATAATAATCCTAGTTCTTTCATCCACAGAACTTCGTATATAAGGCCAGTAAAGCCAGAAGTAAAAAAGAGAATTGAGACGACTATGAAATCGATCCTTGATGAAACTATGCGGGTTGTCGTCATTTTTATTAATTATTTTTTTAACTAAATGAATTTTTACACGTTCTACGCATAAAATTTCACTGAACCGATAATGGCACAGTTTTCAAACTTTTTCGAAATTAAGATCAACAGAGGAAATTGTATCAACGCCGCGACACAACTTTAGTGCCCGATCAATTACTTGCATACGAATATCTGTCTCAACCTGATTCAGAAAATTGAAATCCATGGCAGCGAATTCGATATTGAATTGTGTCTCGATTTCAGTAGTCACAATTTTTGTTTCAAGGAGATTAAGTCCACAAAGCTTTCCAATTATTCGTAATCTGTCCGCGCTTTTTACCCTTCGTGCGGTTTTCTTGGGGCGATGCATCGGCGGCTGATCGAATTCGCTAAGTGCTTGATCCACGAATTGCATCCATTCCATTTTTTGATCCAGGCCTATTGTCTCATCGAAAGAGTGCCCCCATAAATTTACAGCGAACACAGACCCCTTCTTAAGTACGGATGCTACTGAAGGTAGCGTAGTCTCTTCGTTCATAAGGTGAAATGAAGCGCTGCAGAATGCTGCATCGGCAGTAAGACCAAGTTTGTCGAGTTTGTCGCTAGTAGCATCCCTGATTTCAACTCGGTTACCAAGGCGACGCAACGCCAAAGAACGCATTTCTTGCGCAGGTTCCACCAGGGTTACGCTCGCTTTTGGGTGCCGTCCTAGCAGATGTTCGGCAAGCAGACCACTCCCGCCGCCAATATCGAGAGCATGACCATCAAAATTTTTAGGGATAATTTCCAAAAGTCGGCCAACCATATTGGTAAAAATAGGCCATCGCTCGATGATTTTATCGTAAGCGCGTGCTCGAGTATGCCAACTACGTACTACATCTTCTTGTGTGAGTTCAGATTGATTATTCACTACTTTTTGAAATAAGTGCTTAATTGTTTAAAAAAATTACAGCTACAAAATTCGCGTGTACCTATATGATAGTGTGAATCAGTATGTTACCGAATAGCGTGCTAAGTAATTGTCATATATATATGGGTAGAATAGCGAATCAAGAGTTGCATCTATAGATGAGCTAATGTTTTATATATGAGGTTTAAGTACTTATATGAATTAAGAATTCGGTGTTTATTTCCCAAAAGATAAGAGTTAAATAGGCAAAAAATTCTCAGACTTCTATGTATAACACTAAACGCCATCAGACGTTATTAGATGGTGGCGACTACTACTACATTCTATGTTAGCAATCCTATTGAAAGTTATACACTACTTAAAATTCTAAGACTTCTAATGCCCCGAATCTAACCTCAAATTTTCTCGACTGTAGGTAAACCTCTCTGAACCCCGTTGGAATATAATGTCTGCTATCAACCTTAAGCAGAATTCGTAAACAATTAAATTATGAGCATGAGAAAATAGTGTTTTTTCTCGTCTATAAGCAAAGCAAAGCAAAACATAAATATGGACTTGTTAAGAAAGTTAATAGACCAGCCAGAAAATATTCTCCATAAAGATGGTGTTGTAAATTATTATGAGGAAGTGCTTTCTTTAAAATTAGCGGATAGTTATTTAAGCAGCTTGCTGAGTAAGATTGAGTGGAAAAATGATGAAGCAGTCATATTTGGCAAACGAATTATAACCAAGCGTAAAGTGGCGTGGTACGCGGATAAGCCCTTTAAATACGCATACTCTAATAACACCAAGCTGGCGTTACCTTGGGTTGATGAATTATTAGAATTAAAAGAAATAGTTGAGAAAAGAACTAGTGAATCCTTCAACTCTTGTCTGCTTAATTTATATCATGATGGGACTGAAGGAGTGGCTTGGCACAGTGATGCCGAAAAAGAATTGAAGAAGAATGGAGCCATTGGATCGTTAAGTTTTGGAGCAGAGCGAAGGTTCTCTTTTAAACATAAGAAAACCAAAGACACTGTTTCATTAATCTTGCATCACGGCAGCTTGCTCATTATGAAAAGTACAACTCAATCTCATTGGTTACATTGTTTGCCGCCAACAAAAACGGTAAACAAGCTTAGAGTTAATTTAACATTTAGAACGGTAGTTTATGAATACTGAGTGCCAGCTATTGGCCGAAAACGGACATTATATTAAAAAAGAATAGGGTAGAGCATCTCACTACAGAACCGAATTCCATGTAGGAAAATTTATACATCTTTAGACTTCTAAGGTCGCTATAAGACTTTATTGGATGGTGGAGGCGGCGGGAATAAAAGTGGTCAATTAAGATTGTTAAATAATCTAATAATAGTTCTGCGCATGGTTTAGACATGCCCCAAAGATGGCCTCAACTGATCTTAACATACACCTCGCTCGATCGAATTATGAATAAGTATATAAATCTGTATGCACGTTACAACATCAGAATTGATTTGCACATGAAGTGGGAGTTTTTTATCTAGGTTTGAGGGGGTGTTTGGAAAGGCGTGCGTCCGATAGGGGTTGTTTTAAATATGGATTAAGGTTCTCTCGAAAAATTTTTTATTTTTTAATATCTGCTTTCGGGAAATAACGGGCATTCAGGGCATTCAGCAATTAATATATGCGATAGATTGTCTATCTGCGACAATTTTTCGCTTTTAAAGTTAGCATAATTAAAGTATCTTTCTCAAAATTATTAATAATTGAGATTATGCGATGGAACGCTCCCAAGTTGCCTTATCAGTTTTTTTGTTTTTTTGTTTTTTTGTTTTACTTGATAGTAGCCAGTTGGCACATGCCGATCATCCCTCTGTGAGTTTAACCACAGGTAGCGCGACACCGATAACGACTACAGGTGCAGAAACGCTTGTTAAAGGCCAATGGTCATTTGGTTTTCAATATGAATACGTCGATAACAATTCCATATCTGATAATCGTCTGATTGCAAACGCAGAAGCAAATGAAGACTCCGACGTCCACAGTATCAGTACTGTTAGACAAATCTCACTTAATATTGCAACTGGCATTACAGATAACTTTACCCTTGCTGCACAACTTCCCTATATTGAACGCACCAATATTGTAGAAGCTCATCACGATGAAGATGATGGCGAAACAGAAATTGAAAAGTTAGGCGATGCTGAAGGGATTGGTGATGCCAGATTGTTTGGACAATATCGTTTTATAAAAAATGAAAGTAAAAAACACAGTGCTGCAGCAATCTTTGGAATAAAGATTCCAACTGGTAACACGAATGAAAGATCCTCTGAGGAAAAGTACGAAGCGGAATTACAACCCGGTTCGGGCTCATGGGACCCCTTTGTGGGCCTTGCTTATTCAAAACAATTAAACAAACTTGAATTTGATACAAATGCTACCTATCAACTTGTTACTGAAGGTACACAAGACACGGACTTGGGGGATTTTGTCGGTGTCAATACGGCCTTGTCTTACCGCATGAAAAGTGGTCATGACCATCATGATAAACACTCGTATTTGCAATGGGATTTAATCGTAGAGTTGAATGGGGAGTGGCGTGAGAAAGAAGATATTGATGGTGCAACTAATGACGATAGCGGTGGCTTAGTCGTGTTTGCATCTCCAGGTGTAAGGGTTTCTTCCAATAATGGTTTAAGTGCAGCACTTGCGTTAGGTGTCCCCGTAATCGAAGATTTAAATGGATTGCAATCCAAACCGCAGTATCGTCTCATAGCAAATGCATCATTTGCTTTTTAAATCAGTATTACTTAATTAATTCATAGGTTGTTGGGGTAATGTCTGCTAACGACCCAAAGCGGACACTTGGGAATGGTTACAACTATGCTCAGATAACTTAAATTTTCGTATCTTTCTTGTCATAGTTTTAAAAAATAGGCCGGATTTATAATTTGAATCAAATAATCCGGCACTTATAATTCAACTCATTTTTTCTTAGTAGGTATTAAGCCCGAACTCTACAGGTAATGACTGCGAAACAATGTCATAAACGGGAGAATAAAGCGCCAGTTTAGTAAGCTCTTCTGCATTGGCATTGCTCTTGACATGCATGTTGACTGTAACCTTACTGAAACCCTTGCGTACGTCATCATTAAGGCCGAAAAAGCCACGAACATCCATGTCGCCTTTATATGAAGATTCGACAGCTTCAATCTTAATGCCTCGCACTGCTGAGTGATAAACAAGGGTTCCCGTCAAACATGTAGCCAATGCATGTAACAGAAACTCCATTGAATTCGGTGCGCTGTCTTGGCCAGCAGCGATTGCCGGTTCATCCGCATCGATTGTGAATACGTCTTTGCGAGTCATGTCCTCAACATTGCCAGCGAAAAAATCCTTTACCCTAGTGCGACTTAAGCCACCATCAATCCACTGGTTAGTAGCTCGCCACTGAAATTTGGCATAGTCAGGATCTGTTTCTATTTCGCTAATCACGTTCAATATTTGGTTTACATCGACTCCATTCGTCATATCATTTTTCTGATCAATTGCATTGTTAATTGTCATTTCATATCTCCTAATAAAGTTGAAGTGTGTAACGGATTGCGACCGTCGAACATTATGTTAGGAGTTTTGCCGCTTTGCCTGATACTGCAGAAAGCGTAGTATCTAACTACACAAAGTGTAGTAACGAGCTACATTTTTGATACCTACTGATGGACTAAAACTATGAAGTACGGTCAATTTTGTCCTATTGCTAAAGCTACGGAAATAATTGGAGATAAGTGGACCTTACTCATAATCCGTGAATTGCTAATGGGTGGCTCTCGCTTTAATGAATTACATAGAGGGCTAAGCCTTATTTCGCCAACAATATTATCTAGGCGATTAAGTACTCTTTCTGAACATGGTTTGGTATTAAAGAAAAAGATTCCAGGCCAGCGAGGCTATGAATATTTTCCAACAGAATCCTGTAAAGAGTTATTGCCTATAATCCTTAATTTAGGTAATTGGGGTATGCGTTGGGCGCGGTCAAATTTGACTGAAGATGATTATGACGTTGAACTTTTAATGCTTTACCTTAAACGCAGTATTGTCCCAGAAAAATTCATCGGCAAAGAATCTGTCATTCGACTTAAATTTAATGATATCGACACATATCCAGACTGGTGGTTAGTTATCACAGATTCAGAAACTGATCTTTGTGTTAATGATCCTGGGAAAGACATTGATGTTTACTTCACAACGAGCGTTAAAACGATGGTGGATATATGGATGGGTGATAATACCTATAAAAAAGCAATTAAAGATGGAGATTTGAAATTAGCCGGAGATAAAACGCTCACACGTAATATCACTTCTTGGATGAGCAATAGCACATTTACAGGCTTGCCGTCAGCAAGAGAAATTTGAGACTTAAGTAATTAAATATTTCAAAACAATATCTGAATGATCGCTATTGGTCGAAAGCGGACACTCGCAAACTAAATCAGGGGGGTCTTGGTTGGAATCTTCAAAATACAAACTTAAAATGACTGCTAACGACCCAAAGCGCACATTCAAGAAAAGCTTCTAATGTGAAATTAATTCGTAATCGTCTTAAAAATTTTACCTTAGTATCCGTAACAGCTTATGTTTTTATACTGGCTATATGCGTTAAAGGTGTTTTTTTATATGAAAACCAACATCCACTTAAAGAAGAATTGCTATCTATACATGGCATAGTCAAGGAGGTGTGCTTAGGCGGGCAAGGTAATGCCACCACACTGCGAGTTGAATCGGAGTATGGAACTAACCGTTATTTATCCTATTATGGAATAGTCTGGCCAGGTATGGAACGTATTCAACTTGGTGATCCGGTTGACCTGCTTGTAGAGAGGGATAAGCTCAACAAAAACGAATTAATTGGCGGTAAACGTTATTACATCTGGGAACTGATACATGGGCAAGAAATCGTAATTAGTTACGAAAGTGTTCGTGGAATTGTTCTAGGTAAAGAAGTTACTATTAATCGATATATTAATCTTTGGTTGGCAATCAGTTTCGTCTTTTTACTCAGTGCATATATACGCAAGATATTTCAAAGATGGCGTTAATATATCTTCTATTTATCGCAGTCGTATTTTATTGGCAAGTCAATAAAGTAAAAGTCGTTAAAAATACAAAAATAAAAGCGATCGGACTATATGCAGCATATGCCATTGCACCCGTAATTTTATATGGCATTGTATTTATAGCCCTAGTTGGGATTGAAGAATTTGCCGATATGGCAATAATCGGTGAAGGGTATGCTCGTTCATTGCTTTTCGTAATAGTAGGCGGCATTGCAGTGACAATAGTAACAACTCTCATATTTTCGATTGCAGTCTTTGTTATGAAACCAGATAACATCAATGCAACATAAAGATGTTTCCAGTCTTTCGCTTTGTTCGCGGGGCTCATTTGGCGAATAGTTAAATACGCAAAGGGCACGACTATGAACTTTGGATCAAGATTAAAGGATGCAGGAATAGGGTAGCTCATTTGTTCTATTTTTCTGTTTGCAGTATTTGTTTGGTGGCTTTTTCGTCGCGCCAAGCAACAACCTATTAGGTAGCATCATTGGAGAGATGAACGACCGCTATTGTCCGAAAACGGACATTCAGAAGTAATATTTAGGAGGCATCAGATTGGAAACTTCAAAACAACATAGTTTAATGTCTGCTTTTGGACAATAGCGGGCATTCACTACAATAGAATAAATCAATGTAAAATTACTCAAATCAATGACATTAAGATTTGAAAGGATCATTTTTCGATAATGGAGCTTAATTCAGAAACTTTTCATTTAGAAACCAAAAAACCTAGTGTTCTTTTATGTATTTTTTATCAAGGCTCTATTAACAAAGCAGAAGAAATATTAATACATATTTTTGAAAATAAGCATACATCATTGTCGCAAACTATTGCGTACGTCGATATGGATAAAAGCCAAGACATTGCACAAATGTTTGGTATTGCTACTGAAGAACCCACGGTTTTAATTATGCGCAAACAAATTGTATTGTTTTGTGAGCCCGTATCGGAATTAAATAAACATGATGTTTCTTCCATACTTCAACAAGTATCAAAGTTAGATATGGGAAAAATTAAGCATGATGTAGAAATTGAAAGGCAAAGCCAAGCTCATATATTTGGGCGTAATGTTTGTCCCACAGCGAAAAGAACGCGTGGTAAATGACCGCTA
>Ga0255057_10001149_pt1 | contig 15062 bp, 16 predicted proteins | sample Cases_109_6_MG_FD_189022 | JGI IMG/M metagenome (GOLD analysis project Ga0255057, IMG submission 189022) | Seawater microbial communities from Amundsen Gulf, Northwest Territories, Canada - Cases_109_6 | ecosystem: Environmental > Aquatic > Marine > Gulf | place: Canada: Northwest Territories... | reverse complement strand
ATCGTTGGTGAATATCGCAGTCCCGTTGCCGTATGGGTTGCGATTGATCAGATCAATAGCTTGTTCGAAGTGCTCCGTGCGAACCGTCGAGAGCACCGGACCGAAGATCTCATCGGTGTAGATCGACATTTCGGGAGTCACGTTGTCGAAGAGTGTCGGCCCTATGAAATAGCCGGCCTCGTAACCGTCGACGACGAGGTCGCGGCCGTCCGCCACCAAAAGGGCTCCCTCCTGCTCGCCTGCATCGACATAACCCTTGACTCGATCCAAGTGGGCCGCAGTCACAAGGGGCCCCATTTCCACTCCCGGCTGATCTCCGGGTCCGACAGTCAGCTTCTCGATACGTGTCTGGACACCGTCGATGAGATGGTCCGCTGCATCGCCCACGGCGACGACGGCGGATATCGCCATGCAACGCTCGCCTGCCGACCCGTATCCGGCCGACACTGCCGCATCCGCCGCCAGGTCCATGTCGGCGTCGGGCAGGACGATCATGTGATTCTTGGCGCCACCGAGAGCTTGGACCCGCTTTCCATTCTTGGTGCCGGTTTCGTAGATGTGTCTGGCAATGGGAGTGGAGCCGACAAACGAAATGGCTGCCACGTCGGGATGAGTGATCAAACCGTTGACGGCCTCTTTGTCACCGTGGAGAACATTGAAGACACCGTCCGGCAGACCTGACGCGGTAAGCATCTCCGCCACCAGCTGAGATGTGGATGGGTCCTTCTCCGAGGGTTTGAGCACAAACGTGTTGCCACAGGCGATGGCAATCGGATACATCCACATCGGAACCATCGTTGGAAAGTTGAACGGGGTAATCCCGGCCACAACCCCTAACGGCTGGCGGATGGTGTAGGTGTCGACACCGGTCGAGACCTGCTCAGAGAAATCCCCCTTGAGGAGGTGGGCGATGTTGCAGGCAAACTCGATGACCTCGAGGCCCCGCTGGACCTCGCCGAGGGCGTCGTCGACGGTTTTGCCGTGTTCGGATGTCAGGGTTTCAGCAAGTTCCCGACTACGAGCCGCAACCATCTCCCTGAAATTGAACATGATGTTCTGACGCAAAGTCAGGGGTGAATGTCGCCAAGTCTCGAAGGCGGTTCGGGCGGACTGAACGGCGATGTCGACGTCTTCAGTATTGGCGAAGCTGACTTCACCGGTCGTTTCACCGGTTGCCGGGTTGAACACGACACCCGAGCGACTCGACGACCCCGCCGTGTAGGACCCGTCAACCCAATGCTGAATCTGCTTCATCCCCCAAAAGGTAGTCGCACTCGCGCAAACCTCGTCTGTTCGGCTGGCCGAACAGAACGGAGTTTCCCTGAGGGAAACTCCCGACGCCCCGTTGCGGGGCGCAACGACCCGTATCCGGGGCGCAACAGCTCATCTTCTCCCCGATACCTCCATGGGCACTCCACATCGTCTCCACAATCCCCTCGCACCATGGCCTCAACGCCTCTTACAAAGAAAGGAAGAGAAATGCGTGTTTTTGGAAAGGTTGTGTTAGTCCTACTCCTGATCGGGACGCTTGGCGCCATCGGGTATGGAGTTTGGAACGCCGGCTATCAGCAAGGGCTCGTTGAAACGGTGGAGACGACAGCGGATGTCGTCGTCACCACCCCCTACTACCCCGGCTTATACGGATTTGGAGTGTTCGGTTTGATATTCAAGATCTTCTTCGTGTTCCTGTTCTTCGGTTTGATATTCAAGTTTTTCTTCGGCTGGCGGTATTGGCGGAGACATCATGACGGCCATGGCAATGGGCCAGGAAGTGATCACTACCGGTCGAAGATGGAAGATCGGATGAATCGCTGGCACGACGAGGCCCATGGGTCACCATCCGGGTCTGGCCCCGGCGAAAGCTGAGACAGAGCAGAATCAACCCATGCCCAAGATCCTCGTCGTAGACGACGAGCTGAAGATTGCCCGCCTCGTAAGGGACTACCTGGTCGAGGCGGGCTTCGACGTGGTCACCGCCGCCGACGGACCAGCGGCCATCGCCAGCGCTCGCAGCGAGAAACCGGACCTCGTCGTCCTCGACATCGGGCTACCCGGGATGGACGGACTCGACGTCACCCGACACATCCGCAGCCAGTCGACCACGCCGATCGTCTTGCTCACTGCAAGAAGAGACGAGACCGATCGGATCATCGGACTCGAACTGGGAGCCGATGACTACGTCGTAAAACCATTCAGTCCTCGCGAGCTGGTCGCTCGAGTCAAAGCAGTGCTCCGGCGGAGCACCGGCCAGGTCGGTCAACACGTGATCAGAGTGAGGAACCTGACGATCGACCTTGATCGACGGTCGGTCCTGCGTGGTGATATACCAATCGATCTGACAGCGACCGAATTCGACCTTCTCACTAGTCTTGCCACTCAGGCGGGTCGGGTCTTCACTCGTGCCCAGCTACTCGACTCGATCCGTGGTGTCTCCTTCGAGTCATACGAACGGGCGGTCGATTCTCACATCAAGAACCTACGGAAGAAACTCGAGCCAACACCCGGCCATCCGAGGTACATCGAGACGGTGTATGGCATTGGCTACAGGTTCAACGATGCGACATAGGGGCCACTGGGAGCGGTCCGGTTGGTCAGGAGGTCCAGGACGCCGCATCGGGGGGCGAATCTTCGGATTTGTGTTCTTCCTCCTCATGATGAGCGCCATTGTTGGTGGTCTGATCGCCTGGATCGCCACGCCGAACCGCGGTGTCTTTCTTGTCGCCGGTTTGCTCGTCATCGTCGCTTTCGCCTTGGTGATGAGGACTGTCTTCCGTCGCACTTGGGCACCGGTGTCCGACCTCATCGATGCAACAACACAACTTGGAGACGGGGACACCAGTGTCCGTATGGCGATGCGTGGCCCGGGCCCGTGGTCGGCGGTCACGTCTTCGTTCAACACGATGGCCGAGAGGCTCGAAGAGGAGGACGAGCGACGAAGACGACTGCTTGCCGACCTGGGTCACGAGATGCGCACCCCACTCTCGGTCATTCAGGGTGAGATCGAAGCCGTTCTCGACGGTATTCACCCGCCGGAAAGCCTCCGCAATGTCGTTGATGAGATCGGCATAATGGATCGTCTCCTGGATGACTTGCGAACACTCGCTTTGGCCGAGGCTGGACGGCTGGAACTGGTTATTGAGCCGACCGACATTGGCCAACTCACCGAGGATGTGGTTGCCTCGTTCTCCACGATCATCTCGAGTCAGAAAGTCAAAACCGACCTGATGACAGATCGCAGTTCAGTTGCCGCTGAAGTAGACCCGCATCGGCTCCACCAGGTGATCGCCAATCTGGTAGCTAACGCCCTGAACCAGATGCCCAACGGCGGTCGGCTCGAGGTGACTGTTGACGGAACCACGATTGCGGTCGCCGACACCGGACCCGGCATTGCAGCCGACCGATTGGAAGCCGTTTTCGAACGATTCACCAAGTCGGCTGATTCAAGGGGGTCAGGGCTGGGACTGAGTATCGCCCGCGACCTGGTCGAAGCCCACGGCGGAACACTCACCGCAGGCAACGGGCCTGCGGGCGGCGCCGTATTCGAGGTCCGGCTGCCCTAGCCGTCCCTTACGCGATCATCCCGCCGAGTTGTGTCGTTGGTCTCCTCAACGGTGGTCGGTGTTGTTGAGGAGGGAAGATCGTCTTCCCCTTCTTCATCCGGAACATCCACCGGGACGACTGACTGGTCTTGGACCGGCTTCTTGTCTCCGGGATTGTCGGATGACCTATTGGCGGCTAGTCGATGAGCACGTCGCATCTCGAGATCGTGAATCACGCGGTCGATTCGGTCCGACAGTGCCGACTGATCGTCAGTGACCATGTCGCGTGCCACATCCACATGCTGGACGATGGCCTCATCTGGAGCGTCCCTCTCGAACAACACTTCGATCTCACGCACCCGACGTTGGGCCGGCGCATCGCTGTCGAAGACTTGGACAATGGGCTCCATCGCACGTTTGATCGGATAGAGGAGATCGCCGGGGACGGTGTTCTCCGCAGCCAGCGCCATCACCGGAACCAGCAGCGCCAGCACCAGGGCCAAAGCCAACACCCGTCCCCGCCCTCTCGGTCCATGTTCCCGTGCCCTCAAGGCTGTGCTGACCGCGACAAGATGCTTGTCGCGGGTCGTCTCGTCGACGGTGATCCGAATCTGCTCGAGTTCAGGGAATCGATTGCTCATGACTCTGCGTCCCGGTACTCATCCAATAGATCTCGCAGCCTGGCCTCGGCCCTCTTGATGACGGCGTAGGTGGCCCTTCGAGTCGATCCGATCACAGTCGCAACTTCATCGGCAGACATACCAACCACGTGTCTGAGCAGGACGACCGTCCGATGTCTCTTGTTAAGACTGTTTAGGGCCGCCTCGAGAGACGGGTCGAGATGGTCGAACAATGGATCTGAGTCCACCGGTAGGTCGGGAATGGCTTCATGTGGGATCTCGGGGCGGCGTGAGCGTCGCCGGTATTCGTCGAGACACCCAAACCGAACACTCTTGAACAGCCAGGCGCGCAGGGAACGCCCGTCACCCTTGATCTTGTGAGCACCCTTGACCAGTTCGACGAACGTCTGCTGCACAACGTCTTCTGCGGTCTTCCGATCACCGAGCATGCCAAACGCAAACGAGATCAGGTCGTCAGCGGTGGCGTCATAAACTGCCCGGAAGGCCACTTCAGACCGTGTCCGAATCCCCGCGACGTGACCGTCGAGGGGATGCGGCACCGTTTCGGTCAAACCGGTGATCCACACCCCCAACGTCGGGAAGTTGATAGTGAGCGACAACATGTCATTCGTTGATTACAGCCATCCGAGCCAGTGGAAAAGTCGTATCAGCTTCTCCCACTCGTGGGCGTTAATCAAGCGCCAAATTAGCTGGCGGACGTTGAGGTCATGTGGACGATGGTCATCGACACACCGTCTTGGGTGATCCGTGGCAGTCAGACAACGGTCGGTGGGCGGTTCCGTCGGCCGGTCATCGACACACGGCCAGTCGATAAGACGCTGGATACAACGGTCGGTGGGCCGGTCGATAGGTTTGTCGGTGGGCCGGTCGATAGGTTTGTCGGTGGGACGGTCCGTGGCCTTGTCGGTGGGCCGGTCGGTGGGCCGGTCGGTGGGCTTGTCGCTGGGATGATCCGTCGGGTTATCGACAGGTCTGTCGGTGACCTGGTCTGTGGCTACAACGCCACCTCTCGTCCCGTCCTCGGCCAAAGCCGTCCCGGGAAGTGCCGCGATCAAGCCCACAGCCATGGTGGCAATGATCAGTCGTTTGGTGGCTTGCATGATGTCTCCTGGTCTTGGTCACCGGTAGAGACGCCGCGGTGAACCCGGATTCCACGGTCAAAGGTGAGCCGATTCGGCCCGTATACGGGTCGTAGTAGCTGAGGTTCACGATCACGCGGTTTGGCTCACCCCACGACAAGAAACTGAGAGGGTGAGTCGAAACCACCTTCACAACAGCATCCGACTGATAATTTCCTCCATGTCCCAACCGGAGAAGTGATGCGAAGACCGGTAACCGTTCTGGTGGTAGCACTTTTCGCCGCCGTCCTCGCCGGTCCAGCCGCGGCCCAGGATCAGGAAGTCGTCAATCCTCTGGATGTGCTGATCGACGCATTCGATGCGCCCGAAGGAATCGAATACGTTGCGCGTCTCGTCACGGCTCCGATAACTGGTCTCAGCACCAATCCGGACCCGGTGGGTGACTTCGAGCACCCGACGGGCCAGGACCCGGGCTTTACCCCAGACCACATCGACCTCACCAAAACGTCGTCAACGAACTTTGACGCGGGCCCCCTTGGGGACGACCTGTTTGGCTCAACCGACTTGAACGGATTCTGGGCACCTACCGGGTCTTTCCATGTCGAGCCGCCCAACTACGAGCCATTTCACACATTCACTGGAGAAGAGATCCACGACGGCTCTCAATACCAAGACGGGGCCGTCCTCTTCGGGTTCACCCTGGCCAAAACACCGCAACTTCCTGTTCCCGGCCGCTGTGAATATGTGGTGTGGATCAACGACCTTTCGCGAGGACCGACCTTCATCAACCACCCTTCATTCCCAGGGGATCCTGCAAGGGGCACCAACGTTGCCTTCGGTCTCCGCATCAATCCGGAGGGGGAAGGAGTCTCCTCAACCTTCACCTTCGAGTATCAGGAGGCATCGGGCTTCACCAACAACTTCGAAACCGACGTTCGATCGTTCATAACACCGAATTACGTGGGCATCACCGTCCCGACCTCTCAGCTCGGTGAGATGGCGGCAATCAACTTCTACACCTTCTGCATGGAGAAGGGCACCACCAGTTCCGACCCGGCGATGTCGGGTGCCGATCAAACCGGCCTGGTCGACCTGGCCATTGGTGACCTGGGACTGGTGGCGATCAAAGAGCAGACCATTGTGGTGCCAACGACAACAACAGTTGCCGAGACAACAACCACAACACTCCAAGAGGACGCCGGCGACACCACAGAAGAGGCAGGTGCGACCACCGAGGAAGGTGGCGCCTTCTCCTGGTGGTTGGTGCTGGTCGCCGGGGGTCTCGGTCTCGCCATCGCAGCATGGTTCTTCTTCAGGGGAAACGACCCCTGTAAAAAGCTCCACGATGATTGGCTGGCAGCCGACAGAATGTGCGATGAGACCCAGTCGGCCGCAGACCGCGCCGCGGATGACTGTGGGGCAGCCGAACTCGAGCTGAAGGATCTCGACCAGAAGCGCAAGGACTTGTGCAAGGCCTGGCCACCCGCGTGCTGGGAAACCGAAGAAGGCAACTGGATGGAGGACAGCCAAGGCAATCGGATCACCTCACGTGATGTCCACATGCGGAAGCTGGCTCTGGGTGATGTGTGGGACGACTACAAGGCCGGAAAGATGACCGCCCAAGAGGTCGAGGCCCAGTGGCAACAGATGGACACCCGCGAGTTCCGCAACAAGATGAAACAGATGGAAAGCGACTACAAAACGCTGCTCAGGGAGATCGATTCCGAAAGGGAGCCCACCAAGGAGGCGTTCGACAGTCTTTGCGAGAAAGCAGCCAAAGCTCAAGAGAAAGCTGACAACGCCCGCTCCGAGGCGGAAGAGGAGCGCGTCGCCTATGAGAAATGTGTTGCCGCCGAAGACGCTGCGGCTGGGTCTGGCACTACCAGCGAGTCCGATGAGGACACCGATGGGGTCGCGCCTTCCTAGCTGAGCTTCCAGAACTCTCCGGTTAGGCCATGCTCAGAGAAAATGGCCTCGGCCGACTGCGGAGTCGGTGGCTCCCACGCCTCGCCCATACGACCGGCATACCAGTCTTTGGACATCTCAAAGAATGTCTGCGCCGGTGCCACATACCCCAAATCGTGCCCGCTTTGCTGAAGCCATCGCTCGAGGCTCGCCTCCGACCGGAAGCCCTTGATGTTTGCTCAAGTGAATCCGATGTCCTCCCAAAAGCTCTTTGCCGGCACCAGGAGGTGAACGACACCGCTGGGGGTCACACCTCCATCCTCCACTCTCCAAACAAGCTCTTCACTTGGATCTGATGCCCGTGCTTCCCCATCACCGAGTAGGGCCAAAATCGCCAGCGCATCCCACGCACAGTTCGCGTACCAAGATCGATCGCCAATTACTGCCTGGTAGGCAGTCTCAACTCCAGAAAAAGGGTGTGCCATCCAAACTCGAGTGGTCTGGTCAACCAACGCAATGACATGTGCCGCGGCAAGACCGCTGAGAGAGACCTCGACCTCAGGTGTGTCCCATCCTCGGGAGGTGGCTATCACAGCGGCGTCGACCGTCGCTGCACCGCCTGCCAATAGCTTGTAAATCTCAGCCCGAACCTGGCGATCGAAAGGCGTCATTGACGCCCAATCTATGCGGCGGCCGATCCCTTGTCAGGCCTTCTCCGGTCGAGTCCGGTGACGATCGCGACAGCGATGATCAGGAGGAGAGCCACCATCCAGATCCAGGTAGCCGAGAAAACTTCCACGGCCATGCTGTAGTTGGCTTCGAGCCCCACGCTGAGCACCTCAGACCTTCCCATGTCCATCGCACCGAACCATTCCGGCGAGTAGCCGGCCTGGACGCCAAGGTCGGTCAGTCTCAAACCGGTATTCGACGGCGGCTCTAGGGGATCAACCGGCACCAGCGCGGCGACGGAGGTGGTTGTCGCATCTGCGACGGTTGTCGATGTTGTGCCACCAGTGGCTATTGCCATAGCCCTTGGTGTTGTTGTTGTCGTTGTCTCCGGCTCACCGGTGGTTGTGGTGTTCTTGGGCTCGGTGGTCGAAGTGGTTTGGTTGGGCTCGGTAGTGCTCGTTGTCGAAGAGGTGGATGACGTGGTGGATGTGGTCGTCGAAGCCCCCCCGACAGGACCGGTCATCTCAACATTGTCGACGAAGACCTCACCGACGAGGGTCCCGGTCACGACGAAGCGGACTCCGAAGCTCTCGGTGAGATAATTGTTGAGTCCCCTCTCACGGTGACGGGCGTTGCCGTCGAGGTTCTGAAGGTTGAAACTGTCGATCGTTTTCCAGGTTCCGTCGTCGGAAGTCACCTGAACCCACAACTCGCCCTCTGACAGATCCTCCTCGCCTTCGAGTTGAGCAACGACGTCAAAATGCAGATCGGCATCTTCGAAGAAGGAGAGATCGGCATAACGCTTTGCTCCGAGGGTTCCGACGTCACCTCGACCCTCAATGATCAGACACTTGTGGTCGTAGCAGCCACCGGTGTACACGCGGACCATTCCCGCTTCCGGTCCGTCGCTCTCCCCGATCTCAAACCAAGGGCTTTCCCAATGAATCGAGCCGGCACTACCTGAATATGTGATGTCAGGGAACAGGTCTTTGTATGTCTCGTATTGCTCGGTTCCGGCAAGAGCCACTGTCGAGACCGCCATCAGAGTGGCAATCACTACGGCTCCGAATGACGATCTCACACCCCGGCTCACATCGTCATCGCCTTGATCACTTCAGCTACCGACTGCTGCTCTCCAGAACCCTCGGCTGATGCCGCCGCCATCGCCGGCAGGTTGACGATGAAGTAGGTCCTTCCGCCGAATCGTTGATAGGAGAGTTTGCCGCCGAGCATCCCAGTGAGACGCGATGCAATCGCTAAACCCAACCCGACACTGCCGGACAGCAGAGGCTGGGCGTCCGGGTGAACAAACCTGTCAAAAAGCTTCTCTATTTGATCTTCGGACACGCCAGGTCCGTTGTCCCAGACTTCGATGTCGACGGTTTCATCTCCGACTGAGACTTCGAGGCCGATCTGTGTCCCGCCATGTCGGGCAGCATTGGAGAGAAGGTTGACCAGAACATGGCGAAGCCGGGCTCCATCGGTTTCAAGAATGGCAGCGGTCGGCTCACGCCCGATCGACAAACCTGCCCTTTCGAAGGGAGTGATTGCACTCTCGACAATGTCTTCCAAGCGGGTGTGCGTCATCTCAATCTGAATACCGGTGCTCTCCATCCGTGATGCCGTGAGAAGGTCATCGACCATGCGAGTCATCTCGGCGGCCTCGTTGGCAATGATCTGTGCGATCTCCTCCGTCTGATCGACGTCACTTCCGCCCCCGTCGGCGAGTATCTCGGCGAAGCCGTATATAGATGTCAGCGGCGTCCGAAGTTCATGAGAGAGACCTGCGATGAATGCGTCCTTGGCACGGCTCACCGAGCGCTCCGACTCGAGTTCGAAATCTGCCTTCATCTGGAGTTCCTTGACCTGGCGTCGAGCGATGAACCAGTAGATGGCGACGGCTACCGCGGGGACTGCCAGAGTAAGGATGAAGACGACGTACCCGTTGACCTTCGCCGCAGCCGCGGTGTTGGCGGCGATGGCCACCTGCACCGCCTCCTGCTCGGCCTGCAATGAGTCGACCAAACTGATGTAAGCGGTCTCGGCATCGCCGAGAAGAACTGCTTGCGATGCCTCGACATCGCCGCTGTCGAGTGACATTATCGCCAATTCGAGTGGGGCGAGGAAGTGTGTGAGAAATGTGACCGACGAACTGGCACCTCCGTGGGCCTCGAGGTCTCGCAGTTCGAGGTACGCCGCGTTGACCTGGGTGGCCGCGAAAGTCAAGTCTTCATCGTTTACCAGACCTTCATCTTCGAGACTGGCGAAGGTGATGGCCTGAACCATCGCCGCTCTCGCTAGCGACGACGTTCCCAGAGTCGCATTTGCCCAATGAAGAGAGGCCGCGTTCCCGGCGACTTTGGCGGCACCGATCGAATTGGCGAAGGCAAGGCCCGCGACAAAGAGGACAAGAACAAGAGAAGCACCCACCACAATGGTGATTGTGCGGTTGTTTCCCTTCAGCCGAGCGCGCACGTCCAAGTCCACAAGTATTTATCGACATTTTTTGGTGAATTCCTGGATGGGCCGATCGCTTCATTGACAGGCGGCGAAGCCACGTTTTCGGCAGCTAGCCATTAATAAAATTCTGCCAGGTAAGGACTGCCTAACCAGCCGCGTCGAGGCCCAACCGAATCAACTCGGCGAGGGCGTCCTCGTCGGCCGCCTCACCGGCGAACAAAACCCAATTGGGCACAGGACGGGCAGCGAATTCGTATGGCCGCGCTCCGCTGCGCTCCATGAGTGAGGGATAGACGGCATCGGGGACCCTGACCAGGACGTCGTCACCATGAATAGCGATGGCAAGGCGGTCGTCCAACCAGAACGATGTACCACCCATGAAAGAACCTTCTATGACCTCGCCACGTTCCCCCAGCGACTGTCTGATCCGTTCCGAAAGCACCGATGTCTGCTCCATAACCCCGCCAATCTACGTGCCAACTACTTGGTCGCTTAGCTTCTCGAGTGATGTCCACCCCGATCGCGATCTTCTCGGCGTTAGACACCGAGCTCGACACGCTGGTTACAGACGCTGACGAGCTCTCGAAATGGAGCATCTCATCGTGCGGTCACTGCCCGATCGGTCAGGGGCCGGGTCGACAATCGACTTCGGGAGATTCGTGAAGAAGGCCTCGTTCAACTCGGCGGCTGTCGTCCGCCATCTGCTCCCGGCTCGCTAGCCCTTCAAGTGTGTTCCAGGAAGACCACCGGGATCACCCGATCTGTGCGGGATTGATAGGTGGCATACCCGTCGTAAGCCTCGACGATCTTTGGCCACCAATTGCCTCGCGCCTCGGCGTCGGCGGTCCGAGCAATCATGTCAACCTTGTTCCCAGTTAATTCGACTGTGACTTCGGGCTGCGACCTGAGGTTGAGATACCACTCCGGGTAGTTGTCCCGGCCACCGTATGAGGCAATGACCACCAATCGCTCGTCATCCTGTAAATAGAGAAGAGGAACTGTGTGACTCCGCCCGGTCTTGCGGCCGACCGTGGTCAGCAAGAGCATGTCGTTGTCGACCAGACGTCGACCGACCCTGCCACCGGAGACCCTGAACAGGATCTTGTGAATGCGGGACCATCGCTTGATGCTGGAATCCTTCACGCGTCGAGGTCGTCCATCAGGCTCATCAGCACGGGTGGTGCGAGCGCGAAACAGCGGTTCTCATGGCTCCGCCAACAGTACGAGGTCCCTCCACTTTTGGTCCGAGATCCCAGCCAAAAAGTGAGCCGACTCGGACCCTGTCCGCTACTCCCTGAGGTTGCGCCCACGAAGTGGGCGTATTCAGTTGAGGGTGCGGAGGTAGGCGGCGATGTCGGCGAGATCGTCGTCGCTGAGAGAGGGGTTGCCACCCTTGGGTGGCATCGTTATCCCACTCTCGTTGTCGGGGTGATCGGCCGGTCGCCCGGTGTTGAGAAAGCCGACCAGATCGTTGTCACTCAGACCTTCCACGAACTCATTGCCGATCAAGGTTGGTCCGAGACCGTCGATGCCAACACCACCCTGACCATGACAGGCCACACATGTTTGCGAGAAGAGATGTTCTCCATTTCCAGAATCACCAGGCTCGCCGCCGGCTGCCGACACCGTCGTCTGTGGAGCTGCCTCAGGAGCCGAGGCGGTAGCGATGAGAACGGACACGGCAAGGACAACCGTCGAGAACATGCCGATCCCAAGACCAAAGAGAAGGAAGTAGCCCCGACTGAACTCGCTTTCCTTCTCCTCAAACGATGTTGTGTCCTGGTCTATAGCCACGTGGCTACCAGTTGCGTTTCGGGTAGGGCGGCCGGGGGCCATCTGTCATCGCGAACTCGGTGTTGTCGATCTCCCATGTGAGGCGACTCTCAACGGAGGCCACTCCATCGAGTCGTTTGGTCAGCTCGACCAGAAGCTCGACATCTGACTTGGTTTCCATATTCCCCACCAAGACCAGATTTCCGTCGTCACAGGTGATCGCAACTCTCTCAGGATCCACCCACATCACCTTTCTCATGACATTGACACGGATCTCCTCGACTATTTCCTGGTCCGGTCTGACGAAGGTCCGCAGAATGTCGGAGCGGGAAATGAGTCCGACGACTGCCCCCTCCTCGAGCACAGGTAGACGTTTCACCCGATTGACCTCCATCATCCGGGCCGCATCGACGTGGCTCGCGTCGGGCGAAACTGTTTGGACGTTATGGGTCATCACGTCGCCAACGGTCCGCTGATGAGATGGGACTCCATTCTCACGGACAAACAGACGGAGCAGACCGGCGCGCTTCCTGGCGCCGCGTTCAGCCTCGGTTGCTAAGAAATCGGCTTCGCTGATGATTCCGACCAACCGACCTTCGTCTGTTACCGGGAGACCGCTTAGGCCATCCGCCAACATCCTCCGAGCCGCTTCTTTCAAAGACGAGTCGGGACCAACAGTGATGACGTCTGTCGTCATCAGATCGCGGATACGCATGACACCTCCTTTGACTCCAACGCTATGACCCCGAACCCAACCAGACCATCGGCCGAACGTCCCTTGCCCTCGGGCCATAGGTCCCTACCTCTCGAAGTCCCCAACACCGACTATTCCCAGATAGGCAACCTAAGGACGCGTATTGGCTGAGATGACACGCAGGGAGTTCCTCCTCGTGGGTGCCGCCGGAGGTGCGGTGGCCGCGGTCGGAGTAATCATCCCCCTCACCCGGAGCTCGACCGGTGACTCGACTTTTGTTGGTCCTGACGGCTCAACCACCACGACTGGGACGCTGGCGCCACCGGCAGCGCTCGTCCGACTCTTCCCGAAACTACGGGTCGCGTCTGTCGGCGATCTGGGAACCGACGATCCGATCAAATTCGAGTACCCGCTGCAGGGACAGCACAACGTCCTGGTGAAATTGGGCACTCAGGTCGCCGCCGGTGTCGGACCCGACAGTGACATCGTCGCCTTCTCCTCGTTATGTACCCACATGGGATGCCTGGTCGAGAACTATCAGCCCGAATACCGGGCCTTGGGACCCTGTCCCTGCCATTTCTCTACGTTTGACTTGTCCGCCAATGGACAAGCTTCCCTCGGCCAGGCCACCGAAAACCTGCCCCAGGTGTTGCTGTCGGTAGAGGGAGACGACATCTACGCAACCGGTGTTGTTCGTTTGATATACGGGCACGCCAACAGCTTGCAAGGCGCCCCAATGGTGGAGATTTAATCGCTATGTCATTCGCTCAACCAGCAAGGGTCCCGCTCCCTCCGCCCGACGCCGAGGTCAACATCATCTGCTGCGAATACTGCCCGGTGGCTTGCGGGTACAAGGCCTACACCTGGCCCGTAGGAAAAGATGGCGGGCCCGCAGCAAGCGACAACGCCCTCGGCACCGACTTCCCCACCCCTCTCCTCTCGGGACGCTGGCCTTCGCAGAATATGCACAACGTGATCACCCGCAACGGCCGGCCACACAACGTGATCGTGATCCCCGACGCCGACATACAGGCGGTCAACCTGGGAGGTACCCACTCGATCCGTGGCGGCTCGATCGCTCAAAAGTTCTACAACCCAAACAGCCCCACGGCAGATAGGTACCAAACACCGATGCTTCGAGTCCAGGGCGACCTGATCCCAATCAGCTGGGACATGGCCACCGACCTGGTAGCCCGGTTGTCGACCCACACCATCGACAACTACGGAGAACTGGCTTGGGGTATGAAGATCTACTCCTACCAGTTCTATGAAAACGTCTTCGCCGGGTCGAAGCTGGCGTTGGGGAAGATCGCAACCCCTAATTATTCGCCGCATCACGCCCCGGCGGAGGGCGACGACGTGCCTGGGTTGAGTGACACGGGAATTGACGCCTTTGGCTCGGCCTTTGTCGATGACAAAGAAGCTGACGTCATCTTGATCTCGGGCTCCGACCCATATGAGACCAAGACGGTGCGATTCACCACCTGGCAGCAGCCCGGCGGTGCCAAGCTGATCTATGTCGACCCCCGCAAAACCTTCACTGCCGCCTATGCCGTGAAACACGGGGGGATCCACCTGCAACTCAACCCGGGCACCGACGTCGCTCTATACAACGCCATGGTTCGCGAGATCATCACCCAGGGTTGGGAAGACAAGGACTTCATCGCGAGCTACGTTGCCAGTCGGCCCGAGCTGGACGGGGAGACGCAATGGCGTCGCCTGATGTTTGGTCGCTCCTTTGACGAAATCCGTGAGTACATCTTCTCCCGAGAGCAGTTCACCCTCCAGGGAGCGGAGCAAATCACCGGTGTGCCGGCCAAATTGATACGGGACGCCGCCGCATTGCTCACCGGAGGGAGCGGGGCCCGACCAAAGTCGATGATCCTTTTCGAAAAGGGCCTCTACTGGTCCCACAACTACGAGAACACCGCTGCGATCGGCAATCTTGGTGTCCTGATCGGCGCCAGCGGCCAACCCGGGCGAGCCACCGGACGCATGGGTGGCCATCAGCGGGGCGGCCAAAAGGCCGCCAGCTACCCGATGGAAAAGTCGCCAGACTCCTATGAGGGCAACCCGGTCGAGATGGACACCGAGCGCTGGCTCGTTCAAGGCAATACCCGCTTTCGCTGGGTGGTGGGAACCAACTGGGTGGGTGCGATGGGCGCATCCCAGGCCCTCGCAGCCAAAGTGCGTCAGCTGACCTCGGTGGGCCCGACTGTTACGTCGACCAACGTCGATATCGCATACGAGCAACTGAAGGCCCGGATCGATGAAGGGGGTCTGGTGGTCGTTCATCAGGAGA
>Ga0255057_10001148_pt1 | contig 15066 bp, 13 predicted proteins | sample Cases_109_6_MG_FD_189022 | JGI IMG/M metagenome (GOLD analysis project Ga0255057, IMG submission 189022) | Seawater microbial communities from Amundsen Gulf, Northwest Territories, Canada - Cases_109_6 | ecosystem: Environmental > Aquatic > Marine > Gulf | place: Canada: Northwest Territories... | reverse complement strand
GGCACTAACTGCTTGATCTAACTTCGAAAAGTTGGCGCGCCCGGAGAGATTCGAACTCCCGACCGCTCGGTTCGTAGCCGAGTACTCTATCCAGCTGAGCTACGGGCGCATTGTCTGATTTTGAGAAAGCCGATGGCAGGCCTTCGCAGGGGTCGCACATAGTACTTAGGGTTGGCATTGAGGTAAAGTGCCGCCGATGAAAATTATACCCGGTTTGTTCCTCGCACTAATGCTTGCTGTTGGCGGGCAATTTTTGTCCGATCTGGTCGGCATCACCTGGATGGGGCTACCGAAAAGCCCTATCAGCGCAATCATGATGGCCATCCTGCTCGGCATCCTGATTCGGAACACCGTGGGCCTGCCGAAGACATTTGAGGCAGGTGTTCGCTTCGGCCTCGTCCGCGTGCTGCGGGTCGGTATCGTTCTGCTTGGAATACGCCTTAGCCTCGACCAGGTGGGCACCATCGGCCTGCAAAGCCTGCCTGTCATCCTCGGCGCGGTCACCTCGGCCCTGATAATCGTCACATTTCTCAGCCGCAAGATGGGGCTCAGCGCCAAGCTTGGCACGTTGCTGGCCGTTGGCACCAGTATCTGTGGCGCAACGGCGATTGTAGCGACTGCGCCTACCATTGCTGCCCGCGAGGACGAAGTCAGCTACGCCGTTGCCTGTGTCACTCTGTTTGGCATTATCGCCATGCTGGTTTATCCATTCGCCGCGCACTGGATGTTTGCCGCGGATCCGCTGGCCGTTGGTCTTTTTCTCGGTACCTCAGTGCATGAGACCGCCCAGGTTGCCGGCGCCGGCCTTGTCTACCAGCAGTACTACAACGACCCGCAGGTTCTCGACGTCGCAACAGTGACCAAGCTGGTTCGCAATCTCGGCATGCTGGTCATCATTCCGCTGATGTGCATCGTGTATCACCGTGAGTCCTGCGAAGAAGGCGTGGTTCCCAAGTGGTGGACCATGGTGCCGTTGTTCGTGATCGGCTTCGCATTGATGAGCCTGATCAGGACCATTGGTGACTCGGGCGAATTGGCTTTCGGTTTTCTGGCGCCGGAGCAATGGTCCAACGCGGTCGATACCATCAAGAAAAGCGCTGAAATCTGTCTTGCCATCGCCATGGCCTCGGTGGGTTTGGGTACCAGCATTCGCGGCCTGATTAGCATTGGCCTGAAACCCTTGGCGATGGGTCTCGTTGCGGCGCTGTTAGTAGGTGGGGTCAGCGCGACTCTTATTACACTGCTGTACTAGCGTCGAGAAAATGGCGGAGAGAGAGGGATTCGAACCCTCGAAGGGGTATTAGCCCTTACTCCCTTAGCAGGGGAGCGCTTTCGACCACTCAGCCATCTCTCCGATATGTTTGATTATTCTCTTTCCCAAGTCCTTAAAGAGGGATTGACTCGTCGCTTTGCTCCTCGCCCTGCGGGCGCACTTCGTGCGTCTGTCGGCGCTGCGCGCCTCGGAACGAACCCTCGAAGGGGTATTAGCCCTTACTCCCTTAGCAGCGGAGCTGCTTTGACTCGGGTCTAACGCCCCTCGCCCTTCGGGCGCTTTCGCTACGCTCCTGCGTCCAAAATGGCTTGCAGCAATTTTGTCGACCACTCAGCCATCTCTCCGGAGGGCGCACATATTACTTTCAGGGCTACCGACGGTAAACCCTAAAACTGACCTAATTCGGCCCTATTCGTCAGTGTCTGGACTGCCGCTCGACTCGGCGGCCTTTGGACCGCCCGACTCGGCAGCCTTCTCGCTCTGGATTCGCTCGTAAATCTCTTCTCGGTGCACAGCTATTTCTTTCGGCGCATTTATCCCGATCCGAACCTGATTTCCTTTCACACCCAAGACAGTGATCGTGACATCGCTCCCGATCATGACCGTCTCACCAGCGCGTCGTGTCAGTATCAACATGACCTTGTTCTCCATCCCTGCAGGGCTCCTGCCCTGTTTCTTTTTTACGCGTGGTACTTCCTAAACGCTTGTAATACTAGCCGAAATTGGACGTGGATGCCCGCCGCTCGGCGCTTGTGGAGCAACTGGACTGGTTTTTCCGATTTAACAATAAGTCTAGGCGAGGCGTTCCGCGACCCAGGCGGGTACGGATTTGAGGGCCTGATCGAGGGCCTCGGGCTTTGAGCCACCGGCCTGCGCAAAATCAGCGCGGCCCCCGCCCTTGCCGCCGACCTGCTTTGCGACGGGCTTGATCACATCACCCGCCTTAATCTTGCCAATATTGTCTTTGGTCACGCCCACAGCCAGATGCACCTTGCCGTTCTCGACCGACCCGATCACAACGACCGCACTCTTAAGCTTGTCTTTGAATCGATCCACAGCATCGCGAAGGGTTTTAGCGTCGACGCCGTCCATGCGGGTTGCCAGCACTTTTATGCCAGCCACCTCCTCGACGTTGTCCGATTGATCGCTGGCCTGTCCCGAAACCAGCGCTCGTTTGGCGGCCACCAACTCCTTTTCAAAATCCTTACTGCGCTTCAATAATTGCTCGACCCTGGTCGCTGCCTGCTCGGGCTGGCTTCGCAGCAAGCCGGCGACGCTTCCCAGCACTTGCAGGTTATCGTCGATCCACTCGAGCGCGCCCGTGCCCGACACCGCCTCGATTCGACGAACTCCCGCGGCAACGCCACCCTCGGACGTTATCTTGAATATGCCTATGTCACCGGTGCGTTCAACGTGAATACCACCACACAGCTCAATCGAGAAATCGCCAAATTGCAGCACGCGAACCTCATCGCCGTATTTCTCGCCAAACAATGCCATCGCGCCCGAGCTCATCGCATCGTCGTAACTCATAATTTTGGTTTCGGCTTTGCGGTTGGCGCGAATCTCATCATTAACGAGATTCTCAATTTCGTGAAGCTGCTCATACGTCAGGCTTTCGTCGTGAGAAAAATCGAAGCGCAGTTTGTCGGGCGCGACGAGCGAACCCTTCTGCATTACGTGGTCACCGAGAACCTTGCGCAACGCCGCGTGCATCAAATGCGTAGCAGAGTGATTCAGGCGAATCGCCTGACGCCGATCTGCGTCAACGATCGCTTCAACATTCTCACCAACTTTGAACTCGCCTGATTCGACGGTGCCAAAGTGCACACTCGCCTTGCCGCTTTTCTGCGTGTCGTCGACTCGAAATATTTTGTTTTCTTCGGCCAGAATCCCGGCGTCACCGATCTGCCCACCACTTTCGGAGTAGAACGGCGTCGATGACAGGATCACTGCACCTTCGTCACCTTCGGCTAATGAATCAATGGAATCGCCACTCTTATATAACGCGACGATCTCGCTGACACCGTCGGTGCCCTCGTAGCCCAGAAAGGTGGTCTCGATGTCTGACTTGAATCCCCCGCTGTTGGCCGCGTTGAATTTGCTCGCCGCGCGAGCACGATCCCGCTGCTCACCCATCGACGTCTCAAAGCCGGGCCGGTCAACCGTGAGCCCACGCTCGCGGGCAATGTCTGCTGTCAGGTCAATCGGAAACCCGTAGGTATCATAGAGCTTGAATACGACGCTGCCTGGAATCTTTTTGCCCTTGAGCTTGCCGATCGCTTCTTCAAGAATGTCCATGCCCTGATCGAGCGTCTCGGCGAAGCGCCGCCCCTCTTTCTCCAGAACCTTCTCGACACGCGCCTGTGATTTGACGAGTTCGGGATACGCCTCGCCCATTTCTTTCGCGAGCGGTGCCACGAGTTTGTGGAAAAACGGATCGTGATAACCCAGTTTTTGTCCGTGTCGAATGGCGCGACGGATGATGCGGCGCAGAACATATCCGCGGCCTTCATTACCGGGCACTACGCCATCAACGATAAGGAACGAACACGCGCGGATGTGATCGGCGATGACATTCAGCGAGCTGTCGCCGTTATTCTTCACGCCAAGCGTCTTGGCGATTACTTTGATCAGCTTCGCGAACAGATCGATGTCGTAATTGCTGTGCACACCCTGCATCACGGCTGCGATACGCTCGAGGCCCATGCCCGTATCCACAGACCGTTTTGGCAGCGGCAGCATTTCGCCATCCGCCGATCGATGGAACTGCATGAACACCAGATTCCAGATCTCAACGTAGCGATCGCCGTCCTCATCCGGTGATCCCGGCGGCCCACCCTCAACGTCGGGACCATGGTCGTAGAAAATTTCCGAGCACGGGCCACACGGCCCCGTGTCACCCATTGCCCAGAAATTATCTTTCTTGCCGAGACGACCGAAGCGCTGCGGGTCGACCTTCATTTCTTGCAACCAGATGTCGGCCGCTTCGTCATCGTCCTCATAGACGGTCACCCAGAGTTTCTCGGCGGGCAGCCCGAGCGTCTCCGTCAGGAACTCCCAGCCGTACTTGATGGCATCACGTTTGAAGTAGTCGCCGAAACTGAAATTGCCCAACATCTCGAAGAACGTGTGGTGCCGCGTCGTGTAGCCGACGTTTTCGAGATCATTGTGCTTGCCACCAGCGCGCACACAGCGTTGCGATGTCGTCGCGCGCTTGTATTTACGCTTATCCTCACCCAGAAACACGTCCTTGAACTGCACCATGCCGGCATTGGTGAATAGCAGGCTTGGGTCGTTGCCAGGGACGAGCGGCGAACTCGCGACCACCTCGTGGTCACGCTCGCGGAAAAACTCCAGGAATGCCTGGCGCAGCTCGTTGCTGGTCATGGTCTTCATTGCAGGGGATTCTACGGTTATTCGTCACGGGCCGAAACCGCTGCCTGTATCTGGCTGGGCTCAAATCCGCGATATTTCAGAAATCGCATCTGCCGTGCTTTCTCTTTGAAGTCCGAAGGAACATCCGCTCCGAATTTCCTTTGCCGCGTTTCCCTTGCGAGCCCGAACCAGTCTTGCTCAGCCTCGCTAAGCGCTTCTTGAATCATTGCATCCGGAATGCCACGCTGGGACAGGTCGGCGCGAATGCGACTCGGGCCTTTGCCCTGACTGATTCTCGATTGGAGAAATGCCTCGACAAATCGACGATCACTTTGCAATCCATCTTTTCGTAGCTGCTCGATGGCATCGAGCGCAACGTTCACCTCGAAGCCGAACTTCTCCATCTTGCGGCAGAGCTCATTACGGGAATGTTCGCGCCGCGCGAGGTAATCCATCGCCTTCTTGCGCGCCTCGGCCGGATTACTAAACCGATCGACCTCGCCTGGCTGGACGAGGTCGTTGATTGGAGCCGGGCGGCGCATGGGGAATCTGTTCGACCGAAGTAAAGCGCAGCGTTAGCGAGCCATGAGGGAGAGCAGTTACCGATGCGCCGTCAGGCTTCGGCTGTTGCCTCTTCCTCTTCCGCGGCCGGTGGTTCCACAGCATTCTTGTCGGGCAGCAGCAAGGCGCGAATCTTGGCTTCGATTTCTTCGGCCGTCTCGGGATGTTGTTTCAGGTATTCGCGAACATTTTCCTTGCCCTGACCTATGCGGTCCTCGCCGTAGCTGTACCAGGAACCGGCTTTGTCCACGATGCCGTGCTGCACGCCCAAATCGATAATCTCGCCCTCCCGGGAAATGCCATGGCCATAAAGAATTTCGAACTCGGCCATCTTGAACGGTGGAGACACCTTGTTCTTGACGACTTTTACGCGCGTCTGGTTGCCGATGATCTCGTCACCCTTCTTGATCGCGCCGATGCGGCGAATGTCGAGTCGAATCGAGGCGTAGAACTTGAGCGCGTTACCACCTGTGGTCGTTTCGGGGCTACCGAACATGACGCCGATCTTCATGCGAATCTGGTTAATGAAGATCACCATCGTGTTCGAACGCTTGATATTGGCCGTCAGCTTTCTGAGCGCCTGCGACATCAATCGGGCCTGCAGGCCCATGTGCGAGTCGCCCATCTCGCCCTCTATCTCTGCCTTCGGCGTCAGCGCAGCGACCGAGTCGATGACGATGACATCGACGGCGCCTGAGCGGACCAGCATGTCGGTGATTTCGAGGGCCTGCTCTCCCGTGTCCGGCTGGGACACCAGCAACTCGTCAACATTGACGCCAAGTTTCTCGGCGTAATTCGGGTCCAGCGCGTGCTCGGCGTCAACAAATGCCGCCGTACCGCCCAATTTCTGGGCCTCGGCGATAACCTGCAGGGTCAGGGTTGTTTTGCCCGATGACTCGGGGCCGTAAACTTCGCAAACGCGGCCCCGTGGCACGCCGCCAATGCCCAGCGCGACATCCAGCCCGATAGAACCCGTCGAAACGGCCTCGATGTCGCGGGCGGCACTGCTATCCCCAAGCCGCATGACGGAGCCCTTTCCGAACTGCTTTTCGATCTGCCCCAGTGCTGCTGCGAGTGCTTTTTTACGATTTTCGTCCATTTTCTGCGCCATCCGCTCGATTTGAATTTACATGTGATTATATACAGTAATTGTGCCACAAGCCCATAGCCACAGCACCCTCCGATTTTGTGGTCTTTCTGGAGAAACGAGGAATCGGGCCGAAGCTATTGTTTCAACGGGTTGTATGACGAGCCGCCGGGTGCGGACACCGATTCCACCAACTCGACGCCGGACCACTCGACCCGCGCAGCTTGCGCCAATCGCCGGGTTTCGAAGCGCCGCACACGCTTGGCGATGGTGATGTGTGGCCGATAGACGCGAGTCGGTACCACCAGGCCCGCGTCGGTCATGAGCTTGTTCAATGCGCCGACCAGTCGCTCGAGTTCCGGCGAGATCGAGGTCGGCGTTAGCACCGCCACTTTTGCTTGCGCCCAGTATTCTGCTTTGTCGAAGCTCGAACGAAACGGTTCAAAGGGTATGGCGGCCGCGGCCGTCTGCAATTCGGAGATCAGCCGCTCGGGATATTCACCCACAAACGCCAGCGTGACGTGCCAGTTGCCGCGATGGACGGCCGTGCCCTCAATCGCCTGGACGATCGGGCGGATGGTATTTCGCAACTGCTCCCGTTGCGGGTCGTCTGGCCACAGCGCGAAAAATATCCGCTTATCGCTCATGCGCTCATTCTGTCGAGAACACCTCGCAACGCATGTGCCACAGTTTGTACCCGCACCTCGTTGCGATTGCCCTCAAAAAACTGCGACTCGCTGTCGGCCGAGATGCCCGAGCCCTTGCGGAGCGCCCAGGCAAAGCAAACGGTACCGACGGGTTTGTCCTCGCTACCGCCATCAGGTCCCGCGACACCGCTGACGGCTACCGCTACGTCGGCGCCGCTTAGCTGCAGCGCACCTTCTGCCATTTCAGTGACAACCGTTTCGCTGACCGCACCGTTATCGACCAGGGTCGGATTTTTTACTCCGAGCAAGGCTTCCTTCGCGCCGTTCGAGTAGCTGACAATCCCGTACGCAAACGCTGACGAGCTACCCGGAATATCGGTGATGGCTTTGGCGATCCAGCCACCCGTGCAGGATTCCGCTGTCGTCACGGTCTTGCCGGCCTCGCTCAGCGTCGTCACAAGCGATTCCGCAAGTCCGCGGATACCGATGTCTTCAACCATTGAGAACCGACTCGTAGACTTCGAGGTGTCTGTCCACCATCGTAGCGATCGAAAATTCTTTTTGCATCCGTTCCCGGCCGGCCTGTCCCATTTTTTGTCGCAAGGCCTCATCACCGACCAAGCGACCCACCGAGTTGGCGAGCTCCTCGACGTCCTCGGTCCGCACGAGATAGCCGGTCTTGCCATCTTCGACGGCTTCTTTCATTCCACCGGCGGCAAAGCCAACCACCGGCACGCCGGCAGCCTGCGCTTTCAACGCTGCCACGCCAAGGCCTTCTGCCAGCGCGGGATGCGCGAACACATCGAAGCAGCCGACAAAATCGTCAAGATCCTCACGAAAACCAGCAAATTGCACCACTTCACCGAGATCCAGCGACTCGGCCTGGGCGCGCAACTGAGCATTCAGATAGCCCTCACCAAAAATCAGCAAGTGAAAGGATTGATCACTTTTCTGCAGCTTGGCGACGGCCTCCAGCAGATATCGGTGGCCTTTACGCGGGATAAGCTGCCCGGCCGCGGCAATCAAAACGGCATCATTTCCGATACCAAATTCCTGCCGCAAGGATGCGCAATCCGGCTTCACGGCAAAGCGTTCCGCATCGACCGCACTGCGGATGACGTCGAGCCGTTCTTTCTCGACACCATGCTCCCGCAGCACGGCGGCGATCGCCTCGGATATCGCTATGATTTTTTTAAATGGCCGGTAACGCAAAGCGGCAATCAGCCGTATTTCGGTGTTGTCCACACGCCGGGACACGACCGCCGGTACGTCCGCGAAACTCGCGGCCAGACCGCCCAGGACATCGGCGCCTCTGCGGCTATGGCAATGCACGATGTCGGGTTTCGATTCGTTAATGTACTGCGTCAGGCGATACGCGAACGGCAGGTCGAGATCTCCCGCACAGAACAGTCCCCTTACCGGGATGCCGCTCTCTCGGGCGGCTGAATCGATACCCGACCCGGGCGGACAAACCAGTGTGCATTCGTGGCCGCGCTCCTGCAGCGCCGTCACCAGGTAGATCACCTGCTGCGGGCCGCCATAAAGATGGCGTCCGGTTTCGACATGCAGTATTTTCATGAGTGAATCATACTGTACGAGGGGTGGTTCTCCCCTTTGGGGACCCCAGACCCCGACAGTCGCGGGCTGGGGCCCGCTCCTACACGACAAAAATAATATGACCGCCGAAGTCTCCTCCGTCCACACCCCGATGATGCGCCAGTACCTGGCGATCAAGGCTGACTACCCGGACATGCTGGTGTTTTACCGCATGGGGGACTTTTATGAGCTTTTTTATGACGACGCGAAGAAGGCCGCGGCGCTCATGGACATCACTCTGACCTCGCGCGGAAAATCGGGCGGCAATCCGATCCCGATGGCGGGCGTCCCGTACCATGCTGTTGAGGGCTATCTTGCGAAACTGGTTCGCAAGGGCGAGTCCGTCGCAATCTGCGAGCAGGTTGGTGATCCCGCAACGAGTAAAGGCCCGGTCGAACGCCAGGTGACTCGCGTTGTCACACCGGGCACGCTGACGGACGAAGCCCTGCTCGCCGCCAATCGCGACAATCTCGTCGCGTCCGTGTTCAAGGACAAGAACGGCTTCGGTATTGCGTGGCTGGACTTGGCCGGCGGCCGTTTTCGGATGACCGAGGCCCCGGATGTCGAGGCCGTGCTGGGCGAGCTGGAACGCCTGCAAGCGGCAGAAATCATCATTGATGAGGACGCCGATCAGTTGCAGCATATGATCAGCGGTGCGCGCGTAACAAAGCGCCCGCCGTGGCATTACGAACTCGACAGCGCCAACAGGCTGCTTTGCGCGCAATTCGGAACAAAAGAGCTGGCCGGTTTCGGATGCGATGCATTCCCGCGCGGTGTTGCCGCCGCCGGCGCGCTTCTGCAATACGTAACCGACACCCAGAAAGCGACGTTACCGCATCTCAAATCGATTACCGCAGAGCATCGCGACGAGGCTGTCATCATGGATGGCCCGACCCGCCGCAATCTCGAGCTTGAGCAATCTTTGAGCGGCCACGACCAGCACACGCTGGCCGGCGTCATGGATCGCTGCCAAAGCCCCATGGGCAGCAGACTTCTAAGGCGCTGGATCCAGCGCCCACTGCGCAATGCCGACGTCCTCAAGGGCCGCTACCAGGCCATCGAGTCGATGTTGAGCGGCGCTGCCGGGAAAGCCTTGCAGGAACAGCTGCAGGGCATTGGCGATGTCGAGCGCATTCTCTCCCGGGTTGCACTCAAGTCTGCGCGGCCACGCGACCTTCACCAGCTCCGCGCAGCGCTGTCTCGTTTGCCCGAGCTGCGCGCAACCATGGCAACTGTGGATTCGCCGCTGATGCGATCCTTGCTTCAGCAGATATCCGATCATCGGCGCCAGCACGAATTGTTGAACAAGGCCGTTGTCGATAATCCGCCTATGCTGATTCGCGACGGCGGCGTCATCGCGACGGGCTATGACGACGAACTCGATGACTTGCGAGCGATCGCGGAGAATGCTGACCAGTTCTTGCTTGATCTCGAGGCGCGCGAGAAAAAACGCACGGGCATCGCGACGCTCAAATTGGGTTACAACCGCGTGCATGGCTACTACATCGAGATCAGCAAAGGGCAAGCCGACAAGGCACCGACTGATTATGTTCGCCGGCAAACACTCAAGGGCGCCGAACGCTACATCACCCCTGAGCTTAAGGAGTTCGAAGACAAGGTGTTGAGTGCGCGCGAGCGCGCCCAGGCCCGAGAGCGCTTCTTGTATGACGACTTGCTTGAGCAGCTGCTTGCAGCGCTCGCCGAATTACAGCAAAGCGCGTTCGCGCTGGCCGAACTCGATGTATTGACATGCTTCGCGGAAAGAGCCGAATCACTCGGGCTTCGCAAACCGGAAATTTCGAAGACGCCGTGCATCGAAATCGAGGGCGGCCGACACCTTGTCGTCGAACAGGTCATCGATACGCCGTTTGTCGCCAATGATTTGACGCTTGATGACCGTCAGCGACTGCTCGTCATCACGGGCCCGAACATGGGCGGCAAATCGACCTACATGCGGCAGACCGCGCTGATTGCGATCCTCGCCCTCGTCGGCAGTTTCGTGCCGGCCGAGCGCCTGCGCCTTGGCCCGATAGATCGCATCTTCACGCGCATTGGCGCCTCCGACGACCTCGCCGGCGGCCGTTCAACCTTCATGGTCGAAATGACGGAAACCGCAACCATCCTGAATAACGCGAGCGACGAAAGCCTCGTTCTCATGGATGAAATCGGCCGCGGCACGAGCACCTTCGATGGTTTATCACTTGCCTGGGCCGCCGCACATTACATGGGCGAGACGGCGAAGGCGTTTACGCTGTTCGCCACTCACTATTTCGAGCTAACGGCTCTCGCAAGCGAATTGGCCGCGTGCAGCAACGTTCATTTGGACGCTACTGAACACGAGGGACAGCTGGTCTTCCTGCACGCCGTAAAGCCGGGACCCGCTAACCAGAGTTACGGCCTGCAAGTCGCGGCGCTCGCGGGCGTACCGCCAAACGTCATCAAGCGCGCCAAGCTTTACCTGAAAACGCTCGAATCACAGCAAGCCGCGCACGGTGATCACCCGCAAGCGCAGCTGGCTCTGGAATTGCTGGACGAAGAACCGGATCGACTGCGTGAGATGGTGGATTCGATCGACCCGGATTCGCTCACGCCGCGCGAAGCGCTGGCCGCACTTTACAAACTGAAAGACCTTTAGGTACGAGCCGGCCCCAGCCGGCGACCGTCGCGGCGTGGGCGCCGCTCGTACAAGCTAATCCCGCAGAAACTCGCCACGCCTCAGAAATGCCGCAGCCTGATCGGCAGGTGACTTCGTAAAAACGAGGCCCTTGTGGCTGGTTGGCAGGACAATATGGTCCTTCTGACCTTCGAGTTGCGTCTCTTCAACCGCGACCGTGCCGTCATTGGGGCCGTCAAAGCCCGCGAAAAACTGTCCGACGCCATACGGCGCGTCGCCGGCTATCGAACCGACGTCGTAATTCTTACAAACGTCTTGTGCCCATTCACTGGCTGTGTTTTTGACGACCCCGGAGGCAACCGATCGGCCGAGTACCGCGTCGCCCCAGTCGGTCGTATCCAGCACATCGGCGGCGCGCGAACCGCGCAGCGGCGATCCCATGCAAACCACTCGCCCGGCGATTGACGCGGATTCGTTTGCGAGCATGCGCAACAAGATTATGCCACCCAGGCTGTGGCCGACCAGGTGCGACTCGCGGAGTTCGTTTTCCAGAATATATGCGGCCAACGCATCCGCGTTTTCGTCCAGCGAGCGCTGCAACGATCGATAGTTAAAAATATTGACGTCGAAGCCGTACTCTTTTTCAAGATGACGCTTCAAGAGCATCAATGCCGCGCCATGCGACCAGACGCCGTGCAGCAATACTATTTTCTTGACGTCAGGCAAATGGGGTCGCGGCTCACGCTGTGGCTCTTCGTGCAAAGCCGCTCCTACTCGCTGCGCGGCGTGCGCACCCGGATGCCGGTTTCCCGAAGCTGCTCACCCGACACGTCACCCGGCGCATTCGTGAGCGGACAGTGGGCCGACTGAGTCTTGGGAAAAGCGATGACGTCGCGGATGCTGTCGGCGCCAGCCATCAGCATCACAATGCGATCAAGACCGAAAGCAATGCCGCCGTGCGGCGGGCAACCATATTGCAGCGCGGTTAGCAGGAAGCCAAACTTCTCTTCTGCTTCGTCCTTGCTGATGCCCAGCAAATCGAAAACAGCCGCCTGAGTATCTTGGTCATGAATACGAATCGATCCGCCGCCGATCTCCGAACCATTCAAAACCATGTCGTAGGCACGAGACAATGCGTTGCCCGGATCGGCACGCAAGGCATCGGCGTCGTTGACAGACGGCGCAGTGAACGGGTGGTGCAAAGCGGTCCAGCGCTTCGTCTGCGGATCCTGCTCGAACATCGGGAAGTCGACGACCCAAAGCGGCGCCCAGCCTTCCTGCACCAGACCGCGGTCTTCGCCGACTTTGACACGTAGCGCGCCGAGCGCATCATTTACAACGCGCGCCGAGTCAGCGCCAAAGAAAATCAGGTCGCCTGTTTTCGCGCCTGTGCGCGCGAGAACCCCGGAAACAGCGTCATCGTGAAGGTTTTTGAGAATCGGCGATTGCAGCCCGTCCCGACCGGCATCGACATCATTCACCTTTATATAAGCGAGACCCTTCGCGCCGTATCGAGCAACATAGGCCGTGTAGTCGTCAATCTTTTTACGGCTCAGTTGCGCCCCGCCCGGCACGCACAGAGCAGCCACGCGACCATCCGGGTCGTTTGCGGCTCCGGCAAATATTTTGAATTCAACCGACGCCATCAAATCCGACACTTCAATGAGTTCGAGGTCGATGCGCAGGTCCGGTTTATCCGATCCGTAGCGCTCCATTGCTGCTGCGTAAGTCATGCGCGGGAAGGTTTCCGGCAGGTCAGCGTCCAAAGATCGCTTGAAAATGTATCGTATGAGGCTTTCCATCGTGCTCATAACGTCTTCCTCGTTCACAAAACTCATTTCGATATCGAGTTGTGTAAATTCGGGCTGACGATCGGCGCGGAGGTCTTCGTCGCGGAAACAGCGAACGATTTGGTAGTAGCGGTCAAGCCCGGACATCATCAATAGTTGTTTGAATATTTGCGGTGACTGCGGCAATGCGAAGAACTTGCCCGGATGTGTGCGGCTTGGAACGATGTAGTCGCGCGCACCTTCCGGCGTCGCCCGCGTAAGCATCGGCGTTTCGACATCGACAAAGCCGTCGTCGTCGAGAAAGTTTCGCATTGCCATCGTGACCTGGTGCCGTAGCATCAGGTTCGCCGTCATATTTTCGCGGCGCAGATCGAGATAGCGATACTTGAGGCGCAGCTCTTCGCCGGCTTGCTCATCGTGATGAAACGGTGGCGTCTCGGAGCGGTTGAGAATCTCAAGCTCATGCGCCAGCACTTCGACATGGCCGGTGGGCATGTTTTCGTTGATCGTGCCGGCCGGACGTTCGCGAACAAGCCCCTTCACGGCCAACACGTACTCGCCCCGAATGCGCTCGGCCGCTGCGAAGATTTCCTTGCGATCCGGGTCGAAAACCACCTGCAACAGTCCTTCCCGGTCGCGAAGATCGATAAAGATCACTCCGCCGTGGTCGCGGCGCCGGTGAACCCAACCACAGACCGAGATCTCCTGGCCAATCAGGTCTTGGTCGATGTGTCCGCAATAGTGGCTTCGCATGGTGGTTTTCCGGGTAGAGCGCCGTGAAAAAAGAGGCGGAATGGTACGGCCTGAGGCGCTGTAGGGCAAGAGATTTGCGTGTCGGAGTGGCGCGTGCGGGGCGAGCATCGTCCCTACGAATCCGCGTCAGGAAATGGCAGTTCTCCCGTCGGATTCTTGTGCCAGGTCGGCACCACGACGCCGAGGGAAATAATCATTTTGAGCGCCTCATCGACCTCCATATCCAGGATGGTTATGTCCTTCCTCGGGACAATAATGATAAATCCGGAGGTGGGATTTGGCGTCGTCGGCACAAAACAGGACACAACTTCTTCACCTGTACGGCCTTGAACTTCGCCCAGTTGGGTGGCGGTCTGAAAAGCGAGGCTGTAAAGGCCCTTGCGCGGGTATTCGATCAGCAAGACTTTCTTGAAGGACTGGCTCGAGTCGGAAAAGACCATCTCGGCGAAATTTTTTGCGGCGGAATAGATCGAACGCACGACGGGAATGCGTTCCATCATCGCCTCCCAAACGCCGACGAATGCGCGGCCGACAAAATTCGCGGCCAGGACACCTGTAATAAACAAAACGATGATCGTCAGGATGACGCCCAAGCCGGGAATATGGATCGGGTTTTCAGTACTAAATATTTGCTGCAGCACATTCTCGGGACGTAACTGCCGCGGCAACAGCAGCAGCGTTCGATCCATGAGGCCGACCACGAAGCGCAGCAACAGGTAAGTGACCGCGAGCGGCACCCATACGAGGATGCCCGCAACCAGATAACGACGAATTCTCTTCATTGCGAGACGCTCACGCATTGCTCGCTTTGCTGTCCGTGGACTTGGCAGTTGATTTGGATGCGGCCTTCGTTTCCGACTTGCTGTCAGACTTCTTGTCTTTCTTATCGTCGTTTTTCTTGTCGGCCTTGGACGTATCCTGTTCGCCGGCGATATTTCGTTGATTGTCTTTTTTGAAGTCGGTCTCGTACCAGCCCTTGCCTTTCAGACGGAATCGCGGCGCCGACAGCTGCCGTTTTAGCGCCGGCTCGCCACACGCCGGGCAATCGACGAGCGGCTCGTCCGCCATCTTCTGCAACGCGTCGAGCGTGTGTTCACAAATTTTGCAGGCATAGCCATAAATGGGCATGCGTACTCTCCGATTGTCTGATTTCCCCTCCCGGGGCCGGCGGATTATACTGTAGGAGCGGTCCCCAGACCGCGAATATTAATCGCGGCGTGGGCGCCGCTCCTACGCGGCGCTCTGGAATTCCAGCCGATCTTCCTCAACGTCAACTTCAATCATGTCGCCTGGCTTGAACTTGCCCGACAGGATCTCCTGCGCCAGCGGATTCTCAACCTGCTGCTGAATCGCCCGTTTCAACGGGC
>Ga0255057_10001147_pt1 | contig 15084 bp, 9 predicted proteins | sample Cases_109_6_MG_FD_189022 | JGI IMG/M metagenome (GOLD analysis project Ga0255057, IMG submission 189022) | Seawater microbial communities from Amundsen Gulf, Northwest Territories, Canada - Cases_109_6 | ecosystem: Environmental > Aquatic > Marine > Gulf | place: Canada: Northwest Territories... | reverse complement strand
GCTGGGAGCCGCCGTCTGCGGTGTCGACAGCACCGCCGCTCCGGACCAGCTCTACGTCAGCGACGTGGACGCGATCGATCCGGGCAGCGACATCGCACCCTACGACGGCGCGATCATCGGCGGAGGTCTGACCAACGTCACCGGCTCCTCGGCCAGCATCAGCGTCGACCGACTGATCCTCGAGCCTGCGCCTCCGACTCGCGCTGCCTACGACGTCAGTGGCGACGGGACGCCGGACAGCGACTTCCAGGTGGGAGGCGGCGTGATCATCGTGGACCTGGATGATCCCGGAAGGGGCACGGTCTGCGGGCGCATCGACGCCATCGACCTCGGCGCCTCCAGCATCTCCATCGATCCCCTGGTGACCCCCGGCCTCACCGCGGCGGGCACGGCCCGCCTGGTGGCCATCCCGGCCCATCAGTACCGGATCGTCAATGGCGATGAGCTGAGGCGCGACGAGATGCTGCTCTCGAGCGGAGTCGAGGACCTCCAACTCGCCTACTTCATCGATGCCGATGGCGACGCTGTGCTCGATGCCGGCGAGATGAAGGGCGACAGCTCGGGCAATACCTACGCCGCCCAGGGCACCGACATCGAAGATCTGCGCGAGATTCGCCTGAACCTCGTCGTGCGCACCCGCGCCGAAGACGACGAGTTCACCGGTGAGCTCCAGACCACCGAGAACCGGGCGGCCGCTGGCGGCGATGGCTTCCGGCGCCGCGTTCACACCACGAGCGTACTGCCCCGCAACCTGTTCGGGAGGCTCGGATCGTGATCCACGCACGAACTCGCCGGCGAGAGTCGGGGTCGGCCCTGCTCATCACCTCCTTGTTGCTCCTGATCCTCGGGCTGTTCGGATTCGCAGCGCTCAGCACCGTGACCAAGGACCAGCAGATCGCTGGCTTCGGCAAGCGTAAGCGCCTCGCCTTCTATGCCGCCGAAGCCGGCATAGCCAAGGGGATGGAGACGCTCACGACTCAGCTTGCTCCGAGCGTCCCGCAAACCAGCCTGGGCAACGCGTCTCTCTTCCCGCACGGTCAGCCCTCCTTCCGGCCCGATCCGTCGGTGACGGACCCGATCGAGCCCCTGGGCACCGGGGCGTACCCGGGCATGTCGCTCAATCTCGGGCAGAACGGCGCTCCGACTTACCAGCTCAGCTACTGGCGCATTCGCGTGCAGGGGGAAGCCCCCGGCGGTTCTGCCGCTCGCATCGAGACCGTCAGCGGCTCACTGGTCGCCAATTAGGTGGCTGAGTCGAATTCGCATTGAACCCGGGGGGGTCAGGGAGAACCCAGATGAGCCAGCACAACGCAGTCAAGCAGGTCTTCGCGATCGTGCTCGCCGGGACGCTGATCGGCCTGCCCTCGGGCGCGGGTGCGGCGACGGGGAGCGGCGGCGCGACGCCTCCGCCGCCGCTCGACGCCTCGGGAGACGACCTCTTCCTGCTCACGGCGTCGACCTCGCCGAACGTGATCCTGCTCATGGACAACTCGAGGTCCATGAATCACATCGAGTGGCACCCGGCCTTCGACTCCAGCAAGGCGCCCGACGCCAGCTACTGCACCAACTCCGCGGACTTCGGCGGGGACCTCGACCCCGACAAGGTCTACGAGGTGGCATCGACGCTCACCAACGTGAAGTGTGCCTCTCCCAACCGCGGGAACCGCACGGTCTGGGGACCTTCCGAGAGCAACGCCCCGCCGATGCTCTGGGAGGGGCGCTACCTGATGTGGTACCTCGGCCTCGAGAACTCAAGCTCCGTTCTCAGCACCATCGAGAACGCGGTTGCGAACGTCGCGGGCTGCACCCAGGCCGGCGGTGCCAAAGACTTCGCCGAGAAATACCGGCGCAGCCGGCTCGAGGCCTCCAAGCAGGTGTTGCTCGACCTGCTGTGCGTCGCCGAGCCGAAGAACGTGCGCTTCGGTCTCGCCTACTACCGCGAGACCGAGGACGACAACGACGAGGATCCGAACGGCGGCTACGTGGTCGAGGACCTCGGGCGCTCGAATCCGAACCACGCCGCGGAGCTCGAAGCGGCCATGAAGGGTGTGAGCGTCAACGACGAGGACGAGGAGGCCACTCCTCTCTCCGAATCGCTCTTTCAGATCTACAGCTACTGGATGAGTCGAGACTCGAACTACCTCCCGAAGGGTCGGGACAACACTCCCTTCCCCAAGTACCAGTACGACAAGTTCGGCACCTGGGAGACCAACTCGAACCAGTGGCTCGAAGAGACCATGGAGTTCGATTGCGAGAAGGCCTTCGTGGTCGTGATCACGGATGGTGTGCCCAGCCGCGACGACTTCGAGGTCGAGAAGACCGAGGACGAGGCAACGGGATTCGCGAAGTTCGTGGACTTGATCGGCGACTACCACGATGAGGGCGCCGACGGCGTACCGGACGACGAGGTCCCGGGGGACGCGGTGGAGACCTCCTGGTACCTCGACGACATCGCCATGTACATGCAGGACCACGACTTCCGGCCGGACCTGGGTGGGGACCAGGTGATCGACACCTACACGATCGGCCTGGCGACGGACGCGAGCACCGATGCCTTTCTCTCGATGACCGCGGACGTGGGTAACGGCCTCTTCTTCCACGTCGACGACGGCGACCAGCTCACCCTGGCCCTGATCAAGGCCCTCAACGACATCATCGAGAAGGCTGCTTCGTTCACCGCCGCTGCGGTCCCGTCCGCGCGTACCGTGGACGGGGGCGACTTCTACCAGAGCTATTTCTTTCCCTCGGGGCGTTCGGCCTTCTGGGAAGGCCACGTGCGGGCCTGGCGCATCACGGCGACGGGGGACATCGTCGACAAGAACGGCAACTGCGCACTCGACGACCCCGACACGGGAGAGTGCAACAGCGGCGCCTTCCTGCCGGCGGCGGAGTTCTTCTGGGATGCGGGCGACGAGGTACCGCAGCCGGCGTCGCGCAAGCTCTACACGTCGAAGCTCGTGAGTGGCGCGTCCACGCGGGTGGCCTTCGACGATACGCTCAGCGGGGCTGACCTCGACCTCTCCGCATTCACCGACGAATCAAGCGTTCCCCCGGACATCGCTCCCAACTCGTCGCTCTACCAGCTCTTCGGGAGCCAGGCCAAGACCCACGAAGGCCTGGCGGACGAAGTCGCCCAGTACGTGAGGGGCTGCTTCTTCGCCTCGGGCGTGACGGACACGAATCTGACACTGGCGCCCCAGGCCTGTCTCAGCCGTCCGGGCCGGCTGGCGGACATCTTCCACTCCAACCCGATCATTGTGCGCCGCCCCGGCGGCTCCAACACCGAAGCCTCGTACAAGGCGTTCAAGACGGCGTACGACTCGCGCAGTCGGGTCATCTACGCCGGCACCAACGGTGGCTTCCTGGAAGGCTTCCACGCGGGCACCTGGCAGTCCGGGGCGACGCCCCCGGGCTACAACGCCGGCAGCGGGGCTGAGCTCTTCGGGTTCATGCCCTGGGAGCCGCGCCTCAGCATCAAGAACCTGGTGATCGATTCGCCGACCGGCAGGGGCCACTACGTAGACGGCTCGCCGCAGGTCTCCGACGTCTGGCTCTACCCCAGCGCGGCGGCTACGACCAAGGCGATCAACGGCAGCGAGTGGCGCAGCATGCTGGTGGGCGGGCTCCGGCGGGGCGGCCGGCACTACTACGCGCTCGACGTCACGAATCCCGACGGGATCGCGGGGCCGGGCGGCACGACACTGGCCTACCCGGGCTTGCAGGCGTCCGGTCCGGCCTACGGCTGGGAGTTCCCCAAGGAAGGGGATCCGGGCGGCTACCTGCCCTTGATGGGCCTGACCTGGGCGCAGCCCATCATCACCCGCGTCAAGGTGAGCGTGAACAACGACGGTGTCGCTCACGAGCGCTGGGTCGCGGTCATCACCGCCGGGTACGATGAGAACGGCGATCCGAATCCGCAGACGGTGACAGGGCGGGTGAGCAGCTACGACGCCACGGAGACCGAGGGTCGGGCCATCTTCCTGATCGACATGAAAACGGGCGGTGTCCTTGCGCGCAAGAAGCTCGATGCCGGCGCCTCGGACGCGCAGACCGCGATGCAATTTACGACTCCCTCGACCCCCGCGGTCTTCGACCTCGACCTCGACGGCTTCGCAGATGTGATCTACGTGGGCAACATGGGCGGGAGCGTGTTCAAGTGGGTGGTCACCTCACTCGGGGGCGACCCCGTGAACGGGAGTGCCACGGGCGACGACGCGAATCAGCCGAACTGGCCCTTCAAGCACTTCTTCCAGGCCCCGGTAGAGAACGACTCCGGTACGCGCTACTTCCAGAACATCTTCCAGGCTCCGGCCGGAGTCCTCTACGACGGGAAGCTCTGGCTCTCCTTCGGAGCCGGTGAACGCAAGCATCTGTCCTACCTGGGAGACGCGGGCCTCGACGAGAACAACCGGTTCTACGTCATGACCGACCCCGACCCGCTCGAGCTGGGCGCGGGCCTGGCGACCGTGCTCGAGAGCGACCTGATCGATGCCACGAGCAGCCCCGGGGGCGTGAGCCTGACCACGGAACGGGGTTTCTTCGTGAAGGCGTCGGACGGTGAGAAGTTCGTGACGAGCAGCACGATCTTCGCCGGCAAGGTCGTGACGGCGTCGTTCCGGCCGACTCCGAGCGCGGACCCGTGTGCGGCTCGGGGCGAGGCGGCGCTCTACGTCTTCGATGTGCTGACGGGGAAGGGGGCGTTCCAGGACGCCTCCAGCAACCCGAAGCGCAAGATCATGATCGGCGTAGGCCTCCCCACCGACCCGAAGGTCTCGGTCGGCGTGGGCGGAAAGGACAACCGCATCTACATCGAGAAGAGTGGTGCCGACCTCGAGAGCATCGATGCCGAGAACATCCCGGCCGGAGGGCAGATGCTCTACTGGCGTGAGCTGCGCTGAACGACGGGGAGGGATGATGGTGTCGCGAAGCAGCCTGCTCGCCGCCTGCCTGGGGGCCTGCGCCCTGGTGGCCTGTGGCGAGGAGCCGGTACGAAGCTCGGCGGGCAGCGCCTGGGAGGACCCGGGCCGGGTGTCTCAGCGCCGGAACCGGCCGCCCCTGATCGAGTCGGTGCGGCTGCTGCCAGCAGAGCCGGCCCCAACCGACGTCGTGCGGGCCGTGGTTCGGGCTTCGGACGCGGATGGCGACCGTCTGGATCTCGGGTTCGAGTGGCAGGTGGGCGGGGTGCCGAGGCCGGATGCCGGTGGTGAGCTCGCGCTCTCGGGCCTCGCGCCCGGCACTCTCATTGAGGTCAAGGTCAGCGCCAGTGACGGAGAGGCCCGCAGTGCGGATTCCGCTCAGGTCCGGGTGCGCAACAGTCGGCCGGTGATCACCGGCGTCGGGCTGGAGCCGGCTGAGGTCGTGCCGCGGGGCGAGATCCTGCGGGCCCGGGCCAGCTCACGAGATCCTGACGATGACGAAGTGGAGCTCCGTTTCGAGTGGTCCGTCAACGGCCGCTGGATCGGCGCGGCCGGGGATTCGCTCGACACGGCGGAGCTGAAGCGGGGGGACGAAGTGCGCGTGCGAGCCTTTGCGAGCGATGGTGAGCACGAGGGAACTCCACACGAAAGTGCTGTGGTTCGAGTAGGCAACGGCCCGCCGCAGATCCTCTCGCAGCCCGGCGAGCTTTCGGAGCAGGGAATCTTCCGATACCAGGTCGAGGCGGTGGACCCGGATGCAGAGGGGCCGATGCGCTACACGCTGCGCGAAGGCCCGCCGGGCATGAAGCTCGATGGCCGCTCAGGACTTCTCACCTGGCGCGCGACGGCCGATGGCGCGGGTCACCACGAGGTGGTCCTCGTCGTGCAAGACGTCAGGGGCTCGCGAGCCGTGCAGGAGTTCGCTCTGGAGGTCCGGGTCGGGGACCAGCCGGTCCCGGCAGCGCCCGCGCCCTGAAATCCAGACCGCACTACTCGATGTAGCCGAGCGCTTCGAGGCGGTCGCGAGTCAGCGCGTCGAGCGCTGCATCGTCGGCGGCGGGCGCGTTCGCGCTGGCCTGGCTGCGGTAGCCCTCGAGCAGGGCGCGGTGCCGCGCCAGCTCCTGCGGCCGCTCGTCCTTTACGTCGTGCGCCTCGCCCGGGTCGTGCTCCAGGTCGTAGAGGCGCTCCCAGGCTGGAAACTCCGAGGATACGTACTTGTAGCGGTCGGTCAGTACGGCGTAGCGGCCCAGCCAGCAGCGGCCGGGGCCGGGCCAGGCCTGGCACTCGCCGCGGTCGCGTTGTAGCTCGGCAAAGGCCGGGCGAGGCGGGAGCTGTGTGGCTTCGCCGCGCAGTAGCGGAGCCAGGCTGCGGCCGTCGCGGCCGGCTGGGCCGGGGAATCCGACCAGATCGAAGAGCGTGGGTACGACGTCGACCAGGCCGACGGGCGCGTCGTGGCGCCCGGGCTGCACCCGCCCGGGCCAGCGGAAGCCCAGGGGCACGTGCAACACGCGGTTGTGTAGTGTCTGGCCGTGCCCGAGCTTGCCCTCCTCGCCGAACTGCTCGCCGTGGTCCGAGGTCACGATGAGCAGCGTGTCGTCGGCCAGGCCCAGGGCTTCGAGCCGATCCAGGAAGCGCCCTACGACCCGGTCGAGGTGATGGATCTCAGCGGTGTAGAGAGCCCGGAAGCGCTGCGCGTCGCGCTCGGGAACCGCTGCGAGGCCCTGATTGTGGCGCAGGATCGCCACCGACAGATCCTTGGGCGGAAAGGTGCGCGCGTCGCCCGGCGTGAGGGCGTCGGCGATCCCGACATCCTCGGCCGGTGGCGCGTAGGGCGAGTGGACCTCGTAGGTGTGCACGAAGAGAAAGAAGCGCGTGTCTCTGGCGGGCCCGGCCAGCCAGGCCTCGGCGTTCGCGAAGGTGGTGCTGGCGTTGCCCGAGACGGCTTCGAAGCCGCGGCCCTCGCCGTCGTCCCAGCGGTCGAAGCCGGCGGCGAAGCCGAATGCCGAGCCGACGTTGGCGTTCTCCGTGAAGGCAGCGCTCAGGTAGCCCTGCCGGGCCAGCTCGCCCGCGAAAGAGCCGCGCAGCTCGAAGCTGCGGTCGTAGCGGCCGTGGTTCACCGGATGCAGCCCGGTGAAGAGCGAGGTGTGGGCCACCAGCGTTCCGGGATACTGGGTGTACGCGCGGCGAAACGAGAAAGACTCATCGAGCAGGGCGTCGATGCGCGGACTCACGCCGCGGACGTGGCCGAAGCCTCCCAGATAGGAGGCACCCAGTGTGTCGAGAGACAGCAGCAACACGTTGGGGGCAGCCGCGAGGGCCGCCGGAGCCGTGCCGAGAAAGCGCACCGCTCCCCAGCAGAGCTTGCCGGCGCCCTCTGTCGTGGCGCGGGTGCGCAGCTCGAAGTGGCGCGGGCCGGCCGCCGGAGCCAGGTCGATGGCGTGATCCCTCCAGCCTTGCCGGTCGCCCGAGAGGCCCGTCTCCAGCAGCAGCCGGCTCTCGCCGCTCGTCTTCTCGACGATGGAGAAGCTCGCAGACGGCGCCGCGCTGGCGGGCTTCTCGGCGCCCACGCTCGCCAGGAGTCGGGAGACGCGCGCCTCGACCTCGAGGGAGAGCGTCGTGTCCGGTGGCACGCACACCGCGGCGCGTGTCTCGCTGCCGAGGCGCAGCTCCTGCAGCTGGGCCGCTGGAACGCCGCGGACGCCTGCGCCGCCGAGGCGCGCCGTCACGGCCAGCGGCTCGTGGCTCCCCGAAGAGCAGGCCGCCAGCAGTGCAACCGTGCAGGTGAGCAGTCCAGCGGTGCCGGCGAACAGGCGGCGCACGGCGGCGAACGGTACCAGACCACAGGCCGCCTCGATGGGCGCGGCGCCGAAGCGGCGAAGGCTACGCCCCCCCGTGTGCTGTAGGATCGCGGTCAGGGGGCGCGCTTGGCCATGGCTGCCTCGGACAAGGTCGTATCCGACCGCTCGCGAGTGCTGGCGGAAAGGCAGGTGCGGCGCTGGGAGCTCCAGCACCCCGCCGCCGGTGGCGCGCGGCGTCCGTCGCCCTGCGTGGCCATCTCCCGGTTGCCCGGGGCGGGTGGCGCCGAGGTGGGCCAGCTGGTGGCTCGTTGGCTCGACTACGGCTTCTTTGGCCAGCAGATCGTGGACGAGATCGCCCGGGAGGTGGGTCTCGACCACTGGGTCGTGAAGGGCCTGGACGAGCGCGTGCGCAGTGCCATCGATCGCTACGTCGCCGACGTGTTCACCCACCGGAAGTTCACCGAAGACGACTACCTCTGGCACGTGAGCCGCACCGTCGCGACGCTGGGCCGTCGCGGTAGTGCCGTCGTGGTGGGGCGCGGCGCGGCCTTCCTGTTGAGCCGCGACGTGGCGTTGCGGGTGCTGGTGGTGGCTCCCCGGGAGCGGCGCATCCAGCGTTACGCCACGGTCAAGAACCTGCCGCCGGATCAGGCAGCCGCGGCGTTGGACCGCGCCGAGCAACAGCGGGCCGAGTTCGCCAAGCTGCAGTTCGGCGTCCGGCAGGACGATCCCCTGCACTATGACCTCGTGCTCAACACCGGAGCCCTCTCCATCGAAGCCGCCGCGGGGGTGGTCGTCGACACGCTGCGGCGTCGCTTCCCCGCCTCGCCCGGCGGCTGACCGCGTGGCACTGGGCGCCTGACGGCGTCCGTTGTCGGCAGGCGACGTCAGTTCTCGGTGCGCGCCGGCAGCGCCCGCAGCAGCAGGGCCATGCCCAGCACGGCCGAGACGAGCGAGCCCACGAGGATGCCCACCTTGGCCGCGGAGAGCGCCGCGTCGGGCAGCGCGAGGTTGGCGATGAACAACGCCATCGTGAAGCCGATGCCGGCCAGGCAGCCGCCGCCCAGCAACACCGGCCAGCTCACGCCGTCGGGCAGCCGGCCCAGTCCAAGGCGTACAGCGAGCCAGGCGAAGAGCACGATGCCGAGGGGCTTGCCCACGACCAGGCCCAGCATCACCGCGATGGCCACGGGCTCGGCCAGGTCCGAGAGCTGGAAGGCGACTCCGGCGTTCACGAGGGCGAAGAGCGGCACGATGAAAAAGCTCTGCCAGGGATGCAGCGCGTTCTCGAGCCGCTCGAGCGGGGAGAGCGCCTCGCGCATGGTTCTCTCGATCGTCTGGAGCACGCTGCGCCGATCGCCCGCTGTTTCCCAACGTTCGCCGTGCATGTAGCTGTCGGCGAGGCGCCAGAGGTTGCGCAGACGTTCGCTGCCGATCCAGCTGGTGGAGGGCGTCATCAGCCCCAGGATCACTCCTGCAATCGTTGCGTGTACACCGGACTCGTGGAACCCGAGCCAGACGGCCGCGCCGCCCATTACGTAGACCGAGACCGCGCGAACGCCGATGCGACTGAGCACCCGCAGCAGCGCCACCACGCCGAACGCGAAGAAGAGCCAGCCCCAGGCCAGGCTGTCGGTGTAGCCGAAGGCGATCACCAGGATCGCCCCGATGTCGTCGGCGATGGCGAGAGACAGCAGCATCACCCGCAACCCGGGCGGCACCCGCGAGCCGAGCACGGCCATGCAGCCCACGACGAAGGCGATGTCCGTTGCCATCGGGATGCCCCAGCCCCGCGCCGTGGGCTCGCCCCACTGGAACGCCAGGTAGATACCCGCCGGCGCGATCATTCCACCCAGAGCACCGGCGATCGGCAGCGTGGCTTTGCGCAGGTCGCGCAGCTCGCCGAGCACCAGCTCGCGCTTGACCTCGAGCCCGATCACGAAGAAGAAGACCGCCATCAGACCGTCGCTGATCCAGTGCTTGAGCGAGTGGCTCATCTGGAAGTCGCCGATGCCGATCGTGAGCGTCGTCTGCCAGAGCGCGAGGAAGCGCTCCGCCAGGGGCGAGTTGGCGAGGATCAGCGCCGTGGCCGTGGCCGCCAGCAGCACCACGCCACCGGAGGTCTCCACGTGCATGAAGCGCTGGAAGGGACCGACGAGTCGGTCGACGCGCTCGTGCGGGAAGATTTCCTCCGCGTCGGTCGGGGCGTCACTCACGGGGGCGCATGATAGGCGTCTGCCAGTTGGTCGGGAAGGTCGGGAAGTCAGTCCTTCGAGACCGCATCGGATTCCGGCCCAATGGGTGTGGGGCGTTCCACGCCCGCGTGCTCGGCGAGGATGCGGTCCACCTCGCGGATGGCGAGGGGATTGAGCTGCACCGAATGCGTGGAGCGCACGACCAGCTCGGATTCGACGCCTTCGATGTGTGCGCTCTTGTACTTCACGATGCCGTCGTCGCCCTCCTCGACCGGCCCGTCGCCCCGCACTCCGATGATGGAGTGCGTGGCCACCCTGTCGTCGATGGAGAGCGATTCGAGTTTCACGAGGAAGGGGGCTCCGGGGGTCATGGCGTGGATGCTGCTGGGACTGTCGGCGATGGCCTCGGCCAGGCGCTGCTCGTCGCTCTCGAGCAGGCGCAACGGAATCGTTGCGAACTCGACCGGGAAGCTCACGAGCCGGACGAGGGCGTTGGCGAGGCCGTAGCGCGCGAGATAGCTGCCGCGGTGGGGTGTGGCCATGAAGATGACCCGACGCACGAAGGGCAGGGGGCGGAAGAAGAGACTGCGCTCGAGCACCTCGTGGGTCTCGGGATCGAGCTCGTAATCATCGATGGGACGCTCGCTGATCTCGTCCCAGAAAACGCTGCCGCTGTCGACGACGGTCAGCTTGGCCAGCAGGCCCCCCTGGCTGTGGCCGATCACGACCATGCGTCGCAGTGCCGGATCGCTGGCCCCGGGGTCGAGCTCTTTCACGGCCCGGGTCAGGGCCGTGCCGAGGAGCCCGGCGGAGTACTGAATGGGAGTGCTGCTGGCGTAGCGGAAGAGCCAGAACTGGAAGCGATCCCTCAGATCCGGATCGTTCTGGAGCTCGTTCAGCATGTTGCCCCACCAGCCCGGGCTCGACGCTGTGCCGTGCACGAGCACGACGGGGATTCGGCCCCGGCGGTAGGGAGCGAGCATCAGCAGCCCCTCGTTTTCCCTCGGCGTGGGCACGACGCCTCGGAAGAAGCCGGCCATGTCGAAGCCCGAGAAGGTCTCCTCCGACAGCGTGAAGGCGAGGGAGGAGCTCGACTCGTACTCGAGCGGCAGATCGCGGCCGTCGATGCCCACAGACCTCGTGTCTTCGGAGGTGTAGAGCTCGAGGCGGCCGCGCAGCGCGGCGCCGGCCAGCTGCTGGCGCGGGCGCTCCATGCGGAGGAAGGCCGTGAGGGCGACCTTCACGTCGGCCGGGACGCGGCGAAAGGAGGCGGGCGTACGCCGGCGGCCCGAATCGTCGAGGTCCGCGGCCAGCGGCGCACCGATCCCGGGGCGGCGGTAACGGTTGCGCAGGCCGACGACGTCGAGCTCGGCCACCGGGTAGAAGCGCACCATCCGGTAGCTGCCCCAGCTGAGGTCCGCCTCGTCGATCTCGATCTCGAGGCTGCCGAAGGGTAACTCGCGCACGCCGGGGCTCAGGTCGAGTGGGCCCTCGGGCACGCTGAGTCCCCTGGCCAGCCCCCGGTTGTAGAGATCGGCGGCCAGTCGCAGCCGCGGGTCGAGGCGTGCCGGTGGTGTCGCGTCCCCTTGCGGGAAGAGGAAGGCGAAGGCGTAGACGGCGGCCGCCAGGTGGTAGGCAGGGCCCGCTCCCTGGTCCGCGTGGAGGAAGCAAAGCTCGGCCAGGGCGAAGACGGTGTCTTCGCCGCCCTCGACTGTGAGGTCCGCGTGGAGCTCGGCGAGTACCTCCGCGGGCCGTTCCTTGAATCGCTGGGCCAGCCCCCGACGGTTCAGTACCTGCTGCGCCGGCGCGCTGGGCTTTCCGGTCGAGAGCACGTTGCGGGTCAGGTGCTCGTGCACGGCTCCTGCGCCGACGTGTCGCACGCCGACGGCCGTGCCGCAGCCGCTGAGCAGCGCGAGGGCCAGGATGGCGCCGGCCAAAGTGCGGGGTCGGGTCTGCTGCACCGTACTCATCTCGAACGGGAGGAAATAGGCCAGGGTCGCCGCGGCGGCGGAGTGTGCTCGGCCACCGCAGGCTGCGCCAACAGAGCCGAAGGCAATGCGCAACTCGTACGCAAGCGGCGCGGACAACCCGAAGCCGCCCGGGCCTTTTGCCCAACCGAACGAAAGAAGCCGGGACCCGCCACCTGGGCCCCGGCTTCAGTTCACCCCCACGGATTCAATACTCGGGTGAGAGGCCACGATGGCAGGTGGGCGGTCGTGAAACTGTGACGCTGGTCACAAAAATAGCCTGCTGTCACCAGCGCCGGTCGCCCCGGGGGCAGGCTGTGGTATCCCCGCGAGATGGCGCTCGAGGCGCAGCCCCGCGTCGACGTGATCCTTCCCACCTGGTGCGGCCGGCGCTGGGTCTTCGAGGCGATCGACAGCGTGTTGGGCCAGAGCTACTCGCAGCTGCGCTTGACCGTGGTCGACGACGCCTCTCCCGACGGCACCCTCGACGCGGTGCGGCGTCACTATGCCGGGCGCGACGCCCGCCTGGTCTGCCTCGGTCTCGAGCAGCAGGTCGGCGCCGCGGCAGCCCGCATGCGGGCGCTCCAGCACTGCGACGCCCCCCTCGTGGGCTTCATCGATCAGGACGACCGCTGGCTCCCCAGCAAGCTCGAGCGACAGCTGGCGCGCCTGTCTCGCACGCCGGCGGTCCAGGTCGTCCACACCGACATCGTCCACATCGGCGCCGGGGGCGAGTGCTTGCCCGGGGCCGAGCCCGACAACGAGCTGCGGGCAGGGATCGACTACGAGGGACTCGACCGCGATGGGCTGCTCGGCGTCTGCTTTCGGGGCGTCACGATTCGCCTGGTCTCGGCATTGCTGCGCCGCGATGCCTTCGATGCGGTGGGCGGCTTCGACGCGCGGCACGCCGGGGCCGAGGAGTGGAGCCTGTGGGTGAGGCTCGCCGCTGCCGGCCACCGCATGGCACACCTCGCTGAGCCACTGGTGGAGCGCCGCCTCCACGCGGGCAACACTTCCCTGGTGCAGGTCGAGCAACGCCGGGTGGGCTGGTTTCGCGCCATCGACGAGGTCGTGGAGCGCCATCCCGAGCTGGCGCCGCGGGCCGACCCGTTGCGGGGCATGATCCTGCGCACCGAGGCGCTCGTGAAGCTCCGCTCGCGCCGGGCTGCCTCGGCCCGGGAGCCGCTACGCCTGCTCGCCTCGCTGCGGCCGGGGTCTCTCGAGGTGGCCGGGCTGCGCGCGCTCGCCCACCTGGGGCCCGCTGCCGCCCCGCTGCTCTTTGCGGCGGAGGCCCTGCGCAAGCAGCTGCCACGGCCCGCAGGCCGCGCGCTGGAAGGTTGATGCTATCCATGCAGCGCATGCGGCGGGGCGGGGCGGGATCGGCGCTCGGGCTCGGAGCGGTGCGGTTCCAGGCCTGCGGGCGCCGGCCGCCGGCCGCCGGCTGGATGCTGCTGGCGGCTGCGATTGCGGGGCTCGCCTGCGCTGGCGCGGAGCGCAGCCAAGTCAGCCCGCGCGTCCTCATCGTCGGCATCGACGGCGCCAGCCCTCGGGTCGTTGAGCATCTGCTCGCCGAAGGTCGGCTGCCCCATCTCGCACGCATCGCTCGCGAGGGGGCCTCGGGAAAATTGCGCTCGATCCAACCGATGTACTCGCCGCGTGTGTGGACCACGGTGGCCACCGGCAAGTTGCCCGCGAAACACGGCATCGCGGGCTTCGTGCGCGTCGACGAGTCGGGGGAGCGGCACATCTTTCAGAGCGGAGACCGGCGCAGCCACGCGCTCTGGAACATCGCCTCCGATGCGGGCATGAGCGTCGAGGTCGTGAACTGGTGGACGACCCACCCTCCGGAAGTGATCGATGGTGTGATGGTTACCGACCACCTCTTCCCGGAGGTCCGTGACGAGCGGCAGGCCTTCATGCGGGCCACGCTCGACGCGGCCGATGCCGTCCCGGTGCACCCGGCCAGCTGGCTGGAGCGCGTGGAGGGGCTGCGCGACGCGGACACCCGCCTTACCGAGGTGCCTGACCCCTTCACCGAGCCGGAGCGGTTTCCCGGCTGGGTCGACGCCGAGTTTCTCTCCTACCGCTTTCGCTTCGACGAGACGATCGCGCGCATTGCCCTGGAGATCGCGGAGCAAGAGAAGCCGCGGATCGTGATGGTGCTGCTCCCGGGGGTCGACAAGATCTCGCACTTCATCTGGGGAGCGCTCGAGCCCCCGGATGAGCTACCGCCGGGCACGCGCTTCACTCCGGAGCAGCAGGCCTACGCCTCCGAGGCTCTCTACCGTGTGTACGAGCAGGCGGATGCCCTGGTGGGCAGGCTGGCCGCGAGCTTCGGCCCGGACGATCTCGTCCTGGCGCTGTCCGACCACGGCTTCCACGTAGGCGGCGCCATGGGTGCGCTCACGGGGCTTCACAAGGACAAGCGGGCCATCGACGGTGTGATCTTCGCCCGGGGCCGCGGCATCGCTCCCGGTAGTCGCGCCGAGCCTGTGCACGTCAAGGATCTGACGCCCAGCGTGCTCGCCTGGCTGGGCCTGCCGGTGGGTCTCGACATGGACGGTCGGCCCGCGGGCTTCCTGGATCTGCCCCCGCCCGCGACCGTTGCCAGCCACGACCGCGGCCCCATCGAGCGCGTGGGCCAGGCGATCCCGGCAGTTGAGGAGCGCCTGGTCGAAGAGCTCGAAGCCCTCGGCTACCTCGAAGAGGGCGGAGGCGAGCCCGCCGGTGCTCCGGCGGGGGGGAGCCAGCCCCCGCCGCCTGGCCAGACAGCGCCCAAGCACGGCGCCGGTCCTGCCGATGCACCCTAGCGGGAAGAGGGGGGAGCCGGGTGGCGAGCATCCTGGTGATCGAGGACTCGGAGACGCATCGGGCGGAGATCCGGCGCGCGCTGGACCGCTCGGGCCTCTTCGGCCGCGTGCTCGAGGCCGCTGACGGGATTCGCGGCCTCAAGCTCCTGGTGAGCGAGAGCGTGGACGTGGTGCTCTGCGACCTCGAGATGCCCGGGCTCGATGGCGAGAAGCTGCTGCGCGTGAAGGCGGCGACCCCGGGCTGCGAGAACCTCCCCTTTCTGTTCCTGACCGCCTCGGCGGACGTCGAGCGGCGAGCTCGGCTGCTCGAGATGGGCGCCTGCGACGCCATCGTGAAGCCGTTTCACCCGGCCGAGCTGATTGCCCGCCTCTCCATGCACCTGAATGTCAAACGCCTG
>Ga0255057_10001146_pt1 | contig 15089 bp, 15 predicted proteins | sample Cases_109_6_MG_FD_189022 | JGI IMG/M metagenome (GOLD analysis project Ga0255057, IMG submission 189022) | Seawater microbial communities from Amundsen Gulf, Northwest Territories, Canada - Cases_109_6 | ecosystem: Environmental > Aquatic > Marine > Gulf | place: Canada: Northwest Territories... | reverse complement strand
TCATGTACACCTCCTTCTGCCTACTCGAAAGTAGGAGCAGCGGGACGGATTTCCCAGCCAGGTCCGCACGTTTCTAGACCTTCACGCGCGCGAGGGAAAGCGTCAGGTTCCCCGGGTCTACCTCCGCGAGAATAGATCCCAGGTCGAGCGCGGGTCTGCCAGCAATCGGCGCTCGAGTTCGTCCATGTAGGTCACGAAGCCCGCGTCATAGACCCCTTTCACCTGTTGCCAGAAACCCACCCCCCATGAAGTAGACAGCCACATGAGCAGGAGCTGATCTTGGGTGGCCCGCTCCTCTCCGGCCAGCGCTCCATAATTATGCTCCTCGGTTCGCATCCAGGCGTGACACCACGCAGCGATTCGCGCAGTGTCCTCCTTGCTTTCGAGTCCAAAATCGACCCATGAGAAATCTTTCATTTTCGCAAAGATCGGGGCCAAGTATTCGGTCTCGGAAACGGAAGCTAGAATCTCCCGGGCTGCATCAGCTCGGGCTTGACGCGCGGCCAGAAAAAGCTGCTCGTTGGCCTGCTTCACTTGAACGGCCAGATAGGCCAGTGTTACCAAGACCGCGATGGCGGACGCGATCTCGCTTAGATCTGCGAGGGCCTGGAGGCTCATAAAGTTACGTTCCGGTGTTGAGGCGTCCTGGGCCAATACCGGCGACGCCCAGAACATCCCGAGCAAGATCAGACAAGGCATCCTCTCAAGCACCTTCACTGGTCCCTCCATTCGAGCTACGGGTAGGAAGTGGGACAGGCTAACTAGAACTATCTGGTTCCGCGTTTCGAGGTGGGGTGACTACTCTGTTTTCAGCCTACCACGAGCGGAGAAGCAGTGTCAAAGCCGGAGGCTCGAGCCTGCGACTTCCTGCATGTGAGCTAGTTCTCCGCCGCCCGCATCTTCTGCTCATCCGCCACGCGGTCTCGCGCGCGCGGGGCAGGTCTAGCTTCTTAATCCACCGGTGGGTCTCCTACCTTACATGCCCGGCTCCGCAATCCCTGCGCCAGTTCGCATCTGACCCAAAGCTCTCAGAATCCGCGCAATACCTTGCATGGTCTGATTCACTAGCTGATCCAGATGTTGAAACTCGTTCGTGATCTTTTGTTTGTCGTTGCGCAACTCTTCCATACGGTTTTCGAGCCGCTTCATCTCAGTGCTCAAACCGTTTCGCGAGACGTTCTTGTTAATCGTTTCAGTCTTGATCGGCTGGCCGTTGGGACCCACGGTGCTGGTGTCATACATGTCGTAGCGCATCCGCACCTTCGCATCAGACTCATCTTTGTTTTCCCGCGACGCGAGTTTGGCTGACGAGTCAGCCAGAGAGTCCAACGATCGACCCAACGCTTTCGAGATCTTGTTGAGATCATCGAGTTTCTGCAGCTTCATGCGCTTGGTCTCGTTGTTCTCCTTGATGCTCTCTTTCATGATGATGTGGAGGATCTCCATGACGTTGCTGCCGGTCTCACTCGCCAACGCACCGAGGCGCTTGTACAGCTGAGCGTACACGGCCGGATCGTCCGGGTTTTGCAGCGCGTTGTGGTAGGCGTCGTTCGTGTCGTTCCAGCTGGGCGCATTCTGCGCGCTGTTCTCGACGCCCGGCGTCGTGTTTGGATTGTAGGGATACGGTGTGCTGGTCTCGTCGTAAACTGCGTCGAACATGTGATCGTCTTCACCCATGCCCGACGCCGCGCCCTGTTGGTCCTGCGCTACAGGCTCGGCGACAACGGGCGCTTCATTGAGTACCCGACGGTCAATCTGCCGGATTCCTTTTTCCTGCGCTGTCGCGTTCGTCAACGGAAGAAGGACAAGGAGAAGGACGATTGACAGAAGCGCGGTGAAGGGTGCTATGTGTTTCATGGATCTTGCCCTTGTTTCGAGGTGGCGTGACTACTCTGATTCCAGCCTACACCGCCAGAGAGTCAGCGTCAAAACCGGAGTTAGATATGGTGGGCGGCACTGGATTCGAACCAGTGACCTCCTGCATGTCAAGCAGGCTTGGGAGGGCTCAAATCCAGACGGTTTCCGTATTTCAGGAGGGAGATGCGGAAACCGTCCGCGTTCTCCGCCCGGCTATACGGACCGTTTACGCACTCATTCTGGTACAGCGTTCTGGTACAAGCTGCATGGCGCGCTCCGCCGAACCGACGATGTCGATGAAAAGAATGATCGCGACAGAGCGGCCAGGATGCATGTCCGGCGAGCTACTCGCGCCTCAGGCCAGAGACCCGGATTACGGCTTGCCGCGCTTCCTCCACCATCGGCTGCAACTCCGGGTCGGCATCTCGCCAGTACTCAACGGGCCGAGTCCGCCTACCCCAGTCCCATCTTATCGAGAATCGCCGCGAATCGCGGGTCCGACCGCAGTGGGTCGAAGCGGGGGTCTCGGGCGATCTGAAGAGCCCGCGGATGGTCTGAGTCCACCAGCCGGTCGAGGTGCGTGAACGCATCGTCGGTCCGTCCGAGCTTGGCACACGCCGCAGCTATCAGGAGGGCCCGCCTGGGCAACCACTCTTGGGACTCCAGCCATTCTAGGTCCGCCTCCCAGTACCCGCGCTCACCGCTTTTGGCGTACCCCGCCCGCAGCGCTGCAACGTTATCGAGCTCGACCCAGTCCGGATTGAGCCGGGCGGTGGTTTCCAACTCTGCCAGAGACTCCTCGTACCGACCCTGGACCTGGTAGAGGGTCGCCAGATTGCTGTGAAGCATGGCGAAGTTGGGGTCCAGCTCGAGCCCCTTGCGGTAGATCGCCTCTGCCCGGTCGTACCGACGGGCGCGGGCGTTCGCGCCCCCGAGCGCCATATGGATCGGCATTGACAGTGGGTCGAGCTCCAACGCGTGCTCCAGCACCGCGATCGCCTCGTCGTGCTCACCTCGGAAGGTCAAGAAACCTCCATACCAGTGGTGCGCCGTCGCCGAGCCCGGGCTGAGCTCGATAGCGCGACGGAACTCCCGCTCCGCCTCCTCCCAATCCCAGGCCGTTTGCGCCGTCATGCCGAGCGCCGCGTGTGGCTCACCCAGACTCGGATCGATCGCCATTGCCCGCTCCGCCGCCGCCCGCACTTCCGAACGCACCTCCGCCGGCGACGCCTCGGTGTAGAACGGCAGCAGGGTGTATACATCCGCCAGGCCCGCCCACGCCTGCGCGAACTCGGAATCCGCCTCCACCGCGCCCCGGAACCACTCCACCGCCTGTTTCAGCGCCGCACCCGTTCGCAGGGCCAGGAAGTGGCGCCCCTTGAGATACCGCTCGTACGCCTCGACGCTGTCCGTCGGACGCCCCTCCAGTTGCGCCTTCTCTACCCGCGTCAGTGCGGCCTGTAGCGACCCCACGATCCGCTCCGCCACATCGCTCTGAATGGCGAAGATGTCCTCTAGATCTCGGTCGTACGTCTCCGCCCAGTGGTGCTCGTCGGTCCGCGCATCGATCAGCTGGGCCGTGATCCGAACCCGGTCCCCCGATCGCTGCACCGACCCTTCCACCAGGTGTGCCACACCCAGCTCAGACGCGATCTCGTGCACGCTCTTGGTCGTGCCCTTGAACCGCATGACAGAGGTCCGCGAAATCACCTTGAGATCTCTGACCCGCGACAGCATCGCCAGGATCGTCTCCGTCACACCGTCCGAGAAGAACTCGTTCTCCAGATCGGCGCTCATGTTGGCGAAGGGCATGATTGCAATCGAGCGCTCAGATACGGGCTTGGCTTCGACCACCGGCGCTGAAACCGACCGCGGTGCCGAAGAAGCTTCGTCGGGAAGAGAACTGGCCGGGGGCGATGACTCAGCTGGTGCCTCGGCTGCCGGCGTTGCCACGACTCCCTCGGGCGTGATGTCGAACGCCCACGCCAGTACCAAGGCGATCGGGAACCCGAGCAGAATCAGCACGACGACAAGAGTTGCCGCCCATGGTGGGACATTGATGAGCGGGAATGTTACCTCCGCAACCTGAACCACAACCCAACCGACGATCGCGTAGACGAGCGCCACCTTGATCACATGTCGACGCTTGATCTCTGCGAAGAAACTCACGTCAGCTTGGTTCGTTGAAGCATGACGCGGCCCGCCATGGACTACAGTTGAATACTCGACCTTGAGAGACGGTTAAAACGTCTCACTTGTCATCATGCGTGTGACACATTTCTCACGTTTTTTTACCTTCACGCGCGCGAGGGGCCGGGCGGTGGAATGATGCGCAACGTGGCCGGTCGCTTACTTTGGCTCAAGCTGTATATCCACCTTCGCACCGTGTGTAATCGTATTATAGACCGGTGAAAACTCCGCCAACTCCCTCAGCCTCTTCATGTTCTCCACGTCGGACTTCACTTTGAACTTGACGCGGATGTTCGTGTAGCCCTTCGGCACATCTGCGGACAGCCCCAGAAACCCGCTCAGGTCAATGTCACCTTCCAGTTCGGATTCCAATTCTTCGATCTGGATACCGTGGACGGCGGCATGGGCCACAAGGCTCGTCGTCACGCAGCTTGCCAAGGCATTGAGCAGGTGCTCGACCGGGTTAGCACCCTCGTCTTCTCCAGCAAGGATGGCGGGTTCGTCCGCATGCAATTCGAATTCCTGTTTGTGGGCGATCTCCTGTTTGGCACCGTAGAACCCGCTAATAGTGGTGCAATTGTGGTTGCCATCGATCCACTTGTTGCGAGCTCGGAACTTGCATTTCCCAAGCTCAGGGTCGCTTGCGATTGCGCTCACTGTTTCCTTTAGGACACTCATGTTGATGCCGTTAACGACACTCTCTTCCGCTGTCATTGTGCTCGCCTTTCTAGATGGAAGTTCTTGCGTCATTCGTACTAACGGACCCCTAGCCCAGCAGAGCCATACTATTCCTTTCCCTCAGCTTCTGCCTGTAGGAGAACCCCTCAGCGCGGTATCTGCTGTTGCAAAGACGCCCCGCCGTGACGGGGCTTCCTCATGGTGGGCCTGGGTGGAGTTGAACCACCGACCTTTCAACCGCACCCACAACCGCCCCGAAGACACCAAACCACGCAACCCATCACCGACATCATCGGCTCGACTGAGCGCGCCACGGAACTGGGTGATCGTGGCTGGCGAGACCTCCTCGAGCACCAACTCGTAGGTCACGGCGATCCAAACGAAGCCGCGGTAAACGATCAGGAAGGAGCCGCCGACAAAGGCGGCCGCAGCGACCCACATCAAGGAGCCAACCTGACGCAACGCGTGGAAGAAGCTCAGGCCGGACGGCCGGCTCCAACAACGCCCAAAGGATCTTCAACGGGTTCAGAGACGCGCCTGGGCAGTTGTCAACGAATGTCGTTCTCCCGTTGCTTGCGCCAAAGGGCGAACCGTTTCGGTGCATCTTCCAATAGTTGGACTGGTTCCCGCAGAACTCCGGCTCGAGTGTTTTAAGATTGAAGCTGAACGTCTTGGACTCGTTCAGATCCACAGAGCTTCCGCCAAGCCCGACTCCGTTGTCTGGCCACCAAAAATTGACTGGATTGGCTTGGTCCAGCTCAATGGTAGATCCACCCCAGGTCTCAGAACCAATGTTTGTCATAGTTACGCTGGTCGCGTACCAAGTATTGTAGTCGACATTGGCGGGGAGCGTGTTACCAGCGGATTTCGCATCGTAATCAGGTACAACGCGGATCGTGTGAAATGAGGAAAGTGCGTAGTTCCCCCCGTGCCCACCTACGTCATCACCATCGCGAATCCCCGCCCTGATCTTGTACGACCCGGTTTGACTGTACGAATGTCAATGCAGCCCTCAATTGTCTCTTGCTTCGGCCAACTTGGCAGTCTCGGGAATCTGGTCTGGAGGTAGACCCGATGCTGCTTCGAGCCGGCCACTAAAGTTGAAGAACGAGGCCAGAGCCGTAATCTCCCAGATTGCCCGCTCGCTCCAGCCGCATTCCCGCAACAACTCGATGTCGTCCTTGTCCACGAGGCTCGGTGTCTCTGTAAGCTTGCTGGCGTAATGTAGTATGGCCCTGGTCTTGGTATCTAAATCGTACTCGGGCCAAGTCGTCGCGAACTCGTGTCCAAGATGCTCATCGCCGGTCAGGCGGCGAACTGCCGCCGTGTGCAGTCCCAGTCAGGGAGCTCCGCCCACCTTCCCATTGACGACTGTTGCGAGCATCTCGCGCTGCAGTCGGCTGAGAGGTGACGACGGGCGAAGATGAAGGTGGCGATACAAGAAACCCGTCGGTCCTGCGACTCGGAGATCGACCGCAAGAACTTGAAACACACCTGGAACAACACCGCCGTATTGTCCACGAACCCAGCCAAAGAAGAGCTTTGGGATTCCTCTCGCCTGTTCCGGCACGATTGTCATGATATTCGTCATCTATCGCCCCTTCCTCTCATTGTACGTCACCGTGACCTTTCCGAAATAAAAGCTTCGCAGACTTGCTCTCAGGTATCAACGCTCCGATCGCGTCCGCATCGGTTATCGGTGATGATACTGCGGTTAATGCAAAGAAGCCCCGCCGTGACGGAGCTTTCTCATGGTGGGCCTGGGTGGAGTTGAGCTACGCTTCCTTCTGTGACTCGTCAGGCCCACTCGACGGCGTGGATCCGGACCGGGTCCGCAAAACCCTTGAACTCGACCTTGCCGCGATCGGCGAATGAGATGGGCTTTCCGGCGCAGAGCTCGCAGACGACGTTGGCCACCAGGATCTCGCCCGCACTAGCGGCGTCACAGACTCGACTGGCGAGTTGCACGACCGTTCCGAACAAGTCCTTCGCCTGGCCGACCGGTTCGCCGGCGCTCATGCCGATCCGGACGTCGATTGGACGCGGTGCGTCCTCGTTGTGATCCTTCAACGCCTTCTGCACCGCCACCGAGCACTCGACCGCTTTTGATGCCGAGACGAACGACGCCATAATCCCGTCGCCGGTGTGCTTGATCTCGCGACCGTTTTGCGCCAGCAGCTCCCGTCGGACGATCTCGTCGTGCACTGCCAACAAATCCATCGCCGCTTCGTCACCGAGCTCCTGGGTCATCGTCGTCGACCCAACGATATCGGTAAAGAGCACAATGCGAAATCCGCCGTCGAGGCTACCGTCCACACTCAGCGCGGCGCCGAGCTTGGTCGACGGTCCGCCGAGGAACGCCTCCACCATGTTGCCCTCGACCTCGATGATGTCGTCGGCTAACAACCCGTGCGCCTCGCTGTGGACAGCGTTACACGCCTCCTTGGACGGCCCATCGACCAAGCAGCAGACGTGCCCCGCCGCCGTGTCGAACCAGTACTTGAGGTACTTCACGCCGTGCTTCTCCTGGGCCTCGAGGTCGCTGAGGTGCGTCTTTTCGACGTCCTCGGGCGTCGCGTCGACGTTGTGGTGGATGTCGAGATAAAGGGTCATGGCGATCTCCTCACGCTTCAGATAGCATTGATTAATGGGCTGCAGGCAGCTTCGCGAATCGCGTCGAGGTCAAGTCCGGCGACTCCGAGAATCCCTTCCTCCTCGTGCTCAGTCGTCGACCGGAAGCCCGCTGGGCACGCGCTCCGGAATGACGTGTAGCAAGTTCCGAGAGGCGGGATCGGTCAGGCTGCCCAGAAAGGCCACCAGGTCCGCTACCTCCCCACCGGACAGCTCGATTCCCTCGAGCTCGCTAGCGTTCGCGATGCGCTGGCGCAGCTCGGGTCGGCTGTGGACCCAGGTGTCGCGCATCATGAATCCCTCAAAGCGCTGATCGGTCAACCAGTCCTGGCTCAAACGCGAGCCGGTGGCGACCAGTTCGACAACCCCGCTCAAGGGTGGCAGGTCGCGCTCGTCGGGAACGTACCGCTCGAGCGACCCCACCGGATCCATATGGTGGCGGACAACATCCTCCAGGTTGTTGTAAGCACCGTCGTGGCCCCAGGGACCGGTGATCTCGACGTTGCGCAGCGATGGGGTGCGGAACTTGAACTCGTCGTTGGGACGCACGGTTACGCGGCCGCGACCAAAGTCCTCGAGGAAGGCCCGCTCACCACTGAACCGCAAGTAGTTTGCGTCCCGGCCGTCGGCCTTGCCGGGACCGATCTGCGGCATCGCGATGGCGTGAAACTCGTGATCGGTCTGGAACTTTCCGGAGTGGCAGCTGTCGCACCCGGCCACGCCGTAAAAGAGTTCCATCCCGCGGATCTCTTCTGGGCTCAGGCTTTCGGGAGCACCCCGAAGATGGCGATCGAAGGGGCTGTCGTCGGCCCGAAAGGCCTCCGCCTCGAACGCCGCGATGGCGTTGGCGGCCAGCACGTAGGTGATGTCGCCGGCTTGGTCGACCTGGTCGGGGAACGCGGCCTTGAACCGCTCGACGTACTCCGGAATGGCCCGCAACCGCTCGGCCAGCTGTTCCCAGACACCCCCGGGTCCGCTCACGTTGTTGAGCGACACCGCGTCGGCGATCGAGTTCTCGCCGTTCTGGCCGGCCATCTCCCTCGGGGAGGCGACCGGGAACATCGCTTGGGTCGCCAGCACATTGTCGAGGCCCACCGGCAGCTTCCACTTGGCCGGCGTCACGAACCCGCTCTCGTAGTAACCGTTTACGTCTAGCTCGACCCGGCCATCATGAAAGAGCTTGGTGAATTCCTTGGCGCCGACGTTGAACAGCGCCTGCGCATTTCTCGGCATGCGACCGTGGACCGCGGAGGCCACTGTCTCGCCAGGCGTGCGCTCGGGCGCGAGCCCCTGGGGCCCCTCGCCAAACCCCAGGCCCATGCCGTCCGATGTCGCGTGCTTGGGATGGTGGCAGGTCGCGCACGCGATGTTCCGGTTGCCGCTCAGGACCTCGTCGAAGAACAGCAGCCGCCCTAACTCGACTTTCTCCGGCGGCGTGACGCCGTTGTCGTAGTAGTCGGCGTCGGTCACCGGGTCCGGCAGCTCGTCCAAGAGCCACGCGGCGTCGGGAATCGCCCGGGCCGCGATCGCGGTCAGGGCGACCAGCAGGCCGATCGTCAGGCTCTTCGTGATCTGCTCCTACATGCCTTCACGATTCGGGAGCACCAGGAACAGCGGGATGTGCGCCGCGCGACCGAACTCGCCCGGACTCGCTCCGTAGGTTTGGCCATCGCTGTGGTAGTTGATGGCCAGTATCGACGAAGTCCACAGATCCGACATCTGGAGACACGGCTTGAAGTGCTTGACGAGCGATGCATTGCCATCAGCGTCGGCATGGAACGCAGCGTCGGAACCATCGCGCGCACCGAGCGGTAGGTCGATCATGCCTGTAGCTGGGTTGTGCGGCATAACGGCGAACGAATGCCACATCGTGTACAAACCGTTCGGGACCAGCCCGGTGAACGACGTATCCAGGATTCCCGCGCCGTCTACGCACGTGTAGGTGCCGGTTCCCTTCTGAGCCAGCCACTCGCCGAGCGTCATGCCGAGGGGTTCGCCCTGCGGGTGCGGGCCGACCGCGTCCGGGTTGAACGGATCGTGCTCGATCGTGTGCGCCGCCGCGAACAGTGGGGCGCTCATGTCGTTGTCGCCCTTGGTGACGCGCCACACCTCGCCCGAGCCGGGCTCGCGCTCGATGAAGACGTCCTGCTCGGGCAGATCCTTGTCCAAGTGCGTGACAAAGGCGAGGTCGATCGACGTGACCACCTCGGCCCGGGGACCATCTTTGGCCACCGCAGCTTCGGCAACTTCTTGGGCCGCCAACCGGCTGGCGGTCCCGACCAACGCGATCGTGCTCAGAACCCCGATCCCAACCGCTGCCAGCGGGAGCGGATGGATCCGTCGGATTGTTTGATCTCTCACCTCAGAATCTCCTTTTTCTTGAGACGCTTCACGGTTCAAAAGTATACCCAGAGACCCGACGATAGTCACGCTGCCCAAGCGTTCTTAGGTCCAACGTTGTACAGCTTGATTACGAGTCCCCTTATGAAGACGCGGCGGTGGGCCGAGGAATTCCAAGGTCTACTGGTTCCGCTTCGCGGCGAGGCTCTCGAAGCCCCCAGTCCAATTCAATGCTATTTGGATCCCCGTCAATTAACTCATGTGGCAGGAAGACCCGTCGGAAGGCGCGCGAGATATGCCGGGATCCTTAGGCTTGTCACCGTTCTTGTTACCACGCCCACCAGAACCCTGCCAATCCACGACCCCCAAACCCAAAGAAGCCCCGCCGTGACGGGGCTTCCTCATGGTGGGCCTGGGTGGAGTTGAACCACCTTCATGTCGGTGTCTGACTCGCTGCAGGCAATGAGTAAGGCGATGGGAAGCTGGCACAGGGACAATAGACGATGAACTGTCGGCATCACTGTCGATCCACCTCCGGTATCCACCAATGCCTAACGGACACCAGGTACCCACGCACATCGGCTTCGACGCCCTCGAGCCGATTGCTCACGCCGAGCCGACCAGTATTCACAACCAAGAACGTGTACGGTTGTTCGTCGTGTAGGACCTCCTGGACTTCATCCCACAGCGGTTTCGCCTCGTCGCGATCGAGCGTTCTATTCGCGCGATCCATCACCGCATCGAGGCCTGGGTTCGAGTACGAGCCATCGTTGAATTGGCCGTCGATCGCATCGGTCGAGAACATGGCCCACGGTTCGAACTTGAGGTCCACCGACCATCCAGTGACGGCGGCCTCGAACTGCTTTGTCCAAAGAGCTTCAACGAACGTGGTCCACTCCAGCGATCGCGGCACGACCTCGATACCAACTTCCGCAAGGTCACTCTGAATAATGACCGCCATGTCCTCCCGCAGAGTCTCGCCCCGATTGGTCAGCAGAGTGAATCGGAATGGCCGGCCGCCATTGTCCAAAACGCCGTCTCCATCCGTATCTACCCACCCGATATTCTTCAAGAGCGCGCGAGCGCTGTCGGGGTCATATGGCAACGGCGTCAATGCTGCGTTGTACTCCCACTGAAACGGAAGTGCGTGAGTCACCGCCACTCTACCGTGACCGTACATCAGCGCGTCGACGATCGCGTCGCGGTCGACCGCCATTGTCAGAGCGCGACGGACACGGGCGTCGGCGAACAGCGGGTTCAACGTGTTGTACGAGATGTATTGATACCGGTTGGACTCGTAGATGATCGGACGAGCTTCCTTGCTTGCCTCCAACCGCTCGATCCCAGCAAACGGTACGCCTGGCAGTAAGTCAACCTGGCCGGCAAGCAGCTCGGTCAACAGAGTCGTCTCCTCTGGGATTACGCGGAACACTATGCGGTCGAGGTATGGCCGTCCGAAGACAAAATCATCGTTCGCCTCGAAGACGACTTCCTGGTTAGGCTGCCACGACACGAACCGAAAGGGTCCGTTTCCGATGGGCTTGCGATTGAACGGCGCGTTTCGCATCTGGCCGGGCAGGACGTCCTTCAGCAAGTGTTTAGGCATCGGGCTCCACCAAATGAAGTCATGCTCGGGTTCACCATGTGCCTGGTTGAACAGGAAACGGACGGTTCGATCGTCTACGCGCTCGACGGCGTCTACATATTTGAACCTGGCTCGGTTAGGGTACCCTACCTCGTCGCTCACTGACATCTCGTACGTCCAAGCAACATCGTCCACGGTCACCGGAGTGCCGTCGTGCCAGCGAACTCCTTCACGTAGGCGAAACGTGATCGCCATGCCGTCGCGCGAAACCCAGAACGAATCGGCCAACCATGGGATGTAGTTCAGTTCCCGATCGTAATCGATGAGACCCATGAACAGGATGTTGTCGAGTACATAGTTCGTGCTCGCCGACTGACTCACGAGCTCGTTGAAGGCCTCAAAGTTCTGACTCTGGGCTACGATCGCGGTTCCGCCCTGGGCGGGCTCGCTCTCTGGACCAGGACGGCTCGTGGCTGCTTCCTCGACGGCACACGCGGCGGCCAGCAACGCAACGCCAGCGAGCCACAAACGTCGCGGGCTCATGGTTCCACCCTTTCGGTTGATCAAATGGCCATAGGGGTCGCTCAAAAGACAAGGAACGACCGCCATGAATGAAGTGGACGTGCTGTTGAATGTTGTTATTCCGGCCCCCGCAATAGGCGTCTTACGCTCGACGTCTTGTGTGGTCAGCGATGTTTCCAGCCTTCCTCCCCCCTACTGGGACGACAGCGCTTGTTACCGTTCTTGTTACCACGCCAACCAGAACCCGAGACCACGTATGCTCCAAACCCAAGGAAGCCCCGCCGCGACGGGGCTTCCTCATGGTGGGCCTGGGTGGAGTTGAACCACCGACCTCACGCTTATCAGGCTTTGACAGAACGCTCGAGACAAGCGATCTCGGGGCGTCAATGCAATCCCAACCCACTATCGTTGATCCGCGCTGTTACCGTTCTTGTTACCGCGCGCCAGCTGCAGGCGCGGGTTAGGCGGCGCCCTCTGCTTCCTCCGTCTCCTCGATTGCCCACATCTCTCGGATGATCATCCAGTTTCCGTCGGACTGACGCTGCCAGACGATGAGCCACTGGCCTACCTGGTGGGTCATCTCGCCTCCAGCCTTCGGGGTCCAGTGTTCCCGGAAGACGGATAGCGTGACAGCAAGATCGCCGGATGCCTGAACGTCGGGCGCGGTAACCTCATCAAGTACGTAGTCATTGTCCCCGAAGAAGGTCGAGATCTCGTCGCGAATCGCTGCGATCCCATCCTCGACGGTTCCGTTCGACTCAACCCGTATCGCGTTGTCGGCGTAGAAGGCCACGACGGCTTCCGGGTCAGCGGCGCTGAAGGCAGCGTTGTATGCATCGTACCGTTCGCGGATGTCGTTTGGATCGACAGCTTGCGCAGCAGCCGCCGACACGACAACCGCCAAAGCAACTAGAAAGAGTCGGATTCTCATTTGCTCGTCCTCTCGGGTTCAGCCTTGTTACCGTCTTTGTTACCACGCCCTCAGCACCTAGACTTTCAAGCTATCCCACAATGCAAAGAAGCCCCGCCGTGACGGGGCTTCCTTATGGTGGGCCTGAGCTGACTAGTGCTGGCCGTCGCTGTCCGCGGTCTTATTCCACGCCGTTCAAATCGCGCAACACCCCGACGATGGCGCTCAATTCCTGCTTGGAAAGGATCTTCGCGAACCCCGGCATTGCACCCTTTCCCTTGGACAAGAACTCGAGCAGCTCGGCGTCCGGCATCTCGCTCACCAGTTCTGACTCGGTCAAATCAGAAGGGCGCGGCTTCAGTGCCGGCGCCGCTGGACCGTCGCCTTCGCCTTCTGCGCCGTGACAGACCACGCATTGCCGTTTGTACGCTTCCGCTACTATCAACGAGTCGTACTGGATGACGTAACTCGCCAAGTCTGGGTCCGTCGAAACGAGATCCGGCAACCGACCGGATGTAGAAAGCGCGACGGTCTCGGATCGGTCGGTGGATGCGTCGGCCACAGGTCGCGCGACGCTCATGAGAAACTCCGTCACCGCTTCTTCTTCCGCCGGTGTGAGACGCGCGTTGAGCGCCATGTGACGCATGATCGCACGCCATTCGTCCGCGTGGTACTTGTTTACCGGTTGGGCTCGATGGCACTTGTTGCAGGTTCGGCCCCAGATCTCCGCACCCGACTCTTGCGCCAAGGCGGGACGGCCCATCAGAAGGACCGCCAAGCCGACGAGCCCGATCAGAATCGCAGTTTTCCTTGTCTGACTGGTCATCGTTCGGTCCTCCTTAGAATACGACCACGAACTGTGTCATCAGCTTGTCGTTGTTCGTCTCGAACTCGCTATCCTCGAGCCCGAAGAGGTACGCGACGCGCACAGTTCCTGACGCCGATAGGTAATAGTTGAAGCCGATGCCCAACTCTTCAGCGTCGTCCTCTTGCCCCTCGAAATCGACCGCCGTAAATCGGATCACCGGCTCGAAGTCGACTTCGGTGAGGTACGCCGCCTGGAGGTAGTACCCCGACCGATCGTTGTTTTCTCCAGACGTTAGGTCCTGACTCGCGGACACGAACTCACCGCGGAGCTCGAGACCCTGCCAATGGTAATCGGCGTCGACGCCGACAAAGCTGATGCCGAGACCAACTCCAGTATCCTCGGTCTTGGCATAGTCGCCGGTGTACCCGGACACGCCAAAACTTGCGTTTGCGAGCTCAAAGCCCAACCGACCACCGACCGCTTTGTTGTCGTCACGATCGGGCTTCTCCCGGTCGTTGCCCCGCAAGTCACGAAAGCCCGACTCATCTGGATCTCCCTTGAGCCCGTTCACGACGTACAGGTCGTACGTGACCCGGTTGCCGTTCTGACCCACGGGGGCACCCCCCGAAGCCCAGATCCCGACGTCGGAGTACGTCGACGGGAACACGTTGGCGTACACAGGCGGTCGACCGGGCATCTTGCTGATGAACGTCGGGTGGAGGTCCTTGTTCCAGCGATTGAACGGGACGATGAACTTACCGCCCACCAACCGCAGGTACGGGATCCCGGTGTACGAGATGTACCCGTACTCGAGGGCAAACTCTTCCCCCGCGTGTTCGTACTCGACTTCTAACGCGCCCGACAGATCATCGGTCACCCACGCGATGCCGATCAAGTTGAAGTGGTGGTTGTCGAAGAAGTTGTGCCACTCATCCTCGGGGTCGTTCGTCTCTTGCGCCGTCCACTCCAGATCAGCGTACCCGCTCAGCTTGAGTAGCTGAGCGTGAACGTTGCCTGGGGCCACCACAAGAGCCAAGCCTCCCGCGACGATGAGGACACATCGCACGAACAGTGTTCTACTCATCTCGTGTCCTTCCTGTTTGACCGATTTTCCCCCACCATAGGCCCGTTCTTTCCCCACACTGTAGGACCCGTTCACAGCGAAAGATGTAGGGTTGTACCCGGTGACAAGCGTAAGGGTTTAGCGTGCGGACGTAAGGGTTTAGCGTGCGGACGTAGGGGATAGACCCACGACGCTCACGTTGAGCACACGTATAACTCCCTTGTTTACTGCACGTTAGGAATGAGAGCGGAGGCGATCTTGTTAGCGAGATGCGCGCGTACACGTAAAGGCGCGACAAGTTGACAATGTCCCAACGCTGCTCCATCATGGGATTGGGTTCTCACAAATCGATCAACAGGGGGTGAACCGTGGACTGGTGGAAAAAGCCTGGGCTGGGGCTTCTAATCCTGCGTGTCTGTTTGGGGTTGATCTTCTTTCTGCATGGCTGGATGAAGATCTTTGGCGGTGAGGTCTCTTTCATCCGGGAGATGCTGCTCATGGCCGT
>Ga0255057_10001145_pt1 | contig 15094 bp, 18 predicted proteins | sample Cases_109_6_MG_FD_189022 | JGI IMG/M metagenome (GOLD analysis project Ga0255057, IMG submission 189022) | Seawater microbial communities from Amundsen Gulf, Northwest Territories, Canada - Cases_109_6 | ecosystem: Environmental > Aquatic > Marine > Gulf | place: Canada: Northwest Territories... | reverse complement strand
AGCCTCAAAGTCGAAGGCGATCGGTGTACGGTCGATCCCTCCGCGTTCGTCGAAGTAGCCGATGAGGTCCTGTATAAAGGGCTGTACCGCGTCGTACACGCCCTCTCCTGATCGTCCCAGCACGACGTTGCCCGCCGGGTTGATCACGACGGTCGTGGGCCAGGCGTTCACTCCGTACGCTGACCAGATCACAAAATCCGGGTCGTTAACCACGGGGTGCACCAGGCCGAAGCGAAGAATCGCCTGCAGGACGCTCTTGTCTTCCTGCTCACGATCGTATTTACCGGAGTGAACCCCGATCACGACGATCTCTTCTTCGAACTCTGCTTCGAGCCGCTCTAGGTCAGGGATGATGTGCTGGCAGTTGATGCAACCGGACGTCCAGAAATCCAGGACGACAACCTTCCCTCTCAAGTCGGCCATGGTCAGCGGCTCGCCAACGTTGAACCAGGTCTGGCCACCCGGAAACTCCGGCGCAGCCTGAGATCCATCAAATGTTGGATCACTCGTCTGCAGCTGATCGTCGGCGCCGCCGGACTCGGCTGGTCCGTCCCCGCTATCGTCGCTGCCACCGCAAGCAGCCAGTGCTAGAAGCGCAATGGCTATCACAGCAACCCAGACGCGGCGCGAACTCGCCAATCTCATCACATCTATTTTACTGTTGGAGGCAGGCCGGCGGATTCGCCTAGTTCTTAAGTTTTGGGAAACGAAAACCGCCGGGCGCCGTGCCCGGCGGTCCAATGTAAGTTATGGCGACCCCGACCGGATTCGAACCGGCGATCTCCACCGTGACAGGGTGGCATGTTAAACCGCTACACCACGGGGCCGATTTGCCGAACGTAACACAATGCACCACGTGCAGCATCTTAATTCTATGGTGGCCCATCGAGGCGGTCAATATCTTGTGGTGTTTGTCGAGGCAGACGCCGTATAATGCACGGAGTCACCTGAAAGTAAAATCAATGCCAAAAAAGTACCACAGACCCCCCGCGACTAAGCGCCGTAAGAGCAAGAAGTCTTCGACTGCGCCTCGTATCCTCGAGCCGCTGCCTGAGGACGACACCGATCACAGTACAGCCGTTGTTGAAGACGCCGCTCCCGACGATCTGGACGAGGCCAACGACGACGCTAGAGAAACCGTCGAGCCGGTACCCTCTGCTACGTTCGAGCGTCGGACTCAGGTCTCGCACCTTGTGATGGACTACGCGTATGTGCTGAAGGACATCCGGCTTTCGGTGGGCCTCGCTGCGTTCTTGATCGTCGCCATTGCGATCACGGCGATCTTCATCTAGCGCAAGCGGTTAATCGCGACGACTACCCCTACGATGACGGCTATGTATCCCGTAATATCGCCTGTCACGATGATCGCGTTGCTATCGACGATGTTTCGCACGAGAAACGCCAACGCTACGCCGAGCGCCGCGACGATCTGAAGAGGAGTGCCCGTCTTCCTGTTGGTGGCGAGGCTCACCGGTTCTGAGACCGCCCAGCCTATGCCCATGCCGACGAAGATCGAGAAAAACCCGAAGCCGCCAGACAGCAGCGTTCCCCAGAGAACGCCAAGCACCACACCAGACACCGCCGCCGCCGCCGCTGCCCTCGCCAGAAGGAGCGGGCTGAGTTCGAACTGTGGTAGCTTGCGTGCTGGCGCGCACGTTGGGCAGCGGGCGCCGACATCCGTCATTACGAGACACTTCGGGCAGATGGGGGTGTCGCAGCGCCCGCACGCCAACCCCGTTTCCGTGTCGGGGTGGCGCGCGCACTGCATCGCTAGGAGTTAGTTCGCCTGTGCTAGCCGTGCGCGGCTGAGAGCGCCACGATCGCGGGCGACGGCCAGATAATCGTCGATTGCGCTGTCAGGCAGCGGAATGTTGCCGGGCTCTCGCTCTTCCGGACGGCCCAGGGCGTGATAGTCGCTGCCACCTAGCGGAAGTAGATCGAACCTTTCGGCGAGTTGGCGGAACGTCTCGATCTCGTCCGGCCGGTAATCCTGATAGTAGACTTCCATCGCGACAAGCCCGGCGTCCTTAAGACGTTTCAACAGATCGTTCAGGGAGCCGGCGGCGCGTAGCTCGCGAGGGTGTGCGAGGGTCGTGAGACCCCCTACGCCGCTGATCAGGCTGACGACGTCTTCCGGATCAAGCCGCTCGCGTCCAACGTAGGCGGGCCCGGTGCGGCTCAGATAGAGGTCGAACGCCTGGTTCGTCGACTCGACGTGACGGGCCTCGACCAGCGCCAGTGCGATGTGTGGTCTGCCGACAGCACCCTCTCCCGCGATCTCGAGGACGCGGTCCCAGCTCACAGGCTTGCCAAGCTCCCCGAGTTTCGCAACCATCTTCTCGGCGCGGCCCAGACGGGACGCCTGGAGACGCTCTAGGCTCTTCAAGAATCCGGCGTCTTTCCAGTCGATGAAATGGCCGAGGATGTGCACTTCGTTTCCGGGCACATCGGTGCTCATCTCGATTCCGGGAATCAACGTGAAATCGGGATAACGTTCAACGGCTGTGAAGGCTTGGGGCAGCCCGTCAACAGTGTCGTGGTCGGTGAGTGCGTAGACACGCACGCCGTTCTTGTAGGCGAGATCGACGAGGTCGCTGGGGGTCAGACGACCGTCAGAGAAGGTGCTGTGACCGTGGAAGTCGCCTCTGCTAGTCACTTACTCTACCTCCCGGTCAACGCGCTCGATTTTCGTCGCGCGTCCGCTAGCTTGATCGATCGTGATGATCACTGAATTGAAGATCGCAGGCCCTTTGCCAACCGGATTCCAGCGGTTGGGCCTCTGCGTCAGGAAACGCTCAAGGACCGGCTTGGTTTCCATACCGAGCACGGAGTTTAGCGCGCCGACCATTCCCAGGTCGCTGACATAGGCCGTGCCATTGGGAAGGACACGGGCGTCGGCGGTCGGGATGTGCGTGTGCGTGCCGACGACCGCGCTCACGCGCCCGTCGAGGTAGTGGCCCATGCCGACCTTCTCGCTGGTTGCCTCCGCGTGCAGATCGACGAGCACGATGGGGTATTCGTCGAGTCCGGCCAGCGCTCCGTCCACGGCCCGGAACGGACAGTCCAGGTTTAGACCCATGAACGTGCGGCCCATCAGATTGACGACCGCGACACCGTTCTGCTTGTAAACGCCGTCACCCGGCGTGCCGTCCGGGTAGTTCAGAGGGCGTATCACCGGGTCATCGCCATCGAGTAGCGGGTACACTTCGCGGTTTTCCCAGATGTGGTTGCCTGACGTCAGCACGTCGACACCGGCGTCGTACAGGTTCTGTGCCGTTGCTGGTGTGAGGCCGCGCCCGCCGGCCGTGTTCTCGCCGTTGGCGATCACCAGATCCACTTCGAGTGATCCGCGTAATTCCGGGAGCACAGCCGCGACCGTACGTCGGCCGAGCTTGCCAACGACGTCGCCGATCATGAGCACGTTGAACGACATATTATGCCTTGAGAAGAGAAGACCTCATCGGTCTCAGCTAGCTACTTCGCGTATTCTATTGAGCGGCGTTCTCGGATAACGGTGACCTTTACCTGTCCCGGGTAGTCGAGGTTTTCCTGAATGCGCTTGCTGATCTCTTTGGCCATGCGCTGAGCCCCGAGGTCGTCCACTTCCTCCGGCTTGACGATGATTCGGATCTCGCGGCCGGCCTGGATTGCGTAGGACTTCTCGACGCCCGGCAAGGCGTTCGCAACCTCTTCAAGCGCCTCGAGCCTTTTCAGGTAGAACTCCAGCGACTCTCTGCGTGCGCCTGGACGGCTACCGCTAATGGCGTCGGCGACGATAACGATCAGCGCCTCCGCGGTGGCAGGTTCGACCTCTTCGTGGTGCGCTTCAATGCAGTGGGCGACAGCGGGAGGTACGTTGTGACGGCGCGCCAATTCGGCGCCCAGGGCAGCGTGCGTGCCCTCGGCATCGTGGTCGATCGCCTTGCCGAGGTCATGAAGCAGGCCACCTCGCCTCGCGACGTCGACGTCAGCGCCGAGCTCGTGCGAGATCATAGCTGCGAGGTTCGCGGTTTCGATGGCGTGTCTAAGCTGGTTCTGTCCGTAGCTGTAGCGAAACTTGAGACGGCCAAGTGTGCGGATGATCTCCGGGTGCAGGCCCGGCGTGCGGGCCTCGATGATCGCCTCTTCGCCAGCCTCTCTAATCGAGGTGTCCACTTCTTTGCGCGCCTTCGCCGTCATCTCCTCGATGCGGGCAGGATGAATCCGCCCGTCGGTGAGGAGCTTCGTCAAGGCGATGCGGGCGATCTCGCGGCGCACCGGATCGAAGGTGGACAGTGTTACGGCATCCGGTGTGTCATCGATGATCACGTCGACGCCCGTGGCGTGCTCGAGGGAACGGATGTTGCGGCCCTCGCGGCCGATGATCCGGCCCTTCATGTCTTCTGAAGGAATTGGCACGACCGAGATTGTGTTTTCCGAAACGACGTCGCTCGTGAGGCGCTGCATCGTCATCGCGATGATCTTACGGGCGCGCTCGTCGGCCTCGTCTTTGACCTCTTGCTCGATCTCGCGGAAGCGGCGGTTGACCTCGTCGCGAATTTCCCGCTCAACCTGCGCCAGCAGCATCTCTTTCGCCTCGCCGGCAGTGAGGCTGGAGAGTCGCTCAAGCTCCCCCTTACGCTCTTCCTCAAGGTCGGAAATCTCAGCGCTTTTCTTCTCAAGCGCCTGCTCTTTGTTCTGAACGTTCTTCTGGCGTTGTTCGACCGAATCTAGCTTACGGTCGAGAGCCTCCTCTTTCTGAGAGAGACGGCGCTCAGAGCGTTGAAGTTCGTTACGACGCTGGCGAAGCTCGGCTTCAGCCTGCTGTCGTACCTTGATGGCCTCTTCTTTGGCCTCGAGTAGAATTTCTTTCTGGCGTCCGTCGGCTTCACTGAGTATGCGGGCGGCGCTTCGCTCTGCCTTGCCAATGCGAGATTGGCTAGCGCGCTGCTGATAGATAAAACCGCCTGTCGCACCAATGAGAACGCCGACAATGCCCAGAATGAGGGCAAGTAACATGTCGACTCACTTCCTGCGAAATTGAGAGTTTTAGTAAGCATTAGCTAGGAACTGACCTAAAGATCAGCTTTTCAGATCATACGTCCTGTGTACGAAGGGTGTCAAGGAGTGCTAATGCGTCTTAACAGCTTACGTGATTACCCTCGATCGGCTCGGCCTTCGGTCAGGCGGATGCACCGTTAGACGCTCCCACGTGGGTCTCCGACCATAGGCGAGACACTGTCTGGGATGACGTCTCGAAGTCGAAGCCCCGCTGAATGAGAAAGTTCCCGAGGCGCCGCCTAAACTTCTGATGATCCAGTTTCAATAGCGATCGAGCTCGACGTGCGCCTGCCCGGTAGGCGGCGTCAGCATCGCTTAGCGTAGAAGCCGATTCGTCGGCAAGCTTGGCGTTCACGCCTTTCGAGCGCAGTTCAGCTGCGAGGAGGCGCCTGCCTCGCGGGCTCGTGCGGTTGCGGCTCTCCACGAACGATCGGGCGTAATCTTCATCGTTCACCAGACCGACTTCGCGGAGGCGCCCTATCGTCGCTTCGCAAACCTCGACCGCGATCCCCTTCTTGCCGAGCCTGTCACGGAGCTCATGCTCGCTGCGCGGCGTATATGCGAGCAGCCGAAGCGCCGACTTCATCGCGATGTGCGTGGTTTCAGCCCCCCGGACCGTAGTCAGTCGCTCCTGCGATATCTCTTCACCTGCGCGTAAATCAAATGTCACGCAAGTGTCGCGACTCAGTGTCAACGCTAACTCGTCGTCGACGTATAGATCGAGAGTGCTGCGTCGTGGCTGACGCTCGACCGACGTTATGCGCATTCGGGCCTGCCGCTACTTTCCTTCGACGCCGGCTGCGACTGCGCCGTTCTCCGCGGATTCCGGTCCTCTGATGAGCGCTTCCAGCTCCTGAGCTATGTCTGGATTCTCTCTCAGGAACGCCTTGGATTGCTCGCGGCCCTGGCCCAGGCGTGTTTCGCCGTAAGAGTAGAACGAACCTTGCTTCTTGATGATCTCCGCTTCCACGCCGAGGTCGATGATGTCGCCCTCACGGCTGATGCCGATGCTGGGGCCGCTGAAGATGATATCGAACTCCGCCACGCGGAAAGGTGGCGCTATCTTGTTCTTCACGACCTTGGCCCGCACGCGGTTGCCGATGACCGTTCCCGACTGTTTGAGGCTCTCTACCCGTCGTAGATCTATGCGTACGGAGCTGTAGAACTTCAAGGCGCGGCCGCCGGGCGTAGTTTCCGGATTTCCGAAAACTACGCCAATCTTCTGGCGGAGCTGGTTGATAAAGATGACCGCCGATCGCGAGCGAGAGATGGCGGCGGTGAGCTTGCGTAGCGCCTGCGACATGAGACGAGCCTGGAGGCCCGGCAGCGAGTCTCCCATATCGCCCTCGATCTCCGCGCGCGGGACAAGGGCCGCCACCGAGTCGATGACGATGGCGTCGACCGCGTTCGAGCGGACGAGCGCCTCGCAGATCTCGAGCCCCTGCTCTCCGGTATCAGGCTGCGAGATGAGCAGCTCCGAAATGTTGATGCCGATCGCCTCGGCGAACGTCGGATCGAGCGCGTGCTCGGCATCGATGTACGCTGCCAGTCCGTTGTTGCGCTGCGCCTGCGCGATGATGTGCATTGCCAGCGTTGACTTCCCAGCCATCTCGGGACCGAATATCTCTGTGACGCGGCCGCGGGGAATGCCCCCCGCGCCAAGGGCGATGTCCAGCGCAAGTGAGCCCGTAGGAATGGTCTCGACCGTCATATCCGCGGCCACCTCGCCCAAGCGCATGATCGCCCCGCGGCCGAAGTCCTTTTCGATCTGGCTAATCGCCAGTTCCAGCGCCTGTGCGCGGTCGTCGTTTGTGCCGTTCTTCTTGCTCATCTGCTCGCTCCTGTGCTCAATTCATCCATCAAATCGAGGCCGATGATAGCACGTGGGTTAGGCCGTAACAACGGGATTTAGGCGCAAATCCGAACAAATTTGCTAATTAGTCTATAAGAGGTCAAGCGCACGCCCAATCATAAGGACATCGCAATGCGCAGCATGATGAATAGAAGGAACATCGCGATCATCGGCGACAGGTCGAACATCCCCAATTTCGGCACGATCGACCGGATTGGCCCGAGGATCGGTTCAGTGATCTCGTGAATCACCGTGTACAACGGGCTGCTGGGATCGATGCCGGTCCAGGAGAAGATGATTCTGATGAAGATCGAGACAAGCAGAACGATGACGAGGATCTGGAGGAAGAGCGAAAGTGCCTCGATGACTTATTCTCCCAACTGCTTCGCTTTATCGAACGCCGCTTCGATCGCATCGGTAAACGCAGCCCGCACCGCCGCTTCCTCGAGCACCCGCAGAGCCTCAGCGGTTGTTCCGCCGGGTGAGGTCACCTCGTTGCGGAGCACCGCCGGGTGACGGCCGCTCTCACGCGCGTACAGGGAAGACCCGTAGATCGTTTGCTTCACCATCTTTTCAGCCTGGTCGCGCCTGAGGCCGATGTGCACCGCCGCGTCGATCATCGCTTCCATTACCAGAAATATGTACGCCGGACCGCTAGAGCTGACAGCCGTCGCCATGTCCACGTACTTCTCATCGGCAACGTACAGTTCCTGCCCCAGTACCGCAAGCACATTGCGCACCGATTCCTTCGCGCCTTCAGAAACGCCAGTAGACGCGGTCCAGACGGTCATGCTTTCACCGACCTGGGCGGCCGTATTCGGGATCGCGCGGGCGACCGCGTCGTGGCCGAGCGCCTTCTGCATAGTTTCGATTCGGACGCCCGCCATGATCGACATAACGGTCTGGTCCGATTTCAGCTGGCCCGACAACGGACCGGCTGCCTTCGAGAACTCTTGCGGCTTCACCGCCAGCACCACGATATCGGCGCCGAGCGCAGCGTCGGGCTCCCCGGCGACCTGTACGCCGTGAGTCTTCGAGAGATGGTCGCGCCGCTTTGCCATTATCTCGGCCACTGCGATCGAGTCGGGACTCGCGATCTTCTTGTCGATAGCGCCTGCGAGGATCGCTTCGCCCATGAGGCCGCCGCCGATGAACCCGAGCTTCATGGCAAGCTCCTCTCTCCGAACAATGCTCGTCCTATTCGCACGTGTGTCGCCCCCTCTTCGATCGCGACCTCGAAATCGTTCGTCATTCCCATCGACACGTCTTGGAGATCGAGATCATCCGCGCACTTCCGGAGTCGACGGAAGATCGGTCGAACGTCCTCTGTATCGTCGGCGATTGGTGCGACTGTCATCAACCCGCGAACATCCAGGTTAGACAAGCCGCGGATAGCGCGGACCTCATCAGGTATCGCCTCAGGAGTGAACCCGAACTTACTCGTCTCTGCGGCTGCGTTGACTTCCAGAAAAACGGGAAACGGAGTCGATGCTCTGCGGGAAATTGCTTCGGCAAGGTGGAGCGAGTCCACGGAGTGAATTATATCAAAAAGATCCAGTGCAGCCTTCACCTTGTTGGTCTGCAGGTGCCCAAGCATGTGATGTGTCACGTTTGCCGGAAGGTCCGACAACTCAGATCGCTTTGCCTGCGCCTCTTGCACCCTGTTCTCGCCGATATCGGTTATGCCCGCTGCAACAGCCTCGTGGACAACGTCCGGCGGAAACCCCTTCGTGACGGCGATAAGCGTGATCTCCTTCGGCAAACGCCCGCTGCGCTTGCAAGCGGCCTCAATCCGATTGCGCACCTGCTCCAGACGTTCTGCGACAGTCTGGCGCTCCATCTGGGCCAGTATAGCAGCGGTGATCCCCTCCTGAGTGACTTCGGGGTTGCTATAATTCAGCGGCTGAACGGAGATCAACCGGGGAGGCGTTGATGATCGTATCGATATTGATGCGCAAAACTCGAATTCAAGACCGGAGCGAGTGGGAGAAGCGGCTGAGCGGCGTTCTGCCGCGCGTGACGGAGGTTCTGAAGGGCGAGCAAGGATTCGCCTCTGTCGAGTACTCGTGGGGCGTAGAGGGCGACGGTGACATGATGCAAGTCACGACCTGGGACACGCCCGAAGACTGCCAGCGTCACGTCCGAGAGGGCGGCGCGGCCGACATCGCCACGATTGAGGACGCCGCGCTTCCGACGGCGCCGTTTCCGAACGGCGCTTGGGTGCGCAAGAACTTCGAGGTCGTCGAGAAGGCTTCGTGACTCCACCGGAAGACGGTGACTTTCTCTGCGGCGGCTGGATCTTCGACTCCGTCCACCGCGAGCTGAGCAAGTTCGAGCGTACCCGCAAGGGCTGGAAGGACGAGCCCGAGGCCGTCGAGCACCTACAGAGCGCCAAATCGGTCACACTCCATCGATGGGGGCAGCCGCCCATGCAGACGTCGACCGGGCAGATGATACCGGCTTCCCTCGCGCGCGTCGCCGTCGCCTACGAAGCCGGCGGTGTGCTCGACATCAACGAAAACGACCGTGCGTGTGCTCAGACCCTTGCGAACGCTATAGCCGAGTCGTACGGGTTCGAAGTGATCGAAGAAGGCGCGCCGGGAGGGCGGCGCGGCGGAAACACACCGGACCGCGACCTGATGGGGCGGCTCGTGAACCAAAGCGGGAAGACGGAAGTAGTGCTCGACGACGCAACGCGTGAGATTACGATCAGCAAGCGCCGGTTCCCGATCGGCAAAAAGCGCCGGACGATGCCTCTGGCGGAACTTCGTCGTCTTGAACTCGGCTACGAGCTAGCCGGCGCCACCGAGACGTTCACCGTTTGGGGGCTCATCGGACTCGACGAAGGGCGTGTGCCTCTCGCGTCGTACTCCGGGTTCGAAGGCTGGGCGGAACCGCAAGAGTGGCGCGACTTCGCCGACGAGCTCGCGCGGTCCTTGGGCGTTGACCTTACCGTAGCGCTCTGATCTAGCGCTGGATGGCGGCGATCTGGTCCAGTTGCACGATCTTCACGCTCGCCCCGTCGAAGACATCGCGGAACTGCTGCCGGAACGCACCCATGTGCTCCCCGCCACTGTGTGCCGCGACCGCTTCGTCGTCCTTGTACACCTCGAACACCGTGACCTCTAGAGGGTCTTCCTTGCTTCGGTTCATGATGTAGAGCAGTGCGCCCGGCTCATTCTTCTCGACGGCGCTGACTATCTCCTTGATCGCGGCCTCAGCCTCGGCCTCTTTTCCTTCGTTAATGCGGAACTGCGCGAATATCGTAACCATTGGGCTCCTCTCGTTGGTGCGTTGTCGCTAGGAGAGTCTAGCAGGGCGAAGCGTCAGCGTGCCAGAGCTACGGTCTAGTCAGCGAGTGGATCGGTCTTCGTCCACGTCGTCTCACCCGGCGGCCTGATCGAAACGTGCGCGAAGTCGCTGTCGGGCGCAGCCCCGTGCCAGTGCAACTCTCCCGGTGCGACGTGGACCACATCGCCAGGACCGACGTCAAAACGCTCGCTCTCCGTCGCCAGCACACCACGTCCGTCAATGCAATGCAGCACCTGTGTCGACGCATGCGAGTGCAGGTACGTGCGGGCGCCCGGCGTGAACCGCACCACGGCGATCGCAACGCCGTCGTCGCCGCCGACAAGCGGTTGAATCGACACATCACCGACGAAGAACTCAGTTCCACCGGATCGGGTAGCGTCTGCGGAAATATGGAGGAGCTTCATCGCTAGCTTACCCGCACCTGTTGTACCCGCAGCTCCTGCACACCAGACACCCCTCCTGGTACGCGAGCAGCGCGCCGCACTCCGGGCAGCCCACGCCGGAAGACTCGCCGGATCGCATAGCCTCTCCGGAACCATCGGCCCCTGACCCTTCGCCCTCTCCCAGGAACTTCCGCTCCAGCCAGTGGAAGACGTAGTCGACGACCGACGTCGCCCAGGGGATGTCTGGGTTCGTCGTCGGGCCTGATGGGTCGAAGCGGGTGTTGCGCATCTTTGGCGCAAGCACCCCCAGGGGGACGCCGAACTGGAGGGCGATCGAGGCGACTTTGGCGACCGCGTCCATCAAGCCCGAAACCGTCGAGCCTTCCTTATTCATCTTCACGAACAGCTCGCCGGGACGTCCGTCCGGGTACATGCCGACCGTCAGATAGCCTTCCTGATCGGCGACCCGGAACTTGTGCGTGACTGAGCGACGTTCGTCTGGCAGGAACTCTCGCACGGGCTGTGGACGTTCGATCGCGTCGACGCCAGCCGCGATCTCCTGCAGCGCCTCCGCTGTCTCCTGCTCCGGGCCCTTCACGTTTACGGTCCCGTGCGAAAGCACTGAGTAGTCGCGCGATCCGTCGCGGTAGATTGTGATCCCTTTGCAGCCCTCTCGATAGGCCAGCCAGTAGGCGCCGGCGACGTCCGCCTGCGTCGCGGACTGCGGGAAGTTGATCGTCTTCGAGACCGCGTTATCCGTGTGCCGTTGAAACGCCGCCTGCATTCGTACATGCCACTCAGGATCGATCTCGTGGGCGGTAACGAAGAGTCTCGTCGCCCAGTCCGGAACCCTGTGCGTTTCCGAACATGTCTCATTCCATTCCACAAGGTTTCCGCCCGCCGCCAGGTGGTCCAGCATCTCCTCGCTGTAGAAGCCGCCCTCCTTGGCCGCGTCGAGGAAGTGACGGTTAACCTCACGTAGCTGCGTCAACTTGCCGGCGTCCTTCTCGTCCAGGTAGTGCTGGCGCGTGAAGGCCAGCGCGAACACTGGCTCGATGCCGGAAGATGCGTCGGCGATGATCGAAATCGTGCCCGTGGGTGCGACCGTCGTGCGGGTGGCGTTTCGGTACGGACTGTCGGGGTCGTATCGCGAGCCCTCGAACGCCGGAAATCGTCCGCGCTCCTCAGCTAGTTCGAGCGAAGCCTGGTTCGCCTTCTCCTGGACGAAGCGCATGATCTCTTCGCCCAACGTGAGCGCCTCTTCTGAGTCGTACGGCACTCCCAGTTGCATCAGCGCGTCGTGCCAGCCCATAATTCCGAGCCCGATCTTGCGCGTCGTCTTGGTGGCGACGTCGATCTCATCCAGCGGATAGCGGTTCATGTCGATCACGTCGTCAAGGAAGCGGACGCAGATCGGAATTACGGAGGCAAGCCGTTCCCAATCGATGCGCGCGCCGGTACGGCCGTCATCCGTGCGCTTCTTCGCTGTCTTCACGAACTGCCCAAGGTTCAGCGAACCGAGGTTGCACGACTCGTACGGAAGGAGAGGCTGCTCGCCGCAGGGATTCGTCGCCTCGATCTGGCCGAGATTGGGCGTCGGGTTGTCGCGATTAATGCGGTCGATGAAGACGATGCCGGGGTCACCGTTATTCCAAGCGTTGGCGACGATCAGGTCGAACACGTGACGCGCGCGGCGGCTGCCGACGGGCTCGCCTGTACGGGGGTTGATGAGGTCGTATTCGCCGTCGGCCTCGACGGCTTGCATGAACCCCTCCGTGAGTGCGACAGAGATGTTGAAGTTCGTCAGCGACCGCATGTCGCTTTTCAGGTTGATGAACTCCTCGATGTCCGGGTGGCTGACCGACACGATTCCCATGTTGGCGCCGCGCCGTGTACCGCCCTGCTTGATCGCCTCCGTCGCCGCATCAAAGACCCGAAGGAACGACACGGGACCGGAGGCCACTCCCATCGTCGATTGAACGCGGTCGCCGCGGGGACGAAGGCCGGAGAAGGCGAAGCCCGTGCCACCGCCTGACTGGTGGATGCTGGCTGTGTCCTTGATTGTCTGGAAGATGCCTTCGATGCTATCGGGCACCGGCAGCACGAAGCAGGCGGAAAGTTGCTGCAGCTCGCGACCGGCATTCATAAGCGTCGGCGAGTTCGGCAGGAAGTCGAGCCGCTGCATCGGTTCCAGGAATGCTTTCTCATATTCATCGACGAGATCGCGCCGAGACGGGTTGTGGATAAGCTCCGCCTGCGCGATATTGTGAGCGACCCGCCGGAATAGCTGCTCAGGCGTCTCGGTCGGTGCGCCCGCATCATCTTTCGCAAGATAGCGGCGCTCCAGGACCAGACGGGCGTTATCGGAGAGCGGAATCCGTGTTTCGATCTCGTCCGGGCGTTTTCGGGTGGCCATTGTAATTTCAGTATACCTCCGGTGGTTAAGACGCCCGCGCCCCGGGTGTCACTACATAACGGTATTGACATCGCGGTCAGGCTGGTTAATATCTGACTTGCCAAACCGTCATCAGAAGGAGCGACCCCATGGCCATCTCCGCCGCCCACCTCTCGGCCGAGGATCAACCGTCGGCCGGCGTTCTGCGCGCATCGGCTGTTCGAATCACGCAGAAGAATCCAGATGTGAACCTCTACGTTACGGCGCTACCCTTGAAGGCGTTGCTCGGCCGGTTCCAGCCGGACACCTACGCCACCGACAACCCACAGGGTTACCAGCGCCCGGTGACCCCCTCGCGCTTGCGGAAGCTCTCCGAGTACGTGAGAGAAGAGGAGGGCATGATTCCCACCTCGATCCTGCTTTGCATCCGCCAGCCACATCGCGCAGACTTCGAGGCCGTAAAGGGGCCGTCTGAGGGCGGTGAGGCGGGCATCTTGAGTGTCGACCCCGCGATCCCAATGTGGATCGTCGACGGCCAACATCGGCTCTACGGGCTCGAGAGAGCTATGACGAAAGACAAGGCGAAGTGGCTGGCCGATTATCCGCTTCCGGTCGTCATCGTCGACGGCATCGATGCCTACGAGGAGATGCGCTACTTCCACGTCATCAACACCCGACAAAAGGGCGTGCCGACCGATATCGTCGATCGGCATCTCCTGGCGATGCGCGAAGCCGAAGGCCCCGCCCTGATCGACCGGGAGGGCGAAAAGAACTACCGCCGCGCTCGAGCGACGATGCTTGCCGATCAACTGAACTCCGAAGGTCAGAGCCCGTGGCGCGGAATGATTCGCATGCCCGGCGAGAAGTTGCGGCCGGAGCACACGATGCGCCAACACAGCATCGTCACATCACTCGATCCGATGCTGTCCGACAATCTGGTCCAGCGCGCGAGTGACGAAGAGGCCTGGAAGCTGCTGCTCAACTACTGGCGGGCGGCGCGCCAACTGTGGCAAAGCGCCTTCGAGACTCCTCAGGAATATCTCATCCAGCGCTCGCTGGGAGCCGGGGCCTTGCACCAGATACTCCCGGACGTCCTGGAGCTATGCGGCGCGGACAACGACTACTCTGAGGCGAAAATGAACGACCTGCTCTCTTACGTTGGACGCAGTTCCGGCTTCTGGCACACCGTTCGCGGACACCACCTCGTCCGGCAGAGCGGCGCTCGACACGTGCGCTCGCTCGCCGAGTACCTCCGGGAGCGCTTGCCGCGTCCTGTTCTCAGGCGTCTATAGTCCGCTAGGCCACGAAGAGCACGCCGGGTGCCGTTGTATCAGCGCTAACTCGGTCGGAGCCGGCTAAGGAGCGATACCGGCCGCGCTCGTTCCGGTCGCCGCGCTTCTCAGTCGAGCGATGGACCTTGAGTACGTTCGTCAGAGCGCCAACCGGAACATCTCCTCGATCCGGATTCGTATGTCGGGATCATCCCAGGAAACGGCCACCGTTGAGGTGAGCTCTCTGCGTGGCATGTATCTCGGGAACTCCCACCACTCGAAGAAGGACTCTCCAGCTTCGTTCGCCTTTAGCTTCTTGCTCGTCACTACCTGTCCGGAATCAAGTGTTCCGTCACCGTCTAGACTTACCAGCACCTCCATCCCATCAACAGGGAGATAATCGTCGAGTGATTCAGCGATGACTCTGAACGAGTATGCTGTTTCCCGCGGCGCATCGATTGGCAGGTGCACTCGTACTAGTGCGTCCATCTGTATCGCTTCCTCGTCTATCCGCAGCCAGTTGTGGTGCCGCAGTTGTCGCAGCAGTAGCAAGCGCCGCGGCGCGTCATGATCCAGCCGCAGTTCGCGCACGGTGGTGCGTCCGTCTGCGTGGCGCCGTTGTGGCCGTTCCCGTTCGTGTTGGACGTCTCGGACGTGCCGTTCCCCGCTGGCGCGGTGTTCGACGGTTGCCCGTATTCCGCAGACATCATCTTCGCCTTCACAGCAGGGGAGAGGACTCCGAACTCCTCCTTCTCCTCTTCGCTCAAGAACATCGCGGCCATCCAGCGGAAGATGTAGTCGACTATCGACTGGGCGACGGGGATCTCGCTGTTCTCTGTGC
>Ga0255057_10001144_pt1 | contig 15122 bp, 10 predicted proteins | sample Cases_109_6_MG_FD_189022 | JGI IMG/M metagenome (GOLD analysis project Ga0255057, IMG submission 189022) | Seawater microbial communities from Amundsen Gulf, Northwest Territories, Canada - Cases_109_6 | ecosystem: Environmental > Aquatic > Marine > Gulf | place: Canada: Northwest Territories... | reverse complement strand
CGGCCGGGGCCGGGGTGGGGACCCGGCTTGGGGCCTGGGCCTGCCGCCACCGCTTTGCCACCGGCCTGTTGGCCTCGACGTCGGCTGCGGGTCCGGCCACGGCGAGCCCGGGGATCAGCGAGCTAAGAGTTGGCCCGGCCGAGGCCCACAAGGTGGTCTCGTTGACCAGGTACCAGGGCACGAAATTGCCGTAGCGGGCGTGGGACGCGATTATGTCGGTCTGATTGTTGAGGATTAGGATATCGCCATCGGTATAGACCGCGAGCACCGCATGGCCGATGCGGCGCAGTTTGTCGTAGACCACCGCGATGCGTAACTCCTGGTTGGCGAAGCCGAGCCCCCGGAGTGCGAAGAACTTGGCGATCGCATAATCCTCGCAGTCGCCCGAATAGGCCATGAACTCATCCGGCGCCGCCCAATACTCCGAGGTCCGGTAGGTGGCGCGGTCGGTCTTGTAGGGCTTGCGGTTGAAGAAGCGGTTGACGGCTTGAAGCTGCCCATTGCGGTCGAGTCCGGCAACCGCCTCACGGGCTTGCAGCCAGGCGCCCATCCAGGGCGCGGTACAGCGCTCGCGGTCCGCCGCGCAGGCCGTGAGTGCCTCGGAGAGCTCGGGCAGCCGGTCCAGGACACGGTTCCATTGGGGCGCCAAATCCAGGCCGCGCCTTTGCAGGGTAGCCGAGCCGAAAATGCCCTGGACCGGCGTCACCGCCGCCGAGCTTGCGGCCTCCCATTTGGCCCATGCGGAACCCCGGGGGAGGAGGGCGAGACCCGCGATCGCAATCGCGAGAAATAGTGCGAAGAACCGTGTCCGGAAAATAATCGTCGCGCTCCCGAATCGGCGCCGCGGAGACGGCGTGTTTCTGGAAGCAGTAGTTTTGCCCGAACAGGGTTAACCAACCCTGACTCGCGGGACATCAATTGGTTAATTTGTTTTAACGGCGCGGACCGCGGGCAGGGTATCGGCACGCCTTCAATATGGAGTGCGCCCACCTGGCACCGCTGCTCTAGCGGAACTATGTGAACGGGGATATCGCCGCCGAGGTCGGCATCTCGGCGATGCTGAGCTTGCATCTATTCATGGGCCTGTTCCCGATCCTGGGCGCCCGGCGCTAGCACTGTGCGCACCGGGGCAAACCCCTCCTATGCGGTTCTCTTGCTCGTCGGGCCGGGATTTTGCCTACAGCTTCCTTCGGGCGCCGCCCTACGGCGATCCCCTTCCTGATTGACCAACGGTTCCAGGACTAAGGATTACATTCGGAAAGGTTGCGGTTGCTCTTCTTTTTGCAATTGATCGGGCCAGGATCACCGGGGTCGCCAGGATCGTTGCCGGCGCTAACAACAACTTCCGCCCAGCCACCTGGCATCCAATCCGAATTTTGACTGCTGCCGAGAGCACGGACTTGGTAGCGGAAGGTTCCATTGCCGCTCGCATCGATGTAAGTCCGCAAGCTCTCTAATGCCGTGCCAACAGTTGCCCGGCCTTTCCACATACCCTTTTTGTTTTGCTTTTCACGCCGGATTTCGAACTCGGCCACGTTGTTGCCGTCGTGGTCCCAAGTGACAACGGCGGTGCTATCAGACGGTTCAGCGTTTTTCGCGACGACACTATTTGGGCCAGCCGGCGGATCGACCACCGGAGCGACGGTGATGGTTGCAGTGGCCGGAATGCTGGATGCCGCACCGTCGTAGGCCGTGTAGGTGAAGCTGTCGCTGGTGGTCTCGCTGCCGTCGTGGGTGAAGGTGAAGCTGCCGTCAAGGTTCAGCGTCAGGTCGCCATTGGATGGCCAACTCATAATCACCGCCGTCAGCGGATTGGATTCGGCGTCGGTATCGTTGGCCAGAACACCGTCCGCCACGCTTACCACCAACGTGCCGCCCTCAGCCAATTCGTAGGGACCGTCGCCCAGCGCCACCGGCGGGGTATTGCCGCCGCCGGTGCAAACCGGATGCAGGGCAATGGATTCCGTGACGGTCCCGCCACTATATTCGGCGCCGAAACCGATACCCAATTCGGCGAAGCCTTGCCATATCAGGCACTCGTGGGTCGATCCGGCGGCCGACATCAGGATTCCGTCGCGCATGTCTTCCATGGCCGGACCCGGGGCCGTGTAGTTCATGCCATCGATCAAATAATGAAACAGGATTTGTTGGGATATTTCCGCATCCTGGAACAGCTCCCAGACCCGCCAAATGGTCGCGGCATAGATTTCGCCGTCGAAGTGCACGCTGCCGCCGGTGAAATCACCGTAGGTTCGCGAATAGTTCGTGTAGGGCGCGCTGCGAATCCCGGTCTCGGTTCCGGTGGAGTACTCGCCGACTCTGTCTTCGTCGTTGGCCAGGATCGCGAGCACATCGCTCATGCCTTCGCCGATGGCACCGGACATGGACCCGGTCATGCCGCCGATCATGCGCCAGGTGAGGCCGTGGCCGTATTCGTGCCAGATGATGTCCGAGTCGACGTCGCCGTCTCTCATGAGCTGCGTGGCCCCGAGCGTTGCTTCGGCGGGTACCAGGCCCTTGATCTCATCCCCGTCGAACTGGCCGACGAACACCGAGGGGATGCCGATGTCGCCGCCGAAGCCATTGTCGGCCATCAGGACGGTATTGTTGCTGCCGTCATTGTTCACCACGATGACGCCAACGGCGCCCGCGTCCTCGGCATTCTGCACCTTGACGACGAAGTTGCAGAGACCCCGATCGATCAGGACAATTTTGTCGACGAAATCAGTACCGTTGATCAAGGGCTCGCAGCCGTCACTCGTGGGACTCGTGCCGTCAATTGCGACGACCACGCTGGCCGTGAGCCCGCTGGTCGGTGTGGGGCCGAACATCGCACTCCCGGCATTATAGGTCGTGTTATTTATCTCCACAGTGTGGTTGCCAGGGTTCCACAGGTACATCTGCATACGTGGAGGCGAGCCGTCCAATGGCGTCGCAAAATTGGCGTTATTGAAGGTGGCACCGCCTTTGTCTTGGGCCTCGGCATCGACCGGGTCGCTATCCAAGCCGCCATTGCCGAAATTACTCGCCTGGAAATTTCCGGCCTCCTCATCGAAGCCGTGGAGATAAAGTCTGTCGTGAATAACATTGTTGAAATAGAATAAGTTCTGGACCGCAACTTCCTGATTTTCCGAGGTATAAGGCTGTTGCGCTAGATTGGCCTGAGCGTCGAAGATGCCGTCCGTGACCGCGCTGCCGCCAGGATCTGCCGAATTGCTGTCATCCCAGTCCAGATAGGCGTGCGCATTGTTGCCGGTTATGTTGACTGTGGTCTGGCTACCGTTGAGCCAACCGCTTGGCGACTCGGCATTGCCGGCGCCGGGGCCGGCAACAGGTTCCTGCGGTGTTTCGACCGGATATTCCGAAAAGATATTATAGTTGTCATTGTTGGTGCGCAGCTCGACCTGAAGCACCCGGCCGGTGCCGTCGATCAGCGTGTGGTGCAAGAGATTGCCCTCTTCGGTCCAGGTCTCGACCAGAAAGCCCTCCTCCAGCACGCCGCTTGCCATGGGAATCGCGACGCGCGTTACCGTCGGATCCCGATAGAAGAAATCATTGCCCGAGAAGCGCGTGGCATTGCCATCGCGCGGTCCTTGTAAGAGGCTCACGGAAACCCCAGGATGCACCTCGTCCAACGCGGCATCGAGCGCCGTGGATTCACCGATCGCCGTCGGCATGAGCCCGCCGGAAGACGGCGTCGCCAGGTTCTCGATTAGGTGGACGAGCTCGCCGTCGTCGTTCACCGCGGCCTTGACATAAGTGCCGTAGACCGTGAAGCCTTCGACCTCCTGCGCGAAACGCAGGTGCGTAATGCCCGTGCGCGAAACCCGGCCCGCCTTCTTGACGACCAGGGAGGCGACCGTCTCCGGGAGGAAACCCCGCGAGCGCAGGAAGCTGGCGACGACGGCGGCCGGCGCGGCCTGAGATGGCAAGGACAGGCTCTGCGCGCCCGGTGCGCCAAGGACGTTGGCGCCCCTGGACGAAAAATCGATGGGTCGCTCCTGCGCTTTGGTGGCCCCGGCACAGATCGCGCTCAAGAAACAGACAAAAGTAAGCGTGAAAACCTTGCGCATGAGAAATCTCCCCAAATCACCGTCAACGTGGGCGTGGCCATAATGCTGTCGACACTTTCGCCGTACGACGATCGCCATTTCGTACAATCGCACCATCTCAAAAAAAACAAACTGAGTTCGGATAATTATTTGTCTTTTTACTATTTTTGTCAATAAATAGTTAAATAATATTAACAATTATTAACCATAATTCTTAATACATTTCACGTGATTATTATTGGTCATGGTTATGTTCGGGGTCTTGTCGCGATCGGCCAGTCGGACTTCAAACCGAGTCGCCGGCCGCGTTGGCTAAAGGGCTGGCAGTGATTCGAAAACCGGCTAATATCGCGCCCCAACTGGCATCCAGATACACCGGGGGAGCAAAATAACTTTGGCCGAATTGAGCAACGAACGCGTCGCCTATTTCAATGGCGAGATCCTGCCCGAGAGCCGGGTCGCGATTTCGTTCCGGGACACCGGGTTTCTCTATGGCGACGGGGTGTTCGACACCACCCGCACCTTCGGCCACAAGCCGTTCCGCCTCGACGATCACGTCAAGCGGCTGTTCCGTTCGCTCAAGGCGACCGGCATCGATCCCGGCCTGACCCCGGAGCGGGCGATCGAGATCACCGAGGACGTGCTGGCGCGCAACCTGCACCTGATCGGCGACGACGACGACTACTGGGTGACCCAGCGCGTCACCCGCGGGGTCAAGACCATCGAGGGCGATTTGACCGCGGTCGGCGATCCGACCGTGATCGTCGAGTGCACGCCGCTGCCGATCGCCGCCCGCGCCAGCCTGTTCCGCGACGGCATCGACGTGGTGGTGCCCTCGGTGCGCCGGGTACCGCCGGAGTCGCTGTCGCCCCGGATCAAGACCCAGAACTACCTCAACCTGGTCATGGCCGATCGCGAGGCCAAGGCGCGCACGCCGGATTCCTGGGCCATACTGTTGGACACCAACGGCAACCTCTGCGAGGGCATGGGCTCCAACATCTTCCTGGTGCGCGACGGCCGGTTGATGACCCCCAAGGCGCGCCACGTGCTGCCCGGGGTCAGCCGCCAAACCGTGATCGACGTGGCCGAAACGATCGGCGTGCCGGTCGAGGAGGCCGATCTCGACCTCTACGACGCCTATACCGCCGATGAGATCTTGCTGACCTCGACCAGCCTGTGCCTCTGCGGGGTGCGCGCGATCAACGGCCAGGCGGTTGGCGACGGCGTCCCACCGGGTCCGGTGACCAAGCGCCTGACCGAAGCTTACAAGGACCTGGCCGGCTTCGACTTCGTCGCCCAGTACCTGAACCGGCTGAACGGATAGTCTGCGGAAACGCGGGGGAGGCACCACGTGTCGAACGATGTCATCATTACCTGTGCCGTGACCGGCAGCCACCAGAACTTCCAAAAACACCCGGATTATCCGATCGCGCCCAAACAGATCGCGGCCTCCTGCCTGGAGGCGCGTCAGGCCGGGGCGGCGATCGTCCACGTCCACGTGCGCGATCCGGAAACCGGCGCGCCCGCCGGCGACACTGCGCTTTACCGAGAGGTCGTGGAGCGGATCCGGGACGCCGGCAGCGACGTCCTGATCAACCTGACCACCGGTTTCGGAGGCCGCTTCTCGCCCTCGGAAGACGACCCGCGCCGGGCTGGCCCGGGAACCTCGCTAATCTCGCCGGAGCAGCGGGTCGCTCACGTCGAGGAACTCAAACCCGAGATTTGCAGCCTCGACGTCGGCACCTTCAATTTCGGCGCCAGCGTGTTCATGAACACCCCCGAGCACCTGCGCATCATGGCGGCGCGCATCAAGGCGGCCGGGATCAAGCCCGAGATCGAAGTCTTCGAGCCCGGTCACATTATCTTCGCCAAGCAGATGATCGAAGAGGGCCTGATCGAAGACCCGCCGATGTTTCAGCTCTGCTTGGGCATCCTCTACGCCTCCCCGGCGACCGCCGAGGCGATGACGTTTCTTTGCAGCCTGCTGCCGGAGAGCGCGCGCTGGAGCGCGTTCGGCGTCGGGCGCCGGCAGTTCCCGATCGCCGAGGAAGCGGTCGCCCAGGGCGGCAACCTGCGGGTCGGGCTCGAGGACAATCTCTATCTCGGCAAGGGCGAGTATGCCAGCAACGGCCAGTTGGTCGAAAAGGCGGCGGAAATCGTCCGCGGCGGCGGCGCCGAGCCCGCCGAGCCGGCCCGGGCCCGCGAAATCCTGGGACTCGCCCCTGCCTGATCGGGCAATTTTCCCTTTTTCCGAACCGGTCCGCGCCCGGATCCTGAAACAATTCATACAATTTCCCCTGCCGCGCGACATCGTGCCGGAATCTGGCGCGCGGCCGGTCGCGGCTTGACCCGGAAGCGGGACCGGCAAAAGGCGTCCTGGGTGATGCCGCTCAATTAACCGGGTTTGGATTTCCTGCCGTGATATGATCTATCTCGATTGCGAGATTCCGCAATTCGAAAAAAACTATCGCAGGGAGTGTACGATTATGAGAAATCTGTGTGCCGTTTCCGCCGCTATCGCGCTGGCCATGGGCGCTATCTATTCGAGCTCGGCGCTCGCGGTCAACGACGCGCCGCTAACCGAAAACTGGGCGCCCAGCGAATGGGGGGCGGACGACAAGGCCGGCTCCGTCAACCGCACGACCGCGGCCATCGTGCTCAAGGCGGCCAAGCTGGTCAAACGGGGCAAGGTCGCGACCATGGGCAAGGTCTATCAGCAGGACATGCCGAATTTCGGTACTCGCGGCTGGCGCATGGTTATTCCCGGCCTACCCACGGGCGGGCCCTTTGGACCCGCGGAGATTTTCTATTCCGACGAGTATCTCTCGACCGAAATCGGCCAGGTCGGCACCCAGTTCGACGGGCCCGGCCACATCGGGATCCGAACCTCCAAGGGGATTTTCCACTACAACGGACATTTTTTGGAGGATCCGGACATCGGCACTTACGGCATGGGTCCGCTCGGCGTCGAGCATGTCGCCGAGGTCGGCTTCGTGTGCCGAGGTGTGCTGCTGGATGCGGTCGCCTATAACGGCGGGCCGTTGCCGATCCCGTTGGAAAACAACATGACCGACCCCGGAATCATCACTGCGGAGGACGTCAAGAAGATCGTCAGCAATCAAGGCCTGGACCCGATCGGTGAGGGCGATTGTGTGTTCCTTTACAGCGGACACGGCGATATCTGGCACCCCAAATTGTGGGATACGTTCGATGCGGCCGAGAAGGCGAAACGGTCCGCCGAGTTCAAATCGGGCGAGCCGGGCTTCGGGCTCTCCGCTTGCGACTACATGGCCGAACGCAAGATCATTCTCTGGGGCGCGGACACCTGGGCCTCGGAGGCGGTCGGCAAGGGCTTCGGCGGCGAGAACGCGCAGCCCTTCGAGTGTCACTACAGGATGTTGACTCAGCGCGGCATCTGGAATCTGGAGAACCTGGATTTCTCGCAGTTGATCGCGGACAAGGCTTACGAGTTCCTGTTCGTCTGGTCGCCGCTCAAGATCAAGGGCGGGACCGGCTCGCCCGGCAACCCGATCGCGCTGTACTGAACAGGCCCTCAAACAGATCGCCATCGATCGGGGGTCGGCCGCGCGCCGGCCCCCACCCGGCCCCCCCACCGGGCATCTAATTCGGAAAAATCACTCCTCGCCGCGGCGCAGGCGGTCGATCCGGACCTCGCCCAGGGGTTCGGCGTGTTTGACCCGCAGGCTGTCGCGGAACTCGCGCGCGAAGTCGCGCTGCAGGGCCATGTTGACCGCCATGGTCACGGTCATGGCAATGAGCGCCCCCAGGCTGGCGAGCGCCATGTCCTTGTGGGCGTCCCAAATATCGCCCTGGGTGCCGAGATAGGCCATGCCCAGGTCGCCGCCAACCGTCTCCGCCACCGCCCACTCGACCAGCTCGTAAATCATCGAGGTCGACATGGTGACGTCGAGCGGTAGGAAATAACCCCATAAACCGCGCGCGTCGACCACCCTTAGGAACACTTCGCGGATCGGATAGGCGAGCAGCAGGCCGTAGCTGAAATGCACCAGGCGGTCGAAGTGATTGCGCTCCCAACCCATCATTTCGTTCAGCGAGCCGCCGGTGAGATTTCGGGCCCAGGCGTCGTAGGGCACCTCGGCGTAGGTATAATGCGCGCCCACGGCATGCAGGCAGAGAAACACGAAGATCAGGGTGTAGGAGATTCCCGATAACGGCAGCCGCCTGAAGGAGCCGATCAGGAACCCGGCGAAAACGACGACCAGAATGTTCTCCAGCAGCCAGTCGGCGCGGTCGAACGGCGCGAAGGCGAGCGGTATCCAGAGCGCCAGGTACAGGACCGTCAACAACAGCCGGTAGCGGGCCGAGGACAGGCTCATGCGATCACCGGCATTTCGGGCGCGGCACGGCGTGAGAGCAGCTCGGCGGGCCCCTCGGTGATCGCAATGTTCTCTTCGTGCACCATGAGCTTGCCCGGCGCGAACACCATGCCCGGTTCGATGGTGATCACCATGCCGGGTTCGAGCACGGTAAGGTCGCCGGGCATGTTGGACGGGCCCTCGGTCAACTGCATGCCGAGGCCGTGGCCGAGCCGCCCGACGGTCTCGCCGAGTGCGCCGCCTTGTTCCAGCACCTTCCACATCGCCGCCCAGAGATCTTGGTGGGTCGCTCCGGGCCGGGCCGCGTCGATCCCGGCCTCGGTTGCGTTATAGGCCACCTCGTGGGCGCTCCGGGCCGCCTCGTCGGGCGGGCCAAAGGCGAAGTTGCGGTCGAAGTCGCAGAAATAGCCGTCGAAGGTGGCGCCGGTGTCGATGATCAGCACATCGCCCGCGCCCAGCACCCGGTCGGTTGGGCCCATGATGATGTTGTCGTAGCCGCCCGGGCCCGAGGCGCCGATCAGGTAGGGCGTGGAATCGGCACCGCGGCGCAGCATGTCGAGTTGCAGTTTGCGGCAAACCTCGCGTTCGGTCTCGCCGATGCGCGCCGCCGCCGGCAACGCCTCGAAGGCATCGGAGGCGAGCCCGCAGACGTAACGGATCTTGTCGATCTCCGCCGGCGACTTGACGTTGCGCAACAGCCGGACGATCCCGGTCGCGTCGGCGACCTCGATGTTGCCCAGGCCTTTGACCAGGCGCGCGTAGTCGGCCGCCGGCATTCGCAGGTGGGTCTCGTGGCCGAGCGGCACGCCGACGCGGCCGAAGCGGACCGCCCGCTCGGCCAAGGTGGCGGCGAGCAGGGAGACGCCGTCGTCCTCGGGTTGCGGCGCCGGCCAGGTGCGGATGTCCTCGACCCAGGTCGCGGCCATGCCGGCGGCGCCGATTTCCGGGATCACCGCGATCGGCCGGCCCTCGTGCGGCACCACCAGGAACCAGGGCCGGGTCGGACTCTCCCAGAACTGGCTGCGGAAACCCGAGAAATAACGCAGCTCGGGCTCGGTGGTCAGCAGCAGCGCATCGATCTCCCGCGCCGCCATCAGGCGCTGGGCCCGCGCCGTGCGGGCCTCGAACTCGGCCTGTGCAAAACCGCGCGGCGGAGCGTCATCGCGGGTCATGGGGAGATGTTCTCCAATGTTCCTCAAACGATGCCGATCTCGCGATAGGGCGCGTTTTCACGCACCCGGGCGTAGCCGAAGCGGGTCAGATCGAGGGTCCCATAGCGGCCGTCCAGGATCAACTCGGCGAGCGCGCGCCCGGCCGCCGGCGCGTGCATGATGCCGTGGCCGGAAAATCCGACCGCCATGTAAACGTTGTCCAGTCCACCGCTCCAAGCCCCGACGATGGCGGTCAGGTCGAGCCGGTTGCGGGCGTAGTGACCGGCCCAACCGCGCTCGAGCTTGAGCCGCTCCAGGGCCGGAATGCGCCGCGCCAGGGCCGGCCAGACCCGCGCCTCGAAATCGTCGGGGGAGACCTCGAAGTCCCAACCCGGCGGCGTCTCCCAGTCGGGCAACCCACCGGCATAACCTTGGCCTTCGGGCCGGAAGGCGAGGTGGGTCTCGGTCTTGATGAACGGCAGCGCCTCGATGTTGCCGGCGGCGCGGAAGAAATAGGTGTCGCGCGACATCGGCTCGACCGGCAGCGCGAGGCCGAGCGACGTCGCGACCTCGGCCGACCAGGCGCCGGCGGCCAGCACGTGTACCCCGGCTTCGACGGTCTCGCCCGAGGCCAGCAGCGCGCGCCGGGCCAGGCGGCCGTCGCCCCGCCAGTCCGAGACCCGGTCGGTCAAGTAGCGCACGCCAAGCTGGCGCGCCTTGCGCCGGAAACCCTGGAGCGCCGCTTGGGGATCGATCCAGGCGTCGTCGGGCGAATGGACCGCCAGCGCCACGTCGTCGGTGCGGAGCGAGGGGAAGCGGGCGCCGAGCGCCACGCGGTCGAGGCAGTCGGCGCGCACCCCGCGCGCGCTCTGGATGCGGAAGTTTTGCTCCATCTGGCGGTGGCCCCCGGCGTCCGAGACCAGCAGGTAGCCGTGGCGCTTGAAACCGATCGGCGCGGGTTCGCCGTCGACCGCCATCTCGGTCTCGAAGTCGCGATAGAAGGCGAGGCCGTATTGGGCCATGGCGATGTTTTCGGGCAGGCTGAACAACTGGCGGATGCCGCCGTTGCCGCGCGGGGTGGCCGCGAACTCGTAGGTCGGATCGGGCTCGACCACGACGATCTCGCCGCCGCGCCCTGCGCGCGCCAGGTGGTAGGCGATGCTGGAGCCGACGATGCCGCCGCCGATGATCAGGATATCGCAACGCATGGGATTAGCCCTTGTCCAGGAACTCGCGCGTCCACCGCCGGTAGTCCGCATCGCGGGTCAGGCGCTTCATGGTCTCGGACGCCGCGACGCCGGTCAGTTCCTGGGGCGGCGTGCCCTCGCGCAGGGCCTTCAAGGTATCGTGGACCGCCCGCACCGCCGCCATGAACGGCTGGTGGCCCTGCAGGCAGACTCGCACGCCCTGGGCGCTCAGGTAGTCCCGGTCTATGAACTCGGGGTCCATGAGCTCCGGCCCGGCGCCGCCGAGGATCAGCGGCAGGCCGACCGCCGCGGAGATCGCCTCCAATTGCGCGCGGGTCTTGACCCCGACCAGGAAGATCGCATCGACGCCGGCGGCCTGGTAGGCGCCGGCCCGGGCGATGGCGTCCTCGACGCCGGTCAGGGAGACCGCGCTGGTGCGCCCGGCGATCACCAGGTCCGGGTCGCGGCGACCCGAGAGCGCGGCGCGCATCTTGCCGGCGCCCTCCTCGATCGACAGGAGCCGCGTCTGGCCGCCCGCGCCGAACCGCTGGGGCAGCTCGGTGTCCTCGATCGACAGCCCGGCCACCCCGGCGATTTCCAGCTCTTCCACGGTGCGTTGCACGTTGAGCGCGTTGCCGTAGCCGTGGTCGGCGTCGACCAACAGCGGCAGCTCGCCGGCGCGGCAGATGCGGTTGGCCTGGGCGGCGAACTCGGTGAGCGTGAGGACGATGAGATCGGGCGCGCCTAACACGGTCATCGAGGCGACCGAGCCGGCGAACATGCCAAGCTCGAAACCCAGGTCCTCGGCGATGCGCGCCGAAATGGGATCGAACACCGAGCCCGGAAACACGCAAGCGTCCCCGGTCAGAATTTTGCGAAAGCCTTTGCGTCGTGCCGACCAGCGCATGAGTGAAGCCGCCCCCCCCGTTTGTTTCCGCCTAGCGTAACGCTAGCGCGAAAGCGGCCGAGACAAAACCGGCCGGGCGACTAGGGAACCGGGAAAAGGGGACAGTCCCCTTTAAAAGTATTATTATCTCATAATATCAGATAGTTATAAATTGATAAAATATAACATATTGAAAAATATAGATAAAATAGGAAATAAAGGGGACTGTCCCCTTTATTTCCCAGGGCCATCGATCTCGCGGTAGGTCAGGGACGCCGGACGGTTACCGTAATGTTGAGAGCGGGCTTGCTCTATCCAACTATTACGATACTAATACCGCAAACGAGACCCAAAACCATTACGCATTTCCATATTACGTTGCGCTCACCAAAGTAGAGGGCAGAAATCGTAAAACCGACAATAAGACTGGTCCGTCTAAAGACCGCCAAATACGCTACCTTCGCCTCCGGATATCCCGGCTTCTCGGGGCGTCGAAGGCCCTCGACGATGCGATGGCATCGCCCGCGGGCCTGCTCCTGCCGAGAAACCGGGATACGGGATCGTATGGGTACCATAGGTTGGATTTTATCCACTAGCAAGCAATCGGGCTTTGTCAGACTAACGCCAATTAGGTTGAAAATGTGATTCTAGGCTGCCCATGCGGGAAAAGGGGACAGTCCCCTTTAAAAGTCTTATTATCCATAAAATCAGATAGTTACAAATTGATAAAATATAACTTATTGAAAAATATGGATAAAATATGAAATAAAGGGGACTGTCCCCTTTATTTTCCCGCTCGATGCCGATCTCTTGGCCGAGGTCTGGGAGGCCACTCAGCGCGCCTATGCGGACGCCGGCCAGACCCCCCACGTCCACAGCCTCGCCGCATCGGTGGCCGGCATCTACGACGAGCTGATCGCGCTCAAACCGAACCGGCGGCCGGCGCGGCTCAAGGCGGCTACCTCGGCCATCAAGGCGGACGCGGGGAGCGGGTCTTAGAATCCCCTCTCACGCCTTCCCCTCCAGCTCCCGGAGCGTGTGGTGGATGCGCTGGGCGACCGCGATTGCGCCTAGCAGCGCCAGCAGGACGATCGCCGGCGCGATCAGCCCCAGGCACAGTCCGAGGCCGAGCAGCACGACCCGCTCGGCCCGGGTGATGATGCCGACCTTGCACTCGGCGCCGAGCGCCTCGGCGCGCGCGCGGGTGTAGCTGACCAAGAACGCCCCCAGCAGCGCCACGACGGTGAGCGCGGCCTCGGCCGCCGCGCCCTGGCTCGCGAAGTGATAGGCGATGGCGGTGAACAGCACGCCCTCCGAGACCCGGTCCAGCGTGGAATCCAGGAATGCGCCGCCGCGGCTGACTTGGTTCTGGCTGCGGGCGAGTGCGCCGTCGAGCATGTCGAGCGCGCTGCCGGCCAGCCAGATCAGGCCGCCCAGCACGAGATAGTCGGCCGCGACCAGGAGCGCGCCAAACAGGCAGATTAGGGTGCCGGCCAGGGTGATTTGGTTGGGCTGCACGCCGAGTCGCGCCAGCACCCGGCACGGTGGCAACAGATGCCGGTCGAGGGATCGATGGATGCGGTCGCGCAGCATCTCCAGGGGCACGGGCGTCTCCCGCCGCGCCGGCCGAAACCAGGGGAAGCGGGTGCATTATCCCATGGCACCCACGCGGCGGCACCCACGCGGCGATCGCAGTGTAGCACGCCCCAATCCCAACGGCATACGGCCGAACGCAATTCCACGGCGCATAAAAGAAAAGGGGCCGCGGCGTTTCCGCCGCGGCCCCAATCGCTTAGTGCCGTATGGGAGCGAGGCTTAGAAGCCCATGCCGCCCATGCCGCCCATGCCACCCATGTCCGGAGCTGCCGGCCCGGCGTCCTTCTTCTCGGGCTTTTCGCCGACCATCGCCTCGGTGGTGATCAACAGGCCGGCCACGGAGGCCGCGTCCTGCAGCGCGATGCGCACCACCTTGGTCGGGTCGATGATCCCGGCCTTGAACATGTCGGTGTATATGCCGTTCTGGGCGTCGAAGCCGATGTTGGAGCCCTTGGCCTCGAGCAGCTTGCCGACCACGACCGAGCCCTCGGCACCGGCGTTCTCGGCGATTTGCCGCACCGGTGTCTGAAGCGCGCGGCGCACGATGTCGACGCCGACCTTCTGGTCATCGTTGTCCGGAACGACCTTCTTGAGTGCCTTGGTGGCGTTGAGCAAAGCCAGACCGCCACCGGCGACCACGCCCTCCTCGACCGCCGCGCGAGTCGAGTTCATCGCGTCCTCGACCCGGTCCTTGCGCTCCTTGACTTCGATCTCGGTGGCGCCGCCGACCCGGATCACCGCAACGCCGCCGGCCAGCTTGGCCAAGCGTTCCTGCAGCTTCTCCTTGTCGTAGTCGGAGCTGGTCTCCTCGGCCTGCGCGCGGATTTGTCCGCAACGGGCCTCGATCTCCTTCTTCTTGCCGGCGCCATCGATGATCGTGGTCTCTTCCTTGGTGATCATGATCTTCTTGGCGGTGCCCAGCATGTCGAGGGTGACGTTCTCGAGTTTGATGCCGAGGTCCTCGGAGACCACCTGGCCGCCGGTCAGGATCGCCATGTCCTCGAGCATCGCCTTGCGGCGGTCGCCGAAGCCCGGCGCCTTGACCGCGGCCACTTTGAGGCCGCCGCGCAGCTTGTTGACCACCAGGGTGGCCAGGGCCTCGCCCTCGACGTCCTCTGCGATGATGAGCAGCGGACGGGACGACTGCACCACGGTCTCGAGCAGCGGCAGCATCGCCTGCAAACCGCTGAGTTTTTTCTCGTGCAGCAGGATGTAGGGGTTCTCCAACTCGCAGACCATCTTGTCGGCGTTGGTGATGAAGTAGGGCGAGAGGTAGCCGCGATCGAACTGCATGCCCTCGACCACGTCGAGCTCGGTGGCCAATGATTTGGCCTCTTCGACCGTGATCACGCCCTCGTTGCCGACCCGCTGCATGGCATCGGAGATCATGGCGCCGATCTCAGTGTCGCCGTTGGCGGAGATGGTGCCGACCTGGGAGATTTCCTCGGTGCTCGAGACCTTCTTGGAGCGCTTCTTCAGGTCGACCACGACGGCCTCGACCGCCGCGTCGACGCCGCGTCTCAGGTCCATCGGGTTCATGCCGGCGGCCACTGCCTTGCAGCCCTCGCTCACGATCGCCTGGGCCAGGACCGTGGCGGTCGTGGTGCCGTCGCCGGCCACGTCATTGGTCTTCGAGGCGACCTCGCGGACCATCTGCGCGCCCATGTTCTCGAACTTGTCGGAGAGCTCGATCTCCTTGGCGACGGTGACGCCGTCCTTGGTCGTGCGCGGCGCGCCGAAGGCCTTGTCGAGGATCACGTTGCGGCCCTTGGGCCCCAGCGTCACCTTGACCGCATCGGCCAGGACATCGATTCCCCGCATCATCCGCGCCCGGGCATCGCCCGAAAATTTCACTTCCTTAGCAGCCATTGCTTGGTTCTCCGTTCCTTATT
>Ga0255057_10001142_pt1 | contig 15132 bp, 15 predicted proteins | sample Cases_109_6_MG_FD_189022 | JGI IMG/M metagenome (GOLD analysis project Ga0255057, IMG submission 189022) | Seawater microbial communities from Amundsen Gulf, Northwest Territories, Canada - Cases_109_6 | ecosystem: Environmental > Aquatic > Marine > Gulf | place: Canada: Northwest Territories... | reverse complement strand
GTACTCTGCGGTCGCCGACTTGGCCTGCAGTTTGTCGGAGTCTTCGACCAGCGGGCACACGATGAACGCCTGGTGGCCGGCGGCGACCTCTGATCTGATCAAATCGTGCACAGAGGTGTCTTCCGGACCGACATGGCGGGTGGGCACTTCCATCCAGCCCGGTGGCATCTCATCGAGCACCGACACGTCGAGGTCCCCGTATAACGTCATCGCCAGGGTGCGCGGTATCGGGGTGGCGGTCATGATCAAGAGGTCCGGGTCGTAGTCCTGTGCCTTCTCCCGAAGTTGAACCCGTTGGTGCACCCCGAAACGGTGCTGTTCGTCGACGACGGCGACGCCGAGCCTGGCGAACTCGACACCTTCTTGGATGAGCGAGTGGGTCCCGACGACGAGGTCGATCTCGCCCCCGGCAATGAGCGCGAGGAGATCGGCGCGGCTGTGCTCTGACGCGACGTTGCTTATTGCCTGATTGGCGGTGAGCAACGCAACACGTACCTCGGGCGAGTCCCCCTTCTCGAACAGGTTGGCGGTTCCGGCGGCGCCGTCCACTCCTGCCGGGGCCAACTCGGCGTCCTCGATGGCCGCCACGGTCGACAGATAGTGCTGGTCGGCGAGCACCTCCGTCGGAGCCATGATCGCCGCCTGATATCCGGCCTCGACACCGACGAGCAGAGCAGCCAGGGCCACGACCGTCTTGCCCGAACCGACCTCCCCTTGGAGCAGGCGGTGCATCGGATGCTCGGACGCCAGATCGGAGCGGATGTCGTCGATGACGGTTTGCTGTCCGCCCGTCAGGTCGAAGGGTAAGGAGCCGACGAACATCGACATCAGCTCTCCCTCGACGTCGAGGCTGACCCCGCGCGCCTCGTCGATCTGCCGACGCTTGCGCAAAGCCAAGGCCAACTGGAGCCGGAACAACTCATCGAAAACAAGCCGGGCCCGCCCGCGGTCGGCGTCGACCCGTTCCTCTGGGAAGTGAACCGCATAGATGGCCTGGTCGCGGCCGACGACGCCGAGTCGTTCGATCATGTCCTCGGGGAGCACCTCGGTGATCGGCCTCGCCCGGCCCAGCGCGTTGTCCATCGACCGGCGAATCTTGAATGGGGTCAGCCCACCGACTCTGGGATGCACCGGCACCACCCGACCGGTGACCAGTGAATCGTCTTCGTCGAATCGATCCAGATCGGGCGCCTTCATCTGAAGCCGGCCCCGAAACAGTTCCGCCTTCCCCGATAGGGCCACCTCCTCGCCCACCGCAAGCTTGATGTAGGGGTTGAACCAGACGGCATGTAATACGCTGGTACCGTCTGAGATGTCTGCTTCGACCATGGTCCGGTTGCGTGAGATGCGGCGGCGGTTCACCTTGTCCACGGTTCCGCCGACGGTGACCTCTTCACCAACGGGAACGTTCGAAAGGTCGAACATCTGGGAGCGGTCCAGGTAGCGGCGGGGCACGTGCAGCAGCAGATCGGCTATCGAGTTGATCCCCGCCTCGCCAAGCTTCTTCGCCGTCCGCGGCCCAATGCCTTTCACCATATCGACTGGCAGCGTGGCGAGATAGGCGAGGGATCGGCCTGTCTGCTCGGTGGGTGGAGCGGTCATGTGGTCATGATGGTCGATGAGGACCAGTGACCTGCGCCTCCCATCAATTGTCCTATCCGCACTGCTATTCTCCCGGGCGCCTCAGGAGGATTTCCCACAATGTCATATCGCTGCGAAGTGTGCGGCAAGGAACCGTGGTTCGGGAAGCAGGTCAGCTTCTCCCACAAACGGTCGAGCCGCCGCTGGCTGCCCAACATTCAGCGGGTGCGCGTCAAGCACGGCAGCAATTCGAAGCGGATCCGCGTTTGCACGTCCTGCATCAAGGCCGGCAAGATCGAAAAGGTCTGAGCCGTGCAGGGAGTCGTCAAGGTGTACGACCCTATCACCGGCGTCGGTCTGATCCTGCTCGACGATAGAACCGAGGTTCAACTTCGCCCGGGCTCTCTCGAGGGGTCCATGTTCCGGATGTTGCGGCAGGGCCAACGGATCCTGTTCGAGGTCGACGAGGAGGACGGCGAGCGATACGCCCGCGACCTCCGCTTCGGCTCCGACGGGTATTAGGTCGCGAGTCACAGGTCACACGTCGCGAGTGGGGCCGGTACACTGAACCTCTAGGCGACGAGGAGGAGTTTTTGGTACGCGCCTACGTCCTGATCCAGACCGATTCCGGCAAGGCCGCTGATGTTGCCAACGGTATCCGTGCGGTCGGTGGCGTGATGTCAACCGAGGCGGTAACCGGACCGTATGACGTCATTGTGTTTGTAGAAGCTGAAGATGTTGATGCCCTCGGTCAGCTCGTCGTCACCGCGATCCAGCCCGTCGAGGGCATCGTGCGCACGCTCACCTGCCCGGTGATCAACCTCTAACGATGCTGAAGCGTGCGCTCGTAACGGCTCTTGCCGGCGTCGTTGGCTCGGCGGTTGGTTTCGCCGTCCACCAGGCGATTGGAGCGGACGAAGTTCCTGGGGAAGAGCCTGCGGGACCCGAGATCACGATGGCGGCACCGCTCACCAACGCCGCGGTGGCGTTCGTCGCCGGAATCCTCACCGGGCGCCGCGCTCCGTTCACCGCATTCGTCGTCGGGGCGGTTATCAGCGCTCTGTTCGGCACCGAACTCGACCGCATGCTCCCGATCGGGAGTCAGTCGCGAAGCGCCAGCTCGACCAACTCGTTGCATAGCTCGGCGTAGGTCATGTCTGAAGCCATCCACATCTTGGGGAACCCCGAGATCGGGGTGAATCCTGGCATGGTGTTGACCTCGTTGACGAGAAAACCGCGCCCTCCGTCTTCCAGGAAGAAGTCAACCCTTGCTAGGCCACGGCATTCGACGGCGGTGAACGCTTGGGCGGCAAGCGCCTGCACCTCGGCGGTTCGTTGCGGCGACAGCCGGGCCGGTACCTCGAAGATGCTGTCTTCGTCGTTGTATTTGGCGTCGTAGTCGTACCACTCGTTCGCCGAGTGCACCTCGCCTGGAAGCGCTGCCCTTGGCCCTTCCAGGATGGCTACCTCGATCTCCCTGCCGTCGATGAACTCGTCGACGATCACCCTGTCGCCATGACGCAGCGCCTCGTCGATGGCATCCTTGATCTCGGCAGGAGTCCGCGCCTTGGCCACACCCACCGAGGAACCGAGGGCGACCGGCTTGACGAACACCGTCTTGCCGAGGGAGCGCCCGATGCGCTCCACGGTCCCTGCGGGATCGTCGGTAAAATCGCCGCGGCGCACCACCTCCCAGCGCGGTGTGGGCAGGCCGGCTGCTTCAAGCAACCGTTTAGCCACGTCCTTGTCCATGGCGATCGCCGAGCCGAGGACTCCGCTCCCCACGTAGCGTTTGCCTGCGATCTCGAACATGCCCTGGATGGTGCCGTCTTCGCCGAACGGCCCGTGGAGGACCGGGAACACCACGTCGAAGTCGACCTCGTCTCGTGCGACGACAATGGTTCCGTCCGGCACCCGGAGGGACGCCGGCCGCCCGGTGGCATGGAAGGGCCGCTGCGCCGCGTCGACAACATACCACCGACCGTCACGGCCGATCCCGACCGGAATGACACTATGACCGCCCTCGACGAGGGCGTCATGGATGGCGACGGCCGAAACGCACGACACCTCGTGCTCGGCGGACCGGCCGCCAAATAACAGGAGCACTCGGCTCATGACGAAAGGTTACCGATGCGGCGTGGTAGGAAGGGCATCTGTATCCGCACTACCGGGTATCAAGCACTACTCCACATGACGCTCCATGGCGACGGCATGGAAGCCACCGTCGACGTGAACCACCTCGCCGGTGGTTGCCGGCGTCCAGTCCGACAGCAGGACACAGACCATCTGCGCGATCGGCTCCGGATCCTCTATGTCCCATTGCAGCGGAGCACGCTCGCCCCACACTTCGACGAATTCCTCGATGCCCGGGATCGATCGAGCCGCGATGGTGGATATCGGACCCGCGGCCACGGCGTTGGCCCGGATGTTGTCGGCTCCGAGGTAGCGCGCCAGATACCGCGTTACCGACTGCAGCGCCGCCTTGGAAACCCCCATCCAGTCATAGCCGGGCCATGCCCAGGTGTTGTCGAAGTCGAGCGCGACCAGCGAGCCGCCGCCTGCCCTTTGCATAAGCGGGCGTAGACCCGCAGCCAGGGTCTTGAACGAGAAGGCCGAGGTGATGAACGCGGTTGCCGCCGATTCCGCTGGGGTCGAGAGAAACAATCCACCGAGGGCATCTTCCGGGGCATAGGCAATGGCGTGCAGAGCTCCGTCGACGGTTCCCCAGCGCTCGTCGAGGTCAGCGACCAGCGCCTCCATGTGGGCCGGTTCGGTTATGTCGAGCTCCAAGACCGGCGGAGGGTCGGGGAGTCGTTGTGCTGATCGCTCGGTGATACGCATTGCTCTGCCGAATCCGGTGACGACGATGCTCGCTCCCTGTTCCTGGGCGAGACGCGCCACGTGCCAGGCGATCGATCCGTCGGTCAGCACGCCGGTTACGACGATGCGTTTCCCCTTGAGCAATAGCGCTCCTCTCGGTCGTGAGACCATTTTAGGGGCGTCAGATGCTGAGCCACGCCCGAATGCCGAGACCCATCACGAACAGCAGCAGGATCCCGTAGGCGAGCGCAGGCCGTTTCGCCAACTGCGCCCGGTATACGTACGCAATCGAGAAGGTGACCGCGATCACCACGCCGTAGAACACGTGGAACGCAGCCGGGCGCATTCCCATGAGGTAGAGGGTGACACCGGCCGCTACCTGGATGAGCATCGCAGAGATGGCAATCGCCACCGCGATGCCGAACGCTTTGGCGGGGGGCCGACGAAATAGGGCAAGCCCGACACCCCACACGCCAACGACACCGGTGGTAACAACGGCGCCAAAGAACCAGTTCTGGTGAAACCACAGAACCGCATCCACGACGCCTCCCTTTTGTTGCCGCCGCGGGATGCTACCGGGTGACAGCCTTGGACACGGCGGCGGTTTCTGCGCCGGCGGCGCTGATCAGATCGCCGGCGTCCAGGTGGATCGCTACCCCCGGCGTCCCCGATCCGACCGAGACCTCACCCATGTCCCGCGCCGACGCATCGACGATCACCGGCCATCCACCGGTTGCCCCGAACGGGGTGATAGTGCCGCGTCGGTACCCGGTGGCGGCGTACGCCTCCTCGGCGTCGGCCAAGGAAAGCCTCCGAACACCGAGATAGGCGCGGAGCGCCTTCCAGTCGATAACGCGATCGCCGGGGACCAACACCAGCGCATACCGGCCTTCCTCGACGCGTACCACCATGGTTTTGAGGATCCGATCGACGGTGGTGCCTCTGCGTTCCGCAGCGCCCACGATGTCGGGCGCCGGTTCGTACTCGACAAGGCGGTGGTCGACAGCTTCGAGCGCTTCGAAGGTTGGGAGTTCCATGATCGTGAGCGTAATGAGAGTCGCAGGTCGCATGACTCAACCAGAGTCCAAAATCGGGCTTGGGACTTGCGACTTGTGTCTTGTGGTTCAGCTGACCGCGATAGGTCCCTCGATACCGGACACGATCCAGCCGGCATCCCCGGAGGTGACCCGGTAGGTGAACCAGGTGCCGCAGAGACCGCCACACCACATGGACATGGGCACGAGGGCTCCCTGGTCATCGAAGGTGATTGCCCCGACCCCGAGGATCGCCGAGCCCGGGATGACCGGCATCAAATCGTCCGTCCGCCACTCGTCGGCGTCTTCGATCCAGCGAATCGGCGCCAGCGGGCTGAGCGCTGCCTCGATAGCGTTGCGCTCTTCGGCGGTGAGAGGCCGAACCCGTTGTGGCTCGGGTGTTCCCCCGAATGTCGCATCTCCTGCGCTCGGATCCAGGCTGGCGAGCACTAGCAGCTCTGACCACGGGTTGCCCTCGCCGCTGAAGGTGTTGTCGACGGAAACCAGTTGGCGGAGGGCGACGGCGTAGATAGCGGCGCTGTGCGGAGAGGAGCCTGCGGGCGGAACGGTGGACGTGGACCCTGCTGAGCCACACGCGGCAGCAAGCACTCCGAACAAAGCGATAGTGGCGAAAAGCCTCATTGGGGGGGCTGAAGCGAACTGGTCGGCCAACGGCTTCCAATGCTGGCGGAAGGCGACAACGATCTCCTCATCGTCGGTGAGTGCATCTTCCGGCCACGGCATGCGGGGGATCCTACGCAGCGCGTCGACCTGGTCCCAGACGCGAGAAACCCCGAGGAAGCCGAAACCCCCTCGGGGTGTTCCCGATGCGGACGGTCTTGCGACTACCCGCCCACCTTCCGGCCGAAACCGGTTGGCGTGTCGTTCCTGTCGACTCCGGCCCTCAGACCGGACCCGGTTGCTCCTTGCGGAGCCGATGCGATCCCCTTCCGAGGAACATCCAGGTCGTACTTCCTCGGGCCCTTTCGGATTCCGAGCCGACCCCGAGAGGCCGGTTGTCGTCGGTTCGGTTGCCCGCTTCCTTCGACGTTGGAGAAGGTATCCGATGCCGCGACCAATTGCCACTCATATAACTAGTTCGTTTTCGCGAACCAGCGGCAAGTTTCGCGCGTAGGTTTCGCGCCCCTAGGGAACCATTTTCGCGCCTCGAATCGGCGCTCTCGCGTTGCCGCCGACGCGCCGTCCCCGTACAGACGGTGTCGAGTTCTCTTTCAGGAAGCACTCGGGAGATCGGCGTCGAGATAGTCAGAGATCATGTTGTTCCATGTATGACGTATCGTGATACACTACACCCCATGGCTCAAGCGATATCGGTCAGGCTCGATGACGAAGCCGTCCGCGCTCTCAATCAACTCGAGGCAACAGGAATGACCCGTTCAGAGGCGATCAGACGTGCATTGGTTGCGTCGGCATCCCAGCTTCGCCATAAGCAAACGTTGGCAGCCGAAGTCGCTGCCTTGGAAGCCGACGAGGAAGATCGGGCCGAAATGATCGCGGTGGCTGAGCTGATGGAGAGCCTGCGTGCAACGCGGTGACATCTTCAGCCTCCGCATGCCCAGAGGCACCGGACACGAACAACAAGGAAAGCGCTTCGGTGTCGTCGTCCAGTCGGACGCTTTCCTCCCCCGGTCCGTTGTGTTGATTGCGCCCACCTCGACGAGCGCCAGACCAGCGTCGTTCCGTCCCGAGATCGACCTTGAGGACATGGCGACGAAGGTGCTCGTCGAACAAGTTGGAGCAGTCGACGTCGGTCGACTCGGCGACCTCGCCGGTCGTCTCACCGCCGACGAGCAGTGGATCGTCGACGAGGCGTTGCTCACCGTTCTCGGCCTGAACTGACCGCTCCGGCAGACGCAGCCGCATTTGGTCGATACGATGCACGTCGAACGGGACCTTCTCGGCAAGGAACTTCGCCGGCACGCTCAACCAACCGCACCTCTGATATGCGGTAGCTCCGGCTCTTTCGACCGCAGCGTCCCGTCGATCGATGGGCCAGCTGGGCAAACCGGCCCATCGGGATCCCAATAGGTAAGCGGGCTGGCCCAGCCGTAGGTATACCGATTCAACGACACCGGAGTCATCAACTCCCCAAACACCGTGTCCCTGCTCCGGAACTGAGCACCGGTCGGGTCATACCAACGGGCACCCATCCACACATCAGCAGTCGTCGGATCGGTGTAATCACCCTGGAACCCCACCGTGATCCCCGACACCCCAGTGACCGCAGCCACCTCACCGAACGGGTCATACACCTTGCTATCCGACAAGACACCGGTCGACGGATCGGCGAGCCAGGTCACATCGCCGTGACGATCCAACCCGACCAGCGACACCACGGCTCCGTCGTCGTGAGACACCACCCGACCCGGATGTGCCCTCTGCGTTGGATCTGTGGCTCCTCGCCGTGTCTTCGACTACGCGGGAGAGAAACAAAGAGCCCAAATCGGGCTCGAACTCGCGACGCGTGACTCCAAACACGAGAAGCCCCGAGGGAGATCGGCTTTCGCCTCACCCTCTCGGGGCTCCTCTCAGTGAAGTGTTTTACCACTTCGATGCCTTCGTACCCGACTTGCGTCGTTTCCTTAGGCTGGTCCGGTCGAAACCTGGGCTGTTCCGTCCGGACCCGGAGGTCACTCCGAGGAGTGGATCCTCCCGTTCGTAGCCTGGGCCGAAGCCCTGTTTACGAACCCCCTTCCGACCCGCTTCCCCGACGGCGAACCGCCGAAGATCGGTAGCCCGAAGGCCCGTCTTCCGGGTGCTCTGCGGACCGAAGCCCGCCGAGCACGCGGAAACCTACGCGACCTACGCGGTCAACGTCAATTCAGATCCGTGATCCCTTTTCGCGTGTTATCAAAGGATTTGTCAGTCGCAAGTCGCAAGACGCAGGACGCAAGACCGAAGTGCACCATCATCCTTCTTGAAACTTGGGACTTGAGAGTTGTGGCTCGAGAGTTACATTCGTGTGGTTCGTGTCACACCCCTCCCGTATAGTTGGGGTATGACCGCTGACACCGCGACCGAGCTCGCAGACGATTATTCGTTCACCTCGCTGTCGCCCAGCCGGGCCAGCGACTTCAAGCGCTGTCCGCAGCTGTTCAAGTTCAGCGCGATCGACCGCATCGAGACTCCACCCAACGTGTATCAGGCGCGGGGCACGACCGCCCACCTCGCACTGGAGCGGTTGTTCGACCTGCCGGCTGAGGATCGCACCGCGGAGCGGCTCTATGACCTGTTCCGCGAGGCCTGGCAGGAGTTGAAGCCGGCCGAGTTCTCCGAGCTGTTCGAGGACGAGGCCGAAGAACGGCAGTGGGGCATCGAGAGCCTGGAGATCCTCGCCAACTATCTCAAGGTGGAGGACCCGACCAGCTTCGACCCCCTGGCCAAAGAGCTCGACATGACCCAGAACGTCGGGGCGATGACGATCCGCGGCATTCTCGATCGCATGGAAGAGAGCCCAGACGGCCTGGTGATCACCGACTACAAGACCGGCAAGGCCCCCCCGGAGCGGTACGCGCTCCCTGCATTCTTCGCGCTGAAGATCTACGCGCTGCTCATCCGAATCCGTGAGGGTCGCACCCCGGCCACCCTCAAGCTGATCTATCTCAACGGGCCGACGGTGTACGAAATCCCGGTCAACGATCACCAGCTCGACGCCATCGAGCGTCAGCTCACCGCGCTGTGGACCGCCATCGAGCGGGCAATCGAAAACGACCGGTTCCCAACGCGCACCGGCCCGCTATGCGACTACTGCGCCTACCAGGACATCTGCCCGGCGTTCGCTTCGGAGGATTGACCTGGCAACCACGGTGTGGACCATTGGACACGGGGCAGGATCGTTCACCGACCTCGAGCAGCGCGCCTCTCCCTACGGGATTTCGATGATCGTCGACGTCCGGTCCCAGCCGTACTCGCGACATGCCCCTGACTTCACCAGGCCCGGGCTCGAACTGTTGTGCGATGAAGCGGAGATCGGCTACCGATGGCTGGGAACCACCCTCGGCGGCAAACCGGACCAGGGCCCGGTTGGGCCGGAGCGCCCTGGCTTCGATGAGTCGATCGACGAGCTGGTCGAGCGCGCCGGCTCGACCCCAACCGTGATCCTGTGTGCCGAGCTCGAACCGGGCGCCTGTCATCGCTCGACCATCGTCGGTGCCGCCCTCAATGAGCGCGGCGTCGAAGTGATCCACATCCTTGGCGACGGCTCTACCAGCCGCCACGAGCCTCCGCTGCCGTTCTCGTGACTGCGGAAACAGAAATCCGCATCGCGCCTGATGAATGGCCAGCGCACATCGCCAACACCGACGGTCCCCAGCTCATCGTGGGTGGCCCGGGGACGGGCAAAACCGAGTTCCTGGTGAGGCGGGCCGGGACGCTCATCGATGCCGGACACGGCGGCAACCTCCTCGTCGTCACCTTCTCGCGTCGCGGTGCCGCCGACCTCGACGGCAGGATCAGCGAAGCCGTCGCCCACTCGATGCCTGCGGTCGACGTCACCACGTACCACTCCTTCGCCCGCCGCCTGCTCGAGACTCACGCCGCCCTCCGTGGATGGGATTCTGCACCCGAGGTGCTGCCGGGGCCCGACCAGAAACGGCTCATCGCCCTTCTCCTGTCCGAAGAGGACCCGTCGGCATGGGCCCACACCTACCGCAGCCTCTTGAACACCAGCACCTTCGCCGACGAGGTGACCGACTTCGTGCTCCGCTGTCGTGAGCAGCTCGTCGAGCCCGACGATCTCACCAAACTCGATCGCGACGACTGGCGCGGCCTCGCTCCGTTTCTCAAACGGTACGACGACGCCCTCCGCGATCGGTTGGCCATCGACTACGGCACGTTGCTCTCCGAAGCTGCCGCCCTGGTTGCCGACGACGAGGTGATGGACACTCTCGATCGCCAATACCGCTACGTGCTCGTCGACGAGTACCAGGACACCACACACGCCCAGGCAGCGTTCCTGCAACGCCTCACCCGGCGTCATCGCAATATCACCGCGGCAGCCGACCCGTACCAATCGATCTACAGCTTCCGCGGAGCCGAGCTGGAGAACGTGGCCCGGTTCCCAGAACAATTCCCAAACGCCGGCGGCGAGCCGGCCACACGCATCGTGCTCACCACGTCGCATCGGGTCCCGCAGCCGATTCTGGACGCCGCGGTGCGGGTGACCTCCCACGAGCTTCCAGGCGCCGCAGGCAAGGTCATCGCCACTCGCCAGGACGGATCGGTCGAGACCTACCGGTTCGAACAGCAGGTCGAAGAGGCGGAGTGGATCTCGTCCGAGATCGAGCGCCTCCACCTCGAACAGCAGATCCCCTACAGCCGAGTGGCTGTCTTCACCCGGTCAAAACGTCGCTTCCTCGGACCACTGTCGCGGGCGTTGGAGCGCCGAGACATACCGCACGACCGGCCCGATGCCAGGCTCATCGACCAGCCGGCGGTGCGCTTCACCCTCGACGTGGTGATCGCGGCCACCGGGGTCCCCTCCGACGCCGACCTGGCGCTACGAAGGATCCTGCTCGGGCCCTTGTTCCGAACCCCGCTCGCCCGGCTACGTGAGATCGAACGAGAACGCCTTCGCCAAGGCCTGTCCTGGCCCGCCGCGCTCCGGCTGCTCGTCCCGGGCGGCCAAACCCTCGCCGGGTTCATCGAGGACCCGGGGTGGGCAACCCGGCGCCCGGCATCGGTTGGGCTGTGGGAACTGTGGTCGACGCTGCCGCAGATCCATGCGATCGTGGCCGACCCTGTCGCCACCGAACATCGGGCCGCATGGTCATCGTTGTCGCAGGTGCTGGTCCGGTGGAACGACCGGGAACCGACCGGGACGCTCGACGACTACCGCCGGTTCGCCGAGGCAGACGAGTTCGAGGCCAGCCCCCTGCTCGCCTATCAGGGCAGCGACAGGGATCGGGTGACGCTCACCACCCTGCACCAGTCAAAGGGCCTCGAGTTCGACGTGGTGTTCATCGCCGACGCCGTCGAAGGCGTCTTCCCCGACCTGCGCACCCGCGACTCGTTGCTCAACACCAGGCATCTCCAGCCTTCGCTGCCGACGGACACCACCGGCTATCTCCGGTTCCGGCTCGACGAGGAGCGCCGCCTGGCCTACACCGCGATGACCAGGGCGACGCGACGGGTGGTGTGGACGGCGACCGACTCGGGGTACAGCGAGGGCATTGGGATCCCCAGCCGGTTCCTTGCCCTCGCTGCCGGCACCGACACGGTGGACGAAGCAGCCAAGCGGCCCCCGAGACACACTCGCCCGATCACCCCGCGTGAGGCGGAGAGCGCCCTGCGTCGCGTGCTCGCCGACCCACACCAAACCTCCGCCAAGCGGATCGGCGCCGCCGCCGTGCTCGCCGCCGGGCCCCAGCACGGTCTGCGTCATCCCGATGAGTTCTCGGGGTATCTCGAGCCAGGGCCTGACGACAACGTCATCGGCGACTCGATGCACCTTTCCCCAAGCCAGGCGGACGCCTACGAGACCTGTCCTCGGCGCTATGTGCTGGAGCGGCGACTCGGCATTGGTGGCGGTGACAGCGTGTACGCCGAGTTCGGCACATTGATCCACGACGTGCTCGAGACCGTCGAATCAGCGGCCACCGAACGCGGGGACCAGCATGCCACCCTCGACGAGGCGGTCGACGAGCTCGACCGCCAGCTGTACAGCGGGCGTTTCGGGGGCGGCGCCTTCGACGCGGCCTGGCGAGAGCGCGGCCGCAAGGGACTCACCGCCCTATACGAGGCCTGGCCGTCAACCGGCCGGCCGGTGGCACATGAGCACGAACTGCACCTCACCCACGGGGAAACGGAATGGATCGGGCGGGCCGACCGCATCGAGGCCCGCGACGGCGGACTCGCCGTAGTCGACTACAAGACGCCGAAGACCGCGATGGCCGTCGGCGACGCCAAGGGGTCGCTCCAGCTCGGTTTCTATGTCCTCGCCTCCCGCAACGACGAGAGCCTCGCCGAGGTCGGCATCGCTGATCAGGCCGAGCTGTGGTACCCGCTCGCCATCCTGAAGAGCGGTATCACCGTTCGGCCCTTCGACGTCGACCGTCTCCCCGAGGTGGAAGAACGCATGCGAGCGGTCGCCCACGGCATCCGCAACGAACGCTGGGACCCGCACCCGAACCGGGGTTGTCCGAAGTGCCCGGTGCGGTCCGTTTGCCCGGCACGGCCCGAGGGAAGAGAGGCGTTTGCCGGATGAGCATGACCCTCACACCCGAGCAGCGGGCAATCGTCGCCCATCCTCTCGAGCCGCTTCGGGTCTCGGCCGGGGCGGGCACGGGAAAGACCACGACGATCGTGCTCCGCCTCGCCGCTCTCATCGAAGGCGGAATCGACCCAGAACAGACGCTCGGCATCACGTTCACCAACAAGGCCGCCGAGGAGTTGGCCGATCACCTGCGGGGACAGCTCCCCGAGCTGGCCGCGACCGGGCGCGAGGTCGAGGTGACCACCTACCACGGCTTTGCCTACGGGATCCTTCAGGAGTTCGGTGCCCTGGTTGGGATGGAGCGTGGTGCCGATGTCATCGGACCCGGCTTCCAGCGCCAGCTCCTCGAAGAGGGTCTCGTCGCAGGGGATTATGACTCGCTCGATCTCACCGCTCCTGCGCATCGGGTCGACGAGTCCGCTGCCTTGACCCGGCAGCTCGGCGACAACCTGCTCACCACAGCCGACCTCACTGCCGCGGCGCCCGATTCGCTTGATTCCGTGTGGGAAAAGCGACTCGAACTGGCTTCGGTGGCGGAGGCCTATGCCGAGGCGAAAAACCGCGTCGGGGTGGTCGACTACGCCGACCTGGTCCGTCTCGCCCACCGGGTGGTCACCGAGTATCCGGAGCTCGCCGGGCGCATCCGGGATCGGTATCGGGCGGTGCTGCTCGATGAGTATCAGGATTCCGATCCGGCCCAGCGCCTGCTCATGGTTGCGGTATTTGGTGATGGCTTCCCGGTCACCGCCGTCGGGGACACCGATCAGACCATCTACGAATGGCGGGGCGCTTCGCTGGAGAACTTCGAAGGATTCCCCAACCATTTCCCCACCGCTGACGGCAAGCCGGCTGCGACGCTTCCGTTGACCGAAAACCGTCGATCGGACCGGGTCATCCTCGATCTCGCCAACCGGATCCGCGCCGAGATCCATGGACCAGGCGGCTTCGACCCGCTGATCCCAGTCGATGCGGCGGCATCAGGGGAAATAGAGGTGGCCTGGCTGCGCACCGAAGCCGACGAAGCCAACTGGATCGCCAACCGTGTCATCCAGGCGAGCGAGGCAGGGACTCCGTGGAGCGAGATCGCCGCCCTCTTCAGGAAGAACAAACACATTGGAACGGTCCGAGACGCCCTCCTCGACGCCGGGGTGCCGGTGCAGGTCGTGTCGCTCGGCGGGCTGCTCGACGTACCCGAGGTGTCCGACCTTCATGCCTGGCTCCGGGTCCTTCACGATCCTGAAGACTCGGCGGCGCTGGCTCGCATCCTGCTCGGCGGCAAGTTCCGTCTCGGGCTGGGTGACCTGGCTCCCGTCGCCGGGTGGGTGAAGGGCCATCGCCGCCACACCGAGACCGACGATGCCACACCCCTGGCCCTCATCGAGGCTATCGATCGCATCGAGGAGGTCGACGGATTGGCCGCGCCGGCGCTTCGCCGACTACAACGGTTCCGCGACATCTACCGCGAGCTGCTGGTCACCGCCCAGGGTGTGTCGCTCGTCGAGTTGTCCCGGCAGATCCTCAGCGCCCTCGAAGCATGGACCGAGATCGACGCCATGGACGATCACGCGGCACTCAGCGCCCGTTTGAACCTGTACCGGTTCCTCGACCTCACCGAGTCGTGGAGCCCGCTGGAAGGTCGACCGTCGCTCGGTGCCTTCCTCGGCTACCTCGAAATGTTGAGTATCGATGGTGTCGTCGACGAGCTCGATACCGCCGGGATCTCCACCGAGGAGGCGGTTTCACTGCTGACCGTGCATCGGGCCAAGGGCTTGGAATGGGACACGGTGGTGCTGCCCACGGTGACCAAGGGCACCTTTCCTTCCGGATCGGCGGGGTATGACAATCCGATCGATTTTGCGAGATATCTGCCATACGAGCTGCGCATCGACGCAAAGACCCTCCCCGATCTGTCCGACACGAAAAACAAGGAAGAGCGCACCGAGATCCTGCGGGAGCATCACCGCGCCAGTGAGTGGCGCATCGGATACGTGGCGACAACCAGGGCACGCCACGACCTGATCGTCACCGGATCTTTCTGGAGCGACGGCAAGAAACCCCGCGAACCGTCCGAGCTGTGGTCCATGGCGCGGGAGCTTGCAGCAACCGAGACGATCATCGACGAGCCAGGAGAGCCCCCGACACCGGTCGGCGATGTCCGCGGCACGCCGGGACCCGACCCGCTGTTCGGGGAGGAGGGCTGGCCCTCGGCGCTGCGCGCCGCGGTCGCCGATCCCGACTGGCTCCACAGCCAGGGTGCCCTGGCATCGGCCGCCGCCGAAGAAGCAGCACAGCTCCGACTCGAGCTTGGAGCCCTCCCACAGCCGCCCGAGCCGCTCCCCGATCCCGTGCCTGTGACCTCGGTCACCGGTCTGGTCACGCTGGCGCGGTGCCCGCAGCGTTTCAAATGGGGGGTGGTCGAGCGGCTCCCGATCCGACCGTCGGCGGCGCGGCGCCGCGGCGTTG
>Ga0255057_10001141_pt1 | contig 15179 bp, 14 predicted proteins | sample Cases_109_6_MG_FD_189022 | JGI IMG/M metagenome (GOLD analysis project Ga0255057, IMG submission 189022) | Seawater microbial communities from Amundsen Gulf, Northwest Territories, Canada - Cases_109_6 | ecosystem: Environmental > Aquatic > Marine > Gulf | place: Canada: Northwest Territories... | reverse complement strand
CGGGCGAGGTTTTCTACGGCCAGTGCTCGGAGCTGTGCGGCGTCGGTCATTCGTACATGCCGATCATGATCAAGATGGTCACCAAGCAAGAGTTTGCCGAGTGGGTCGAAGTGGCGCAGGAGGAATTCGCCCACGTCGATTCGCCGGACAATCGGATGGCGGTGGCGGCAAGCGCCACCGTGGCCGAGTAGGGGAGAGCCAGGCATGACGAGCGTTACCCACGAAGCCCATCATGACGAGACGCCGGGTTTCTTCGTGCGTTGGTTCTGCTCGACCAACCACAAGGACATCGGCACGCTCTATCTGATCTTTTCCATCGTCGGCGCGATCATCGGCGGTTTCTTCTCTTTCCTGATGCGTCTGGAGCTGCAGGAACCCGGCGTCCAGTACCTGTTGAGCGCCGGCTCACCCGACGGTCAGTACTGGAACGTCATCATCACCGCGCACGGCCTCATCATGGTGTTCTTCTTCGTCATGCCGGCGCTGATCGGCGGTTTCGGCAACTGGTTCGTGCCGCTCATGATCGGCGCGCCGGACATGGCCTTCCCGCGGATGAACAACATTTCCTTCTGGCTGATCGTGCCGGCCTTTCTCCTGCTCGTGGCCTCGGCCTTCGTCGGTCCGGGCGCCGGCACCGGATGGACGGTCTATCCACCCTTGTCCTCGAGCGTCGGGCATCCCGGCCCCAGCGTCGATATGGCGATCTTCGCGCTGCATCTGGCCGGCGCTTCGTCGATCCTGGGCGCGATCAATTTCATCACCACCATCTTCAACATGCGTGCGCCCGGCATGACGCTGCACAAGATGCCGCTGTTCGTCTGGTCGATCCTGGTCACGACCTTTCTGCTGCTTTTGGCGCTGCCGGTCCTGGGCGGCGCCATCACCATGCTGCTGACCGACCGGAATTTCGGCACCACCTTCTTCGAGGCGGCAGGCGGCGGCGATCCGATCCTGTTCCAGCATCTGTTCTGGTTCTTCGGCCACCCCGAGGTCTACATCATGATCCTGCCGGCCTTCGGCATCATCAGCCAGATCGTCTCGACCTTCAGCCGCAAGCCGGTGTTCGGTTACCTCGGCATGGCCTATGCCATGGTGGCGATCGGTTTCGTCGGCTTCATCGTGTGGGCGCACCATATGTACGCGGTCGGGCTCGACGTCGACACAAGGGCCTATTTCACCGCGGCGACGATGGTCATCGCGGTGCCCACCGGGGTTAAGATCTTCTCGTGGATCGCCACCATGTGGGGCGGCTCTATCCGCTTCACCACGCCGATGCTTTTCGCGCTTGGCTTTATCTTCCTTTTCACCGCCGGCGGCGTGACCGGCGTGGTGCTGGCCAACGCCGGCATGGATATCGCGCTGCACGATACCTACTACGTCGTCGCCCACTTCCACTACGTGCTGAGCGTTGGGGCGGTGTTCGCGATCTTCGCCGGCTTCTACTACTGGTTCGAGAAGATGACCGGCAAGACGTTTCCCGAGATGGCCGGCAAGGTCCACTTCTGGCTCATGTTCATCGGCGTGAACCTGACCTTCTTCCCACAGCACTTCTCCGGCTTGCAGGGTATGCCGAGGCGCTACATCGACTATCCCGACGCCTATGCGCTGTGGAACCAGGTATCGTCCTACGGTAGCTACATCTCCTTCGCCGGCTCGATCCTCTTCTTGGTGGTGACGGTCTATGTCCTGGCTGCCGGGCGGCGTACGGCGCGGGCCAATCCCTGGGGCGAAGGGGCGACGACGCTGGAGTGGACGCTGTCCTCGCCACCGCCGTTCCATACCTTTAACGAGCTGCCGCAGATCAAGTAGGTCGGCACCAGGGCGCGCCCGCAAAGATCGAGATAGGAAAGACCCGCTCCTATGTCCGAGACGTCGGCGACAATTGTCGAACAAGGCCTCAGCCGGGGGTTTCCCGCGGCCGGTGTCGGCTCGCGGGCGCGGGTCAAGGACTTCATCCAGCTCCTGAAGCCGCGGGTCATGACCTTGGTGGTGTTCTCCGGCGTCGCCGGGCTCTATGTCGCGCCGGGTGAGATACACCCGCTTTTGGCGGCCGTTGCCGTGCTCTGCATCGCCGTCGGCGCGGGCGCTTCGGGTGCCATCAACATGTGGTACGACCGCGATATCGACGCGATCATGGGGCGCACACGCGCGCGCCCCATCCCGTCCGGCCGGGTCGCTGCCTCGGAGGCCCTGGCGTTCGGGGTCACGCTCAGCCTCTTCGCGATCATGCTGATGGGGCTTGCGGTCAACTGGTTGGCGGCATCGCTTCTTGCGCTGGCGAGCGGCTTTTACGTCTTCGTCTATACCATCTGGCTCAAGCGCCGCACGCCGCAGAATATCGTCATCGGCGGCGCCGCGGGCGCCTTTCCGCCGATGATCGGCTGGGCCGCGGTGACCGGGTCGGTCGACCCGGAGGCGATCGTTCTCTTCCTCATCATTTTCATGTGGACGCCGCCGCATTTCTGGGCCCTGGCGCTCTACCGCGACAGCGATTACGCCAAGGCCGGCGTGCCGATGCTGCCGGTCGTCGCGGGACGCGAGGCGACCAAGCGGCAGATCCTACTCTATACCGCCTTGCTGGTGCCCTTGACGTTGGTTCCGGTTTGGCAGGGCGTGGCGGGGAGTGTTTACGCCATGGTGATGTTGGTGCTGGGCGGCTGCTTTTTGCTGCTGGCCTGGCGCGTGTTACGCGGTAAGGGAGATAAGGCGCCCAGGCTGCTTTTCGGGTTCTCCATACTCTACCTTTTTCTCCTGTTCGGCGTTCTGATTCTCGACCGGGCACCCGGACTCCTCGAGTTCGAGGTGGGCTCGGCCCTGCTTGAGACGACGTCCGCGAAGCTCTGAGCGGTCCGGAGGATGCAGGTTGAAAAGCGATGGATGGCCGGAGGGCGAAGAGCGCGATGACGGAACCGGACAAGGACGAGGAACGTCGCCGCCGCAATACTAAGAACTGGGTGCTTTTCGCCGTGTTGGTGGGGTTCGTGGTGCTGGTCTATTTCGTCTCGATCGTAAGAATGAGTAAAGGTGTGCCTTGATGAGGACAGGCAGGAATCGGCCGGTGGCAGTGCTTTTGTCGGCGGTCGTCGCCGGCATGGTCGGCCTCACCTTCGCGGCGGTGCCGCTCTACCGCCTGTTTTGCCAGGTAACCGGCTATGGCGGCACCACTCAGGTGGCCCAGGTGCTGCCGGAGGAGGTCGGCGAGCGCATCGTCAAGGTGCGCTTCAACGCGGACGTCGATGCCCACCTGCCCTGGACCTTCGCACCGGCGCAGGTCGAGGTCGCCTTGCACGTCGGCGAGGTCGGCATGGCCTTCTACCGGGCGCGCAATCTGACCGGCAAGGCGATCACCGGCGCCGCGGTGTTCAACGTCACGCCGCTCAAGGCCGGTCAATACTTCAACAAGGTGCAGTGCTTTTGCTTCGACGAGCAACGTCTGGAGCCCGGCCAGTCGGTCGACATGCCGGTGACTTTCTTCGTCGCTCCGGCGATCGACGACGATCCGAACCTGGACGACGTCCGGACGATTACGCTGTCCTATACATTCTACCGTGCCGAGGACGACGAGGCAGAAGACGAGCCTTCCGTATCCGGCCGCACGGACAGGCCATCCGCGCCCGATGTGGCGCAAAGCGCGTCACTCCAATGACGCCAGGGTTCAGTTTGAAGGCGGGATCCCGCGGGCCCCGCGACAGTGAGGGAAAATCATGAGCGCAAGTCACGAGCACAATCATCCCTATCACCTGGTCGATCCCAGTCCCTTGCCGATCATCGGCGCCTTTGCCGCCGGCACGACGGCGCTGGGCCTCGTGTTTTTCATGCACGATGTGACCAACGTGGTGCTGCCGATCGGTATCGTGCTGATCCTGCTGACCTTGGCCGTCTGGTGGCGCGACGTCATCAAGGAGGCGCACGCGGGATTCCACACCGCGATCGTGCAGCTCGGGTTGCGCTACGGCATGGCGCTGTTCATCGCCTCCGAAGTGATGTTCTTTTCCGCCTTCTTCTGGGCCTACTTCGATGCCGGGCTGTTCTTCGATGAGGCTGCGCAATGGCAGCGGATCGAATACACCGGCGGCGTCTGGCCGCCGGCGGGCATAGAGGTGATCCGCGCCTTCGACCTTCCTTTGCTGAACACCATGATCCTGCTGTTGTCGGGCTGCACCGTCACCTGGGCGCACCACGGCCTGTTGAACGGCGACCGGCAGAGCCTGATCCAGGGTCTGGCGATCACCGTTCTCCTCGGTCTGTTCTTCACCTCCGTTCAGGCCTACGAATACATCCACGCGACCTTCTCCTTCGACGGCGGCATCTATCCCTCGGCCTTTTACATGGCGACGGGCTTTCACGGCGCGCACGTCATCATCGGCACCACCTTCCTGGCCGTGTGCCTGTATCGGGCGATCAAGGGGGATTTCAAGCCCGAGCAGCACTTCGGTTTCGAGGCGGCGGCTTGGTATTGGCATTTCGTCGACGTGGTCTGGATCTTTCTTTTCACCTTCGTCTATTTCTTCTTCGGCAAGGCATAGGGTGGGCTGATAGTCCGGGTGTCGCCGTCGGGTTGGCGAGGTAGGCAAGGGACGGCGAAACGATGCCCATGGTCTCTCCCCTCGGCGCGGGGCTCGGCTGCAAATGCCCACGCTGCGGGCGAGGGCGGCTTTTCGACGGTTTGCTGAAGGTTGCGGCGCGCTGTTCGGTCTGCGGACTGGATTTGACCAAGCAGGATTCGGGCGATGGTCCGGCGGTCTTCGTCATATTTATCCTCGGCGCGCTGGTCGTGCCCCTGGCCCTCACGCTCGAATTCAAGGTGGAGCCGCCGCTGTGGGTCCATCTGGCTCTTTGGCCGGTGGTGGTGGTCGGCGGAGCGCTCGCCATGCTGCGTCCGCTGAAGGGGCTAATGATCGCGCTGCAATACAAGAACAAGGCCAGCGAGGGCGGCCTCACCCACTATGACTGAACCCGGTACGCCCGGCCGAGTGTCCTTCCGGCCGACCTTTTGGGCGAGCCTGGTGGGAGGGCTTGGCCTGTGCGTGCTGATCGCCCTGGGAACCTGGCAGCTCCATCGCAAGGCGGAAAAGGAAGCCTTGATCGAGCTGATACGGGCGCGAGGCGAGGACCAGGCTATCGCCTTGCCGGTGCGCCTGACGCCGGTCGAGGACCTGGTCTTCACACGGGTGCGTGTGAGCGGGCGGTTTCTGCACGACAAGGAAATGCGCCTGACCAACAAGGTCCTGAAGGGCGAGGTCGGCCGCCATCTCGTCACACCCTTTCTGCTCGATGGCGGAAGAACCCTGCTGATCGACCGCGGCTGGGTGCCGATGCGCCTGGAAGATCCCCGGTCCCGGCCCGCGAGCCAGCCGGAAGGCCGGTTGCGGATCGAAGGTATCCTGAGGACAGGAGGCTATGGCGGCCCGGCGTTTCTGCGCCCGGACAACGCGCCGCAAGAGGGTCTTTACAATTGGCTCGACCTCGAGGGCATGGCCGAAGGGGCGGCATTGGACAATCCCATTACCATGGTCTATCTGGCCGCAGTCGAGACGACACCGGAGGGGGAGCCGTCCGGCCGCTACCCGCAGGCCCGTGCCACCGAAATTACCCTGCGCAACGACCATCTGGAATATGCCCTGACATGGTATGGCTTGGCTGGGGTGCTGGTCGTCATCTATGCGCTTTACCATCTGCGACGGCGCTCGCCCCGGCCATGAGCCGCTTCCTTAGGTGGACCTGATGAAAGCATACGAAGAGCTGTCCTCCCTATTCCGCCGCATCGCCGCGCTCGAGGAGGCCGCCGGCATCCTCCATTGGGACATGGCGACCTTGATGCCGCACGGTGGAGCCGCCGCCCGGGCCGAGCAGCTGGCCGCCCTCGACCTTACCTGTCACGAGATGCTGACCGACCCAAGGGTGGCCGACCTTCTCGCGGCCGGCGAGGCGCAAGGTTCCTCTCTCGATCCTTGGCGCAGGGCCAATCTTGGCGAGATGCGCCGCCTGTGGGTTCATGCATCGGCACTGGAGCCGGCCTTGGTCGAGGCGCTGAGCAAGACCGCCAGGCAGTGCGAGATGATCTGGCGGGAGGCCGCAGCCAAAGCGGACTTCGCCATGGTTCTGCCGTCGCTGGAGCGGCTCGTCGCCCTGGTCAGGCAAGCGGCCGCCGCCAAGGCCGAGGTGCTGGGAAAGAGCCCCTATGACGCGCTCCTGGACCTCTATGAGCCGGGCGGCGCGGCGCGGCGGATCGATGTCATATTCGATGACCTGGCGGAGTTTTTGCCTGGCTTCGTGGACGATGTGCGTGCCTACCAAGGCCGCCGGTCGAAGCCGCTACGGCCGGAGGGACCGTTCCCCAAGGCCGAGCAGGAAGCGCTGGCCAGAAAGTTCATGGAAACGGTGGGGTTCGATTTCACCGGCGGTCGGCTCGATGTGTCCCTGCACCCCTTCTGCGGCGGGGTGCCGGAGGATATCCGCGTAACCACACGCTATGATGAAGCCGATTTCCTCACGTCGCTCATGGGCGTATTGCACGAGACCGGCCATGCGCTTTATGAGCGCGGCTTGCCCGCGGACTGGCGACTGCAGCCGGTCGGCCGGGCGCGCGGCATGGCGATGCACGAAAGTCAGTCCCTGATCGTCGAGATGCAGGCCTGCCGGTCACCGGAGTTCGTGACCTACCTGGCGCCCATCGCGCAGGCGGCCTTTAGCGGTGAGGGTCCGGCGTGGACTCCCGACAACCTCGTGGGTCTCTATAACCGGGTCGAGCCCGGCTTCATCCGGGTCGATGCCGACGAGGTGACCTACCCGGCCCACGTGATAGTGCGCTACCGGCTGGAACAGGCGGTGATCGCCGGGGACCTCGAAGTCCGCGACCTTCCCGCCGCCTGGAACGAGGAGATGAAGACCCTACTTGGGATCGAGCCGCCGGACGACCGGCTGGGCTGTCTGCAGGACATCCACTGGTACGATGGCGCCTGGGGCTACTTCCCGACCTATACCCTGGGGGCGATGACCGCGGCCCAGCTCTTTGCGGCCGCTTGCGATGAGCACTCCGATATCCGGCCCGCGCTCGCTCGCGGCGACTTCGGCCCGCTGATGGGCTGGCTGGGGGAGAATGTTCACAAGCTCGGCTCCTCCCTCTCCGGCGAGGAGATCTTGGTGCGGGCGACCGGCAAGGCGTTGGACGCCGAAGTCTTCAAGGACCACCTGCGCCGCCGCTACCTGCCGGAGGGCTGAGCGCCCATGCCCGGCCTTGCTGGAGCCCGAGCCGCTGGTTAGAGTAGCGCCCCGCCCAGGGGAACCAGAGGGCCCGTGATGCGCTACGTCTCCACGCGCGGTTCTGCGCCGGAATTGGCATTCGATGAAGTCCTGCTTGCCGGCCTTGCCCAGGACGGGGGCCTCTATGTACCGAAAAGCTGGCCCGAGTTTTCGGCGACGGAATTGAGGAGCCTGCAGAAGCTGGACTATGCGGAGCTTGCCCTGCAAGTAATCCGCCCCTTCGTCGGCGATACCTTATCGGCGACGAGCCTGGGGCAGATCGTGCGCCAAGCCTATCGCAATTTCGACCATACGGCGGTCGCCCCCTTGAAGCAGATGACGCAGGGCCTCTGGCTCATGGAGCTGTTCCACGGACCGACGCTGGCCTTCAAGGATTTCGCCCTGCAACTCGTCGGCCGGCTGTTCGATCACATGCTGGCCGAGCGGGGCGAGCAGATCACCATCGTCGGCGCGACTTCGGGCGATACCGGCTCGGCGGCGATCGAGGCCTGCCGGGGGAGCGAGCGGATCAAGATCTTCATTCTCCACCCCAGGGGCCGGGTATCGGAGGTGCAGCGGCGCCAGATGACCACGGCGCTTGAAGGAAACGTCCATAACATCGCCCTGGAAGGGACCTTCGACGACTGTCAGGACCTGGTGAAGGCGCTGTTCAGCGATGCCGCTTTTCGCGACGAGATGAAGCTCTCGGCGGTGAACTCCATCAACTGGGCCCGGATCATGGCGCAGATCGCTTATTATGTAGCGGCGGCGGTGGCCTTGGGCGCGCCGGAACGACGCCTCGCTTTCGCCGTGCCGACGGGCAATTTCGGTAACGTCTATGCCGGTTATGCCGCCCGCCGGATCGGGGTGCCGATCGACCGGTTGATCGTCGCATCCAACGAGAACGACATTCTCACCCGGTTTCTGGAAAGCGGTGCGATGAGCGTATCTCAAGTTCGGCCCACCTACTCGCCGTCGATGGACATCCAGGTCTCGAGCAACTTCGAGCGCCTGCTGTTCGACCTGCTGGGGCGCGACGGCGCCGCGGTCGAGCGGACGATGACCGCCTTTCGCGCCGAAGGCCGGTACGATTTGGACCGGGAATGCATGGAGAGCCTGCGTGAGCTCTTCTCCGGTTTTCGCCTGGACGACCCAGGAACGTTGGAGGAAATTCGACGTACCCATGAGGAGACCGGCGAGCTTGTCGATCCGCACAGTGCCATCGGTCTGGCAGCGGCCCGGGCCTGCCGCGGCGAGGGGGCGCCGGCTATCGTCGCCCTGGCGACGGCACACCCGGCGAAGTTTCCCGACGCGGTGGAAAAAGCGACCGGCCGGCGGCCAGAGTTGCCGCCGCGTCTGGCCGACCTGTTCGAACGCGAGGAGCGCTGTGCCAGCCTGCCCAACGACGTCGCCCGCTTGAAGCAGGAGATTCGCAATCGCGTCCGGGCCAATGTACCTTGCGGCGCCGCATGAGCGGAGAGACCAAGACGTGACGGTGAAGGTAAGCGAGCTGCCGAATGGCCTGACTGTGGCCAGCGATGCCATGACCGGGGCGGAAACGGTGACCGTGGGCGCCTGGGTCGGGGCCGGTGCGCGCCATGAGCCGGCGGCGGTCAACGGAATTGCGCACCTGTTGGAGCACATGGCGTTCAAAGGGACCGAGCGCCGGTCGGCATTCGCCATCGCATCGGAAATCGAAGCCGTGGGCGGCCACCTCAACGCCTACACCTCGCGCGAGACGACCGCCTACTTCGTCAAGGTTCTGGCCGACGATCTCGCCCTTGCGGTCGATATCATCGCCGACATCCTGCAACATCCCCTGTTCGACGAGGAGGAGCTGGCGCGCGAGCGCAATGTCGTCCTGCAGGAAATCGGCCAGGCGAGGGATACTCCCGACGATATCATTTTCGACCATTTTCAGGCTGCCGCATATCCGGGTCAGGCTATGGGCAGGCCGGTTCTTGGCGAGGAGCGCATCTTGCGCGGGCTGACCCGTGACGACCTGTGGGACTACCTGCGGCGCAACTATGGGCCCGAACGCATGGTGGTCGCCGCCGCGGGGGCCGTGGAGCACAAGGCCTTCGCCGCGTTGGTCGAACGGTGCTTCGATGCGCTGGCCACGGTCGAGAGCACGGGTCCCGAATCGGCAAGCTACCGGGGCGGCGAATACCGCGAGGAGCGCGATCTCGAGCAGGCCCATCTGTTGATCGGGTTTCCCTCGGAAGGACTGCTCGACGACGGGCATTACGCGGTCAATGTCCTGTCGACCCTTTTGGGTGGCGGCATGTCCTCGCGGCTATTTCAGGAGGTCCGGGAAAAACGCGGGCTGGCCTATTCGATTTACAGCTTCAACTCGTCGTTTCTCGACGGGGGCCTCTTTGGGATCTACGCCGGGACGGGCGAGGAGCAGGTCGCCGATCTGACCGAGGTCGTCGCCAAGGAGGTGCGCGATCTGGGCGCCCGGCTGACCGCGCCGGAGCTGGCCAGCGCCAAAGCACAGATGACGGCCTCCTACCGGATGAGCCGCGAGAGCACGGCATCGCGTTGCGAGCAGCTTGCCCACCAACTCTTAACCTACGGCCGGCCTCTGGAGGGCACCGAAATCATCGGGCGAATAGAAAAAGTGATGCTGGGCGATGTCGGGGATCTTTGTGGTAAGATTTTCCAAGCCCCACCGACCTTGGCCTCGATCGGGCCGATCACCGGCCTTGTGACGCTCGAGGAGTTGGGTGCTCGTTTTGGCTGATCCGGCGAACCGCCGGCTTGCGTGTGGTAACGATAGAGGTGAAAGGCGATCGGCAAACCATGATCCTTCCTTTCTTGCGGGGTGATGCCGGTCGTTCTGTGTCTCTACGACTGGAGCGTATCCATCTTCGGCCGCCTCGCATGTCGGATTGGCAGTTTTGGGCGGAGTTGCGCGAGACATCTCGGGATTTTCTCGGTCCCTGGGAGCCGACTTGGCCGCGCGATGCCCTCACCAAGGCGGCCTTTCGACGCCGCCTGGATCACGTGCACCAGGAATGGGAGCAGGAGACGGGATACGGCTTCCTCGCCTTGCGCACCGCTGACGAGACGCTGCTTGGCGGGGTCACACTCTCCAACGTACGCCGTGGCGTCGCCCTGACGGCGAGCTTGGGTTACTGGATCGGCGCGCCCTATGCACGACAAGGCTATATGTCGGAGGCCTTGCTGACGGTGCTGCATTTCGCCTTCGATCAACTGGGGCTGCACCGGGTGGAGGCGGCTTGCCTCGAGAAAAACGAAGCGAGCCGGCGGCTGCTCCAAAAGTCGGGCTTTCGGCCCGTCGGCTACGCGCGCCAATACCTCAAGATCGATGGCCGTTGGCAGGACCACCTGCTGTTCGAGATCCTATGCAACGACCCAAGGGGCGGCAAAACAACCTCAAGGGATGCATGAAAAGGCGATGAGGCCAGCGTTGCCGAGCTGTGGCTCAGGCATGGCCTGCGGCGTCGGACAGATTCGAAACCTGCACGCCGAGCTTCGAGATCGCACGTTCCCACTTCGACTCGAGATCTTGGCCAAAGACGATGTCGTCGTCCGCGTCGGCGTTGAGCCAGCCGTTCGCTTGAATTTCCGAGTCGAGCTGCCCCGGCCCCCATCCGGCATAGCCGAGCGCCATCAGCCGCTGACGAGGGCCGAGCCCCGCCGCGATATCGTGCAGGATGTCGATCGTGGCAGTTAGGACCACTTTCCCATCGACGTTGAGCGAGCCTTCCTGCAGATAGTCGCTCGAATGCAAAACGAAGCCGCGCCCCGATTCCACGGGTCCGCCGAAATGGACCCGTATCTCATCCGTCAGGCCGGTCGACTCGATGCCGAGTTGACGGAGCAGGTCGGGAAAGGTTATGGCCCCGATCAGGCGGTTTATGACCAAGCCCATCGCGCCGTCTTCGTTGTGCGCGCACATGTAGATCACCGTGCGGGCGAAGCGGGCATCGTGCAGACCGGGCATGGCGATCAATAGCTGACCGGTAAGATAGCCCTCGTCGGGTTCATTGGTTAATGTCATACCTTGTCCATAAAAGGCGGAATATTTAATCCTATATTGGTGCGCTCCACATAATCGTATGGATTCGCCGTAACACGATCTTGTGACTAAGACCGTGAGTCTCGGAATGACTATATACTATCCGGGCATCGGCATTTTTGGAAGGGGAGTAGCGTCGCTTTGGTCAGGCATGGCAGGCGGTGCATATGAGACGCGCGGCGGTCTTTCTCCTGGGGTTGCTCTGCTTTGTCCTGGCGGGAGGCGCTGGGGCGCAGGCGGCGAGCGGACCTTGGGCGGCCAACGACCATGGTCGTCTGCGCCTGATCGCCGACGACCGGCCGGCCGATGGTGCGGTGGGTTCCGGCCCCGAGGCCGGCGCCGGGACGGTCCTGCTCGGCCTTCAGTTCCGCTTGGAGCCGGAATGGAAGATCTATTGGCGCACGCCTGGCGAGGCCGGATTTCCGCCGTCGGCGGATTGGAGCGGATCGTCGAATTTGGCCGCCGCCGAGATGGAATGGCCGGTGCCGCACCGATTTTCCCTCTTCGGGCTGGAGACCTTCGGTTACGAGGGCGAGGTGATCTTCCCCGTCGTCGCCCGCATGGCCGACCCCGCCCGGCCGCTCGTCGTGCGGGCCGAGGTCAAATATCTGACCTGTCGCGAGATCTGTATCCCTTACGATGAGACGGTCAGCCTGACGCTGCCGGTGGCCTCGGAGGGAACAGATGCCCTCGGGGGGCTCATCGAGCATTACCGCGAGCAGGTGCCCAAGCCCATCGGCGAGACCGACATGGAGCTTCTATCGGCCCAACTGGAGGGTACGCTGGAGAGCCCCGAGCTTGTCGTGGAGGTCGCTTCGGCCAGTCCGTTCGTCAGTCCGGATTTGCTGGTCGAGGGGCCGCCCGGCTTTTCCTTCGTCCAACCGGAGATCGAGATCTCACCGGAAGCGGACAAGGCGACGGTGCGTCTGATCGTGGGACGGTCGCCGTCGGCCGGCGTGCTGGAAGGCAAGCGCCTCGTCTTGACCATCACCGACGGGCCGCGTGGCGCCGAGGCCGAGCGGGTTATCCGCTATGGCGACCCAACCGCGCTGATGCCGATAAGCCTTGACGCCAGGGGCGGCGCGCAGGACCTGAGCGTCATTCTGTTGCTCGCGCTGTTAGGCGGGCTGATCCTAAATCTCATGCCCTGCGTCCTTCCGGTCCTCTCTTTGAAACTGCTTTCGGTGATCAAGCACGGCGGGCGGGAGACGGGGGCCATCAGAGCCGGCTTTTTTGCCACGGCGGTCGGCATCGTCTTCTCTTTCCTGGTGCTGGCCAGCGCCGCGGCGGCGGTCAAGGCCAGCGGCCTGGCGGTCGGCTGGGGGATCCAGTTTCAGCAGCCGGTCTTCCTCGTTTTCATGAGTCTTTTGGTGACCCTTTTTGCGGTGAACCTGTTCGGTCAATTCGAGGTCCCCTTGCCCGCCGGCTTGGCGACGCGCCTCGCCGGTACCGGCGGATCGGGTCTGCCGGGCTCCTTTGCCACCGGGGCCTTCGCGACGCTTCTGGCGACGCCCTGTTCGGCACCCTTTCTGGGCACCGCCGTGGGCTTCGCGCTGGCGCGTGGGGTGGGCGAGATCTACCTCGTGTTCGTATTCCTGGGCTTGGGGCTTGCCGCACCCTACCTGCTGGTCGCTGCCTGGCCTCAACTGGCGCGCGCGTTGCCGAAGCCGGGGCCCTGGATGAACGTGCTGAGGAAAATACTGGGCGTGGCGCTGCTCGCCACCGCGCTTTGGCTTCTCACCATCATCGAGGCGCAGATGGGGATGACGGGCGCGATTTTGGTGGGTCTCATTCTGCTCGCGCTCTGGGCGCTGTTGTGGGCTCGCACTCGGGCCGGCGACAAACCGTACGCCAAGCTGATACCACTTTCCGTGGTTGTCCTGGCCTTGGCGGCAATTCTCCTGCCGTCCTGGATTTCAGCCCCGGCGGTCCGTTCTGCGACGCCGGGCGAAGGCTGGCCGCGCCTCGACCCGGCGGCGATCGCCCGTCACGTCGCCGCGGGTCACACCGTCTTCGTCGATGTGACGGCGGATTGGTGCATTACCTGCCAGGTGAACAAGAAGCTGGTGCTCGAGGATGAGGATATAGTCGAGCGCCTCGCCGCGGCCGGGATGGCCGTCCAACGAGGCGACTGGACCTCTCCGAGCCAGACGATTTCGGAGTATCTGGCGGGCTTCGGCCGCTATGGCATTCCTTTCAACGCTGTCTATGGTCCGGGGGTCCCCGAGGGGTTGCTGCTGCCGGAGCTGCTGACGGTCGATGTGGTGCTGGAAGCCCTCGACAAGGCGGGCCTCGACGGCGTGGAGGGGGAGAGCCTCGATCAGGTCGGCTCGACGAGCCGCACCGACTAGCCCGAATTTCCGGTCCGCAAGCCCTTGGAATGAGCCCGCGCGCGGCTTATCTTGGCATGGCGGGGGCACGATCGATGGTGCCCCCAGCCGCACTTTATGGGGAGAGCAAAGACCATGGCGATCCAAGAAGGTGAGCGAATTCCCGCCGCCACGCTGAAGCACAAAACGGCCGAGGGTATCGAGGACATCAGCACGGACGAGCTTTTTTCGGGCAAGAAAGTGGTCCTCTTTGCCCTGCCCGGCGCCTTCACGCCCACCTGTTCGGCCAAGCATCTGCCGGGTTTTGTAGCCTCGGCCAGCGATATCAAAAACAAGGGCGTCGACACCATCGCCTGTCTGTCGGTCAACGATGCCTTCGTCATGGAGGCCTGGGGCAGGGACCAGAATGTCGGGGACAATGTCCTGATGTTGGCCGATGGGAATGGTGATTTTTCCAAGGCGATCGGCCTGGACCTGGACGCCAGCGGGTTCGGCATGGGCCTGCGCTCTCAGCGTTATGCCATGATCGTCGACGACGGGGTCGTCAAGAAACTGAGTATAGATCCGCCCGGGACCTTCGAGACTTCGAGCGCGCAGGCAATTTTGGCGGCTCTCTAGCCGCTGGTCGACCTCGTCGCCGGCGCGAATAATCCGATCAGGGGTCTTGCGCCAAGCTTTTCGCCAGGTCCAGCAAGGCGGCCAGGCGCGGCCGGTCCGGTTCGATCGACAGGGCGGTCGCCAGCGCTTGGTGCGGGCTCCCGGATGAGGCCTCTGCGAGGGCGATGAGACGCAATAGGTCCTGGCGCTGGCGACCATTCGTCACCTGCTCCAGGCTGGCCTTGGCGCTGCTCAAGTCTTGCTGTGCGATCTGCTGGCGCGCGATGGCGTAGTGGACGGGTGAGCGCGTACTCGGGTCCAGGCCTTCGATCATGGCGATCGCTGCGCCGAAGTCGCCCCGGCGGGCCAACGCGCGGGAATAGGCGATCTTCACTTTAGGATCGTCCATGCCGTCATCGAAGGTTGCGGCCAATTCATCGGCCTGCGTGTCGCGGCGGGCTTCGAGAAGGAAAGCGAGGATCTTCAGCCGTGCCGCATCACGGATACCGGCGTTGGGAATCTCTTCTATGACGGCAAGCGCCCGGGAGACCCGGTCGGCGTCCAGAAGGCCCGACACGACCGCGACCTGCAAGGCATAGAGCGGCGTTCCCGCCACCAGGCCCTTGCCGACTTCCAGGGCCTGATCGATGTGCCCGGCGCGGGCCAGGGCTATGCCGAGGGTGCTCATCGCCACCTCACCTTGCTCGATGGAAGCCCGGGCGGCGGCGAAAGCCGTCTCGGCTTGTTCCGGTCTGCCGGCCTTTTCCTCGGCCAAGCCGATCTCGGCCAAGACTCTGGCACGGTCCGCGGGGAACGACAATCCGGCCAGGAGCGCCCGGGCCTGTTCGACGTGTCCGGCGCGGGCGTAGGCAACGGCGGCGTCGGCGCGTGCCTGTTCCGCGGTTCGCTCATTCTGGATCTTCGCCAAGAGGGAGGCGAGGACCTCCTCGCGCCCTTGGCGT
>Ga0255057_10001140_pt1 | contig 15181 bp, 14 predicted proteins | sample Cases_109_6_MG_FD_189022 | JGI IMG/M metagenome (GOLD analysis project Ga0255057, IMG submission 189022) | Seawater microbial communities from Amundsen Gulf, Northwest Territories, Canada - Cases_109_6 | ecosystem: Environmental > Aquatic > Marine > Gulf | place: Canada: Northwest Territories... | reverse complement strand
TTCGCGCAGCTGGAAATCGCTGGTAAATGCTGCGGCTACTGGTTTCCACCGGTGGTGATGACCACATCGGTGTAGCCCATGCTGCGGAAGAACCCCGTGAGGACATCCTCCGCATTCGCCTGCGCCCTGTCGAGGATGCCGGCGCTGACCGCCTGGGCCACCAGGATGCGCTCGGCTTCGGCGCGCGTGTTCGACTCGAGTTGATCGTCACCCTTGGTCAGCAAACCCGTGTCTCGGTCGAGCACCGTGGTGCTGTCCGAGTCGAGATACGCATAGAAGACCTGGGCCCTGGGGATCTCGATCTCGACAACGCCCGTTTCGTTGTTCACCGTGAACGAATCCTCAGTGAGCAACGAGAGGTCAACACCTGCACCGATCCTGGCCACTGCGAACAGGTGCAGTGAGTCGCCGAGCGCGATGTTGAGAATTCCGTGGTCGTCGCCGCGCTCGATGGTCGTCGTCTCGACCATCTCGACCGTGGTCAACTCGGCAAGATCCTGCATTTCGTTGACGACCACGATGCCGACGTCCTGGTACTCCTCGCCGACGATGAATGACGGGAGGCTGAACGAGGGAATCTGGGCCAGCAGCAAGCTGATGGCAAAAATGCCGGCAACCGCGATAGTGGCGAGCACGCCGATCGGCCCGATGATGCGGGACTTGCGCTGGGTTTCCGGAACGGCAGCCTGTGGTGCTTGTGGAACGGCCATCTGGCAAAGAATATCGAGACCCTGAGTTATGCGTCCTTGCTCACTGCGGGATTCCATGATATCCTATGAAGCAAGATATATAGCGAACCTCGACATAGGCGCCGATTTCGCGGTTGAGGGGAGGGATCCGAGTGGACCACAGTTCACAGCTGCTCAAGGGTGTGCTCGACATGTGCTTGCTGTCGCTGATCGCGGAGGAGCCCAGTTACGGCTACGAGATGGCGGCGAAGCTCGAGGACCGCGGCCTTCGGCTGGTCAGCGAGGGAAGCATCTACCCGGCGCTGTCCCGGTTGCAGAAGACCGGCATGGTCGACGGATATTTCGTCGAGACCGACGGCAGCGGCCCACCGAGGAAGTACTACCGCATCGGATCGGAAGGTATGTCGCACCTGGATCGCTGGACGGGTGAGTGGGAGGCATTGAGCATCGGCGTGGCGTCGGTATTGAATGGAGGTGTTGGCGATGACTGACCGCACGATCGACCAGGTCCTCGCTGGCTGTGCGAAGTATTGGGCGTCGACCGGAGTGCCAGCGGAAACGATTGCAGAAATGCGCGCAGAGTTGCAAACCCATCTCGACGCCGCCAGCGCCGAAGGAAAGTCGGTGGACACCGTCGTCGGAACCGACCTCAACGCCTTTGCCGAGGAGTGGGCCGCAATCTACCGCGGTTCGCCACCGCCAGATGAGGTACAAGACTCTTCATCGTCATCGTCGAGGTGGATGTGGTTGACGATCGGGGTGCTGGCGTTTGCCTTTGCCTTGATCGCGATTCTTGCACCGAAAGGAGACAACGTGGACGCAGAACAATGGCAATGGATATGGGTTGGCGCAGCCGTCATCCTCGGCATCGGCGAACTACTTACGGCCGGCTTCTTCCTCCTGCCGTTCGCCGTCGGGGCGTCGGCTGCGGCGGTGCTCGCCTTCATGGGCGTGGGGTTCCCGCTCCAGCTGGTGACATTCGTCGTCGTTTCCGTGGTGTTTCTCGCCGTGCTCCAGCGCTTTGCGAGGCAAGAGCAGAGCGATGGAACGGAGCCCGCCGGTGGCGGCCGTTTCCACGGCAAGACGGCCGTTGTTCTCGAGCCGATCAATCGCCTCGCGGGGACCGGGTCGGTGCGGATGGAGACCGAACAGTGGCGTGCCACGACCGATGGCGATGACGAGATTCCCGTCGGTGAGGAAGTTGTGATCAGAGAGGTGCGCGGCACCCGGCTCGTTGTCGAATCAGACAACGGGCAAGTGTGATTGTCTAGAGAGGAGTTGAGATGGGTACAGCAGCCGTCGTAGTTGCAGCGTTCATCGTCCTGCTTGTCGTCTATGTGGCTCTGGCCATCAAGATCGTCCAGCAGCACGAAGTGGGGTTGGTCGAGCGTTTCGGTCGCTATCGCAAGACGGTGGGGCCTGGTTTTCACTTGATCGTGCCGTTTGTCGAGAAGATGCCGAAGGTCGACATGCGTGAGCAGGTCGTCGATGTGCCGCCTCAGGAGGTCATCACCAAGGACAACGTGGTGGTGACGGTGGATGCGGTCGTCTACTACCAGGCCACCGATGCGGTGAAGCTGAAGTACAACGTTGCCAACTTCATCCTGGCGGCCACCAAGCTGGCACAGACCAACCTGAGGAACGTCATCGGTGACATGGACCTCGATTCGGCGCTGACCTCGCGCGAGATCATCAACACCGAATTGCGCACCATTCTGGATGAGGCGACAGACGTGTGGGGAACCCGCGTCGTGCGTGTCGAGATCCAGCGCATCGATCCTCCGGTCGACGTCACCCAGGCGATGCACCGCCAGATGAAGGCGGAGCGCGAGCGCCGTGCGGTCGTTACCGAGGCCGAGGGTGAGAAGCGGTCGGCAATCCTCCGCGCCGAGGGCGTGAAGGAGTCGCAGATCTTGCAGGCCCAGGGTCAGGCCGAGGCGATCAAGGAGGTCGCCCAAGCTGAGAAGTTCCAGAAGCTGACCGTCGCCGAGGGTGAGGGGCAGGCGATCGAGCGGGTGTTCAGCGCCATCCACACCGGTGACCCGACGCCGGACCTGATCGCCATCCAGTACCTGAAGACGTTGAGCGAAATCGCCGACGGGCAGGCAACAAAGCTGTTCCTCCCACTGGAGACCTCCGGGATCCTCGGATCGCTCGGTGCGATCGGGGAACTATGGAACGGCTCGGGCGACGGGGATGCCACCACGTCGTCGGCAAAGTCAGCGGAGTAGCAACGGATCGACGAGACACGAGTCGCGAGCCCTCAAGGCTCGCGACTCACTCGCGCTTGGATCCCGTTTCCTCCCCCGTTGGGGGAGGTGGCAGCGCCGCAGGCGCTGGCGGAGGGGGCTTGACCTTGCCCCCCTCCCCGCCTTCGGCGGGACTCCCCCCACCGGGGGGAGAAATGGTCGCGATTGTCGCCTCGCCCGGCGCGAGCAACGTCGGAGGCCCGACCAGCGTCCGAGCCTCGGCACGCTTCTGGAACCAGTACAAGAGCACGATCCCCACGGTCACGGCAAGAATCGACACATAACCGTTCCGGCTGATACCGAGGAAGCGGAAAGTGGTGTCGGTGCGCAGCAGCTCCATGAGGAACCGGCCCGTCCCGTACACCACCAGGTAGACGGTGATCGAGGCCCCTTTGAACAACTTCCCGCGTTTCTCCAACCACAGGATGATCGGGACGGTCAGAAGCAAATTCCACAGGCCCTCATAGGCGAAGGTCGGGTGGAACGTCTCGAACTCGATGTACTCGGTTGGCCGGTTGGCGACATCGATCTCGATCGCCCCGGGCAGCGTCGACGGGATGCCGAACAGCTCCTGGTTGAAGTAGTTCCCCCAGCGGCCGATGACCTGAGCCAGCGGGATCCCCACCGCGGCGGCATCGAGGGCGGAAAACACATCGCCTTGCCTCCGGTTGAGCAGGTACATCGCGGTCGCCGTACCGGCGATGAGGCCGCCGTACAGGACGAGGCCGCCCTCCCAGATGAACAGCACCGCCCACGGACGCCCGGTGAAGCTCCCGGAGTGGGTGAGCACGTAGCCGAACCGGGCACCGAGGAGTCCGGCGATCACCGCCCAGATGGCGACCCGTTCCAGCATGTCCGGATCGCCACCGAACCGGCCGTACCGGTGCTTGGACACGAAAACGGCGACGAGGATCCCGGCGGCGATCAGGATTCCGTAGAAGTGGATCGTCAACGGACCGATGTCGATCGTGTTCTGGGGTGGCGACGGTAGCGAAGCCAGCAGGGAAATCATCGACGCCTTCCTCATGTCTCGAATCGCAATGCTACGGCGAAGTCATTGAACCCCCTCCGAGGCAAGGGCATTCCTTGTACGAGTAGCCTCACTCAAGTCGCAAGTCGGAGGATGGGCATGGGAAGCAAGGAAACTGCAGCCGAAGCATTTGGCAGCGTCGAGCACGAGTTACGTGAGATCTCCCGGTGGATGTACGAGAACCCGGAGATCGCGTTCGAGGAACGCGAGACCTCGGCGAAGATCGTCGAGTTCCTCGGCGGCAATGGTTTCGACGTCGAGTACCCCGCCTACGGCTTGGACACGGCCTTCGCGGCCCGGGTCGGGTCCTCGGGCCCCGAGGTGGTCATCTGCTGCGAGCTCGATGCCCTTCCCGAAGTGGGTCATGCCTGTGGCCACAACATCATCGCCACCGCCGCGGCCGGGGCAGGCGTTGCCCTCGTCCCGCTCGCCGAGGAGCTCGGCATCAAGGTCACCGTGCTCGGCACCCCCGCAGAGGAGATGCACGGTGGCAAAGTCGATCTGATCAACGCCGGGGCCTGGTCGGATGCGGCAGCCTCGATCATGATCCACCCATCCAACAACGACGTCACCGACCGCGAGTTCTTGGCGATCGCCCACATCACGGTCGAGTTCCACGGCAAGGCTTCCCATGCCTCGTCGGAACCGCAGCTCGGGGTCAACGCCCTCGACGCCGCTGTGCAGGCCTATGTCAACGTTTCGACTCTGCGCCAATCCCTGTATCCGACCGACAAGACCCACGGGGTCATCACCTACGGTGGAGGGGCCCCCAATGTGATCCCCGAGTACACGTCGATGTCCTGGTACGTGCGGGCGCTGACCCAGGATCGGCTCGATGAGGTGTACACCAAGGTGGTCGCCTGTTTCGACGCTGCCGCCCTCGCCACCGGGTGCCGGGTGGAGGTCAAGCCCATCGGGCATCCGTACACCGACATCGCTCCCAATCCGGTCATGGCAGACTTGTACTCGGCGAACTCCGAGGCCCTGGGAAGGCCGATGAAGCGGATGGCCGACTTCGATCCGGCGGGCGCCGGCTCTACCGATATGGGCAACGTGTCCTACGAGGTCCCTTCGCTGCACCCGATGCTCTCGATCCACGCCGAGCCTCACACCAACCACCAGCGCGAGTTCGCCGCCCACACGCTTACTCCACATGGAGAAGCGGCCATCCGTGACGGTGCCCTTGGCATGGCGTGGACGGTCATCGATCTCGCCGAAGGAGACCGCTGGACCGATCTCTAGGGCCGCGTGTCCTCCCCCTGGGGGAGGCGGAGGGGGCTGGTTTCCTCCCCCCTGGGGGGAGGTGCCGAGCGCAGCGAGGCGGAGGGGGCTGGTTTCGAACCCCTTCTATCAGCAGAATTCGCTATGCACGCTGATCCGATGCTCCGACCCCGTCACGCCAGACTTGGATCTGCGAACGCTTTTAGGGGGCTACCAGGCCTGTGGAGAACGGAGATCTAGCCCCCCTCCCCGCCTGCGGCGGTACTCCCCCCAAGGGGGGGGAGAAACGAAGAGCCCAAACCGCGAAGACAACCGGTGTCGCACTCTCGCGAGAGGACACCCGCCGGGGGGAGAAACGGGGAGAACGACCGACACTCGACCTCTAGGAGATCAGCTCCTCGCTGCGCATCCAGTCCACCGCCTCCTTCACCATCACCGGGAGGGGAACGACCTCGTAGTCGAGACCGTCGATGGCCTTGCTCACGTCTGCCCAGGCGCTGAAACTGAGCTGCCGAACCAGCTCGGGGGTCACGTCGGGCTCCTTCTTCGTCACCCGGCTGGCCAGATCGGAGGCTCTGCCGAGACCGCGGAGCAGCCACATCGGCGTTGGCCGTTGCGGCGCCTTGCCGTCCGTCTCCTCGGCAATGAGCCGGGCGGTCTCCAGAAACGAGGCTCTGGTCCCACCCACGAGGTAGGCCTCACCGCTCGCGGCCTTCTCCGCTGCGGCAATGTGCGCCCTGGCAACTGCGCGGCCGTGACAAAAGTCGATCGTGACGCCGGGCACACCGGGCAGCGTGTCCGTGGACACCATCGTGATCATCCGCGCCCAGCTGTGGCGGTCGTAGCGGCCGAAGATCGATCCCGGCTGGATGATGACGGCGTCCAGGCCCCGGTCGATGCCACGGCGCACCTCTTCCTCGGCGAGCCATTTGGTTCTGGCGTAGTTGATCTTGCTGTCGACGGCGTTGGACGGCGTCTTTTCGTTGACCTCTCCGGACATGTCCCCGTAGCTGGAGATGCTCGACGTGTAGACGAGCCGGCCGGCGTCGTTGGCCATGGCTGCCTCGACCACGTTCCTGGTTCCGTCGACGTTGGTGCGGGTCTGCCGCTCGCGGTGCCCCGACCAGTAGCTGCCGTCACCGGCGACGTGGAATACGACGTCGACGCCCCGGGGCATCGCGTCGCGCAGCGAAGCAGGGTCTTCGAGCGTTGCGACCGTCCGCGTCACCGGGAAGCGCTCGAGGTAGGTGATGTTGGACGTCGACCGGTGCATGGCGGTGACGTCCCAGCCAGCCTCGACGAGTTGTTCGACGAGTGTGACGCCGACGAAGCCGTTGGCGCCGGTGACGAATCCGGTGGGCATGGCACCACCGTATCGGACGGCCCGCGAAAGTGCTCTGCCTATCGTTCCGCCACATGACGACTTCGATCGCCGGGGACACCGACTGGTATCAGCTGAGCGCCGAAGATGTCGGCGAACAGCTCGAGTCGGGGCCGGAGGGGCTGACCACCGAGGAGGCCCAGCAACGCCTGCAGGTGGTGGGCCTCAACGAGCTCGAGGACCGCGGCGGCCGCTCCAAATGGGAGATCTTCGTCTCCCAGTTCCGGGATCTGCTGACCATCATCCTGCTGGTCGCCGCGGGGATCTCGGCGTTCCTCGGCGACTGGGTCGAGATGGTGGCCATCCTCACGATCGTCGTGCTCAACGCCCTCATGGGCTACTTCATGGAGTCGAGGGCCGAGCAGGCCCTCACCGCGCTGAAACAGATGGCCGTCCCCGAGGTAACGGTGATCCGCTCCGGCGAGGCGGCGCTGGCTGCGGCAACCACCGTCGTCCCAGGAGACGTCCTCCTCATCGAGACCGGCAACATGGTCCCCGCCGACGGGCGCTTGATCGAGTCGGTCAATCTCGAGATCGACGAGGCCGCGCTCACCGGTGAGTCGGCCCCGGTGACGAAGGACGCGGCGCTGGTCTACACCGACCCGCGAACCATCGGCGACCGATACAACGTTGCCTACATGGGCACGACGGTCGCCAAGGGCAGGGGCATGCTGATCGTCACCACCACCGGTATGGCGACCGAGCTCGGAAAGATTGCCGATCTGATCCAGGCGATCGAAGAGGAGCGCACGCCTTTGCAGCAGCTCCTCGATCAGCTGGCCAGGGTTCTTGCCGTGGCGGCGCTGGTGATCGTTGCTGCCGTGTTTGCCATCGGGTTGTGGCGCGGCGAGGACTTCGAAGTGATGTTGCTCACCTCGGTGAGCCTTGCCGTCGCGGCGATCCCGGAGGCAATGCCGGCGGTGGTGACGATCGCCCTGTCGCTCGGCGCCCAGCGGATGCTCGAGCGCGACGCCCTGATTCGGACGCTCCCCGCAGTGGAGACGCTCGGGTCGGTGCAGGTGATCGCCTCGGACAAGACCGGCACGCTCACGGAGAACAAGATGACGGTCACCGTGCTCGACGTCGCCAACCACCGGCTCGAGCTCACCGGCACCACCCATGGCCCATTCGAGATCGACGCTTCGTCGAACGAGGAAATCAAGCCCAGCCTGCAGGCTTCGCTTGCCGCCGGAGCGCTCGCCAACGACGCCACGCTCACCCACACCGACGGTGAGCTGACCGCACTCGGCGATCCAACGGAGACAGCGCTGGTCGTAGCCGCAGCCGAGTTCGGCATGGAGAAGCCCGACCTGGAGCGGGCGCTGCCCCGCGTCGACGAGGTGCCGTTCGACTCGACTCGGAAGCGGATGACGACCGTGCATCGGATCGAGGAAATCCCGGACTCATTGAGTGCGCTCGCCGCGGTGCGCGACGACGAGGTCGGGTACGCCACCTTCACCAAGGGCGCCGTCGAGGAGGTGCTGCAACGAAGCAACGAGGTCCTCGTCGAGGGCCACATCGAGCCAATGACCGACGAATGGAGGGCAAGGATCCTCCAGGCTGCCGAGGACCTTGCCGGAACCGGAACCCGAGTCCTCGCCACCGCGGGTCGCGGCAGCACCGATCAGCCGCCGACGGACGCCGCCGAACAGGACCTGGTGTTCACCGGGATGTTCGGCCTGATGGACCCGGCCCGGCCCGAAGTCGCCGAGGCCGTTGCAACGGCAAAGGCGGCGGGGATCCGCCCGGTGATGATCACCGGCGACCACCCCCTCACCGCCCGCCACATCGCCCAGCAGGTGGGGATCAGCGACGACGATACGTTTGTCATCGGCGCCGAAATCGACACGATGTCCGACGAAGAGCTCCGCGACGCCGCCCACTCCACTTCCGTCTTTGCCAGGGTCTCTCCGGAGCACAAGCTGCGCCTGATCTCCGCCTACCGCGCCGATGGCGCCTCGGTGGCGATGACCGGCGACGGCGTCAACGACGCCCCCGCGTTGAAGCAGGCCGACATCGGGGTGGCGATGGGGATAACCGGGACCGACGTCGCCAAACAGGCATCCGACATGGTGCTGCTCGATGACAACTTCGCCACGATCGTCTCGGCGGTCGAAGAGGGCCGCGTCATCTACGACAACATCCGCAAGTTCGTCAAGTACTTGCTCACGTGCAACGCCTCAGAGCTTGCCGTGATGATCATCGGCCCGTTCCTCGGCCTCCCCATCCCGCTGCTGCCCCTGCAGATCCTGTGGATGAACCTGGTCACCGACGGCCTGCCCGCGCTGGCGCTGGGCGTCGAACCGGCCGAGGAGGACGTGATGGACCGCCCGCCGCGGGCCGCCGAGGAGACGGTGTTCGGCGGCGGCGTGATCCAATACATCGCCTTCTTCGGCGCACTGATGGCGATCTTGTCACTCATCGTCGGAGTGTGGGCATGGAATTTCTACGACCAGGCGGTCGACAGCCCGTGGCAGACCATCCTGTTCACCACCCTGATCTTCAGCCAGCTTGCTCTCGCCCTCGAGGTAAGGGCGGAGAAGCAATCGCTGTTCTCGGTTGGGCTGCTCTCGAACAAGCCGATGCTTGTCGCCGTGGCTCTTGGCATCGTGGCCCACCTGGCGCTTGTGTACGTGCCCTTCTTCCAGACGATCTTCAAGACCCAGCCGCTGGGTGCTCGCGACCTGGCGATCGCCGTTGGGGCATCGCTGTGGATCATCGTGGTCGCTGAGATCTGGAAGTGGTTCAAGAGGAGGAGCTGATGGAGCGAACCGCAACCGACCCCGCCGAGTTCATCGCGTCGCTACCCGACGACGTCCGTCCCGACATCGAGCAGCTAGATGCGGCGATCTCCGAGGTCATGTCGAGGCACACGAAGACGATGTGGGAAGGCACGTTCTGGGGCGGAAGCGACCAGAACATCATCGGCTATGCCGACGTCTTCTACGAGCGCCCTAAGGACACCGTGGAGTGGTTCATGGTCGGGTTGGCGCCGCAGAAGAACTACATCAGCGTCTACGTCAACGCCGTCGGCGACGGCGGGTACCTCGTGGAGCAGTACGCCGACCGACTGGGCAAAGCGAAGATCGGCAAGGCGGCTATCAGCTTCAACTCGGTGGACGACATCGACCTCGATGCCCTGCTGGAGCTGGTCGCCGAGGCCGAGCGGCAGGTGCCGGACGTCTAATCGATCGATCGCGTGCGCCTGGAGACGTCCATAGACGCACGCGACGGAAACGGACGCTCAGATCCCCTGGGCGTGGAAGAAGACGCGGCGGTCGCGGGCCTGGTCGAGCTCGACGAACATCACCCGCTGCCACTGGCCGAGGATGACCTCGCCGTCGACGATCGGCACGGTGACCGATGGCTGGCCGACGAGCAGCTGGCGGATGTGGGAGTGGCCGTTGAGGTACTCGTCTTCCTGGAGGTTCTCGGTGCGCAGCTCATGGTCGTCGTGCTCGTAGTACCCGTCGGCGGGGATGATCCCGCCGATGAACTTGCGGAAGTCGTTGAGGAACCCGGTCTCGGACTCGTTGATGATCACCGAAGTGGTCGTGTGTGGCGAGTACACGGTGACCTGTCCATGACGTACCTTGGAGCGGCTCACCACGGCACGCACCAGATCCGTTACGTCCCAGAACTCATCTGCTCCCTCGGTGCTGAGATGCACGGCCTCGGTGCGGATGTTCGGGTCCGTCGATTCCGCCAGCACAACGGGTGTCCCCGCCGGCGACTTCGTCGCCTTCCTGGGGGCGATACGTTCGTCCATGACCGTCCTGTGAAAACTGAACTCGGCGTGAGACTACCGAGGTCGCTGGAATGTGACCACTTATGCGATCGGCCAGAGGGCGTTCGTCCCTAAACTCTCGTTGCACGAGCAGAGGAGCGCGGAATGCCGGCGTCGGTGATCCTCGGGACCCAATGGGGCGACGAGGGCAAGGGCAAGATCACCGATCTCTACTCAGAGAAAGCCGACATGGTGGTCCGGTATCAGGGCGGCAACAACGCCGGGCACACCATTGTTGTCGACGGCGAGAAGTTTGCGCTCAGCCTCATTCCCTCCGGAGTCCTCTATCCGCAGGTGACCCCCGTCATCGGAAACGGGACGGTCATCGACCCCGGCGTGTTGCTCGACGAAATGGACGAACTGAGCGGGCGGGGCATCGACCCACATCGGCTGCGCATCTCGTCCAACGCGCATGTGATCATGCCGTACCACAAGAAGATGGATGCCGTCCTCGAGCGGTTCCTCGGCGAGCAGCAGATCGGAACGACTAAGCGCGGCATCGGGCCGGCCTATGTCGACAAGTTCTCCCGCTTCGGCATCCGGATTCAGGACCTGTTCGACCCCAAGATCTTCCGCGAGAAGCTCGAGCTCAACCTGAAGGACAAGAACCGGCAGCTGCAGAAGGCCTATAACCAGCTTCCGCTCGACTTCGATCCCATCTACGAGGAGTACCTGGAGTACGCCGACCGGATCCAGGACTACGCCACCGACACGTCGTTGCTGATCTGGGAGGCGATCCGAGACGGGAAGAATGTCCTCTTCGAGGGCGCCCAGGGCACGCTGCTCGACATCGATCACGGCACCTACCCGTTTGTCACCTCGTCGAACCCGACCGCCGGCGGTGCCGCCACCGGCTCTGGGATCGGCCCCCGCGACCTCGACAATGTCATCGGAGTGGCCAAGGCCTACATCTCACGGGTCGGGACCGGGCCGTTCCCGACCGAGCTCCACGACGAGATCGGCGACCGGATGATCGAGATCGGCGGCGAGTTCGGCACGGTGACGGGCCGGAGGCGCCGCTGCGGCTGGCTCGATGCGGTGGCGTTGCGCTACGCCACCCGGGTCAACGGGCTCACCGAGATCGCCCTCACCAAACTGGACGTGCTTTCACACTTCGAATCCCTCAAGATCTGCATCGCCTACGACTCGCTCGGTGAGCGCTACGAGGAAATGCCCCGCCAGCAGCGAGTGCTGTACAACTGCGCACCCGTCTACGAAGAGCACGAGGGCTGGTCGGTCGATATCTCCGAAGTCCGCGACTACGACGACCTGCCAAAGGCGGCCCAGCGGTACGTCGAGCGCGTCGAAGAGCTCGGACGCGTCCCCGTCACATCCGTCGGTGTCGGCCCCGGGCGCGACGCGGTCTTGATGCGGTGAAGGTGTTGCTGCTCGGAGGTGGGGGGCGCGAGCACGTCCTCGGATGGAAGCTGGCTCAGAGCCCGCTGTTCACCAGTCTGGTTTCGGCACCTGGCAATCCGGGCCTCGCCGCGCTCGGCGAGACCGTCGGGGTGAACTCACTCGACCCGGAGGCCGTGGCTGCGTCTGCGGTCGATGGGGAGATCGACCTTGTCGTCATCGGCCCCGAGGCGCCCCTTGCGGTTGGGGCCGTCGACGCGCTCAACGCGGCAGGCGTTGCTGCCTTCGGACCCACGGCCGCCGCCGCACGATTGGAGGCCTCGAAGTCGTATGCGAAGGACGTCATGCAGCGCGCCGGAGTGCCGACAGCGGCCGGCGAGTCATTCACCGATGTCGACGCAGCGATCGCCCACCTCGACTCGATCAACGGCCCGTACGTGGTGAAGGCCGACGGCCTCGCCGCCGGAAAGGGTGTGTTGGTCACTTCGGACCTGGAGGCCGCACAGGCCTGGGCGCGCGCCTGTCTCGGCGGCACGTTTGGGGATGCGGGCTCCACCGTCGTCATCGAAGAGCACCTCGATGGCCGGGAGGTCTCGGTCTTCGCCCTGGTAGATGGCGAGCGTGCGCTGCCGCTGGCACCGGCCCGCGACTACAAACGCCTGCGCGATGGCGACAAAGGGCCGAACACCGGCGGGATGGGCAGCTACTCACCGGTCGACGACCTCCCGCCAAGCCTGGTCGACCGGACCATCAGCGATGTCGTCGAGCCGGTCGTTGCGGTCCTTGCAGCCGATGGGATCCGCTACCAGGGCTTCCTCTACGTCGGGTTGATGCTCACCGACGACGGGCCGAAGGTGCTCGAGTTCAACTGCCGGATGGGGGATCCGGAGGCGCAGGCGGTCCTGCCGCGGCTGGACGAGGACCTGCTCGAGCTGCTCACCGCCGGTGCTGCAGGTGCGCTGCCGGACCGGGCTCTGCGTTGGTCGGACATGGCGGCGGTCGATGTCGTGCTCGCCGCCCCCGGGTACCCCGTCGCACCGGAGGGTGGAACGCCCATCACCGGGGTCGACACCGCCGACTCCCAGCCAGACGTCCTCGTCATCCACGCCGGCACCGCCGTGAGCGATGATCAGCTGGTCACCGCCGGGGGGAGAGTCCTCAATGTGGTCGGGTTGGGCGATACGGTGGAGACCGCACGAGACACCGCATACGCCGCAGCGGACAAGATCAAGTTCGCCGGAAAGCAGATGAGGACGGACATAGGACGATGAGTCGTCAGCCAGACGGTGCCAGAGAATTCGTAAAACTGAAGGCTGAGGACTGATGACGCAAGACTCACACAAGGTCGCCGTTCTGATGGGGTCGGAGAAGGACATGCCGGCGATGCAGGCCGCCTCAGACGTGCTCGCTGATCTCGGCATCGAGCACGACGTGCATGTGATGTCGGCGCACCGAAACCCCGAGCGGGTCGCCGAGTTCGCGTCGGGGGCAAGAGAGGCCGGGTACGGGGTCATCATCTGCGGGGCAGGCAAGGCGGCGCATCTCGCCGGTGCCGTCGCCGCCAATTCGACCCTGCCGGTCATCGGTGTGCCGATCGCCGCCGGGACTCTGGGCGGTCTCGACGCTCTGCTCTCCACCGTGCAGATGCCCACCGGCATTCCCGTTGCCACCGTTGCCGTCGACTCGGCAGCCAACGCTGCCTATCTGGCGGCTGCAGTGTTGTCGGTCGGCGACGAGGGCGTCGCCAAGACGCTGGCCGATTACCGGCAGGGGCTCAAGGGATGATCGAGCGCTACTCGCTCCCCGAGATGGCCTCCATCTGGGGCGAGGAGCGCAAACTCGAGGTGTGGAAGGAGATCGAGGCCCTGGTGCTCGAGGCCTGGGTGATCGAGAACGTCGTCCCGCCCGATGCGGCGGCGGCGGTCCGGTCGGCCCCGCCGATCGACGTCCCGAGCTGGAAGGCGCGGGAGGAGGTCACGCGTCACGACGTCGCCGCATTTGTCGACGTCCTCGCCGAGTCCGTGGAGACCGGGGGCGAGTGGGTGCATTACGGCCTCACCTCGTCCGACGTGCTCGACACCGCCAACGGCGTCCTGATGCGCGACGCTGCGCAATTGCTCGTCGCCCGGCTGGCGGCGCTCTTTGCAGTGATCAAGGGTCGGTCGCTCGAGTTCCGGGATACGCCGATGATCGGTAGGACGCACGGCATCTGGGCCGAGCCGATGCCGTTCGGCCTCAAGCTGGCGACGTGGGCGTTCGAGGTGGCACGAGACCACGAGCGCATGCAACAGGCGCTCGAAACCGTCGCCGTCGGGAAGATCTCGGGCGCGGTCGGTACCTACGCGTTCGTCCCTCCGGCGGTTGAGGCCTTTGTATGTGGACGTCTGGGCATCGGCATCGAGCCGGCGTCGTCGCAGATCACCCATCGCGACCGTCATGCCCAGTTCCTGGCCACGATTGCGGTCTCCGGTGCGTCGTTGGAGCGTTTCGCCACAGAGATCCGCCACCTGCAGCGCTCCGAGGTCGGTGAGGTCGGCGAAGCATTCGCCGCAAGCCAGAAGGGGTCGTCGGCGATGCCGCACAAGCGGAACCCGATCGCCTCGGAGAACATCACCGGCATCGCCAGGCTGCTGCGCGGGTATGCGTCCGTCGGTTTCGAGAACGTGGCGCTGTGGCACGAGCGCGACATCAGCCACTCGTCCGCTGAGCGCATCGCCCTTCCCGATGCCACCGGATTACTCGACTTCGCACTGGTCCGCACTACCGGGCTGATCGACAACCTCGTGGTGGATGTCGATCGGATGGCGGCAAACCTCGAAGCGACGGGTGGCCTCGTCTACTCCCAGGCCGTCTTGCTCGCCCTCACCGACAACGGCCACACCCGCGATGAGGCGTACCGTATCGTGCAGCGCAGCGCGGTGGAGACGTGGGAAAAGGGAGGTTTGCTCGAGGGACGCCTCGCCGCGGATCCCGAGTGCGACCTCACCGATGCGGAGCTCGCCGCCTGCTTCTCCAACGAGCGGCTCTTCGCCAACACCGGCGTGGTTTTCGACCGGTTGGAAGCGCTGGTCCTCTAACAACTGCACGAACCCAGGGCTCGCAGAGTCGCCTGGAGTCCCTACGAGCCTTGGGTTGGCAGGTATGCTCCGCGCCGTGCACACGCTGGAGCACGGGCTTGGCTTAGAACACATCGCGTCCGGCAAGGTGCGCGAGATCTATGCGGTCGATGCCGATCGGCTGTTGATCGTCGCCACCGACCGGATCTCGGCTTTCGACGTGGTGCTCGATCAACCCATCCCAGACAAGGGAAAGGTGCTCACCGGGGTGTCGCGGCACTGGTTCGATCTGCTCGACACCCCCCACCATCTGATCAGCACCGACCCCGGGAGCGTCCCCGGGCTGGAGAACCCAGAGGCGGTTCGCGGCCGGATGATGCTGGTCCGCCGCGCCGAGGCGATCCCGATGGAG
>Ga0255057_10001139_pt1 | contig 15182 bp, 11 predicted proteins | sample Cases_109_6_MG_FD_189022 | JGI IMG/M metagenome (GOLD analysis project Ga0255057, IMG submission 189022) | Seawater microbial communities from Amundsen Gulf, Northwest Territories, Canada - Cases_109_6 | ecosystem: Environmental > Aquatic > Marine > Gulf | place: Canada: Northwest Territories... | reverse complement strand
TCGCCTATTGGGACTGCATATAGTTGGATCTAAGGATCAACTCGAGAGCGAGCAGGCGTTAGCGGTAAAGACAGGGTATGAGAGTCGATGTAGCGAAGAGGCGATAGTTTGCCACTTGGTTATCGAAGTGGGGGATGTGGCGCAGAGGATAAGTGAACGGGCTCGCTGGACAGATTTGGTAGTGGTTCACCTTGCGCATCCTCCCAGCGCAGGCGTCAACCGCAAAAACATCTCGGGGTTCCGGGCGCTGATCCAAGATTGTCCGCGCCCGATTCTGGCTGTGCCAAGAGGCGCATCACCTTTGCAGAATGCGCTGCTTGCATACGATGGCAGTCCCAAATCGATAGAAGCTCTTTACCTGGCAACATACCTCACCGGCCTATGGCAAATTCCGCTCACAGTTGCGACCGTGACTGACGGTGTACAGATCACCGACCGAACGCTGGAGGAAGCCGCGCGGTATATTGACGACCGGGGAGGTCGGGCTGATTTAATTACCGTATCCGGTAACCCCGTCAACGGAATATTGAAGGCGACGCAGGAATCGGAGGCGGATTTGCTGCTAATGGGGGGTTACGGGCACAGCCGAGGTAAGGGATCGGCCCTGGGCGGTACAGTCGACCAAGTGCTTGGATCGACTGAGATTCCAATACTTATTTGTCGTTAGCGTTCGGCACAAATTCGATTATTTAATTGGTCCCCGCCGCCCCTAGTCTGACACGCTCCTGCTCGACGATTTCATCATCCAATTTCTTGTAGAGCGGCTTAGGCTTGGCCATTGATTGGCCTGGTGGCAGCTCGCTCGGAGCCCAGCGACCGATCGCATCCGCACCGTCATAGATCAGCGCCTCGTGGGCTCGTGTCTCTTCCTGATATGTTTCGATCCGTTGCTCGCCAAAGAGCCGGCCCTCGTAGCCAAGTGCGGTATGCAGTTTCTCGGAACTAAACGGCAGGAAGGGTGCGAACAGCACCTTCAGTGAATCGACTGCTCGGAGCGCTGTATAAACCGTTCTGGCGGCCGCCTGCTTGTCTTCATCGATGACCTTAAACCACGGCGCCCGATCCAGATAGCCATTAACCTCACGGGCCAGACGCATGCACTCCTGCAGCGCGGCCCGAATCTGTACTGCCTCCAGATGCACGCCAATCGTTTCGAATCCACCCTCAACTTCCTGCAGCAGGCTCTGATCCTCGGAGCCTAATTCGCCCGGCTCAGGCACATTGCCATCCCAGTGCCTGTAAGCGAAAGAGGTCACCCGATTTGCCAAATTTCCCCACGTAGCAACCAGTTCATCGTTGTTGCGACTGAGGAAGTCCGCCCATGAGAAATCACTGTCCCGCGATTCTGGCATCGCGGCCGCCACATAGTAGCGAATGGCGTCAGGGTCATATCGCTCCAGCATATCGGGAAGCCAGATAGCCCAGTTGCGACTAGTGCTCATCTGGCTTCCTTCAATGCTCATAAACTCGTTGGCGGGAACATCATACGGAAGATTTAGATGTAGGTCTTCATCTTCCTCATATATGCGATCTACACCCATGAGCTCGGCCTGCCAAATCAAGGTATGGAAAGGAATGTTGTCTTTGCCGATGAAGTTGTAAATTTTGGCAGCAGGGTCGTACCACCACGCCTTCCAGGCATCCGGCTCGCCGATATTGTTGGCCCACTCAACAGAAGCCGTGAAATACCCCATCACAGCTTCAAACCATACGTAGAGGCGCTTGTCTTCCCATTCTGGCAACGGAACCGGAATACCCCACTTGATGTCGCGAGTGACGGGGCGCCCTAGCAATCCGTCCTTTACATAGTTGCGCGCAAACTTGTAAACGTTGGGTCGCCAATGGTCCGCGTGCAGATCTAAGTATTCGAGCAAGCGATCCGAGAATGCGGGCAAGTCGAGAAAGAAGTGCTCGGTCTCACGCTCCACCGGCGTGCTCCCGTCAATCTTGCTGTGTGGATTGATCAGATCCAGCGCATCCAGAAGGTTTCCACAGTTGTCACACTGATCGCCGCGTGCCTCGCCGTACCCACAGATGGGACAAGTGCCCTCCACGTATCGATCTGGAAGAAATCGATCCTCCGTATCGGAATAGAGCTGGATCTGCTTCTTCTGAAAGAGATACCCTTGCTCTCTCAATCGCAGGAAAAAATCCTGCGCGATGCGGTAGTGATTTTCGGTGTCGGTGTGAGTAAACAGATCGTAGCTAATGCCGATCGAGCGCTGGGTCTCCAGGAAGCGCTCGTGGAAATGCTCGAACAGCTCGCGCGGGGTTTGCCCAGATTTATCGGCTTCGACCGTAATCGGGGTGCCATGCGAATCCGAGCCTGAGACCATGAGCACCTGATTTCCCTTGAGCCTGTGATAGCGCGCAAAGATATCGGCCGGCAAGTAGGCGCCTGCCAGGTGTCCTACATGCATATCGCCGTTTGCATAAGGCCAGGCCACGGACACATGAATGCGTTCGGTCATTGTCATTCCTCTATCTTAATCCTGTATACAATAACTCATATCAACCTCCACACGATTCAATTCAAATACAAGAGCCACATCTCCTGATGAAAGAGCTGCCACGAATCACCCTTGAACAAGCTGCTGACTTGGTTCACGACAGCGCGACTCTGATGGTTGGAGGATTTGGCATGACAGGTCACCCAGTGCACCTGGTACATGCCCTGGCAGAGACCTCAACTGGAAATCTCACCTACATTGGAAACAACGCCGGTGAACCAAATCTTGGCGGCGGGCGTCTGCTCAATCACGGCCAAATTTCAAAAGCCATCGCGTCATTCTTTACTTCCAATCCCGATGCCGTCAAGGCGGCGCAGAGCGGGAGCATCGAGGTGGAATTGCTTCCTCAGGGATCACTGGTTGAAGCGATCCGTGCCGGTGGGGCGGGCATAGGGGGTTTTTATACTCCCACGGCTGTCGGAACCGACTTGGGCCAGGGAAGAGAAACCAAAGTCATCGACGGCCAGACCTATGCATTCGTGCCTGCGCTGCGCGCCGATGTAGCTTTCATTCACGCATGGAAGGCGGACGCGGCAGGGAATCTCATGTACCGCATGACCGAGCGTAACTTCAACAAGGCCATGGCAACCGCAGCCGACATTGTCATCGCAGAGGCGGAGGAAATTGTGCCCGTTGGTGCGATAGACCCCGAACATGTGCACACTCCAGGAAACTACGTGGACTATCTGGTCGAGGTGAGCACTTCTCTGGAGGACTTGGGATCCTCCGGTTCTGTGGATCCCGGCGCGGGCGCCATTCGGATGCGGATCGCCGAACGAGCACTGCAGGAATTGAAACCAGGGGAGGTCGTTAACCTCGGTATCGGGATTCCTACGCTCATCTCCAACCTCCTTACCCCCGCGCTAGGTGTGACACTGCACAGTGAAAGCGGGATGCTCGGAGTCGGCCCCTCGCCTCAAGAGGGTGGAGCCTTAGATTACCCGGTCAACGCCGGCAAGGTTCCGGTCACTGAGCTTCCGGGCAGCAGCTATTTCGATAGTGCCGATGCGTTCGCGATGATTCGCGGCGGACACGTCGAAGTAGCGGTTATGGGGGGACTTGAGGTCGACGAAAGCGCTAGTCTGGCAAATTGGGCCGCGCCTGGGAGACCGCTGCTCGGCGTTGGCGGGGCGATGGACTTGGCTCAAGGGGCGAAGCGCTTGATTGTAACGATGACCCACTGTCGCAAGGACGGATCGCCCAAGATCGTTCCGAAGTGTGCTCTGCCTCTAACCGCGCTGGAGGCGGTCAATACCTTGATCACCGAACTGGCTGTATTTAAATTTGTCGACGGCGATTTGACTCTGACTGAGATTATGCCAGGCTCATCACTCGAAGAGATTCACACTCAAACGAGTGCGAGCTTCACTGAGGCCTTGTAGTCAGGTGTAGGAATTAGCTCGCCACGAATTGTTTCATCCTTCGCACTGTACCCAATTCTTCTTTCACGCAACCATTACCTGACCAATTCATCAATCGGACGTTCTAAAGTCAGCAAATCGGACTCGAATTCAAGCACTTCCCCTCGCGGATTCGTATCGGTCCGGGTCCAACGTTCCCTCAACAATACCTTGCCTGTTTCATCAATGTAGCTGATTGTCAGCTCTTCGCGGTCGAATTCAAGAAACGCGAATCCGTTGTATCCCACGTCTGTCCCGTCCACGGAACCAGCTACGCGCTGATCATAGAACACCAGGTTGCGGTCGCGCCTGACCGACGCGTGGATGTCTTCGGTTGGCATTCCGCCGTGGCCGATGCATCGTCCCCGAATTAGCGGTCCATCCGGATGCGTCCGATTGGCTCCGTAGCCGGCGAGGCGGTGCTCATGCCCCCAGAACCACAATAAGTAGCGAGTATCAATGCCCAGGTCGCGTCCCAGTCTTCGGTATTCTCGTTCGAACGAACTGAACCACTGGTGGTGCGAAAGCAAAATGATTGGGCGCTTATCTTCCGAGCCAAGCACATTGCGACGTAACCACTCCATATTCGCGGCTTGCAGCCGAACGAACCATGGCAGCAACTCGAGGCCAGGCACAAGCTTTGCGCTGTATCCGCTGTCCAATCCCACAATGCGCCAGTATTCATTTTCCACGCAGAAGAAGCTAGCTTGCTGGCCGAATTCGTCGCGGATGGCTCGAAAATAGGCATGGCCACCCGAGTACATCTCGTGGTTCCCGTTTAGAGCGTAGCTGGGTAAGGCCGTAATGTTTCCAGAAGGGCGCAACGCGCCCCTTGGCCAGTCATCGTCGCCAAGAAAGTACTCATCAAGTTCATTTTGAGTGCCAGAATAGTAGACATCTCCGAGGTGCATCGTAATATCCGGATTGAGGTTCAGGATCTGATCCCGCACGCGATAGGCGCTGATGGTCCCGGTACCCCAGTCTCCTGCCAATGCCACCGATGCAACTTCTGGCATGGTATAGATGCCTGCCCGCGGATCGTTCATGTCGTACACCATGAATTTTGCGCGGCGAGTGAAAACGGTCCGAAGGTATTCGATCAACCACCGCCAAAAACGGGCCTGGAGGAAATCGCCGGCGTGCCGGATGCTATGTGTGAGTTGAAGTGAGCGGGCGCTGTCGCGCGGGGTTCCGATTAGCTGCGTGCGGCTTCGTTTTCGATGGGGAGGTGCGTCGTTAGCCATCAATGGGTGCCTGACGCGCTCAACATTACTCCGTTGCGCGAGGGATCGGGGACCAAGATGCCCTCCGCAACGCTCTCAAAGGGCGCGCCGGCCTGACTCAGGCGCTCGGTCATCCGCTGCAGCTCTTGCTCGTTGGGTAGCCGGACCTCGAAATATCGCAGACCTAGGCTGCCCTCCGGCGGAACTGGAGCGCCCTGGCCCAACCAGATATTCAAACCGATGTGGTGATGGTAGCCCCCGGCGGAGACGAAGCTTAATCCCACCGACCGTGAGACCCCCTGGATATCAAATCCGAGCAGGTCATGGTAGAAGCGATTGGCTTGCTCGATGTCTGCCACGTGTAGGTGCACATGGCCGATACTCGTCTCTTCAGGCGCTGGTTGATCCAGGCGGTCGTCCGGCCCTAGTTCACGCAGCAGATTCTCCACATCTAGTGGCTCGCGACCCGAATGCGGATTCCCATCGGCGTCCACTGCTCCGAATGAACCCCCTTCAAAGGACCAAATTCCTCGCTCTGGTGTGTCAAAATAGAGCTCGATTCCATTCCCCTCAGGATCGTCGAAATAGGTGGTCTCGGTCAACAAATGATCGGTCGGGTAATTGAGATAGCCGAGTTGAGACAGCCTGGCGATAGCGCGCGCCAGCTCGCGGCGTTCAGGGAATAGGACCGCGAAGTGGTACAAGCCGGTCGTTCCTGGCATGCGCAAAGCGGTCTGGTCTTCTGTTAGCCGCAGCAGATCCGCCCCGCCTACGCCGAGGCCGGCCTGATCCCCTTCGCGCCAATGTTTCTGAAAGCCCACCAAGCGTTCATAAAATTCGATCTGGCGCTCCAGATCGGCCACGGTCAGATGGACATATCCAATGCGCGTGGCGGGATGGATTTCACCAAGCATAGATGCATCCATTGTAGCGGCGATCCCGCTTGAGCCTGGCAAACGGGTGATGAATTCCATTGTTCGCACTTGATCGCAGCTTATCAGTGATCAAACCTCAGCTCTTCTATTCCTTGGTAGCATTGATTGCAGACAGTGGGAGATGTACAGATGGGCGCACCTGAACGATTGCGAGGCGCCGAGGCGAGAGTCGCGGATGGAGTGCAAAAAGGCGAAACCGAGCTCGGCGAGTTTGGCGTTTTAGTCGACGGCAAATGGTTGAGAACAGGCGACGCGATCGAGGTGCACAGTCCTTATGACGATTCTCTGGTAGCTATCGTCCATCGAGCTGGACCCAAGGAGATCGAGGCTTCGATTTCGAAGGCGGTAGAGGCCTTTCAGATCACCAAGAGGCTCCCATCCTGGAGACGCGCCGAAATCCTGGAAGATATCAGCTCCGGTATTTCAGAGCGACACGAAGAGTTCTCCCGGACGATCGCGCTGGAGGCCGGCAAGCCTATTCGAACCGCACGCGCCGAAGTCGATCGAGCGGTTTTTACCTTCAAGGTTGCGGCCGAGGAGTCCAAACGCATTTATGGCGAAGTTGTACCCTTGGATTGGCTGCCTGGCTCAGAAGGACGTATTGGGTATGTCCGCCGCGTACCTATCGGCCCGGTGGTCGGGATAACGCCGTTTAATTTCCCCCTCAATTTGGTGGCCCACAAAGCCGCCCCCGCATTGGCGGCGGGTAATCCGATCATCCTGCGTCCGGCAAGCCAGACTCCGGTTAGCTCCATTAAGCTAGCAGAGGTGGTTCTTGAAGCCGGCTGGCCCGAAGCTGGTATTGCGATCGTGCCTTGCACAACCCAAAACGCGAATCCGTTGGTGGAAGATCAACGCATCAAGAAGCTAACTTTCACCGGGAGCCCTGCAGTCGGTTGGGCGCTGAAAGCTCGAGCAGGAATGAAGAAAGTAACTCTAGAGTTGGGGGGCAACGCCGGCGTCATCATCCACTCAGATGCGGATGTGGGACATGCCGCAGAGCGCGTCGCATGGGGAGGCTTCTCTTACGCCGGCCAATCCTGTATCTCTGTGCAGAGGGTATATGCCCACGCGGACATCTACGAAGGATTTGTTGATGAGTTGATGCCCCGCGTTCAGGCCCAGGTTGTGGGCAATCCGCTTGATGAAGCAACTGATGTGGGCCCGCTGATCGATTTGGGGGCCGCGGAGCGGATCGAAAATTGGCTAGCGGAGGCGACTACCGGAGGGGCGGAGGTGCTGATCGGGGGGAATCGCGAGGGGACACTATTCGAGCCCACCGTACTTTCCTCTCTTCAGGAAGAAATGAAGATTTCTTGCCAGGAGATCTTCGGTCCAGTAGTCGGGCTCTATCCGTACACTGACGTGGAGAAAGCTATTAAGGCAGTCGATACGGGTGATTTCGGCCTCCAGGCCGGGATCTTTACTCGAGACGCAATTCTCATCCAAAAGGCATTCAATGAGATCGATGTGGGCGGTTTGATGGTCAATGAGGTTTCAACGTTCCGCGTGGACCATATGCCGTATGGTGGAGTGAAGATGTCCGGCGAGGGCCGCGAGGGACTTCGCTACGCTATCGAAGAAATGACGGAAATGAAGCTGCTCGTGATGAGCGAACTAGAATCTCCATAAGCTAACTCAGATGCATCGGCAGCATAGAGAAGGACCCTGAAGAATGTCAGGGTCCTTTTTGCTGGCATCTGAAATTGCGGATCTAGGTCGATTGGGCAAAATTATCGGCGCGGGCCGCGAAGACAAAGTCGGCCTCAGAGAGACCGTCGATGCTGTGGGTCCAGATCGAGACGCTGGCTTTTCCCCAACCCAAACAGAGATCAGGATGGTGATCTACCGATTCCGCGAGCTCACTCACCTTGTTTACAAAGTCGAGCGCAGTTTGGAAATCTGAAAATTTATACTGCTTCTCCAGATGCCGGCCGTCGATCACTTCCCAATCGGTGCCAAGCTTTTCATGAAATCGCTGTAATTCTGCCCCTTCGAGGGGCGAGACGCCTCCCCCGCGGGGTGGATTGAGTTCTCTGTCAGCTAAATCTGTCATCTGGAAGCCTCTTCTCCTATCACCGCTTACCGGTTCTCCATAATTTGGAGGGCATTTCCGTCTGGGTCCTTGAAGGAACCGAAGATGGCATTTGGGGTCTCGTTCTCAAAATAGAACTCACAGCCGCGCGACTCTAGCTTTGCTTTGCTTGTGGGGTAGTCATCGACGCTGAACACTGGAGTGCTGCCAGCTCTGTCGCCGCCGGTGTCTCCGGTGTGCAGCCCTAGCCGTTGTTCTCCGATGCCGAGAGAAGCGAAGCCTTCATCTTGGTAAAGCACGGGCAAGTCTAAAGTCGTCTCGTACCACTTGACGCTCTTCAGAACGTCAGTGACATAAATCAAGACCATCGGAATACCAGTAACTGTCAATGGATTGTCCTTGTTCAGGCGCTTTCGACCGTAGGCACTGTTTCGACAACCGACTCGATTATCTCGGCCGCCATATCATACCGACTAAAAGGCGGCATGATATATGCTCCACCCACAAGGTCCTTCAATTGATCGAGGATTTCAATCGCGATCGAAACTCCGGCCTGTGGGGCATCATCGCCCGCATCTGCAACGCGTTTTCGAATGACATCCGGAATGGAAATTCCAGGCACCTCATTGTGCAGAAATCGCACGTGCTTCTCCCCGTAAACAGGAAGAATGCCAACTAGGATCGGTGTGCCGAGCGGTCCATGCCGCTCCTCAAAGGCAGAAATGATTTGCTGGATACGCTCAGGCTCGAAAATCGGTTGGGTCATAACGAAATCCGCGCCAGCATCGACCTTGCGCTTCAATACACGAATTTCCTGCTCCAGGTTGACTGCATCAGGATTTAGAGCGCAACCCACGTAAAACGAGGTGGCTTCTCCGATTTCTTCCCCATGAAGATCAACGCCGGCATTGAATCCTTGCTTCACAAGCTTGATCAACCCCGATGGAACTACGTCGTAATTGTCTGTTGCTTCCGGGTAATCACCGATGGAGGTGGGATCTCCCATGACCACGAATATGTTCCTCACACCCGTGGCGTGCGCTGCCAATAGATCTCCCTGTACGCGAAGCAAGTTGCGCCCTCTGGTTGGAAAATGTAAAACGGTCTCCAGTCCCACATCTTGCTGGATCAATTGACACACAGCCCATGGGCTCATCCGTACGCGGGCCATTGGACTATCGGCCACGTTGATGACATCTGCACCGGCCTCCGCGAGCATTCGTGCTCCCGCGAGAAGCTTCTCTACCGACAGGCCGCGGGGAGGATTGACCTCAACCGAGAGCACAAATTGACCGACTCCCAGTTTTGAATCCAGAATTGTGGGGGCAAATTGACCGCTGCCAAGTTTCTCCAGCTGTTCTTCGGCCTCAATTGTGATGGCGCTTGTGTGTGTGAGATCAACCTGCTCAAAGGCTTTACGCATATGGGCGATGTGCTCCGCGGTTGTCCCGCAACATCCTCCAATGATGCTAGCGCCTACCTCTGTGTACGCTCGAGCATAGTCCGCGAAATAGTCTGCGGTGGCTGGGTACATAATGCGTCCCCCCACCTGTTCCGGCCATCCCGCATTCGGCATCACAGAGAATTTAGCTTCTGGGACCGCCTGCCGCATGGCTTGAATTATTCGAAGCAGCTGAGCGGGGCCCTCTGAGCAATTGGCGCCGATTACATCTGCGCCAGCCTCCCAGAGTAATTTAGCGGCTTGGGCAGGGGTGTCACCCAGCAGTGTTCGGTCATCGCGTGTGAAAGTAACCGAAGCGATCACCGGCAGGTCGCCCACCTCTTTGGCCGCCTGGATTCCTTCACGTAATTCGTATAGATCGCTTTGGGTTTCGAGCGATACTAGGTCCGCGCCGGCCCGCTCCAATGCAGTGATCTGCTCTTTGAAGGCTTCAAAAGCCTCCTCGGGTTTCACTCGACCAAAGGGAGCCAAGCGGACCCCGAGCGGTCCCACACTTCCAGCAACTACCGCATCTGCGCCCGTTTCATCGATCGCTTGCTTCGCCAGCGCCACGCCAGCAGCGTTTATTTCCGCTACCTGATTCTCAAGTCCGTGCGAAGAAAGCTTGTGCTGGTTCGCGCCGAAGGTATTGGTTTCGATGATCCGTGCCCCGGCTTCTAAATACTCGCGATGGATAGCGAGAATCAAGTCGGGCTGCGATAGGTTCAACTCGTCGAAGCAAGCGTCAAAGGAGACTCCCCGCGCGTGCAGCTGGGTACCCATGGCGCCATCCGCCAGGATGGGTTCTCCACTGGCCAGCCAATCCGAGAATTTAGCGCGGTTGCTCATCAGGTTTAGTCTGAAGCAGGTTCGGCGCCGAAACTGATCTCCAGCTCTTCTCTAGCCTGCCGGGCGGCTTGTGCCATGTTCCCCAGGGCCGGCAACACTTCATCCCAGTTGCGAGTCTTCAGACCGCAATCCGGGTTGACCCAGATCTGCTCAGGGTTAAGATGCTCTGAGAAAGCCATCAGTCTGGCTTTCACCTGGTCAACCTCGGGAATGTTGGACGTGTGCACATCGTACACTCCCGGGCCAACTTCTCGGCTGTATCCATACTCAGCGAGCTCGTGAAGGGTCTCGTCGCCGCTTCGTGCGTTCTCAATTGAGATCACGTCCGCGTTCATGCTGTCAATCGCGCTGTAGATGTCGCCAAACTCTGCATAGCACATGTGGGTATGTACCTGAGTCTCGTCTTTTGCGCCGCCCGTGGACAGGCGAAATGCCTCCACCGCCCAGTCCAGATACTCGTCCCAGCGAGCCTGTTTGAGGGGAAGACCTTCTCGGAGCGCAGGTTCGTCCACCTGTATTACGCGCGCGCCGGCTGCTTCCAAATCTTCGATCTCTTCACGCAAAGCTAATGCCAGCTGAAAGGCAACCTCTCTCCGCGACACATCTGTGCGGGGGTAGGACCAATTCAGAATCGTCACCGGTCCTGTGAGCATTCCTTTTACCGGTTTCTCGGTGAATGACTGCGCCACCTTAAACTCGCGCACCGTCATAGCTTCCGTGCGTCTAAGATCTCCCCAGATAATTGGGGGACGGACGTAGCGATTACCGTAGCTCTGCACCCAACCGTAATCAGTGAAGGCAAAGCCGGTCATCTTTTCGGCGAAGAACTCCACCATGTCCGAGCGCTCAAACTCGCCGTGCACCAATACATCCAGACCCATGCCCTCTTGAGTGCCGATGGTATAGCCGATCCAGGAATCCACGCCGGCTTCATATTGATCTTGGGTGATCTCGCCGCGCTTGTACTTGCCTCGCAATCGGCGGACCTCAACCGTCTGTGGAAAAGATCCAATGGTCGTGATCGGGAAACGCGGAAGCTTCACCTGACTGGGACGCCTATCTAGGTAAGATGATGGGCGTTCATAGGAGCTGGATTCCAACGCTTCCACGCGTGCTCTAACTTCGGGCTCGCCCTGCGCAAATGCTTGGTATTCAGACCATGCACTCTCGATGGCTTTGATCTCGGTTTCAGCCGATTCGCCGTTTGCAACCTTGCCAATCAAGACAATTTCAGCCAGCTTTTCTTCTGCAAAGGCCAGCACGCCTTTGAGCGGCTCCGGCAGGTGCTCCTCTCGCGAAGCGCGAATTGGAACGAATTGCAGTGAACTTGAGGCGCTTACCCTGATATCCGCATGTTGCCGAATACGACTGAGCAATTCGTGTACCTTGGCCGGCCGGGCACTCCAGATGTTGCGTCCGTCAACCACCCCGGCGCCAAGCGTCTTCCCCTTTGGCCAGCCATGCTTCTCAATCAGGCTCAGGTTATCGCCGCGAGTGAAGTCGAGCGTGATGGCCGCAACCGGCAAATCTACTGCCCAAGGATAGGTTTCGCCCAAATCGTCAAAATAGGTCACGAGATTAATAGGCAGATCGAGCTTCGCAAGCTCCTCATATGTATTTCGATAGTGGGGCTCTAGGTCCGCTGCATCGTCAAGTACGAGTCTGGGCTCATGAAGCTGTACTTCTTCCACACCTAGCTCAGTGAGTTGGCTGAGTAAATCCCCGTAAAGCGGGACGAGTTCCCGCAGAACCTCGTCAAAAGGGCGCTCGAGGTGGGCAAGACTGAGATAGGTGACTGGACCCAATATGATGGGGACGGCCCGTTCACCCAGGATGCTTCGTGCGAACGAGATCTGCTCCAAGTAGTAATTAAAATTCGCACTCGCACGGGCGTCTTTTTCAATCTCGGGAACCAGATAGTGATAGTTCGTGTCGTACCACTTAGTTAGCTCCAGAGCCGGCAGGCCGGCCGCGCCACGCGCCATGGCGAAATAGAGATCGAGCCCTTCAAAGGACTTGAATCTATCGGGGATAAATCCGAAACGTACGGTCCAGTCCAGAACGTGGTCGTACAGAGTAGCATCGCCAACTCCAATTCGGTCGATGCTTGCCGCTAACTGGGCCTCCGCAGACTGCTGCTGCACAGAGCGAAAAGTCTCAAGAAGCTCATCAGCGCCAACTTTATCTTTCCAGTGCCCCTCAAGTGCCTTCTTGAGTTCGCGTTCGGTGCCGATGCGAGGGTATCCAAGTGTTTGTGTCAGAATTGTTTCCATTCATCCCTCCTGATTCATGAACAGGGACGGTCTGTGTCCCAGATCCGCAACAATAAAAAAGACCCCTTGAGGAAGAAGGGGCCGTGTGATTTCACGATTATCCCTCATCTCCCAGAACTTTGGCGGATACCATCCGCCGCTTCTGCCGGAATTGGCACCTTCCTTTCGGGAGGTTGCCGAGGCTTCGTAGGGCCGGTCCCTCTGCCTCTCTGGATGAGGCCAAAGAGTCTACCATAAACCTTTTAGGCGGGATGATTTATGTGGAGATGCGCCCTTTGAGCAGAAAATTCAAGCGCAGTTTGCCTTATGATTTAGGGTGCGTTGACGGAGATACCTACCTGTGCTATCCTGCGCCAGTTCTAATGAAGGGATCCCAATCGCTAAGCGGGTCCGTTCCGTGGAGGAGCTAAGAATGGCAACAGAACGAATGTCTGGAACGGTGAAGTGGTTCAGCCGGGTGAAGGGTTATGGCTTCATCGCACCGGACGGTGAAGAGAGCGAGATTTTTGTTCATTTCACAGGCATTGAAGGCGAGGGATATCGCAATCTAGAGAAGGGCGAGAAAGTGTCCTTCGTGATCGAAGAGACGGAGAAAGGCCCTCAGGCAGCACAAGTACGCGCTGAAGGCTTTGATGTTACCTCGTGGACCGCCGAGCCTACTGACGACGCCGGCAACGGGGGAGGCGAAACCTCATGGAGGGCGGAGGAAGAGGTCGAAGCTACCGAGTCTGAAGATGAAATGTCTGATGGTTCCGAGGCAGATGCTTCTGAAGCGGATGCCTCTGAGGAACCGACGGACGATGGGGCTGAAGCTTCTGATGAACCCATGGACGATGGAGCCGAAGCCTCCGAAGAATCCATGGAGGATGGAGAGGAAGCTTCTGAGGAGTCCATGGATGATGGGGCTGAGGCTTCTGAGGAATCCATGGACGATGGGGCTGAAGCTTCTGATGAACCCATGGACGATGGAGCCGAAGCCTCCGAAGAATCCATGGAGGATGGAGAGGAAGCTTCTGAGGAGTCCATGGACGATGGGGCTGAGGCTTCTGAGGAATCCACGGACGATGGAGCCGAAGCCTCCGAAGATTCCATGGACGATGGAGATGAGGCTTCTGAAGAACCCATAGAGGATGGAGCTGAGGCTTCTGATGAATCCATGGACGATGGAGCCGAGGCCTCCGAAGAATCCATTGACAATGGAGATGAGGCTTCCGACGAATCCATGAGCGATGAAGCTGATGTGTCTGAATCGGATGAAGAAGGATCCGATGAGGATGCCGAACCCCCGGATCTGGTCGCATAAGCTTCAATATCCCAGCACAGTTTGAACTTTAAGCCCGGCTTTTGGCCGGGCTTTTGATTTCTGTGGGGCATGTCACGCTAAATCTCTGCCTGTCTCCACCCCGGCCAATTGCTCTCCGCTGCAGGTGCATCAATAGGATTCCGTCCAGTCTCAAACTGGGTCATAGCGGGTCCCCGCGCATTCGCTCTGCTAGAATACGCGCGTGGGAACGCTTTATCTGGTCTCGACGCCCATTGGCAACCTGGAAGATGTTACGCTTCGGGCACTGCGCGTGCTTCGCGAAGCGGACATCATTGCAGCAGAAGACACACGTCACACCCGTAAGCTGCTCGACCGTTACGAGATCGAGACCCCATTGGTGAGCTATCACGATCACAACGAAGCGGTCCGCTTGCGGGTCATGCTGGAGCACCTCTCAGCTGGCTCAGTTGCGCTGGTTTCAGATGCAGGAACCCCGCTGATTTCTGACCCTGGCTTTAAGTTGGTGCGGGCAGCTGCGGCCGCGGGCCACGAAGTAAGTCCGATCCCAGGGCCTACGGCGCCCATGGCGGCCATCATCGCCTCCGGACTGCCAACTCATGCTTTTGTATTTTTAGGTTGGCTGCCCCGCAAGGCGGGTCAGCGGCGGAAGGCGGTCGAGGAGCTCGCTTCAGAACGCCGCACGATGCTCACATTGGAAGCTCCCCACCGATTGCGCGCGACACTCAAAGACTTCGAGGCTGTATTTGGTCCGGAGCGGCAAATAGCGGTTTGTAGGGAGTTGACCAAGCAGTACGAAGAGATTGTCCGCGGATCGGTTTCGGAGGTCCGTCAACACTTTGAGCTTCAGGAGCCACGCGGCGAGATCACCCTGGTGATCGGCGGCGTAGACTTGATGGCAGAATGGGATGAGGAGAGCGTGCGGGAGGTCGTCTCGCAGCGCATCTCCGAAGGAATGCGACGATCAGAAGCGGCGCGCCAGGTGGCAGCTGAAACCGGCTGGCCGCGAAATGATGTCTATCGGCTCGCAGAGGAGACAGAGTGATCCTGGACGAACCGGAAAAATTCAAGAATCTCGATCCGTTGGATATGCTTGGTTACATCAACGAACTTCCCGAGCAGCTCCAGGCCGCCTGGAAGCTCGGGCAGGAATATCCCCTGTCGAAGGTAGATCAGGTGGACCGGGTCCTGATCGCAGGCATGGGTGGATCGGCCATTGGCGCCGACCTCCTGG
>Ga0255057_10001138_pt1 | contig 15196 bp, 19 predicted proteins | sample Cases_109_6_MG_FD_189022 | JGI IMG/M metagenome (GOLD analysis project Ga0255057, IMG submission 189022) | Seawater microbial communities from Amundsen Gulf, Northwest Territories, Canada - Cases_109_6 | ecosystem: Environmental > Aquatic > Marine > Gulf | place: Canada: Northwest Territories... | reverse complement strand
AATACGCGGCTCGCCGTATGCGCAACGAGCCGATCAGCGAGATCCTCCAGGTGAAGGGTCAGTCCGAGACCCACCCGCTGCTCTCGAGCGAGGACGAGTTCGCAGGTTTCGAGATCTACGATCGGATGCTCTCCGCGAGTGGCGAGTTCAGCGAGCCCCGCGGCAGCTACGCGCGCGATGCTCTCAAGGCCGGCCTCGAGATGTCCGCGCAAAGCGGCTTCAACCCCTACCGCTTCGGCGTGATCGGCAGCAGCGACGGGCACGGCGCCAGCTCGCCCGTGGAGGAGGACCGCTACCACGGAAAGCTGCCGCTGATCGACGGCTCGGCGGGCCTGCGGCTCGGTGCGACGCTGCTGCTGCCGCGCAGCCAGAACCGCGGCGGAAGCTGGAGCGCCATGGGCCTGGCCGCCGTCTGGGCCGAAGAGAACACCCGCGCCTCGCTCTTCGAGGCGCTGCGACGCAAGGAGACCTACGCCACCTCGGGGCCGCGCATCGCGGTGCGTTTCTTCGGAGGTTGGGGCTTCGAGCCCGGCCTGCTGGCGGCGCCGGACCGGATCGCACGGGCCTACGCCGAGGGCGTGCCGATGGGCGGCGATCTGCCAGCGCGAGTGGGGCGCGGCGCACCAGGTTTCGCGGTGATGGCGCTGATGGACCCCGCCGGAGCCAACCTCGACCGCATCCAGATCGTGAAGGGGTTCCTCGACGAGAAAGGCGAGGCGCAGGAGCGCATCTACGAGCTGGCGGCGTCAGGCGAGCGTAGCCCCGACCCGGTCAGCCACCGAGTAGAGCCCGTCGGAAGCAGCGTCGACATCGCACAGGCCAGCTACACGAACAGCATTGGTGCGCCCCAGCTCGAGGTGGTGTGGACCGACCCCCACTTCGATCCCGCCCGTGAGGCCTTCTACTACGCGCGCGTCCTCGAGATCCCCACGCCGCGCTGGTCGACCTACGACGCCGTACTCCTCGGCGTGGCTGCGCCCGAACCCGCGACGCTCCAGGAGCGCGCCATCACCTCGCCGATCTCGTACCGGCCCTAGCCGCCAGACCCGCGCCGGGAATCCGTGGTAGCTTCGGAGGTCCATCTCCGAGGGAGGGATCCAAATGCAGGCAGAAGGCGGGTGCTATTGCGGCGCCGTTCGTTACAAGTGCGAGGGCGAGCCGCTCTTCAAGGGGCAGTGCCACTGCCGCGAGTGTCAGTACATTGCGGGGGGCTCCCCCAACGTGGTCATGGCGGTGCCCGAGGCGGGTTTCGCCTACACGGGGAAGCAACCGAAGCAGTTCCAGCGCAGCGACATCGAGAACCCGGTGACGCGCGAGTTCTGCGCTGAGTGCGGCACCCACATCCTGGCGAAGTCGGGAAACATGCCGGGTGCCGTGATGCTCAAGGTGGGTACGCTGGACGATCCCAGCGTGTTCGGCGTTCCCCAGATGGCGATCTACACCGTCGACCAGCAGAGCTTCCACACCATCCCCGACGGCGTGGCCACCTTCGAGCGGCTGCCGGGCTGAGCGTTCGGACTTCCCGCGTGCCGCCTCCCGCGCTTCTGGCGTGAGCGCCGACTTCCTCAGCACACTCGCCGCCAGCTCCCTGTTGGCGTGGCTCTACCTGTGCTTCGCGCACGGACGCTTCTGGCTGGGCGATCAACGGCTGGGCGCAGGCGCAGCCGCGCCCCTGCCGTGGCCCGAGGTGGTGGCTGTCATCCCGGCTCGCGACGAGGCGGACGTGGTGGCCGAAACCGTCTCCGCGGTGCTGGCGCAGGACTACCCGGGCGGGCTGCGCGTGGTACTGGTCGACGACGAGAGCCAGGACGACACGGCCGAAGTCGCCCGCGAGGCCGCAGAAAGACTGGGCGCGAACGAGCGGCTCGAAATCGTAGCGGCGATGCCGCGGCCGGAAGGCTGGGTGGGCAAGGTCTGGGCCCTGCACACCGGCGTCAGCCACGCGCGTGAAAGCCGCCCCGAGGCGGGCTTCCTGTGGCTCAGCGACGCCGACGTCGCACCCGCGCCCGGCACACTGCGCCATCTGGTTTCGAAGGCCTGCGCCGAGCAGCTCGATCTCGTCTCGCTGATGGTGAAGCTCCACTGCGCGCGAGGCTGGGAGCGGCTGCTGGTGCCCGCCTTTGTCTACTTCTTCCAGAAGCTCTACCCCTTCCCGCGCATCAACGACCCGACCTCGAGCACCGCCGGCGCCGCGGGGGGCTGCGTCCTGCTGCGCGTGGAGGCCCTGGCGCGGATGGGAGGCATGCAGGCCATCCGGGACGAGATCATCGACGACTGCGCCCTCGGCCGAAGCGTGAAGCAGGTGGGCCGTGTCTGGGTGGGGCTCGGCGTCGAAGAACGCAGCGTGCGGCCCTACTCCGGCCTGCGCGACATCTGGGACATGGTCGCGCGCAGCGCCTACACCCAGCTCGGACACTCGCGGCTGCTGTTGCTCGGCACACTGGCCGGGCTGCTGCTGGTCTACGCGGCACCGCCGGCGCTGCTGCTCACCGCGCCTCTGCACGGCAACGCCTTCGCGGCCGCCTGCGGCGGCTGCGCCTGGCTGGCCATGGCCATCAGCTTCCTGCCGACCCTCGCGCTCTACGAGCGCTCGCCCCTGCTCGCGCCAGCGTTGCCGCTGGCGGGCATGCTCTACGCGGCAATGACCTTCGACTCGGCGCGTCGCCACCATCTGGGTCGGGGAGCCCAGTGGAAGGGCCGCGTGGGTGCGGGCGCCCGCTAGAACCAGCCCTGGTAGCATGCCCGCATGGCTGGAGCTCCCGTGAGTGGGAACGGGATGCAGCGAAGCGGCGTGGCCGTCGCCGTGAACCGCAGCGCAACGCATTCGCTCGTCAAACCCAATCAGGAGAGCATCCGTCTGCTCGCCGGCCTCGGCGTCGACGAGGATGCGCACCAGGGCGTGACGGTGCAGCACCGCTCGCGCGTGGCGCGGGATCCGAGCCAGCCCAACCTGCGTCAGGTTCACCTGATCCACTGCGAGCTCCACGAGGAGCTCAGCGCCTCGGGCTTCGAGCTAACGCCCGGGCAGATGGGGGAGAACGTCACCACGAGAGGCATCGACCTGCTCTCATTGCCGCAAGGGGCGCGGCTCCACCTGGGCGACAAGGCCATCGTCGAGGTCACCGGGCTGCGCAACCCCTGCGCCCAGCTCGACCAGATCCAGCCCGGACTGATGGCCGCCACCCTCGAGCGCGACGCGCGCGGAGATCTGGTGCGCAAGGCCGGCGTGATGGGCGTCGTGCGAGCCGGGGGCAAGGTGCGAGTGGGTGACGCGATCCGCGTGGAGCTGCCGCCCCCCCCGCACGCAGCCCTCGAGCCGGTGTAGACGGCTTCGTGATGGGCTTGCCGCCAGGCGTGTCCTCTCCCGAGACTCTCACCAGCGAGTCACTCACGCCCTGGCAGCGGGTGATGCACTCGCGCGGCCTGCTCGGCATCGCAGCCGTCATCGCGGGCGGCGCCGCCTTGGCCTTCTGGATGCGTTCCTCCGGCGGTGCCGAGCTGATGCGGGAGCAACTGGGACCCGCCGCCGCGCTCATCATCGTCCCACTTCAAGCAGTCGTCGCCGTCTCGCCCTTCCCGAGCGAGGTGATCGCGCTGGTAACCTGCACCTTCTACGGCTTCTGGGGCGGAGCCCTGCTGGCCTGGTCCGCGTGGATGCTCGCGGCCCTCCTGCAGTACGAGCTGGTACGGCGCACCGCTCAGGACTTCGACTTCGAGCACGCGCGACGCCGTTTTCCCAAGCGCCTGCGCGACCTGCCCGCGTCGCACCCGGCCTTCCTGATCGTGGGTCGCTGGCTTCCCTACGGCGCCCACGTCGTGAACTCCCTGGCGGGCGCCTACGAAGTCCCGGTCACGCGGCACCTCTGGTGCGCAGCCGTGAGCCTCGTCCCTCCGTCGTTGATCATCTCCGCGCTCGCCAACGGGCTGCTGGCGCCCTGAGCCCCGGCCCAAGAGAGGTGCAACATGAACCCCAACCGATCTCTACTGTTTCACGGCTCGCTGGTACTGGTGCTGTCCTTGCTGGCCGGCGTACTCGTGGCCACGCCCGGTGTGGCGAACCCGCGCATGGCGGTGGCCGCCCACCTGGCGGCGCTCATCAGCGGGCCCATCCTGCTGTCGCTCGGCCTGGCCTGGCCCTACGTCGAGCTGCCGGCTCGGGTGGCGGCCCGGACCTCCGCGCTGCTCGTCGTCTCGCTCTACCTGAACGTCGCCTTCGTGACGTTGGCCGCGCTCTTCGGCACCAGCCAGGCCACACCGCTCGCCGGCGCCGGCCACTCGGGGACACCCTGGCAGGAGGCCTTCGTCTCCGCCGGCTTCGCACTGGCGATCGTCGGGATGTTCGTGGCCTTCGTTCTGGTGGCGGTGGGGTTCTCGAGGGGGCGTGCCGGAAGCGAGCACACCTAGCGTGGTAGGCTGTCTCGGCACAACAGAGCCAGGAAATGCGCTTGCGAATCAGGAGGCCCGTGGGCCGGGCCGCTTTGCTGCTGAGCCTCATCTGCCTGGCCGCCGGTCCGGCCGGGGCGGAGCTTCCCTTCGGGTTCAGCGTCGATCTCACGCTCACCCACGACTCCGAGCTGCGCAGCTACGACGTACTCCGGCCGCTGAGCTCCGCGGGCCCGCCTGCTGCGCTGGTCGTCGACCTGCACGGCTTCGGCTCCGACGGAGACGAGCAGCGGGGCATCTCGGGTTGGTCGACGATCGCCGGCAACGAGGGCTTCCTGGTTGCCTGGCCCGACGGCCTCGACAGCTCCTGGAACGGCATCACCTGCTGCGGGAACGCGGTCAGCAACGACGTCGACGACGTCGGCTTCATGCGCGCCATGCTGGCCGCGATCCAGGCCGAGGCGAACGTCGACCCCCAGCGCATCTACGTGACGGGACTTTCGAACGGCGGTGCCATGAGCCACCGCCTCGCGTGTGAGGCCGCGGACCTCTTCGCGGCGGCGGCGCCCATGGCCTTCCCGGTTCCGTATCCGGACTTTCCCAACGAGTGCCAGCCCAGCCGGGTGGTTCCCTTGCTGCTCTTCATGGGCCTGACGGACAGCGTCGTGTCCTACGCCGGGGCGGCGCCCAGCTACGCCGCCTGGCGGGACAAGAACGCCTGCGACAGCGGCGGGGCCGTACCCGAGATCGACGAGAGCTACGGTGGCAGCGACTGCTCCATCGATACCAGCTGCGGAGAGACCGGCGTGCAGGTCGGCCTGTGCAGCGTCACGGGCAGCGATTTCGACCCCCCCCTCGAAGGCTTCAACGGCCACATCCTCTACATCAACGACGACGCCTTCGACATCAGCCAGCGCGCCTGGGACTTCATGCGCGTACACAGCACCGACGCACCCGGCGTCCCGGCCCTCAGTTCACCGCTAGTGCTGTGGGCGTCTATGGCCGCAGCCGGCAGCGCGGCGCTCGCGCAGCGCCGGCTCCGGCGCCGGGCTCGCGCCCACGTCGACGGCAGCGACGTAGCCGGTCGCTGAGAACCGAGAATGCCCGGCTGCCCCGCGCCTCCTTCCCGCGTCGACGGCCAGAATCCATGCCGTTCGAGCCCCGAACGTGATATAGATGCCCCCCATTTTCGACTGCAAACGGGGTCTCGGAATGAAGGTCCGCTTCCTGAGTCTGTGTGGCCTGATGGCCACAGTCACCGTCGCATGTGGACAACCGGTGGGCGATCGCTCCACTGCCGTCGACACGAAAGCGGAAGTGACGGAGACCACCATCGAGGCCGAGGCAGCGCCCGCAGCTCCGTTCCCTGTGCCGCCCAAGCGCCCCGACCCGTTCGGGCCCGGTTACTACCCCAACCCGCTAGAGACCGCGGGCAGCGCCTGAACCCCTTCCTGCAGCATCTCCAGACGAGGGCCTAGAGCCCGGAACAGGAAACACCGCGATGAAGATCAATCGACGCGCGATTCTGAGTTGGGCGGCTGCGATCGCACTCCTCCCCGGCATCGCTGCGGGCGACGAAGCCGATGGCGAAACGGTGGACCTCGCACAGAGCGGCAGCAAGCCCAACATCCTGGTGGTGTGGGGTGACGATGTGGGCCAGTCCAACCTCAGCGCCTACACGATGGGGCTGGTGGGCTACCGCACGCCCAACATCGACCGCATCGCTCGGGAAGGCGTGATCTTCACCGACTACTACGGCGAGCAGAGCTGCACCGCCGGACGCTCATCCTTCATCATGGGCCAGAGCGTCTTCCGCACGGGCCTCTCCAAGGTCGGCCTGCCCGGCGCAGAGCTGGGCATGCGCGAGGAAGACCCCACCATCGCCACCATGCTCAAGGCCCGCGGCTACCGCACCGGCCAGTTCGGCAAGAACCACCTGGGCGACCGCGACGAGCACCTGCCGACCAACCACGGCTTCGACGAGTTCTTCGGCAACCTCTACCACCTGAACGCGGAAGAGGAGCCGGAGAACGAGGACTATCCCGAGAGCGCGGAGTTCCGCAAGCGCTTCGGACCGCGCGGCGTGATCCACTCCTTCGCCGACGGCCGCATCGAGGACACGGGCCCGCTCACGAAGAAGCGCATGGAGACGGTGGACGACGAGACCTCCGAGGCCGCCCTGGGCTTCATCGACGCCGCCCACGAGTCCGGCGAGCCCTTCTTCCTGTGGTGGAGCGGCACGCGCATGCACTTCCGCACCCACGTGAAGCCCGAGCTGCGCGGCATCTCGGGCCAGGACGAGTACGCCGACGGCATGGTCGAGCACGACCGTCACATCGGGAAGTTCCTGGCCAAGCTCGACGAGCTCGGCATCGCCGACAACACCATCGTCTTCTACAGCACGGACAACGGCCCCCACTACAACACCTGGCCCGACGCGGCGGCCACGCCCTTCCGCGGCGAGAAGAACACCAACTGGGAGGGCGGCTGGCGGGTGCCGTCGATGGTGCGCTGGCCCTCGAAGCTCAAGGCCGGCTCCGTCTCCAACACGATCATGCACCACATGGACTGGCTGCCGACCTTCCTGGCGGCCGCGGGGGACACCACCGTCAAGAAAGACCTGCTCACCGGCCGGACGGCCCTGGGCCGCAAGTTCCGCGTCCACCTCGATGGCTACAACTTCCTGCCCTACCTGACCGGCGAGACCGACAAGGGCCCGCGCGACGAGATCTTCTACTTCTCCGACGACGGCGATCTCACCGCGTTGCGATACCGCGACTGGAAGATGGTCTTCATGGAGCAGAAGACGGTGGGGACCTTCCGCGTCTGGATGGATCCCTTCGTGCCCCTGCGGGTCCCCCTGATCTTCAACCTGCGTCGCGACCCCTACGAGCGCGCCTCGATCACGTCGAACACCTACTACGACTGGCTGCTCGACCGCGCCTTCCTGCTGGTGCCCGCCCAGGCCTACGTCGGGGAATTCCTGAAGACCTTCCAGAAATATCCGCCGCGCCAGAAGGCGGCGAGCTTCAGCCTCGACGACGTGATGGAGAAGCTCACGATTCCGGGCGGCGCCCACTAGAACGTCGCCAGCGCAGCGACGAGGCTCCGCCCGGCTTCGGGCCAGACAGCTCTGGTATGCTGCGGACGCTGGCCCCAGCCACGCGGAGGAGCGATGTCCCAGACGCAACCGAGTCCCGGCCCGGTCGAGTCTCCCAGCCGACGCTTCGGCCTGGAGGAGTCGATCTTCGCCGGGCTCTTCATCCTCGCGATTGGCGGCATCGCGATCGCGGACTTCTCGTCGCGGCAGGGGCTCGACTACTGGCTGGCCATGGTCCCGATCTTCGCTGTCGCCAGCACCTTCATCGGCTGGAACCGGGCGCGAAAGAGCGCGGGCGGTCGAGGGGTGTTCAGCCTGCTGCGCGACCAGCTGCTCCACTGGGCAGCGCTCGCGCTGACCGTCTACCTGATCTACCTGCTGCAGGCGACCGGCAGGCTGAACCGCGACGACGCGGGCCTGGTGACGCTGCTGGCGCTGGCACTCACGACGGTGCTGGCCGGCGTGCACTTCGACTGGCGTCTGCTGGTGCTGGGCGCCCTGCTAGCCGTCACGGCGGCGTGCAGCGCACTTGTCGAGGAGTTCTTCTGGATGCTGGCGATTCCCGCCCTGCTGCTCGGGGTGGGAGCGTTCCTGTGGCAGCGTCACGTCCGGCGCGGCCCGGATGCGCCCCCGGCTCCGCCGGCGTCGCCAGCAGCCCCTACACCGCCGGAAGAGCCGCTCACATAGCTTTCTCGGAGGTCCCATGCCCGCCAGTGAAACCCTCGCTGCGATCCGCCAGCACTCGGGCTGGTTCATCGCACTCGGCGTCGTCCAGATCCTGGTGGGAATGCTGGCGATCGGATCGCCGTACATCGCGACGCTGGCCTCGGCCGTCTTCCTCGGCTGGCTGTTGATCGTCGCGGGGGTGTTCCAGGGAGTGCAGGCCTTCCGGGCTCGCGCCTGGCAGGGCTTCCTGCTGCACTTCCTGGGCGCAGCACTCTACCTGGTAGCAGGCGTGCTGGTGGTCACCCGGCCGGCGGCCGGAGCGCTCACGCTCACGCTGATTCTCGCGATCTTTCTCACCGTCGAGGGTGTCTCCCGCGCCGTGCTCGCCTTTCGCCTGCGCGACCACCCGGGCTGGGCCGGACTGCTCGTGGGCGGCGTGCTCGGCGCCATCCTGGGAGTGATGATCTGGCTGAAGTGGCCGAGCTCTGGCCTCTGGGCCCTGGGCCTGTTGATCGGAGTGAACCTGATCTTCAACGGCTTCTGCCTGATCGCCATCGCCTCGGCCGCGAAGCGGAGCGACCAGCCGCAACCTGCTTGAGGAGCGCGCGTGCCCGAGCTAGCGGACGTCACCGACGCTTCCTTCCAGAGCGAGGTGCTCGAGAGCGAGCAGCCGGTGCTCGTCGACTTCTGGGGCGACCACTGCGCGGCCTGCCGGCAGATCGCACCCATCCTGGGCGAGATCGCGGCCGAGCGCGCGGGCAAGCTCAAGGTGGTGAAGATGCACGCCGCCGAGAACACGGCGACCAGTGCCCGCTTCGGCATCCGCGCGATGCCCACCGTGCTCGTCTTTCGGGGCGGCAGCGTTCGCGGCCAGCTGGTGGGCGCTCAGCCGAAACAGGCCTTCCTGGAGCTGGTCGAGCAAGCGAGCTAAGAGCGCTCCCCGGCAGGCCGGGCGGCCCGCGCTTCGCGCAGTCCCCGCTGCACCAGCTCGTCGAGCTTCGAGGCGAAACGCGAGCGGTCCTTGTCCGAGATGGGAGGTGGGCCGCCGGAGACGATCCCGGCTTCGCGCAGATTCGCTTTCAGGTCGCGCGTGGCGAGCTGACCGCCGATCGAGTCCTCGGTAAAGACGCGACCGTTGCTGCCCAGCACCCGCGCACCCCGCTCCAGGCAGCGCGCCGCCAGCGGAATGTCGGCAGTCACCACGACATCGCCGGGACGGACGTGCTCGGCGATCCAGTCGTCGGCCGCATCCGGACCCTCGGCCACCAGCACCATCTCGACGCCAAAGCCGTGGGGCACCGCGATGCGCGAGTTCGCCACCAGCGCCACGGGCACCGCGTAGCGGGTGGCGACGACGTAGGTCTCGTCCTTCACGGGGCAGGCGTCCCCGTCGACGAAGATCTCGATCATCCGGCTCCTACCTCGGACGACGCCATGCGGAGCGTGGGCGTGCGCCGGCCGGGAGCATACGCATTCGCCCGACGCGTCGCCCCGCGAGCTCCCCCGACTCGGTGTCGTGGATGTGGCCAGAGAGCCGGGCTACACCTCCAGCGATCCAGGGAGACGCATGGGCACCACTGGCTTCGTCCTCGAGACAGAACGCCTGCGCCTGCGGAAGCTGAGCCTCGGCGATCTCGACTTCATAGGGGAGATGCTCGCCCACCCCGAGGTGATGCGTTACTACCCGAAGTGCCACAGCCGGGCCGAGTCCGCCGAGTGGATCGAACGCCAGCTCGCACGCTACGAGCGAGACGGGCTTGGGCTCTGGCTGGCGCTCGAGCGCGAAACCCAGCAACCGGTGGGGCAGATCGGTCTCACCGTGCAGCAAGTAGAGGGATCGCCGGAGCGCGAGGTGGGATGGCTGCTGCATCGGCCCTTCTGGAAGCACGGCTTCGCCACCGAGGCAGCAATCGCCTGCCGGGACCACGCCTTTGCAGAGCTCGGACTCGACTACCTGATCTCGCTGATCCGACCGGTGAATACGCCGTCGCAGGCCGTGGCGCGCCGGATCGGTGGAGTAGCGGGCCGTCGGGTCGAGCACGGGGGCTTCGAGCACATCGTCTTCGAGACCCGGCCCGAGGCGCTCCCGCGCGGAAAGACCCGGTGACGGGCGTATCCGTCGTCTACCACTCCGCCAGCGGCCACACCAGGCTGATGGCAGAGGCCGTGCTCGAAGGTGCTATCCGCGACGGGGGAGCCGAGGGCCGCATCTACGCGCTCGAGGGGGGACAGATCGTGGACGGGCGCTGGGAAGACGCCGCTGTACTCGAGGCGCTGGACGCCTCCGACGCCATCGTGTTCGGCTGTCCCACCCACATGGGCAGCATCTCCACGCCGATGAAGGCCTTCATGGATGCGACACTTCAGCGCTTCTACTCACGGGCCTGGGCCGACAAGGTCGGCGCAGGCTTCACCGTGTCCGCCACGCCCAGTGGAGACAAGCTCAACACGCTGGTGGGCCTCGCGCTCTGCGCCAGGCAGCTGGGGATGATCTGGGTGGGGCAGGAGCAGACCACCCTGAACGACCGCGGCCTCAACCGCCTGGGCGCCTACCTGGGGGTGGCGGGGCAGGCGGAGTATGGCGGCCCGGAGCCCGCTCTCTTTGCAGGCGATCGGGAGAGCGGGGAGGTGCTGGGCGCACGCGTTGCGGGCATCGCCCGGGCTCTCGCCGCCGGCCGATGAGTGCCCCTGCTCCGGAGCGCGGCCGTTCCGAGCCGCTTCTGCGTCCGGATTTCGAGAGTGCGTCGGCGCTGCTGGCGGCCGCCTTCTTCACGAACCCGGCCCACGTGTACCTCTTCCCGGATGAGCAGAAGCGGCGTCGCTCGCTGCAGTGGCTGCTGCGCCGCAACCTCGAGAACCAGGATCCGCTCGAGCACAGCTTCTGCGTGGCCGAGGCACCCGACGGCCCCGAACGCCGCATCTTGGCGATGGGTTTCTGGCACGCCCCGGAGGCTCCTACGCTGAGTGTGCGCGGCCTGCTCCAGCCGTCGCTGCTCGCCCTGCCCTTCCGCTGCGGTCTCGACGCCACCCGGCGCGTCTTCGAGGTGACGCGCCTGCTCGAGAAGGATCGCTGGGCGGCGATCGGTCCGGCCTGGTTTCTCAACAACATGGTGGTGGACGAGCGGCTGCGCGGCAGCGGTGTCGGCACCCAGCTGCTGGCGCAGGAGCTGCGCCTGCGTGTCGATCCCTCGGGCCAGCCTGCGGCCCTCGCCACGCAGCGGCCGGAGAACGTCGTCTTCTACCGAAGGCTGGGCTTCGAGGTCGCCTCGGAGCGGCTCTTGGGCTCACGCTCCCACCCCTTCCGCAACTGGATCATGATCCGGGCAGCGCAAGGCTCGTAGCCCCGCGGCCGCGGCGCAGACTCAGCCGGGGTTGCCCTCGAAGCAGCGGGCCCCTTCGGGCAACTCGACCCACGGCTGCTTTCGCTTCACCCAGACCTGCGCCACCGGCGCGAGCCAGCTGGTGTCGTCCAGCGTGCCCGGCTTCACGTTGAGCGTATCGGGAAGCTTTTCGGGACGATGGAAGATGCGCGTGCCACAGCTGCCGCAGAAGGCGCAGTCCACGCTTCCCCCGCTGTCGGCGGGCCGGGTGAAGAACTTCGGCTCGCCGGAGAGCAGCGCGAAGCTCTCGCGCGGCACCACCATGCTCATCCCGAAGGCACTTCCCGACTGTCGCTGGCATTCGGTGCAGTGGCAGGCAACGGTGGCAAGCGGCTGCCCGTTCACGCGGTAGCGGATCTCTCCACACTGGCAGCCCCCCTCGATCGGGTCGGCCATGAAACGCCCTCCCTCGTCGTCGCTGCTGCCATTCTAGCGGCTGTACGACTCCCGGGGCCCGCGCGCCGCGTGCTAGCCTGCGGGCATGGACGTTTCGATCACCTACTGCGCGAGCTGAAACTACCTGCCCCAGGCCTCCAGTCTGGAGGCCGCGTTGGTCCGCGAGCTCAGGATCGACCCGCAGCTGATCCGGGGCGACAACGGCGTCTTCGACGTCATCGCAGACGGCGATCTCGTCTTCTCGAAGCACGAGGCGGGCCGTTTTCCGGACGACGCGGAGATCGTCGAGCTCCTGCGCTCCCGCACTTGAGCCAACACCGCCTATCCGGAGATGCAGATGCGCCCGAGGCAAGCCGCAGGCTTGCCGTGCCGGCAGCGCGGCTTCGCCGCCCGACAACCGGCCGAACTAGATGCTGCTCAGGATGAGAAACATCACCGCGATCTCGGCACCGACGCCCAGCATCACCAGCAGGAAGACGCGCTTCGCCAGCTCTCCACCTTCGTAGGTCTTGCCCATCTCGACACCTCCGGCCCCTTGCTGTGCAGGCTCCGTGCCGACTCCCGGAGGCCCCTCCTGGCGTACCGCGTCCCGCGGCGGAATGAATCGCCACGCGCTGCCCTGGCGCTGCACCAATCCGCCCCGTCCCCGCCCGCAGCCTGTTGGTAGAATCACGTCATGGGCGACGAGGAGCTCCGCCAGCACCGCGAGCAGCTGGTGCGCCAGCACATGGATGCCGAGAACGTCCACGACTTCGACACCGTGATCGCCACCTTCGCACGGCCGCGCTACGAGCTGATCGGAACCGACCGGGTCCACGCTGGCGAAGCCGCCGTGCGCGAGTACTTCCGCGAGTCCCGCTCCGCCTTCCCCGATCAACGCAACGAGCTGATCGCACTGCACCACGCAGACGACGCGGTGATCGCGGAGTTCTGGCTGCTGGGCACACACCAGGGCCCGCTCGGGCCGCTGGCCCCGACCGGCCGCGAGTTCCGCTGCCGCATGACGGCCTTCTTCCTGTTCGAGGGCCGCGATCTGGTCTGCGAACGGGTCTACTTCGACGCCAACACCATCCTGCACCAGCTCACGGATCCCCAGCCGTCGTGAACGCACTCTGGCGGCCGGGCCGCCGGAGTCAGCGCTCCCGCGCCTGCGGGATCCGCACGAAGGCCAGCACGCCCAGCGCGTAGACCAGCCCCGCCAGCAGCAGCACGGCCCGGAATCCCCAGGCCATGGCCAGCAGCGTGGCCAGAACCGAGGCGACCACGGAGAAGAAGCCGTTGACGGCCCAGGCCCAGGCCACGTACTCGCGATCGTGCGAGCTGAGTGCGGGCAGCAGCCCCAGCCCCAGTGGCATGAAGGCGCCCAGACACAGCCCGAGGGGCGCCAGGATTGCCACGCCAATCGCCAGACGCAACGGCAAGGGGAGGCCCACGAAGTGATCCACCAGCACGTCCGGGCCGAACTGGTAGAAGAGCGTCAGCACCAGCAGCGCGCCCAGCAGCCGGTAGAGCACCCGGCTGGGGGGCCCCTGCCAGCGGCTGCTCAGCAGGCTCCCCAGGCCCGAGAAGATCAGCAGCGAGAAGAGCGTCACGGTGAGTGAATAGGTGGGATAGCCGAGGAAGAGCGTCAGCTTCTGGATCAGGCAGACCTCGAAGAACATGAAGCCTAGACCGAGCGCCGCGAAGTAGCAGAAGGCGTTGCGCTTGTGGGGAATCAGCTGCCAGGTCTCGCGCACAAACACGAGGGGGAGCAGCAGGAAAGCCGCGGCGAAGACGGTCGCGAAGGCCAGCAGAATGAGCAGCGTGCGTTCGCCCGTTGCGTCCTCCGGGTCGGGGATGAAGCTCTGTTTTCCCCAGGGGCGGACCACGGCATCGCGGAAGCGTGCAAAGTGCCAGAAGAAGGGCGAGTCGTCGGTGACCGGGCTCAGCTCGTAGGGATACGCATCGCGCCAGCGCTCCAGCCTGGCTTCGGGCAGTCGCACCACCTGCTGTGTGGGGTGGGAGCCAGCCGGCACGGCTTCCGCTCCGGCGTGGATGATGCGACCCTTCTCGATGCGGGCGACCGACTCCTCGAAGCGCGCGATCTCGTCCGGCGTGAAGGGCTCGGCCTTGAGCAGGACCGTGGCCGTGGTGAAGATGCCCGGAGCCGTCGCGACCATGACGTGGGATGCGAAGTCATCGATCCCCGCCCGACGCAATGCCTCGCGCGCCGTGGACAGATAGCGCGTGGTGCGGTTGGGCTTGTTCTCGAAATCGATCTCCCCGAACTGCACGCAGATCCAGCCGCCGGGATTGAGCCGCGTCAGGGCCTCCTCGATCATCTCGACGGTGTAGAGGTAGCTCTCGGAGAGCACGAAGGCGCCGGAGCTCGCGGCGTTGAGTGCGGAGTAGCTGTCCGGAGCCACGAACCACACCAGGTCGTAGCCGGAATCGTCCCGCTTCACGAAGGAGCGGCCCTCGCCGGTTACGAGCGTCACCTTCGGATGCGAAGCAATGTTTCCGGAGTAGTCGGCGAAGGGGCCCCGGAGCAGCGACACTGTCACGGGGTTGAGCTCGACACCCACGATCTCCCCGGCCCCGTGGCGCAGCGCCGTCAAGATCTCGTGCCCCCCGGCGGCGCCGATGATCAGGATGCGGCCGCCCCTGGGAAACGCGTCCAGCACCGCGGCGCGAATCCCGCCGTCGATGACCGGTGCGCTCTCCACGCCCTGCTCCGCGTTCACGATGATCGACCCGTCGATCCCGTCGTGGATCACCTGGTAGAAGCGATCGGGAGCGAGCCCGTCGATGACGTCGATCCGGAACAGCGGGCTCCAGCTCGAGAAGAGCACCTGGCCGCCGCCCAGCCGCTGGGGACTCATCGTCTTCATGCGGTCCGGAACCGGCTCCGGAGCCAGGCCGGGCATAGCTGCCAGCGCCAGCAGCAGCACAGCCAGAGCAGCTCCTCCCCAGACTCCGAGCCGCGACTCGTTGTGCGCAAGGCGCGCCCCGGAAGCCGCCAGCAGGCCCCCCGCAACGAAGACCGCGCCGGGTGGGCCCACGCTGGTAAAGAGCGGCACCGCCAGTGCGCAGCCGATGCCGGCACCCACGAGATCGGCGGAGTACAGACGCGCCACGTCGCCGCTGCGCGCACTCAGGATGGTGGCCAGACTGATTCCCACCAACAGGAAGGGCGCGAAGAGGGCCAGGCAGATACAGGCCAGCGCGGCCAGGGGAGCGACGCCGGTCAAGAGGTCCTGCGTGCTCACCTGGATGCGCGCAACCACGAGGT
>Ga0255057_10001137_pt1 | contig 15209 bp, 15 predicted proteins | sample Cases_109_6_MG_FD_189022 | JGI IMG/M metagenome (GOLD analysis project Ga0255057, IMG submission 189022) | Seawater microbial communities from Amundsen Gulf, Northwest Territories, Canada - Cases_109_6 | ecosystem: Environmental > Aquatic > Marine > Gulf | place: Canada: Northwest Territories... | reverse complement strand
CATCATGAACTTCAGAGCCCTCGCCGCGCCGACCGGCCACGCATACCGTCGCCAACTCCATGATCCGCTCTGGATCCTTCCAGTGAGGCATGTCCGCCAGCGCGTCCGCACCGACGATGAACGAAATCTCGACGCCCGGCGACTCCGCATGTAGCTGCCTCAACGTCTCAACGGTGTACGTTCGGCCGTCTCGATCGATCTCCATCGAAGACACATCGAAGGCAGAGTTCCCCTCAACCGCCAACCTCACCATCGCCAAACGATGTTCGGCGGCGCCAACGTCCCGGCCCTCCTTACGCCACTGATTGCCTGCGGGCATGTACATCACCTTGTCCAGACCAAGCTGCTCTCGCGCCATCTCCCCGAGGACGAGATGCCCGAAGTGAATCGGGTCGAAACTTCCGCCGAGGACGCCTAGCCTCACGCGTGCATCTCCAACTCGGCGCTGCCTACGTAAACCTTGTCGCCGACCTTGGCGCCGGCCCTCCTCAGAGCGCTGGTAACGCCCCAACGGCCGAACCTGCGCCACAGCTCCTCCACGCCCTCATCCACCCCAATCGGCATCATCTCGACAAAGGTGACGATTCGCTCACCCTCGACCCTGTATCCGCCATTCTCTTCTTTCACCTCCACCCGTTGCCTCACCCGAATCGTAGGAACCTCCTCAGACTCCTCCTCTTCATCGTCGGATGGTACAGGCGCCTTCCTCTCCTGCACCATCCGCCCCAACTCCGTCACTACCTCCGTCACGCCCTCTCCCGAAGCGCCCGAGATAAACCGGACCTCTGTTCCCACCTTCCGGAACGCCTCCTCTACCTCGACCATCTTTTCGCGGACTTCCTCGATGTCGATCTTGTTGACGGCCAGTAACTGAGGCTCGTCTTGAAGGCCAACCCCATACTCCCGTAACTCCTCATTGATCAGTTCGTAGTCACGGACCGGATCATCGCTCGCACCATCGACCAGATGCAGGATCACGTTTGTACGTTCGATATGACGAAGGAAATCGAGCCCTAAGCCCGCCCCTTCATGCGCGCCTTCGATGAGTCCAGGAATATCCGCTACGACGAACTGCCTCCATCCCATCTCGACAACACCTAGCACGGGCTCCAGCGTCGTGAACGGATAGTCTGCGACCTTCGGCCTCGCCGCGGAGATCGAGCGCAGCAACGTTGACTTTCCAGCGTTTGGCAGACCAACGATCCCAACGTCCGCCAGAAGCTTCAACTCAAGGACGATCTTCACCTCAGATCCCAGCTGCCCCTTCTGCGCGATCCGAGGCGCCCGATTCGTCGACGTAGCAAACCTCGAGTTTCCCCAACCACCTCTACCTCCCTGGGCTGCGACCACGCTCTGCCCGTGCTTCACAAGATCGGCCAACTTCTCCTTCTCCCCATTCTCGTTTAGCTTCCAGACCTCGGTTCCTTCAGGTACCGAAATCCGGATCTTCTTGCCACGCCGCCCGTGCTTCTTCGAGCCCAGTCCACGTACACCATTCGGTGCTCGGTACATCCGTTGCCGCGCCACTCCCAGGAGCGTGCTTTGAGACAGGTCTGCGCGAATCGTGATGCTTCCTCCGTGGCCCCCATCGCCCCCATCGGGCCCCCCACGCGGCACGTACTTCTCTCGGCGGAAGCTCACAGATCCATCACCACCGTCGCCACCATGTGCAGTTATCTCGGCTCGGTCTATCACAACGTAACCATTATAGATTTGGAGTATGTAGAGATTAGTAGTAGTCGTAGTAGGTTTGTTCGTAATGTGGGTATCGTATCTGGATAAGCGGTTGATATCAGTGGGGACGAAATGTTGAGGCCCCGGTTGCTCTGTTGACAGTTGAGCGAACCGAGGCCTTAAGTGGCGGGATTGATGTCGATTACGGGGATAACAGGGAGCGAATGTCGGAAAGTTGTTCGGCCACCCGCGGGTCCTTGGCTATCGCAGCGGTCACCTTTTGCACACCGTGGATTACGGTGGAATGATCCCTGTGCCCCAGCAGGAGGCCGATCTGCTTCAAGGCAAGCTCGCAATCCTCGCGCAGCAGGAACATCGTCACGTGCCTGGCCTCGGCGATCGGCTTGGCGCGGCTCTTTCCGCTCAGCTGAGCCGGCGAAATGTTGAAGTACGTCGATGCGGCTTTGAGTACAGCCTGAGGGTCCGCTGGTGTCGGCCTGGTCGTCGTCAACGGCGCCAGGGCGCGAGAGGCAAGGCTCGTCGTCAGCGGAGAGGTCAGAAGCCCTGCGAAGGCAACCACCCGGTTCAATGACCCTTCCAGTTCGCGGATGTTGTTCCGGTTGCGGTTAGCCAAGAACGCCGCCACATCACGGGGCACTTCCACTCCCTGCTCGGCCGCCTTGGCTTGTAGAATCGCCAGGCGTGTCTCCTCGTCCGGAGGCTGGATGTCGGCGATGAGGCCCCACTGAAATCGGGAGCTGAGGCGGGCCTGCAAGCCCGGAATATTCGTCGGCGGGCGGTCGCTTGTGAACACAAGTTGGCAGCCTTCGCTGTGCAGGTCGTTGAACGTGTAGAAGAACTCTTCTTGCGTCCGGTCCTTGGCGGCCAGACACTGGATGTCGTCGACGAGCAGCAGTTGCAGGGTTCGATAGCGCCGCCGGAACTCATCGCTGCGGCCTTGGGATATCGAAGTGATGAAGTCGTTTGTGAAGTGCTCCGCCGTTACATATGCCGTCCGCACCGTTTCCTGGGCCTGTTGAGCGATCGCTTGTAGAAGGTGAGTCTTGCCCAGCCCAGGAGCGCTGAAGATGAACAACGGATTATTGTGCGAGACACCAGGCTCCTTCGCCGCAGCGACCGCTGCCGCTGCCGCCATGCGGTTACTATCACCGATGACAAAAGAGTCGAACGTGTACTTCGCGTTGAGCTTGCGCCGCTGCGAGGGGCTGGAAACGACGGCCGCGGTTCCCGCGCCGTTGGACAATGGAAAAGCGCCGTTGCCATTCCCGCTGCCGTTGTGGCCGTTCCGTCCCATGATCTCGAACGCCACCTGCGTCGGGCGGCCGATGATCGAGCCTATGGTCTGAGAGACCAGGCTGCGCATGCGCGTACCAAGCCACTCCCGGACGAACTCCGTCGGCACACCAACGACGAAGCTACCGCCGTCAATGCGTAAGCCTTTGGTGTCCTTGAGCCACGTATCGTAATTGGGCCTCGTAACATGTATTTGCATCTGACCGAGGGCCGTGTCCCAGATGCGTTCAGCAGTCGCGTCCGCCATTAAGTGCGCCTCCAAGCGAGAATTTTGTGGAGCAGATGGCCGCACCGTAGCAACCGCCAAGCGAAGGCGTCAACAGGTTTTGCAGAGTATTCTGTGGGCGATTGCAGAGTTGTATTTTGGCTTTTCGAACTATAAAAGAAAGACCGTGAAATCTGCCGCTTGTCGGTCCTCAGGCGCACGCATATAATGGCGGAGCCGCAGCACCAGAGGTGGGTAATCGTATGCTTCTCGCAATAGACATCGGCAATACTACCGTCACACTGGGAGTCTTCCAGGGTGAGAATCTCCGCGCCACTTGGAGGTTCGCCACGGACGTCGGTAGATTCGCCGACGAGTACGGAGTCTTGATGCTCAACCTCCTTGACCATGAAGGCATCTCCGACGACGAGATCGATGAAGCCGTCATGGCCTGCGTCGTCCCGGACCTCGAGCCCACCTTCCAGAACATCTGCGCGCGATACTTCAACGTCAAGGCTCTCGTCGTCAGCGCCGGCATCAAGACAGGTCTGCGCATTCTCTACGACAGCCCTCGCGACGTCGGCGCCGACCGCGTCGCGGACGCCGTCGCTGCTATCCACAGATACGGAGCGCCGCTCATCGTGGTTGATCTAGGTACCGCAACCGTCTTTGATGCCATCTCCAAGGACGGCGACTACCTCGGGGGGGCGCTCGCCCCGGGCCTCGGCATCGCCTCGGAAGCCCTCTTCCAACGGGCCGCACGACTATACCGAGTTGAGCTTAGCCGCCCGGCAGACGCCATCGGCCGCAACACGATCGCAGCAATGCAGTCTGGCATTCTCTTCGGGTATGTGGGCCTCGTCGAAGGCGTCGTCACACGGATGAAGGAGGAGCTGGACGAGGGTGTGACTGTCATTGGCACCGGCGGCTTCGCCCAGACAATCGCCGATGAGACGGACGTCATCGATAAGGTGGACGCCGATCTCACGCTCGACGGGTTACGGCTAATCCACGAACTCAATAGCGATTAGCCCTATACTTAGGGGAGCCATGTATAACCTAACCGGCCGTAACGTCGTTCTCGGCGTCACCGGCAGCATCGCCGCCTACAAGTCGGCTGACCTTGCCAGCAAGCTCACACAAGCCGAATGCTCCGTCGACGTCATAATGACGCCCGAAGCGACCAACTTCATTGCGCCCCTCACCTTCAGCAGCGTCACTGGAAACCCCGCTTACGCCAGCATGTGGGACGCCGCTTCGGACGTCTCCGAGGCTCACGTCGCCCTGGCTCGTCGCGCCGATATCTTGGTCATAGCTCCCGCGACCGCTACTACCTTGGCCAGATTCGCTGCGGGTTCTGCCGAGGACATCGTCAGCCTCACTGCTCTTGCCACCCGCGCACCGATCCTCATGTGCCCGGCCATGGACCCCAATATGTTCGCGCACCCCGCCGTGCAGGCCAACGTCGAGACACTGAAGTCGAGAGGCGTATACTTCGTTGGCCCGGAAGAAGGCCGCCTCGCCTCTGGCCAGATGGGGTTGGGTCGACTCAGCGAAGTCGAAACCGTTATCGGTGCTATTAGATATGTCCTCGGTCGGAGTGGTGACTTAGCCTCAAAAAAGATCGTCGTCACCGCGGGCGGAACTCGCGAACAAATCGACCCCGTCCGCTACGTCGGCAACTACTCCTCCGGCAAGATGGGGTTCGCCGTCGCCGCTGCCGCTCGAGACCGCGGCGCTGCGGCAGTCCTCATCACCGCCCCGTCCTCACTCCCCGACCCGTATGCTGTCGACGTCATCCGAGTGAAGAGTGCGCTAGAGATGCGCGACGAAGTTGCGGAGCAATGCGCAGGAGCCGACGCTCTCGTAATGACCGCCGCCGTCGCCGACTACCAACCCGCCGAAGCCATCGGCGAGAAGATCAAACGAGAGGGGCGCGATTCGCTGACGATGTCGTTGGTGAGGACCCCGGACATCCTTAAGGATATAGAAGCAGACGAGGGGCTGATCAAGGTTGGGTTTGCCGCAGAGAGCAACGATCTCCTAGCCAACGCGCGCAAGAAACTGAAAAGCAAACGCTTGGACCTGATAGTAGCCAACGACATAACCGCTGAGGGCTCAGGCTTCGGCGCGGACACCAACCAGGTGATGCTGGTGGACAAAGATGGTACCGAAGAAGCGCTTCCACTGATCAGCAAGTATGAAGTAGCGTCCCATATACTTGACAGAGTAGTCTCCCTGATAGAGAGTCGGTAGCGCTAATAGAAGACGACGTGGCAGCCGCAAACAGGAGAGTTCCATGTCTAACGAATTTAGCCTAGAGAAGTTCGCAAGCCACCCCTTCTACCAGGACGTCAATCGGCGGCTTGTAGCCTTGACCCACCTTAGACCAGGCGAACAGGTCGTCGACCTCGGCTCCGGTACCGGCGCGGTCACACGCTTGCTTGCCGAGCAGGTCCGAAACGATAAAGGCCAGGTGATCGCCGTAGATCCCTCAGAGTCGGCGACCGAGGTGGCTCGCCGAAACCTTGAAAACCTCGGCGACGTCGTCATCCGCTTCGTCCAGGGCAGCGCTGAACGCCTCTCCCAGCTCGTGAAGCTTCCCGTCGACGCCGTCTTCTTCTGCAACGCATTTCACCTCGTACACGAAAAGGAACACGTTCTCCGCGAAATCAGAGAGACGCTCCGGAGTGATGGCACGTTCTCCTTCAACACCTCCTTCTATCAGGGAGCGGAGCCCCCTGAGTCTGAGCGCTTCTACAAACGATGGATGCTCCGAGCGATGCGGTTCCTGCGCGACAACCACGGGGTTTTGCCGGACAGGACCAAGGTCGAGGCTCGAATCCGGCTTTCCGAAGAAGAGTACGTCGACCTCTTGACCAAGAACGGCTTCCAGGTTCGTGATCGAGAGATTGTGAGGGTACAATTACCGCTTGAGAGCTTCGAAGACATCAGCGAGTACAGCCTATGGATAGAGGGAGTGCTGCCCGGCGTTCCCCTGGAAATGGGCGCAGAGGCCCTTAAGCACGGCGCGCGGGTAGCCTTCGAAGAGCTGAAACTTGAGTCGTCTCCCCGCAACTGGTTGCTCGTTGTCGCAAATCGGGTCTAAATCTCAAAACCTGCCCCAATTGCCCCCTAAGGAGGTCGCCATGGAGGACACCGTACCCACTGGAGAAAACGTACTCAACGTCGTCTTGGACCGCATCAAGACGTCGGGACGAGTCGAGATCATCTACGGTGAGAGCCGCGAAATGCACGGAAAGACCATCATACCCATCGCTGCCGTGCTCGAAGTCACCGACCACGGCAGCGATGGGTCCCGATCATAGACTGGACGCGACTCATCACCTCCGCTCTCACATTCTTCGGTGTATGGATGATCGTCCGAACCATCTTCAAGCGCTAATCAGAGCACTCAGCCAAGTACATTCGTCGGATCCGATCTGACATGCCAGCGTCACGGGCGCGGCTTGCCTCACGTCTGCGATCTGACGCTACCGCGATAACTCAACGGAGGAACCGTGACCTTGGAAATAAGACCGATCAACTCAGAAGAGTTCGAAGCCTTCGCTCTTGCCGGCTCAAACTCTTTCGGCGAAGCGCGCTTGGAGCATGTCGAGGACGAACGCGCGATCCTCGATTTCGACCGCACGCTCGCTGCCTTTGACGGTGAAGAGATCGTGGCAACCGCAGCGATACTCGATTTCGACCTGTCAGTACCGGGCAGCCAGCTTCCGGCCGCAGGCATTTCCTGGGTCTCCGTCAGACCGACTCACCGGCGGCAGGGCCTGCTCACCCGGATGATGGAACGCCAACTGAGCGACGTTCGGGACCGTGGCGAATCCATTGCCGCTCTCTGGGCGTCCGAAAGCATCATCTACGGCCGCTTCGGGTACGGCGTCGCCGCCTTAGGCTCTGATCTTCGCATCGACCGCACGTTCGCCAACCTCGCGCACGGCGTTGATGCACCCGGCAGGTGCCGTATGGTCTCGCGGGAGCAGGCCCTCTCCACCTGGCCCGCTATCTATGCCGGCGTCGCTAAGGGCCAACCCGGAATGTACTCGCGATCGGAGAACTGGTGGAAGCACCACAGTCTGCGCTACGACGACCCGAAGAAAGCCAAGGAAGCAACGTTCTACGTGCAATACGAAGAGGAAGACCGACCTCTTGGCTACGTGCGCTACACCATCAAGCCGCACTGGCGGGACAACCTGCCGGATGGAACGCTCAACATCGAAGAGCTCGTCCACGCCACGCACGGCGCATACGCTGCCCTTTGGAACTACATCTTTGGCGTCGATCTCATGAGCACCTTCGCGTCTGGCCGCTCCCGCATCGACGAGCCTCTACTCTGGATGCTAGACGAGCCGCGCCGCCTGGTCAGCCGTTCCTATGACGCACTCTGGCTGCGCTTAGTCGACGTCCCTTCCGCCCTCGAGGCGCGCCGCTATCCGACGGCTGGCAAGATCGTCATCGACGTGGACGACTCATTCTGCCCGTGGAACGCCGGTCGTTACGAGCTGCAGGCCGGACCCGACGGTGCAATCTGTAAGTCGACGAAGGCCAAGCCCGACCTCGCCTTGACAGCCGCGGACCTCGCTACCGTCTATCTCGGCGGACCTCGCATCCGCGCTCTCGCTCAAGCCGGCCGCGTTGACGGTGATGCCGACGCCATCAAACGAGCTGACCGTCTCTTCTCCTGGGACATCACACCCTGGTGCCCGGAGGTCTTCTAGCCCCTGCGCCACTCCGCGAATCTCGCCGACAACCGCGCCAGTATCTCGTCTCGCACCTCGCGCTGACCCGGGCGGTAAATCCGCTTGCGCAGCGCTTCCTTCGCCGCGCGCAAGCCGTCGCGAGGCGGCGACCAGGAGGGCGAATCCTCGCCAACAGCGATCGCCATGTCGCTCTCGCCGTCCCAGTCCAGCGTGCCCGGCAACCCGCGCTCGATCAGCGGCGGGTCCCAGGTAATGTCGACTCGGAACGGCCCCGCCCACGGTGTCATCACTGTCAGCAACTCGTGAACCTCCAGCAGGCTCGCGCCCGCCTCGAACAGCGGGTCGTTCTCCAGCAACGGTGGAACGAGCGGACCGACCACGAATAGCGGGGCCGACATGATCCCTAGCCCGCCCAGCTCCTCCGCAAGCAGCGCGTGCTTCGAGGCGCAGGAGCCAGCGCCGTTAGCCCGCACGTGATCGGCATCAGGCGGCGATGGCCACTCGTACGGAAGTTCTTGAAGCTCGCGTACCAGCCCGATGACTTCCCCGCTTAGCTCTTGTTCGGAGAGCGTCAACGCGCCTAACCGAAGCGCTCGGCGATGGCATTCGCTATCTCCTCCGGCGCATCTTCCTGTATGTAGTGACTCGCGTTCGGCAGTTCGACCAGCACATTGTCCTTGAAGTGCGATTGCCACTGCGGGATAAACACCTTCGGGCGGAACGCGAAATCCTTCATTCCCCAAACCAGAAGCAGCGGCTTGTCGCCGAGTGCCGGCAAACCGGCCCCAAGCTCTTCGAGCCATGAATCCGCGGCTATGATCTCACGTGGGAACTCCGCTACCCCCCTCCGCGCCGCCCGGTCAGGTTGCACGCTTCGGTAGTGCTCCATCTCTTCCCTGCTCAACTTACGTTCCACGCCCAGTGGTATCATCGGCTCGACGAAGAGGTTGCGGCTCAAGATCGCCCACTGTAACGGCGGACTCGACATGATCCGCGAGAACACTCGCATCTGCAATCTGTCCATCTTCCACGCCCACGTATTCCCGATTACCATTCCCGACACGCGGTCCTTCCGCTCGATCGCCACCGATGTCCCGATCGGACCGCCCCAGTCCTGCCCCATCACGATCATGTCCTCGAGTCCGAGGTCATCGACCAGTTCGCCGACGATCCCCGCATGCTCCTTTGACGTGTACCCGTAGCCGTCCGGGTGCACTGAAAGTCCGAACCCCGGATAGTCCACCGCCACGCAGCGAAACTGGTCCTTCAGCCGCGAGACGATTCCCCGGTAGAGGAAGCTCCACGTCGGGTTACCGTGCAGAAACAAGATCGGCCGTCCGCTGCCCTCATCGATGTAATGCACTTTGCCGACCGTGCTCTCGAACCACTTCGACTCGAACGGGTACAGCTCCGGTGACGGCGTAAAGTCGATCATTCGGCCGGATTCGCTCATAGTACCGTCTATCCTACGTCAGACAGCCCCGGAGCGATCTTCAAGCATCTTCGCGTTGTCGTCCTCACGCTCCGCGCACGCCAGAAGCTCCTTCTTGATCGCCTCGTCGCTCTCCGCCGCCGCGAACACTCGGTACAACGCCCCGCCGGCTCGCTCCAGCTTCGACAGCAACGCCTTCTGCTCATCAATCGACTTCCCCGCGAACACCGAAGTCAGCAGCTCTTCGGGCGTAGGCTCTCCAGCCATTACCATCTGCGTTTGCGTCACGATCGCCACCACTCTGTCGTCGGAGCTGATGCGCGTCTGCCACACCATCGTCTGCTTACCGATGTGCAGAGGCAGACACTCGGCCGTGATCGTGCTGCCCGAGCGCGCCGCGCCCAGAAAGTTTGTCTTCGACTCGATCGTCGTCGTCCGCGCACCCGACGGCAGATTGAGCACCGCGCCAACCGCGCCCAACGTATCCGCGAACGCCACGATCGCCCCTCCGTGCACGATTCCTGGCACCGTACAGAGCTCCTCACGCGCATCCAGCTCGGCCGTCACCCGCTCGGGCGTCGCCTCCGAGAAGCGCACGCCCAGCAGCTCCGGAAATTGTCCCTTCGTTCGCTCCTGAATCGTCTCTGCCATGTTCATTGGGCAGTCTCCTTCGCTACGTCTCTTGCTAAAGGCGCGGTCCCGACGATGGGTGTTCATCGGCCCATTCGCGTATTAACTCTACCAGCCGCTCCGGTTGGTCTTCGGCCACGAAAAGCCGCGAATTCTCGATCTCTTCGAGTTGCGCATTTGGAAATGACGCCGCGAGTCGTTCCGCTACCTTCCACGGAAAGAACATGTCCTCCCGCGTCCATGCGATCAGCACCGCCTTCTCGAAGTCACCAAACTTCGCAGCCGCCGCTTTCGTGTGCTTCGGCGACATACCGCTGATGAACTGTCCGAAGTCTCTTCGCACTCCGCCATCCGACGCCCCAGACTCGAGGTACGAGCGCTGGATAGCCCGCTCGATCTTACTCTTCGCCACAGTCCACATCAGAAGCGCTCGGCTCGGGGCCAAATTCAACGTCTTCGCCATAACCAACATAAAGCCCGGTATACGCGACAACAGAGGTATCGGCTTTAGCAGCAGCGGCGGGAAGTACTCGAACGCATCGCAGTTTGTAAGTACTAACCGCCCGATCCGCTCAGGTCTTTTCGCGACCAACATCTGGCTGATCGCGCCGCCGGTGTCATTCGCCACCAGCGTGACGTCCTCCAGACTCAACGCTTCGATGAAGTCGCCAAGTAGCGTTGCGACCCCGGGCGGGCTCAGATCCGCCTCGCGGTCCATCGCTTCCTCGTGCCCGCCAAGCGGCAGGTCTGGAGTAATGCAGCGGAATCGGTCAGAGAGGCCTGGGACCACTTTTCGCCACAGATCGCCGTTCACCAGAATACCGTGAACGAAGACCATCGCTTCACCGCTCCCGGTCTCGCGGTACCGGATCGTCCCTTGGCGAAGCTTCAGCTGCTTCTCCTCACCCAGTTCCGTCGATACGGACATGTGGACCTCCTCAGACTGGCTCTTACGACGACAGCTTAGACCGATGTCGGCTGCTGGACGCGGTGCGGGGCCGTTCTACCCCTTCGCCATCCCCAGCACTAGGTTTACCAGCGTCCGCGTCGGAATCCCGGTCGACCCCTTCACGTAAACACCTTTGTCCTTATCCGAGTCGTCCGTACCGGCCATGTCGATGTGCGCCCAGACCGCGTCCTCCGCAAAGAAGTGAAGGAACTTCGCGGCGCTGATCGCTCCGCCCCAGCGGTTGCCCGTGTTCTTGATGTCAGCGATGTTGCTCTTCAGCCCCTCAGCGTAGTCATCGATCAGCGGGAAGCGCCACATCATTTCGCCGGAAGTCTCGCCCGCCGCCTTGATAGAATCCGCCAGCGAATCATCTGACGACATATAACCCGTCGCGGCCGGGCCCAGCGCGACCATCATCGCGCCGGTTAGCGTCGCCACGTCGACGATCGGCGACAGCTTCTGCTCCTTCGCGTAGCAGATCGCGTCCGCCAGGATCAGCCGCCCTTCGGCGTCCGTATTGATCACCTCGATCGACTTCCCGTTCAGCGCCATCACCACATCTCCGGGCTTCGTCGCCGAACCCGAAGGCATGTTCTCCGCCGTCGGGATGAGGCCCGTCACGTTAATCTTCGGCTTCAGCTTGCCGATCGCCCACATCGCTCCGATTACGGCGGCGGCGCCGGACATATCGCCCTTCATCGCCTCCATACCGGCCGCCGGCTTGATCGAGATCCCGCCCGAATCGAACGTGATCCCTTTCCCGAGTAGGCCCATCGTCTCATCGCTATCCGGATCGCCCCGATATTTCATGATCACGAACCGCGGCGGCTTCTCAGAGCCGATTCCCACGCTCATCAGCGCGCCCATGCCCAGCTCCTGCAACTTCTTCTCGTCGAACACCTCACACTCAAGCCCCGCGTCCTTCGATAACTCTTGCGCCCGCTCGGCCAGCGTCGCTGGTGGCAGCGCGTTCGCCGGCTCGTTCGCCAGATCGCGTGTGTGGTTCGCGGCCGTCGCCATGATCGTTCCCCGCTCAACCCCTTCGCGTATCGCCTCGAGCTTCGACTCGTCGGATTCCACGATGTGGAGCGTTTCGATCACCTTAGGCGCGTTCTCGTCGCCGTCTTTGTCGTACTTGTAACGGCGGAAGCGGTAAGTTCCCAGAACCGCGCCCTCCGCAAGCGCCTGTGCGCACGCGCCGGCGTCCAGCCCGGCGATGCCCGCGCCGTGCAGGATCGTCGCCACGCTCGATGCCCCCGCCGCCCGCGCCCGTCGCAGAGTTGTACCCATCAGATTGCGGACGACGTTCACGTCGAACTTATCCTCTTTGCCGAGCCCTGCAACGATGACGCGCGGCGATGACATGCGGCCCAGCGTGTGGACCAGCGTCGCTCCGCCCCGCTTCCCTTTAATGTCTCCTTCTTCGATCAGATCGCTGAGCGCGCCATCGAGTGCCTTATCCACGGCGCCGGTCGCGCCGCCCGGGCTCTTCACACCATCAAACAGGTTGACGATGACGGCCTTGGCCGAATGCTTGCTGATATCTCCGGATTCTACTTTGATCTCCATGAGAGGCTCCTTGTGGGTGCTGTTACGTGATAAATGCGGTACGAACGATCATATCCAGCGTGTCACGGGCGGTCAAAGCCATCGCGACCCGCGACCCCTAAACCCGCGACCCGCTCGCCTAGCTCTTCCTAGCGCGCCGCGGCCGCGTCGTCGTCCGCTTCCGCTTCGGTGCAGCGGCCTTCTTCTTCGACGCCCGTGGTTCCCTCTTGCCCTTCGCCGCAGCGATGAACCCCTCCGGGTCCTCTAGCGACACCGCGATCCGGTCGCAGGGAAACACTCCCCAGGCCCGCGATCGTTCGTTGAGCCGTATCTCGACGACTCCCGAGTAAGAACCCACCAGTCCGATGACCCCGCGAAGATTCGAACGCCAGCCTATCCCGTACAAGAACGGCCAGCTTCGTGCGAACACCTCTTTCACGTCGCCGAACGGTATCGTGCGCTTGAACAGAAGCCCAAAGCAGACCGTGATGCCATCATCCGTCACCTCGGCGTACGAGTTCTCGCGCGTCGCACCGCCGATGAGCATGAACGGTCGCCACACGGGATCGACTCTGATCTGAAATCGCATCCCTACTTGCCCTTCGTGATCGTGTCGACCGCCGTCAGCTCTTCTCCAGACAGCTTCCACCCGGCCGCCGCCACGTTCTGCTCGACCTGTTCCTGCTTCGTGGCGCCTGCGATCACGCTCGGCACATGCGGTTGGCTCGCCAGCCATCCGATCGCCAACTCCAGGACCGTCTTCTCCCTCTCCTTCGCGAACTTCTCTAGCCCTTGCAGGATCTCGAAGTTTCGCTCCGTCAGGATCCGCTCTCCCCGTGCGCCCCAGGCCGCGATTCGCGTGCCCTCTGGCGGCGCTTCCCCCTGCCTGTACTTTCCCGTAAGGAAGCCGCTCGCCAGCGGGAAGTAAGGCAGAATTCCCACGCCGTACGCCTTGCAGGCCGACGCCAGCTCGCGTTCCACCCGCCGGTCCAGCAGGTTGTACTCGTTCTGCGCCGAAATCAGCGGCGAAAGCTGCTGCGTGCGCGTTATCCACTGCGCCTCAACCACCTGCCAGCCCGAGAAGTTGGAGCAACCGATGTAGCGAACCTTACCCTGTCGCACCAGGTCATCCAGCGCCCTTAGTGTCTCCTCGATCGGTGTCGTCTCGTCCGGGAAATGGATCTGGTACAGGTCGATGTAATCCGTATTCAACCGGCTCAGGCTCGCCTCCACTGCGCCGAACATATGCCGTCGCGAGGCGCCGCGGTTGAGCGGCCCTTGGCCCACCGGCCCGACGAACTTCGTCGCCACCAGCACGTCTTTCCGGCGCTGACCCAGCGCCGCGCCCAGGAACGTCTCCGACTGGGTGCCGCCGTACATGTCAGCCGTGTCGAAGAGGTTGATGCCCAGATCGAGCGCCTTGTTCACCACCTCGGCGGTCTGCTCCTTGTCGATGCGCATGCCGAAGTTGTTGCAACCAAGGCCGACGGCTGAGACGTGCAGGCCCGAACTACCTAACCTGTTGAATTCCACGGGGGCTCCTTTCCCTCTCCTGGGGTGCGAACGTCGAGATGGGCGATGTGCGGCCTTCTATTGTTCTATACGGTTACCGCAAGGTCTATCTGGCTGCGCCGCACTTCCTCAGCGATCTGATCGCCCGTCGACGCATCTGGCTCGACGAGCGGCAGCCGCGGCTTGCCCACCTTGAAACCGATCGTGTTCAGCGCGTGCCGCACCGGGATCGGGTTGCTCATCGTCGTCATGATCGCCATTATCAGCGGCAACAACCGCTGATGCGTGCGCGCCGCCTCCGCTGCCCGCCCATCGACGTGAGCGTCGATCAGCGAATGAATCTGCGCGCCCGCCAGATGCGCGACCACCGACACCGCACCGTACCCGCCCACCGCCATGATCGGCAGCGTCAGCTGGTCGTCGCCGCTCCACACACGGAAGTCGTCGTCCGTCTCCGCCGCGATCGTCGCGATCTGCAGCAGGTCGCCCGAAGCCTCCTTCGTACCAACGATGTTCGGCACCTGCGACAAGCGAACCGTCGTCTCCGCAGTCAGGTTGATGCTCGTCCGGCTCGGTACGTTATAAAGAACGCACGGCAGCGTCGTCGCCCCCGCGATCGCCTCGAAGTGCCGGAAAAGGCCCTCCTGCGGCGGCTTACTATAATACGGCGTCGTCAGCAGCATGCCATCGACACCCCGTGCCGTCGCCTCACGCGTCAACTCGACGCTCTCCGCCGTGTTGTACGTGCTCGTCCCCGCCAGCACCGAACCGCGCTCGCCGACCGCCCCCTTGATCTCCGAGAACAGCGTCAACTTCTCATCGACGCTCAACGTCGGCGCCTCGCCCGTCGTCCCCGCCACCACGACGCCATCGCTCCCCGAATCGAGAAGCGCCAGCGCCAGCCGCTTCGCCTGGGCGTAGTGCACCTGCCCGTTCTCGTCGAACGGCGTCACCATAGCCGTAAGAAGTCGGCCGATCTTCATCACAAATCCTCCGCAGCGGGCTTGCCCCGACCATTCGGAGCCCGCCCCGATCCTTATCGGGGCTACTCAGGGCGTACGCGAATTCTAGCACAGCACGCCTCGCCGCGAACCACGCCGACGCTGCCGCTAGTCGCCGTACGTCGGATGCGCGGTGCAGGCTGGTCCGATCAGTACCTACTGAGCGACCTCATGATCGGCGAGCCAGCCCTGACGCCTCCGTAAGAAGCTGTGCAAGGTAGCGCCC
>Ga0255057_10001136_pt1 | contig 15215 bp, 12 predicted proteins | sample Cases_109_6_MG_FD_189022 | JGI IMG/M metagenome (GOLD analysis project Ga0255057, IMG submission 189022) | Seawater microbial communities from Amundsen Gulf, Northwest Territories, Canada - Cases_109_6 | ecosystem: Environmental > Aquatic > Marine > Gulf | place: Canada: Northwest Territories... | reverse complement strand
GTCGTCAATCAAAAAGACGACGGACAGAACCCCTGAGTTTTGACCCTAAAACATGGGACCCCAGACAGTGGGACAAAACAAGGGGGAAGGGGGATTTGGGAATGCGGATTGCGGATTTAAGCTTTGGAGGTCAGTTGCCAGTTGTCCGTTGTCAGTTGCAACGGACCACGGACCACAGACGACCGACCATGAAAACCCTCACCCAAGAACTCTGGATGGAAGTCCCCCAGCGGCGGGCCATTGTGTCGCTGCACGAACAGGTCGAGCGGCTGGTGGCCGAGAGTGGGGTCCAGGACGGCCTGGTGCTGGTCAACGCGATGCACATCACCGCCTCGGTGTTTATCAACGACAATGAGCCTGGACTGCACAGAGACTACGACAAGTGGCTGGAGGAGCTGGCGCCCTTCGACCCGTCGCCCCAGCGGTACCACCACAACCGCACAGGCGAGGACAACGCCGACGCCCACCACAAACGGCAGATCATGGGCCGGGAGGTCGTGGTGGCCATCACCGACGGCCGGCTGCACCTGGGCCCCTGGGAGCACATTTTTTACTATGAGTTCGACGGCCGACGTCGCAAACGGGTCCTCGTCAAGATCATTGGCGAATAGAGTTGCGAGTTACTAGTTGCGAGGTGCGAGATTTAGATACTCACTCGCCACTCGAAACCCGCAACTCGTAACTCATAAACGACAATTAGCGATCGCCGTCTCCAGAATCGCGGTCGCACCGAGTGTTTCCAGCCGCTCCATGATTTCGATCACCTCGTCGCGTTTGACCATCGCCCGCACGCTGAACCAGTCTTCCTCTTCCAGTCGGCTAATGGTTGGCGACTCGAAGCCGGGGGTGATTTTTTCCGCCTCGGCCAGCTTGTCGGCCGGAACGTTGTATTCCAGCAGCGAATAGGCCCGGGCGATCACCACGCCTTCCAACCGCCGCACGATGCGGTCGGCCAATGCCTGGTGCATGGTGGTGGGATTTTGGACGAGTACGGTTTCGTAGCTGCCGATCTCGTCGAGAATCTTCAGCCGATTGGCGGCCAGTGTGCTGCCGGTGTCCACCAGATCGACAATCGCGTCGGCCACACCCAGGGCGATCATCACCTCCACCGAGCCGGTGAGCGTTACGAAGTGAGCCGTCGTCTTGTGCTGGGCCAAATACTGCTCAGTCACGTGGGGGAAACTGGTCGCGATGCGTTTGCCAGCCAGATCTTTGGCAGACTGGACTTTGCCGTCGACGGGCACGCAGATCGCCAGCCGGCAAGTGCCCATGCCGAGTTTGAGCCGTTCGGTCAGCTCGACGCCGCTTTCGGTCACCAGATCGGCGCCGGTGATGCCCATGTCGATCGCCCCCTCGGCACACAAGACGGGGATGTCGTCGGTGCGGAGAAAGGTGACGTCGATCGGCATCTCCCGCACACGGGCAAATAGGCTTCGGTCCCGGCGGCGGAAGCTCAGCCCGGCCTCTTTCAAGAGCTGCGTGGAAATGTCGGCTAGCCGACCCTTGCTGGGCACGCCGATACGCAGGTTTTGGGTCATGTGATTTCGTTCTTGCATTTTGGAACCGCAGATGGACGCGGTTCCTTTCATTTGTTGCGGCTAGCTTTTTCTTCTAGTCCAGAGACACCTGCCCGGCGGGCGAGTTCGGCTTCTACCTCACTCAGGCTTACGCCCCGTGAGGCCAACAGGACCAGCAGATGGTAGACCAGATCGCCCGCCTCGTGGATGGTGTGTGCGCGGCCTTTGTTGCCTGGCTCGCCGGCAGCTTCGACCACTTCGGCGGCTTCTTCCAGGACTTTTTCGCCAATTTTCTCGACGCCGCCGGCCAGCAGTTGGGCTGTGTACGAGCGCTCCTCGGGCGCAGCCTGCCGGGCGAGAATCGTCTGCTCGAGCTCATCGATGGGGCGGAGATTGCGGTCGGTCATCGAACTGGTTTTTGCGCGAGCGGAGACGCCTTCCCTGAGAGGTGGCAGCGGATCACAATGGACGGTTGGACCTCCAGTTTAGGCTTCCACCCGCGGTGTGGCAATCGCCGGTTAACCAGCCTGCATAATCTTGTCATTCCGAGGTCCACCCTAGTGGTCGAGGGCTTTTGATTCTGTGGGTAGCCGCGATCTTACAGATCGCCGGCTCCAGCAATCTGTAAGATCGCGGCTAACTCAACCGACAAAACTGAACGTCTTGAGACGCTAGACACGCTCAGAAATAGAAAAAATGGCAGAGATCAATCCGGTGCGAGATTGTTGGTTTCTTACCGGCGCCACCGCCGTGGGCAAGACGGCCGTGGGGCTGGCGTTGGCCGAGCGGCTGGGGGCTGAGATTGTTTCGCTCGATTCAATGGCCATTTATCGCGGCATGGACATCGGCACGGCCAAACCAACGCCCGCCGAACAGTCCCGCGTGCCGCACCATCTCATCGACATCATCGACCCCGACGAGGATTTCAGCATTGAGCGTTATCTCGACGCGGCTCACGCCCAGATCGCCCAGATCACGGCCCGCGGTCAGGAAGTGCTATTCGTCGGCGGCACACCTTTGTACCTCAAAGCCCTGCTGCGCGGCCTATCCGCAGGACCGCCGGCCAACTGGCAATTGCGCGAACAGATCGAAGCCGAGGTAGCTCAGGTTGGCAACCAGGCGCTGTACGAGCGGTTAGAACAGGTCGACCCCTTGGCCGCGTCGCAAATTCATCCCCACGACACCCGCCGGTTAATTCGAGCGCTGGAGGTCTTCCGCACCACCGGCGAGCCAATCAGCCATCACCAATTGCACTTTGATGAAGGCCGCTCGGCGGACGAGTGTCGCGTGTTCGTGTTACGGCGCTCACGCGAAGAACAGCACAAGCGGATCAACGCCCGCGTAGACGAAATGATGAAGCGGGGGCTCGTCGACGAGGTGGGCCGTCTGGTCACCGACGGCCCCGGCCTGGGACGCACCGCCAGTCAAGCGGTCGGCTATCGTGAGGCGCAAAAGTTTCTCGACGCACAGTGCGATCGTGGAGCGATGATCGCCGACATCAAAACCCGTACCCGCCGGTTCGCCAAGCGACAGGGCACCTGGTTCCGCAGCCTCAGCGAGTGCCGCTTCGTTGAGATCACCGGAGACCGCGATCCGGGTGAACTGGCGGCGGAGATTTTTTCCGTTGCGTTTAATTTCCCTAGGCGGAACGACGCGTGACGAACTGGCAAGAGAACTGCTGAATTCCTTTGCTGCGCCCTGTAGCTGAACTCGCCGGAGTTTGGTTCACCTCGGCTATCCCAAGTCTGGCAACTTCGTCTACGGCTCACTCCCTCCGCTTGCCTCGCGAACGAAATCACCGCTCGCCCCGCCTGATTTGGCCTCCAGTTGTACCGGTCCGAGGACCATCCCGCGGTCTACCGACTTGCACATGTCATAGACGGTCAGCGCGGCGACGCTCACGGCGGTGAGGGCCTCCATTTCGACGCCCGTCTTGGCGGTGATTTCCACCGTGGCCTCGATCCGCAAGGCGTCGTCGCCAGAGGGCTCGAACTCGATCCGCACGGCTTCCAGTGCGAGCGGATGACAGAGTGGGATGAGATCGGCCGTACGCTTGGCCGCCATGATCCCCGCCAGCCGGGCCACCTCCAACACGTCGCCCTTCCGGGAATCACCGTCAAGGATCATCTGGCGCGTCGTCGGTTGCATCCGCACCACACCGCTGGCCCGGGCGACACGTCGCGCGACCGCCTTGTCGCCGACGTCCACCATCCGGCTGGCGCCCGTTTCGTCGAAATGGCTGGACTTGCTCATGGCCAATAGGGAGACAAGGAAAGTGGGCAAGAACGCCCTATTGTAAACCGATGGTGCGACCCGTCGAGACGAAATCGCCGAAAGACGAGGTCATTCACTTTTAGAAGCTGCGCGAATGGGGTGGCATGCCCTCGTCCGCGTGAGGCCGTCAGGGAATTCAGGTGTCGGTATTACTAGCCGCAGGCGGTAGCCTGCGGTCAGCGCCGTCACAACCGCAGGCTACCGCCTGCGGCTAGGACAAGAACTAGCATGTTTCTATTCCCGGACACCCTCTCGTCCGCGTGGGCATGCTGAATAGCCGCAAACATGGCTGCCAGGCCCAACAAAAAAGGCCCCGCTGCACTAGCAGCGGGGCCTCGTGAACTGGGTAAGGGCGACCGACTCGGGAGCGATCATTCGCCCGGCAGTTGAATCATTCAACAGCCCCAATCTCTATATGAATCCGTTGGCGGCAGTTCTCCCAACGGTTAAGCCTGTTGTGCGTAGCTCATAATCTGGACGGTTAGACCAATTCCTTCTTGGTGCCGATCAGAGTCCTGAGCCGTTCGGCCAATAAAGCGGCGTCGAAAGGTTTCTTGAACGTTTCGTTGATACTCGAACGATCGAAGCTCGCGGTTGTGCCGTCATCCGGAAGCAGAGCAATCAGGATGGTATCGGCGAAATCGCTGCTGCGACGAAGATTCTGGCAAATCTGCAAGGCTTCGAGCTGGCCGATCGAGAAGTCGACGATGATGCAGTCGGGGTGGAAGCTTTCGGCTTGGATGCCGGCTTCGAAGCCGCTGGCGGCCATCGAGGTACGGAACGACCTTTCGGGCGGCAATTCGCGCTTGAGGTTTTCTATCAGAACCTGATCCTGAGCGACGATCAGCACCTTGGCCATGGCCTCGTCTTCGAGGTCTCCCAGGGGCATGCCATGCTCTTTGAGGAACTTGATCAAGTATTCACGGGGAATGCGCCGGTCCTGGGAACCGGGAATGCGATAGCCCTTGAGGCGTCCGGAGTCAAACCACTTGCTGACCGTCCGCGGGGCCACTTTGCAGATCTTGGCGACCTGACCAGTTGTAAAGACCTTCATCACGGGTACTCCAATAATGTCTTGCGTTGACGCTGGTCGAGCTCCGGGCCTATTTTTCCCGGCAGCCTGGGCGTCCCGTTGTTATTTGCACGTTTTCGGCCTGACGTCCGATTCCTTTCCGTCAGAACAGTTTCCACCGAGCACAAACAACCTGGGTCGGGAACACTCAAAATCGCATGTTGGGTTGGCTCAGGTCCTTCTGATCCTCGCCGTCATAGTAATTCCATCGGCAGTGCAAGCACTGGAAGATTGACAAAAGTCGTTAAATTGGAGTTGCCTATCGCCAATCGCTCCAATCGTCATTTTTGCTACCTCCCTGAGCTACATCCGCCTTTGGGCGTTGCAACAATCCCGTTGCGTGGAGAGAGCATGCAAACCGGTGAAGGTTCTGGGGCGGGCGCACACCGCGGTAGGCGATGGCGTGTCCCTATAAGGCAGGCTCCCCCCTGCGAAAGGTTGTTTCCCACCAGCGGCCGCTGTGGGCGTCTGTACTGGCGTAAACAACTCTTCCGATAGATAGTGTCGATTCAAACGGGGGTTCGACTTTAGAAACTTTCGCTAGTCGCGTTGAAGAAACGGATGGCAACGGCTCTGTGCAAAGTGCCGTCTAGGCCGGTCGTGCCGGTGAATGTAGTCTCTAAAGGGGAAGGGGGAAGGCGGACAGGCCTAGTGCAAGCTGTCCTCTGTCCCCCTTCCCTCATCCCCCTTCCCCAGTTCCCTACGCCGCTTGCGCTCCACCCTCGGTGTCTCGAATTTGTCCGTCCGAGGAAACGTCCTCAAAACGTACCGAGACCCGTTTCGAAACACCCGATTCTTGCATCGTAACGCCATAGAGTGTGTCGGCGCACGCCATGGTGCGTTTCGAGTGAGTCACGACGATAAACTGCGTATTCTGCATGAACTGCCGGAGCACGTCGCTGAAGCGATCGATGTTCACCTCGTCCAGGGCGGCGTCGACTTCGTCCAGCACACAGAACGGACTGGGGCGGCTGCGGAAAATCGCTAGCAAGAGCGCCACGCAAGTGAGCGTGCGTTCGCCGCCTGATAGCAATGAGATACTGCGCGGTTGTTTACCCGGCGGGCGGGCGATGATTTCGATGCCGCATTCCAGCACGTCCTCGCTCTGACTGTCGTCAACCACGATGTCGGCTTCGCCCCCGCCGAACAGGCTACGGTAGATTTCCTGAAAATGATTGCGGATCACGTCCAAGGCTTTCACAAACAGATCGCAGCTCTCGACGTTGATTTGTGCTACCAGTTGCTCTAAGCGAACTTTCGCCGTACGCAGGTCTTCGTACTGCTGCGCGAGGCGGGAGTGGCGCTCTTCGACCGCCTCCAATTCCGAGAGTGCTTCCAGATTGACCGGCCCAATCGCTTGCAACTGCTCGCGGAGCATGCGGATCTCGGCGTCGACCTCGTCGCGCTCGCCGGTTTGCTCGCCGGACTGCTGCGTGGCGAGCAGGGCCAGATTGATCCCGTAATCGTCGCTGATGCGCGTGGCCAGCTCGCCGCGCTGGTGTTCAAGTTGTTGTACGCGAAGTTCGGATTGCTGCAGGGCGCCCTGTCTTTGCACCAGTTGCGTGCGGAATTCGTCAAGTTGTCCAGTGAGCGTTGTTTTCTCTTTGCGCAGCTCTTCGTGCCGGCGCTCCAGTTGTTGGGACCGCTCGACCAGGTCTTCCTTGGAGCGATACAACTCGGCCAACTCACTGCTCAGGCCGAGCACCGATTGCTCGAGTTGCTGCCGCTGGTCGTGGCACTCGGTAACCCGCTCGCGCGTTTCGGCCAGTGCCCGATCGTGCTCCTGGTGGTCGTGTTCGAGCTGGGCCATCTGGTGGCGGAGTCCGTCGCGACGTTGCTCGCTACGGGCTAGCTCGACGCGGTAGTCGGTCACCGTCCCCTGCAACGCCCCCACTTGTTCTTCCAGCAAAGTGACATGGTGAGCACCCAACTGCAAGCTCGCCTGGATCTGTTCCAATTCGCCCTGGCGGCAGGCCAACTGCTCTTGATATTGCTGGAGATCGCCTGTCGCTGCGGCGGTCTGTTGCTCGGCGGTTGCCAGTTCGTTTTGCACCGTGGCAAACTGTTTTTCGGCTTGATCGAGCCGTTCTCGCATCGCGGTCACCTGCAGCTGAATTTCGCCGAGCCGCCCGGAATTGGCCGTATGACGATCGGCCAGCGTTTCTTGGCGTTTTTCTACGAGTTCGATCGAGCTTTCGAGCGTGTTGCAGACAGCCTGTTCGTGTTCGCTGCGGTGCTGCATCTCGCGGATTTCGTCCACGAGGGCGCGCAGTTCGCTGCGACGCGAGAGCAAACCGGTGGTCGATTGACGGGGGCCCACGATCAGCGTGCCGTCGGCTCCAACAACTTCGCCCACGACGGTGACGAAATTCAGACCGCGGCCCACCGTTTGCGAAAGCCGCACGGCCGTCTGCAGCGTGTCGACGAACCAGTATCGGCCCAACAGGCGGCGGGTGAGCGGAGCCAATTCGGGGGCCGTTTCCACAAACTGGTCGGCACGCCCCATCACACCTTGCTCGTCGGAGAGATCGATGCGGTCAACCGCACTGGCCGGCAGGGGGACGTCGAGCCTCAGAAAACTGGTTCGGCCTGCCAACTCGGTTTCCATCAAGCTGCGTACCAAGGGTTCCCCTTGCTCGACAAGCAAATGGTTGGCCCGCTCGCCCAAGGCGATTTCGACCAGTGGCGCCGTATCGGCATCGACCCGCAATAAATCGGCCACCACGCCCCGTACGCTGCCAAACGGCCCGTCCGGTTGTTCTTTCGCCTGGCGGAGCACTTCCTTCGTGCCGTCGCTTAGCCCGTCGAGGCGACGCTCCAGTTCTTCGAGCACCACGGCCCGTTCACGCGCCCCGGTCAGCCGACCGCGCAAGTCAGCCAATTGTCCCTGAGTGGCGGCCAGCTGCGAGCGATTCTTTCGCAGTGATTCCTGTGCGGCGGTCAATTCCTGTTGAGAACGGTGCGCCGCAGCTTCCAGGCGGGTCAACTCGGCTTGCGATCGCGCAAACTGTTCACTCAGATGCGAGCGAGTTTCCTCAAGCTGCTCGAGCTTCTGACGGTAGCGAGCGCCGTCGGCCGTTGCGGTTTTGCGCTGCGACTCGAGCACGTGGATTTGATTCTCCAGCTGGGCCGCCTCGCGAAAGGAGGTGGCGTGGCTGGAGCGGGCGGCTTCGTTCGCCCCGCGGCAATCGGCCAAGGCCTGTAGAGCCTCGTCAAGCTCTGTTTGTTCTGTCTCGGCATCATGGTTCAACTGGTTGAACTGCTCTTCGGCGATCTTGAATTCGGCTGTGGTTTCGTCGACAAGCTGCTGGGCGTTGCCCGCTCGGGAGGTCATCGCCAACAGCTGACGCTGCAGCCGTTGCGATTCCTGCTGCAATTCGTCGCTGCGTGCCAATTGACTGCGGCGGGTCGATTCGCACTGGGCGATCCGTTCGCGGACCGTGGCCCCCTCGCCGCTGGCTTCGTGCATTTGCCGCTGCAAGTCGTCGAGTGTTTCCTCCAATTGCGTCTGTTTCTGGTTACTGGCCGTAAGTTGTGACTGGATTTCCTTGATCGCCTGGCGCTCGGTCGCCGCCTGTTGCTGCTCTTGTCCAAGCGTGGCCGACAGGGCACGCCAGTCGGAAAGACTCACCTGGGTGCGGAGCTCTTTGAGCCGGTCCGAATTCTGTTTGTATTTGCGGGCCTTTCCTGCTTGGGACCGAACGCTCCGCAACCGCGATTCGAGTTCGTCCACGATGTCCGAAAGTCGCAGCAAGTTCTGATCGACCCGCTCCAGTCGGCGGGCGGCTTCCTGGCGTTTGATCTTGAAGCGACTCACGCCGGCTGCTTCTTCGATGATCAAACGACGTTCTCGCGGTGAGGATCGCAGCAGGGCGTCGACCTTGCCCTGTTCAATGATGCTGTACGCGCCGGTGGCCATGCCCGTGCCAGAGAACACATCGCGGATGTCCCGCAAGCGACAAGGCTGGCGATTGATAAGATACTCCGCTTCGCCGCTGCGGTAAACGCGTCGGGTGATTTGCACTTCTTCGGAGTCGATGTCGAGCGTTCCCGCCGAATTGTCGAGAATCAGCGACACTTCGGCAGAATTGGTTTGACTACGGTTTCGCGCACCGCTGAAGATAACGTCGGTCATCTCCTTGCCGCGTAACGCCTTGGCACTTTGCGCGCCGAGCACCCATTTGATAGCGTCGACCACGTTTGATTTGCCCGAACCGTTGGGGCCCACCACAACCGTGATGCCCTTGGGAAACTCGAACCTCGTGCGGTCGGCGAAGCTTTTGAAGCCGTTGAGTTCGAGGGCTTTGAGCATGGTTGGACTGCAAGAATCGCGGCGAGTTGGCGCACGCTTGGGCGGCGCCGATAGAATGGCTGCGGATCATACCAAACTCGTCGCTAGCCCTGGAGAGCAGTCAGGCACTGCGATCGCCTGGAAAAGAACTAAACTCGGGGCGATGCTAGCAAGACGCTGTGCCGTGCTCAGTTCTGCTTGCCGAACAGTTCCGGCTCGGGAGTGCCCAGATCGTACGATTCGAAATCGGGCTCCTCGGGAAGGTCCTCAACGGAAGTGACAGAGCGAGACCTCACGATTTCCCTGCCGCTTTTCGGGAGGGCGTTCACCCGAAACCGGCTCATCAGCGCCCCCGACTCGTTGGCTTGCTGCAACATCTGCACCACGTCGGGATACGTGCCGCCCAACTCCACGACGGCTCGGATCACCGCGTCGACGTCGGTCGATACGACCCGCTGCTGTGTGGTCTCACTGAAGCGACTCACTTTGATCTGCGCGCCGCTCAGTCCGTTGACCAGGATTTGCGGCCCGGCGTCGAGCACCAGCGGCAGGCGCAAGTGGTGATCGGTGCCGAAGAGCACGATTTCAGGACGGTGGCTGCTGGTAGCATGGATCATCGGTTCCCCCGGCACGTCGAGCACGTGGTAGGTGAATTCGCCGCGGAGGTCTTCGCCGCGTAAGAAGGCGTCGTTGGGCGACATGGTCGACAACGCGCGGAACGCCCCGTAACGGGTCTCAGCACTTTTCACTTCCAATAGCGAGCGGAGCTCGTCGTACGCCGCCCCGTCGTCCATCGCGCTGAGCGCTGCCAAGGCGTGCACCCGAAACGCTGGCTCCTCGCGGGCCGCTTGTGCCAAGGGCTCGACCGCTGTCGTGTCATCGAGATAGGCCAGCGCCTCAGCCGAGTAGAAGCGGACTTCCGGGTCGTTCTCGGCAATGCCCTGTTTGAGGATTTCGATCGCCTCTTCGTTGCCAATCGCCTCCAGCCGCAGCACGGCCGTAGCGGAGGTCACCGGGTCGAGTAACTGGTTTGATAACAATTGCAGCCGGTATTGCAGCTGCATGGGCGTTTCGGCCACGGCGATGTTGCGGACCACGCGCATGTAGCGTCCCACGTTGTCTTTGTAGCGAGGGTGGAGTACCAGCTCGACGAATTCGTCGGTTTTGGGCGTGGCGACACCCTTCTGGCGGCCGTCGACGAAACTGTGGAAACGGTTATTGATCGCCTTGCCGACTTGCTGACTGACGCGAATCGATTGCCGCTCGTGGTCGAGCACCAGTCCCATATTGCGGCTTTTGGTCGCAATGCCTCCGCTCAACACGCGGCCCTTCGTAGCGTGGGCCGCATCGTCGGTGTTAGCCGAGGGATCGACCAGCACCGCGCCCTTGGCAACCGCCATCAAGTGGCCTGTGCGAATCTGATTGTCGAGTACGGCCGTTTCGCTCAAGCGAGTTTCCAACAGCTTGCCGCCCCGCAAGCTGGTGGCGTCGCTTCGCGTAGGAGTGCGCACTTCGATGTCAAACCGATCGCCCGCCTTAATGCCGGGCCGAAGAAATGCGCGCACCAACACCAATGCCGTGTTGGGCGAGGCCAACACCTCGTTCGGGTGCTCGACCTCTCGACGATTCATTTCGTTCAAGAGCGCGGCCCGTTGCGAGGTTGGTGGCGGGTCTTCGCCTGTACCTCTCAAACCGGTGACCATCGCCACCGCTTCCAACTTCACGTAGTTCATCCCATACGGATGCGCCACGTCGCTGATGAGCGTCGTATCCGCGGCGTTTTTTTCGAAGGCCGACTCGGGACTCTGCTGACGAAAGATGGGCCCCATACAACCGCTCACGCCAACAATCGGCGCATAGCACGCGGCCAGTAGTCCGACAACCCAGAGTTTTCTTGGCAGACGATCCATGTGTGGGGGGCTCCCGCCAATTGTTTGCTGTGAGAAGTGTCCCTTCGACAGGTCCCGTTGGGAGGTCCCGTTGGGAGAGGGCGAAAGCTTAGGAATCTTGCCCGACGGGGTCAAGAGTGGCAGCACCGGCAGATAGCTAGGGTGGATCGTAGCCGCCCGGATGCCAGGGGTGGCAACGGGCGATTCGCCGTAGACCGCGCCAGCCGCCGCGGAGCGCTCCATGCTTGTGCACCGAGCGGAGGAAGTACTCGCTGCAGGTTGGCTGGAAGCGGCACCGCTCACCCAACAGCGGGCTCAGCAGCCATTGATAGCAGCGGGCCGCCACAATCAGCAGCCAACCGGGCAACCCCAGACACGCTTGCCATAGAAATCTCACGGCGGCGCTCCGTTCTGCTATCGTTTCGAGTCGGCGGCGGCCAGCCGGCGTTCGAGACGTGCGGCCAGCGTCTTCAACGACGTTTGCAGTCGCCCCACGTGCGGCGCCGCGTCGCGGCGGGGCAAAACGACCAGGTCGAGCCCCGCGGGGAGTTCATGGTACACCAGCCTAAAAGCTTCGCGAAGGAGGCGTTTCCAGCGGTTGCGCACCACGGCATTGCCGCATTTCCGTGAGACGACCAATCCCAGCCGCGTCGCACTCGACTGGCCGCGGGCGGCGTAGAGAATCATCAGCCCATCGGCCTCGGAAAAGCGACGCTGCATGACCCGATCGAACTCCGCGGGTTTCAACAGTCGAGCCGATTTGGGAAAGCCGAATCGCTTCATGGTAGTTCAGTCAGATCGCTAAGCCGCAAGCGGCTGGCCGCTTGCGGTTTAGCAAGGATTGATTCTTCGGGGCTCAGCCCCGCGTTTCGTCGGTTACGAACGTCTCGCCCGAGGGAGTATCTTTGTCGGGAGATTTGTCTACCGTTTTAGGTGGATCTTTTTTCAGCAGCAAATCGGGTGGCACGACGGGGCCGCGGCGGCTCCCCTGTCGTCGCACCCAATGTCCACCCAGCAGAATGATCACCACCAGCAACATGCCTAACAGCGCGATCCCCAACAGGGCCATTACCACCGCGGCCCGCGTGGTGGGTGGGATCTGCCTGGTCGTTTCTGCTTGAGCCAAAAGCCAGCAGAGCTGGTCGAAACCGTAGGCTACCATCGCAAATCCGCTCGGGGGTTGTCGGAGTATTGGTTGAGGATCGTCTCAAGTTGTTCGCGGTCCGCTGTCGCGAGATTGGGTGGCAACACGATTTGAATCTCGGCCAGCAGATCACCGGGCGAGCCGTTGGTCGGTTTCACCCCTTGACCTTTGAGCCGCAGTTTCTTGCCGCTGGAGGTTCCCGGCGGCACGGTGAGCGTGATCGTGCCGTGGGGTGTGGGGACGTCGATCTTCGCGCCGCCGAGCGCCTCGGCCAAGGTGATCGGCACGCGCATGTCGAGCCGCTTACCCTGGCGGCGAAAATGGGGATGCGGCGCTGCATTGACCTTGATGAGAATGTCGCCTGTCGGCCCGCCGTCGAGACTGGATTCCCCCTGGCCGCGGAGACGAATTTTCTTGCCGTCCTCAATGCCAGCAGGAATTTTTACCTGAAGAGTGTCCAGGTGGCCGTCGCTGCGGTGGACGGCAATCTGTGCTTCGCCGCCCAGCACGGCCGTGGTGAAGGGGACCGTCAACTCGTGTTCGATGTTCGCGCCGCGGGTCGGCGCGTGGCGGCGCGTCTGCTGGCGGCGGCCGCGCTGGCCGAACTGTTTGAACAGGTCGGCAAAACCGCCGCCTCCCCCGCCAAATAGGTCTTCGAGGTTGATGTCGATGTTCGGCCCGCCGCCCCCGGCACTTGCCCAAGGGTGGGGCCCCGCGCCGCCAGCGCCGATCGACTCGTAGGCGCTCCCGTAGCGATCGTACATCTCACGTTTCTTCCCGTCGCTCAACACGTCGAAGGCGTTCTGCACCTGCTGAAATTTCTCTTTCGCCTTCGCGTCGTCGGGATTCAAATCGGGATGGTATTTGCGCGCAAGCTGGCGGTAGGCCTTAAGAATCTCGTCCTCGGTGGCGGAGCGGCCGACTTTCAATGTTGCGTAATAGTCTTCTGCCATGCGTTCTACCAAAGCTCGGTAGCCAAACTGGAAAACACTGCCTGACACCACATTTTACTGAGTCACGCCGCGAAGGATAGCGGTCCCTAGGCGTGCTCAGGGCCGCGTAACGCTTATCATCGCGAAATTCTCCAGGAGGCGGAGACCTGTCGTTTCTACACTTCTTCCGCTCATCTGTTTTCGATGGATTGGCCGATAGAACCCACCTGGGACTTGTGTATAAATGACAGGAATGTGCCCGAGCCTACAAACTACACAGAGATTGTGCGGATCGTTAAGAAGTCGTTAAGCCAGGGCGTCGAACACACGTACTTGGGAGCAGTTTTCCAGTTGCTCGTCGAGAAACTGTTGGTGTCGTTCGGAGCTTTGGTACCGCTGGTGGTCTTTGTCCGTGGCGAACACCAAAACCAGTGCCACGTCAAACTCGGTGTCGTTCACCGGTCGCTGGTAGGCCGTGGCCCGGGGTCCGGCGCTGAAGTACACAGTTCCCGGGTGATCGCTCAGATACTTGTGACATGCCAACACGAGTGCTTCGTGCGTCGCGTCGGAGCAGTCCTTGAGCGTAAAGAAGACCGTGTGGACCAACGAGGTTTGCTCGGGAAAAGCGGGCATCGGGGGACTCCGAAGTTTCAAGTTCAATATGAGCCGAACGCGTTAGCGTCGGGTGAGTGGCGAGATACCCGAGGCTAGCGCCTACGGCTCTTTCGGCCGAACTCGATTCTGGCGGGAAGCGGCCGCATTGGTCATGCCTCCGGCCGCTTGTTCCTGGGATCGAATCGGAGGGCCGAGCAACTGTTCGATTTCGTCGGTGTCGAGGACCTCGCGCTCCAGGAGGGCCTCAGCCAACGTTTCGAGCTTGTCGCGATGTTCCTGCAGCATGCTCTGCGCACGGTCCGCGGCGGCATGCAGAATCTTGGCGACTTCTTCGTCGATCACTTGAGCGGTGCGCTCGCTGAAGTTGCGGTGCTCCTGTACAATCTCGCGACCCAAGAACGGTTGATCTTCGCTGTTGCCGTAGGCGACCGGGCCGAGCCGTTCGCTCATTCCCCACCGGGTGACCATCCGCCGCGCCAGGGCCGTCGCTTCCTTGAGATCGTTTTCCGCACCGGCGCTGTACTCGTCGAATTGCATCTTTTCGGCGGTACGGCCTCCCAGCATCATCGTGAGCCGGGCCACCAGCTCACGCTGCGCGATGTTGTGGCGATCCTCGTCGGGCACCAAGTGGGTGACGCCCAGAGTGCGTCCACGGGGAATGATCGTCACCTTGTGCACCAAGTCGCTGCCGGGGATCAGCCAGGCGAGAATCGTGTGTCCCGCCTCGTGGAAGGCGGTGATTTTCTTTTCTTTCTCGGTGAGCACTTCCTCGCGATTGGCGCCCATCAGCACCTTGTCGCGGGCGTACTCAAAGTCGGACATGTCCACCTTGAGTTTGTCGTGCCGGGTGGCCCACAGGGCGGCTTCGTTCACCAGATTGCGAATGTCCGCGCCGGTGAGCCCGACGGTCGCCCGGGCCAATTTTTGGAAGTCGACGTCTTCGGTCACCGGCACCTTGCGACTGTGCAGTTCAAAGAGTTCGCAGCGGCCGTCGATCGAGGGACGATCGACCGTGACGAGTCGGTCGAACCGCCCGGGACGCAGCAAAGCGGGGTCCAAAACGTCCGGCCGATTCGTCCCCGCCAGGACGATGACCGACGAAGTGGTGCTAAAGCCGTCCATCTCACTAAGGATTTGATTGAGCGTCTGCTCGCGTTCGTCGTGTCCGCCGCCGAGCCCCGCGCCGCGTTGCCGACCGACGGCGTCGATCTCGTCGATGAACAGAATGGAGGGAGCATTTTCTTGGGCCGTCTTGAACATGTCGCGAACACGTCCTGCCCCTACGCCGACGAACAATTGGATGAATTCCGAACCGTTGATTGAGAAGAACGGGACGCCCGCCTCGCCGGCCACCGCCCGGGCCAGCAGCGTTTTTCCTGTGCCGGGCGGGCCCATCAACAAGACTCCCTTGGGCACTTGGGCGCCCAGGCGATGAAACTTTTCGGGGTCCTCGAGGAATTCGATAATTTCCTGCAAATCCT
>Ga0255057_10001135_pt1 | contig 15223 bp, 10 predicted proteins | sample Cases_109_6_MG_FD_189022 | JGI IMG/M metagenome (GOLD analysis project Ga0255057, IMG submission 189022) | Seawater microbial communities from Amundsen Gulf, Northwest Territories, Canada - Cases_109_6 | ecosystem: Environmental > Aquatic > Marine > Gulf | place: Canada: Northwest Territories... | reverse complement strand
GTTTCCGTCTACAAACGTCCAGTGCTGGTCGTCCGACGCTCCACCGAGCGCCCGGAGGTGCTCGGCACCTTCGCCGAGCGGGTCGAGCCGGGACCTCGCATCGCCGAGGTCGCCAACGCCTGGCTCGAGGATCTCGACGGCCTGCACGCGCGTCTCGCCGCCACCGAAAGCCCGTATGGAGACGGCTCGGCCTCGCAGCAGTCAGCAGATGCCATCAAGGCGCTCATCGATGCGTGACTTTCTCCGCGCCTTCCAAAGCGGGCCGGACGACCACCCACCGATCCTTTCCTTTGGAACGTGGGACGACCTTGCGGCGGCAGACCCGTCGGTCGTAGTGATCTGCCATCCGGATTGGCGCGGGGTGAGGACCGCCGCCTACAGCTTCGGGCATCCGGTGGTGGAGTGCGCCGACCTGGCCCGATGGGGCGAGTCCCTGACCGCAGACATGACGAGCCACGGCGTCAGGGTCGCCGTCCTCCACGCGTTCCCTCCCGGCTCGGAGGTATTTCTCGCGCAGGCCCATGAAGCCGGCATCGGGACCAGGGTCGTCTTGCACTCTTCGATGGCGCAGCACGGTGCCGAGATCGGCGAGGCCACCGTCGCCGACCAGGTGCTGCGCCTCGCCGAAACGGGGGTGGTCGATCGGGTGGGCTTCGTCAAAGCCGGTCTGGCCGAGTCGTTCGCCGCCCTCGGTCACCCGGTGTCGTACGTTCCCAACCGCACGCCAAAGATGCCGGAGGTGAGCAAGCAGGATTTCGGCCCCGGCCTCCACATCGGCGTGTTCGCCGAGCCCTTCTGGCGCAAGAACGTGATCACCCAGCTTGGCGCCGTCGCCCTCCTCGACGATGCGACCGCTCACGTGATGCGTCGCCCCGACATCGAATACATCGAGCAGCTCCGCATCGTGGAGCACGGGGAGGTCGAATGGAAAGGCTTCCTCGATCTCCAGGCGTCCACCGACCTGAACCTGTATGTCACGCTGTCCGAATGCCACCCTTTGTCACCGGTCGAGTCGTATCTCAGCGGCGTCCCGGCGTTGCTGTCGCGCACCTCTTCGGTGTTCCGCGACGACCCGGTGCTGTGGGAGCTCACCACCGTCGAAGTGCCCGACGACCCGAGCGAGATCGCCGCCGGTGCCACAGCGCTCATGACGAATCGGGACGAAGCGACGGATCGGGCAGAACGATGGATCAGACGGGCCGACACCGCGGCCGCTCAGCAATGGCGGGGGTTCCTCGCATAGGCAGTGGCGAATTTACTACGTCCGATCAACCAATGCCGCGAGCCGATTGGCGATGGTCGTGCCCGTGGTTGACGCATTCCGATGGCGCCACATCAGCTCACGCTGCCAATGCGCCTCATCTCGAGACTGGGACAGCACCTGCTCGTCTTCGGCGAGACGCCGGAGGCGATCCAACCACTGCTCCTCACCGTCGCACAGCATCGTGGGAAGCACGACATCGCTGTCGGAGTAACCATCGATATTCGACAGCAGCGGTGCTGCACCGATGGCCAAGTACTCCATCAGTTTGATATCGGACTTGAGGCGGTTGAATTCGTTGTTGACCAGCGGGGCGACCCCGACATCAAAGGAGGGCCCCAGGTTGAGAAGCCAGCGGGCGTACCTCGGATACAAGGCATTGCTGCCTGGCTGAACACGACGAAGCCACGGTCGTGACACCATCTGCTCTGCGACGCCAACGACGGTGAGACGGAAGCGGACCTCGCTCGTCAGGTCGTCCAAGACGGGTAGCAAGAGATTGAAATCTGCCCCATGGGTCGCGGTGCCCGCATACAACAGCTCGAGTCCGGCGTCTTCGTGGCGGACATCCGATGCACCACCGTGGCGGTACTGCCGCCACAATCGCGGGTCGATCGAGTTGGGAACGACGATGGCGTTCTTGCCCAAGCCGGCCAGTGACTCGACGATTCCCGGCGTTGAACACCATACCTCGGCGGCACGGTCGAGGATGACCGCGTACGCCTTCAGCTTCGTTTGATACAGGTCGAACTCAGGATGGCTCTCGTCCATCAGGTGAAAGGCGTCATCGGTATCGAGAACAACAGGAACCCCACGCTCTTCGCAGGCGTCCATCCAGGCTTCTGCTGTAGCGGGCTCCTGGAACGCGACGCGAGAGACAACCATCGCGTCGACATCGGCGAGAACTTCCGAAGGCGTGATGTCCGGATCGTCCGATCGAACCCGAAGGAGGTCGACCGTGAAGTCGTCAATCTCGGACGTCAAGGGCTGAACAAGCCGAATGTAGGCCGATGATGTGAAGGCCCTGCCGGCCGGCTGAGGAACCAACGCAACGCGCAATCTGCGAGACTCCCCGCGAACCGCAATCGCAGTAGTCGACCGATTGGGCGATGGGCCTGCGGCGCCGGATACTTGTGACCGGGCCGATGGCTGGACGACACACAACTCGCAGCGCGATTGGCCAACATCCGCTTCGGCGTACCCGCCCGTTCCCAACACGAAGTCCTCGATATGGGTGAGGAGGCTGTTCGCTCGATTGTCAAAGCTGTGCTGTGCCAACGCCCACATCGCCTCCTGGTGACGACCGCGATCGTCGGCTTCCAGCTCACCGAATCGGACGCTCAGCTCTTCGATCGTTGACGCGGTTGCTACCGCATCGCCAAAGATCTTGGAAAGGCTCGGCATATGATCGGAGATCAGCCGACCCCCAGACGCAACCACGTCGAATGCGCGATTAGAGACAATCCCGTACTCCCTCATCGAGTCCCAATGGTCGTTGAGCACGGCACCGGCCGCACCGTATCGGAGACCCAGTTCTTCGTTGGGGAGGTACTCGCCAGCGATGTATTCCGACGGAATGCGCCCCGCCCAGTCCCGCCCGTACACCGTGAGTGGCAATCCGGCTTCAACCGCGTTCGTGACCATGACCCGATCGGTTCCTCGGGAATTTCCTACAAACAGCAAGCCTTTCTTGCCCTCAGCAACGCTCGATGGGAAGAAGCGCGCCCGGTCGGTCGCCTGGGGCAGGGCATGGACGATCCCGGACCCAGACCACCGCATCGCCTCTGGCCAAGTGAGCGATGCGGTGAAGGCCAGATCGAAGCCATCGATCTCATCAAAGGACAAGAGGTCGGGATGGCTGATGCTCCACAGCACGCTCAATGCTCCCGGCGGTGGCTCATGGCCGGTCAACCCACGCAGCGAAATGAAAACATCCGGTTCGCCCCGAACCTGCTCTGCGAAGTACACCAGCTCGACCGTGTGTCCCTTGCGCTCGAATGCCTGAGCCAGGCCCAGGGCGTAGTGATAGTCGCCCCATTCGTTGCGAAGGCCACGGGGTGCGGCGATCCCGACCGCAATGGCGAGGGACATCTGGTCGTAGGCGAACTGCGAGTCCGGGACCTGATCCGACTCCGCCTCCATTCTGTGCTTGGTTTTCACAAGCTTGCCGTAGAGGAGGGGCTCCTGGTTCGAGATCTGATCCGCGGAACTGTGGAATAAGTAATTCGCCCCGATGAAAGGCTCGTATCGAACGGTCCTGGTCCGTGCTATCCCAAGTAGATAGTCCCAATCAACCATTCTTCGTAGCGACTCATCGAATCGAGCTCCATCGTCAGTAATCGATCGGCGGTGGCAAAGGACGTTCAGATCGATGTAGTTACCCTGCAGGCACTCCTCGTAGATGAATTCGTCGCCTCGGAAACCAACTAACAACCCGTCCCGCAGGAGCCGCATACCGCTGTAGGCGATGTCGACGTCCTCGGAGTCCAGTGCAGCGACCATGAGCTCGAGAAACCCGAGATCCCACTCGTTATCCGAGTCGAGAAAAGCGACAACCGAACCGGAGGCGAGGTCGAGCCCGGCGTTACGGGCGCGGCTCACTCCTCCGCGCGAGAGCTGCAAGTATTGCACCCGGGAATCGGTCAGATACGGGGCAATGACCAACTCGGTGTCGTCGGCGGACCCGTCGTCCATGATGAGTAGTTCCCAGTTCTGATGCGTCTGATCTCGAACTGAATTGATCGCCGCGGCAATCTGCGTTGCTCGGTTGAAGGTGGGCATGATGACGCTCACCTTTGTTTCCGAAAGCCGCTCGTGCGACCGATAGCGTGCATGCAGCCGTCGCCGGGTTGAGGAGTCTTCGGCCTCGTCGAATGTCTCGTGCAGGCGCCGGATGGTGGGCGCCGGTTGGGCGGGTCGACGTGACCCGGGGCGAAGCAGCGCCTTGAGGCGATCCGCAACGAAGCGTAGGGGTGCGGTGAGGCGCCAGGAAGTACTGCTCTCGATTGCCGCCGCTCGCTCCTGGTACGCTTCGCCCTCGGCGCGCAGTTGCTCGGCAGCGAGCTCGGCCGTGGCTAATTGGACGTGGAGACGAGCAGTCTCGTCTCGCGCCGTGACGAGATCTCGGTTTCGGCGCTCGATCTCTTCCTGGTGGAGCCTTTCGTTGTGGCTCAGCCGACGGATGTCCTGATGGAGGCGGTCGAGTTCCTCGCCTCCCCGTATCAGTTGCCGATCGCGGTCGGCGAGCTGCACGGAAAGTGAGGAGGACGACAGCTCGGCACTGATTCTGCGTCCCAGGGCCTTGTAAATTCCCTGAATCTGCCTCCCTATGGGTGTTCCGCCCAGGCCGACGAGATCCCGAATGGGACTGGACTGGTCGGGACCGACGCAAACGATGCCCAAGCCATGTTCGTGCGGGAACTCGAAGGTGGGATACCGGCTCGACAGCTCGCCGAAATAGTCGTGAACGCCGAAACCAGCCTTACGCTCATTCGTATCATGCATCAGCACCACGGCACGCGAAGAAAGCTTCGGCAACCAGGTCTCGAAGTCGTGCCGAACCGCCTCGTAGGTGTGCAGTCCGTCGATGTGGAGCAAATCGATCGAGGAGTCGTCAAAGTTCTCAACTGCTTCGTCGAATGTGGTGCGGAGTAGCCGCGAGAAGGGTTCGTAATACTGGGAGTTCAGGTTCAGCACTGCCTGGTAGACGTCTTCTCCGTAGAAGCCCGAATGCTCGTCGCCCAACCATGTGTCAACCGCATGACAGGATGTGGCCAGTTCGAGCCGCAGCACGCTCTCACAGAACGCAAAATACGACACTCCACTGTGGGTGCCGAGTTCAACGAGCACACCGGGTTGCGCCGCTTCGACGATCCAACCAGCGAACGGTATGTGCTCGTTCCACGCGGATTGTTCGCTTACCAGCCTCGGCGGCCATACCGACGCGGCAGTCACGAAATCCGCGCTCGAGCTGGATTCGGCCATGGCGGCGCCTTTCCGGGGCCGGGGGTGCACGAGGGTAGCGAGCCTTCGTCTATGCCCTCGTGGTTGGCGCGGGCCGGCCCGACGCTGCTTGCTCTACGCTTACCGCCCATGGGAGATGTTGAGCTTGAAGGCTATTGTCCCGCGTGCTACTCGGATGTCGAGGCATGGGAACCGGGGCCGGGTGGCAGACCGCGAGCCGGTTGCCCAATCTGCGGAAGTCTTGAGCGGCACCGCTTCCTTGCTCTAACGCTGCAAGGCTTGAGACCGGTCCTTGCTTCGGCTACCCACCTGCTGGATGCAGCTCCACAGCCTCAAGTCGAAAGAGTTGTGAGATCACTGGCACCGAACATCGCGTACGTCCGAACCGATCTGCTCGACCTGCGATGGGCGGATGTGTGCGCCGATGCAGTCGAGCTCCCGTTCGTTGACGGCAGCTTCGATCTGATCATTCACTTCCACGTCTTCGAGCACATTCCGGATGACCGGGCCGCGATGCGCGAAGTCGCCCGCGTGCTGAGATCTGGTGGCTTGATGATCTGCCAAGTACCACAAAGACAAGGCATGCCTACCGATGAGGATTTCACACTGACGTCCGAGCAGAACAGGGATCGATTCGGCCGAGCCGATCACGTCCGCTGGTATGGCGACGATTTCGAGAACCGTCTCCGTGATTCCGGGCTCACAGTGATCACCTATACCGCCGGGGATGTCTTCGACGTAACGGATCTCGAGCGATTCAATATCCCGGCAAACGACCGGCTGTGGTTCAGCAGCCCGACTGACACATCCTTGCTGGTCGGCGATTCGAATCGGGATGTCGCGCGACTTCGGAACGACCTAGTTGCAGCCCGATCTCAATACGATCGCCTACTTTCTCGCAAAGTCGTCACCGCGGGTTTGGCGTTGGCACGGCTGGCGCGTCCGATGGTCAGCACGTTCCGGCGGATTCGTCGAGTCGATTCCGCCACGGAGTGAACCCATACCGATCGACGGTCCGCCGCACTTGGAGACACACGAATCAGATCGACCCGCGATAGGCGGCCACGACATCCTCCGGCGGTCCCTGCTCTTTGATGTGCCCCTGGTCAAGCCATATCGCCCGGTCACACAGATCCGTAATCGTCTTCAGTGCGTGAGTAACGATGACGACCGAGGTCCCACCACTCATCAAGTATTTGATCCGTTCCAGCGACTTTATCTTGAAGGCTTCGTCGCCGACGGAGAAGACCTCGTCGATGAGCAGCACGTCCGGTTTGCGATCGGTGTTGATGGCGAAACCGAGCCGTGCCCTCATCCCGGTTGAATAGGCGCGTATCGGGACATCCATCATGTGGGGTAGGCCCGCCCATTCGGCGATCTCATCAACACGCTGTCGCATCTGCGCAGGTGGTTGGCCAAGAAGAGTCCCAAGCAGAACGATGTTCTCGCTTCCCGTTAGATCGGGGTTCATTCCACCACTCACCTCAATCATCGGCGCAACGGAACCACGCACGATCACGCGTCCGGTGGTCGGGTGCAGGACGCCGGCAATGCATTTGAGAAGAGTGCTCTTTCCCGCTCCGTTCGGGCCCATGATTCCGAATACTTCGCCGCGTCGTACGTCGAATGTCACGCCGTCAAGCGCCCACAGCTTGTCGTACACGACCTGACGCCTCATCAAGTTGATGAGGTGTTCCTTTGCCGTGCCGGCTCGGTTGCGGGCTAGCTGGTACGCGAGTCGTACATCAGTGACCTCGATGGGGCGTGGATGCGACGTCACAGCTTCACCACCATCTGACGCCAGCTCTTCGAGAAAACCCACACTCCGACGGTGAGGAAGAACAGCGCCGAACCGATCATGTAAACGAAGTTCCATGTCGGAGCGAACTCTCCGCGGTACACGAATCCTCGGAAGACTTCAAGGTACGAAAAGAGCGGGTTGATCTTGATGATGAACTGAAGCTTCTCAGGGATCATCTCCAACGGGTAGAACGTGGGGACGAGCCAGATCGACAGTTGGAGCAGCACCCTGGTGAAATCGAGCACGTCATAGAAGTGCACGGCGGCTGCGGCAAGGAGCATGCCAGCGCCGGTGACCAGGCAGAGCATGGCAAACGTCGGGATGGGAACCAACAGAACTGTCCATGGGATCGGCGTTCCGGTCAGCACCATGATGATCAGCAGAGGGATCAGCCCAATGAGGAAGTTGACCATCGCGGCCAGCCCCGCGGTGAAAGCGAACACCTCGCCAGGTACACGGATCTTGGACAGGATGTTGCCGCCCGACAACAGCGAGGATCCGGCGGCCAGTACTCCCTGGGCAAAGAATGTCGAAATGAGCAGGATCCCAGAGAGCAGGTAGATGATGAATGGAACGTCCTCGGAAACTCGGTTGAAGATCTGCGAGAAGACGAGCCACATCACCGCTGCTGTTAGCAGCGGGTTGAGAAGCGTCCACCACACACCAAGGACGGATCGCTTGTAACGCAGCGTGAGATCCCGGACGGTCAACAGCCGAATGAGCTGCTGGTGTGTCCATAACGACGTGAACTCGTCAATGAGCGGCCGGATCGGTCGAGCCGAGTCGTATTCGACCTTGGGTTCACTGTTCACTATGAATTTCACCAGATTGGCGACGCGGGGTGGAAGTCGAATTGTACTGAGGCCGTGCCCAATTCCCTCACCATCGAAGCCCAACCTGGACCGGTACCATCAACCGATCGTCGTGACACGCCCAAGCCATCCCTGGACTCCGTCGGGCCTGACCGAATTTTGGACATCTCCTGCCAACCGGGCGCTGGTCGCCGGCTGGTTGAGCGTCGTGCCGCTATTGGTGTGGTGGCTGGGATGGTTTCCGGGATTCCTGTCGAGCGACTCGATCGATCAGCTCGGACAGGCCACCGCCTTCGAGTTTCAGAACTTCCACCCGGTCACCCACACATTCTCACTGTGGCTGGTAATGCGCGTGTGGAACCATCCTGGTGCGGTCACGCTGGTTCAGGTCGTGCTGCTCGCGGGATTGCTCGGCTATGCCGCGAGGCGGCTGACCCAGATCGGCGTGCCCTGGTGGCTGGCGTCGGCAGCGGCATGCACCACGGCGGCGGTCCCAATGGTGGCTGCGACGGCGATCACGGTCTGGAAGGACGTTCCGTACTCCATCGCCATGCTGTGGGCCTTTGCCGAGCTGCTGGTGCTGGCGAGAAACCGAGAGGCGTTTTGGACAGGCCGCGGCGGTCCGTTGCGGCTAGGGATCGCCCTCGGGTTGATGTGGGTGCTTCGCGCCAATGGTCTTATTACGGTGCTGTTGTTTCTGATCGCGCTCGCCATCGGGTTCCGTCGCCAATTGAAGGCGTTGCTGCCGACGGCGGCTACCGCGGTCGGCGTCGGTTTGCTGCTCCCGGCAATGTTGCTGTGGGTGCTTCCTTCGAACGCGACGGCGATCGAGCCGGCCGAGGTGTTCATGCCGGAGGTAGCGGCGGTGGTGGTTCACGATCGGCAATGGTTCAACGCCCACGATCTGAGGCTCATCGAGGCTGTCGGCCCGCTTGCAATCTGGGAAGCGCAATATCGGTGTGACGACTCCACACCGCTGCTGTTCAACTCCGAATTCCACACATCCGCCGCCAGGGATGATCCATGGGCTTACCGTGGCCTGGTGGCCCGGGCCGCAATCAGCCATCTGCCAACGATTGCCGGGCACCGCTGGTGTGCCGCCTCATACCTCTTCTGGCCGGTGCAGCCAGCGGGATCATTCCTCCATCGCCCGCCATTCGACATCCCCCCGAACACCCTCGGCATCGCCAGGGCGCCCATCTCCGATCGCGCCTTCGCCATCACGTTCGACCAATACCAATGGATCGAACGGACCGAGGTGATCTGGTTCACCTGGCGCCCGGCACTGGTGATCTTGATCGGGCTTGGCACTTACCTGGGGATCGCCCTACGGCCTCGTCTGCGGCCTCTGCTGTGGGGCGGAATCTTGGCCGCTGTCCAGCTAATAAATGTTGTCGCGACGACTCCGGCCCAAGAGTTCCGATACGCCTTCGGCCTCTACCTGATGACCCTGATGAGCCTTCCATTGCTTTGGCTCATCTTCCGGTCACAGGATGCCAACATCGCCAAGGTGTGAGCCCGTCGAGGTCCTGCGCGCCGATCCGCCGGGATCGGCTTCGGTGGGAGACGGACTACCTTTCTGCACGGAAGGGCAGCAAACCAAAGCCCTGACGAGTCAGAACCAGTTGCACACCTGGACGTTCATGACCAATCGATTCTTCGCCGTCACCGGAATGCACCGAAGCGGCACTTCGTATGTGGCGCGGATCATCAATGTGCTCGGAGTCGACCTTGGCCCCGAAGACGCAATGCTGCCGGCGCAGAAAGACAATGCGAAGGGTTTCTGGGAAAACCGGCAGGTCTTCGAGGTGCACAATGCGCTGCTCGCACACTTCGGCGGTGAATGGGATCGTCCTCCCCTGCTTGAGGACGGTTGGGAACAATCCCCCGATCTTGGAGAAGTTCGCGAACGAGCCGTCGACGTCGCCAACTCGGTCTACGGCGGATCGGCGGTGGCGGGATGGAAGGACCCCCGTGGATCGCTGCTGCTTCCGTTCTGGAGAACGGTGGTCGACATCTCGGGCACCGTGCTCTGTCTGCGGCATCCCGCCGAAGTCGCGGCCTCGCTAAAGAAACGTGACGATCTTGACCCCGAATGGTCGGCGTACCTGTGGCTTCGGTACACCGTTGCCGCGTATCGATCCGACCCCGGGCACCTGCTCGTGCTCTACGACGACCAACTCAGAAGCCTTGCCGGTGTGGTCGAGCGACTCAGCGGCTTCCTCGGCCTCCAAAGGCCAGACGAGCAGGCGATGACCTCCGTGCGGGAGGAATTCGACCCTTCCCTGCGACATCACTACGACGTCGAAGTCCCAAAGGGCCCGATGATGGAACGCGCCGTTGCATTATTCGAGCTCCTCTCCGCCGAGACTTCGCCCGGGACGGAGCAAGTGATCGAATCGGTACACGAGAGCTGGGTTCTGGCAAACCGATTGGAACGATCGCTCGAAGCTCGAATGTTCCAGCTGTGGAACGAGATGCGTGCGGACTACCCCGACATCGAGTTCCCGTACGCCCGCGATCACGACGCGCTTGATGGTGGACCAGCATCATTTGAGGCACGTAGACCGTTCTCACCATCACAAGAGCTACCTGCGCCAGCGGAGGCTCGGCGTCTCTTTGGCCGAATCGGTACCGCTCTAGCCGACCGGCTCGAGCTAGCCGAGCAGGTAGCCGAGCGCGGACGGCTCCGAGAAAGGCTGGCCGAGATTAGAGCAGAGCGTGACCGGTTGGCGGGCGAGCTCTCCCAACAGGTCACCGAGCGCGACCGTTTGGCCGGAGCTCTCGCGAACCGGGTGGCCGAGAGCGATCGGCTTCGAAACGAGGTCACCAACCGTGTAGCCGAGGGCGACCGGCTCCGAGATGAAGTCGCTGAATGGATGGGAGAGAGCAGTCGGCTGCAGATCGAAGCTGGCAACTTGCAACGCCAGCTGGCCGAAATGCGCGCTTCGACGAGCTGGAGGCTCACCGCTCCGATGCGGTCCGTTGGGGACTGGCTTCTCCAGATCGCCAGCGTCAGACGCCGTTCCTAGAGTCGTGGGTCCCGCTGATGTGGGACGTTGCCTTCGCCTTTCCCAAGGAGTGGGCAAGCCCGGTGCGAAGCGAAGCGCCCTGACCCGGGGTCACGCGGTGGCGCGCCAGCGGCTCAGGTATGAGCCCGAACGAACCACCCGCGGCAACGACCTTCGCCCACACATCCCAGTCTTCGCAATAGAGGTAAGCGAGATCTGGTTCGAACCGGATTCCGAGATCGCGCACCCGCATGTCCACGACCACACATGTCGAAACGATGGGGTTCTCACGCCGCCCGACTCTGCGGTCGAAAGGGGGCTTGGCTTCGATGCCGTTGTAGTCACCAAAGAACTCGGTCCACGTCGCAACGGCCCACAGGTCGGGGTTGGCCCGCAAGGCGTCGGCGCACACCGCGATGAAGCTCGGTTCGAGCTCGTCGTCGGCATCGACCAGGAGGAAGGCATCTCCCGTCATCGACTCGAGTGCCAGATTGCGGGCAACACAGACGCCCTGGTTCGGTTGGCTGAGTGAGCGAATCAGGTTGGGGTATTGCTCACTCCAGGCTCCGATTGCCCGGCTGACATCCTCGGACCGGGATCCGTCGTCGATCAGGATCACCTCATGGGGCGGCTGGTCTTGGGAGAGAATGGACTGGATGCATGCATCGAGGTATGCGACCTGGCGGAAGACCGGCACCGCCACGGAGACGCGCTGTGCCCGAGAGGGATCCGTCGTGTGGGTCGGGATCAGCAGGCGAGCCGGAACGCGTGATCCGGCCGACGTCGCGCCGCCGGCCAGAGCGTCGGCGAGGTCGTGCTCGGTACCCCACGTGGCGGCATCCGGCCAATAACTCGACGCGGTGCTCCCTTCCGGAACGACCACCGAAATCCCCTCCTTGCGCAGACGGTGGATCTCGTCATCCGGGACCGCGTACGGATCGCCAAGCAGGATCAGGTCGGGATCCGTGAGTCCATCTACCCGTTGGATCGCGTCGTCGAAAAGCGCCCGTGTCCCTGCCATGGCTTCCCAGGTGGTCCCATTCCAGATCAGATCTGGTCGATCCGTATCTGAGACGAATACCTTCAGCGTCGGAGCCTCGATCCGCGCCAGGTTCAATGCCCGGAGCATCGTCGGTGTCTGAGACAGACGAGCCACGGGCTCGGGGAGCCAGACGGTCGAGGGTCGCGGAGCATCGGTCGGTGCGTCGTCCGCTGTCGCGGCGAGAATGAGCTCGGCGCCGATGCCGACAGAGGCGAGGTATTCGATGGCACGCTCGGAAGTCGCCAACACCGCGGCAGCAAACCGGTAGCCGGTCAGCTCCCAATCGATAGCGAACTCGACATCTTCAGGCACGCCGTCGTAGGTCCCGGCTATTGCCAGGTACTCCAGGGCCAGACTATCCGCAGCGGTCACCAGGACCGAGCGCCGTGCATTGAGTGGTCGCATAGCTTGTTCGACGGCGAACAGGCCGGCGACGCCGGCTCGGTCCGGCAAAAGCACCGTGTCGCCCGGCTCAGTCACCGCATTGAGGTGCCTGGCAATCCGCCACGACTCCTTAAGCGCCGCAGGCGTCGCGGTGAATGCCGCTGTGACGTGTTTGTGGGCGCGGCTGACTCGGCGTGGCAGCCCGTTTGCCGGCAGGCGAACACGCTCGACCTTCCAGCCTTGATCTTCGAGGGCGCTCGCCACGAGGGACTGGGTCGCCTCGACTCGTGACCCGAGTCCAAGATCGACGACCTTGACCAGAAGTGGTTCGCTGCCCATAGAAGCTGTGAAGGCTAGTGACCGGTGCCGTTCAGACATGTTCTGCTGCCCTCGAGCATCACGTGTCGATCAGCCAATCCAACACGCGGACGACAACGACATCGTCATGCCCGTGCCGCGGCACTTTGGCCCGGAAGTACTGCTCCATTCCCGATGACAGCTCGTCGAATGATGCCGGCGCGCCGGTGCGCTGCGGGCTTCGGTGCTCCAACAGCGCCCGATGATCGGCACCCTGGGCTTCCACCTGGGCTCCGACTTGCAGATGAAATCCGTTGCCGCCTCGAGACTCGAGCGCAACACCTTGGCTGGAGTCCAAGCCGATTCGGGCGACGCGACCCATGTCTGACTCGATGGCGACCTCTCGGTTGTGGGCGGCTCGGACGGGTAGGCGCCGAAGGTGATGTCGTCGCGTCGTACCAACCCGGTGCTCGGGCGGCGTCACCCGATGCGGCGGCCCTTCCGAGCCGTAATCATCGTTCCCGCTGCGATCTCCCTGGCGCGATCGGGATCCAGCGCGGTCGCGAACTCCATCTCGTGGAGCTCACGATTCGAGATCATGAAGTCTCGGACCCTCGCATTCAGGAACTCCTCTTTCAGCTCACCCTCGAGACCACTCGTCCAAATCCGGAGGAACCACGCCAGGGTCCGGACCGGATTGAGGTAGATCGGGACCGTCTGGGACTCGATGTCCAAGTCGTCTTCGAAGAGCGCTCGAGCGCCAGACGGAGTCATGTTGAAGTAGTGGTGTGGGAACGCGTGATAAGGCTGCATGAACGACGCGCTGAAGGCCAGCATGCCTTCCGGCTTCAGAACGCGGACGATTTCCTTCGCACACCGGAATGGGTCGCGAAGATGTTCGAAAACAGCCACGGATATGACAGCATCGAAGGTCTCGTCCTCGAAAGGCAACTCCTCGGCCACGCCGATCACATCGGTGCTGAGATACTCTTCGATCTCGAAGTTGACGATCTGCTCGTAATACGTTGTACGCAAGCCGGCGCCACAATCGAGGATGAGCCCGTCCGGGAAGGAGTGTACGACCGCCATGATTTCTCGACTGTATCCGTGCGACGACACATTCTCCGAAACAGAAATGCCGGCAACTTGTCGCAGGTCCTCGGTTAGAAAGTCATATTTCTGTCCCCGACGTTCGTGTGGGACATCCGTCCTCAGATATTGTTCGATCCGTTTGAGCTTCCTGGATCGAACGCGCTCCAACTCCTCGTCGTTGGGTAGCCGGAGGCTTCGACCTTCCTTGCGTCCGTATGCAAGGAAGTGATTGTAGGCAAGACCCTGAAACCCCCCACTGTCGCAGGCCCGTTTGACGTCGGGATTCGCGGTGAAATACTGGTCCTCGTCGAAGTTCTCGTCGGTGGCAGGAACGAATAGCCGCAACTCATCCATGCTTGGCGGCATCCTCGCGCGCTCGGAACCAAATGAGCATCTCGGCACTCCAGCGGTCGACGCCACACCGTACTGGAGGCCGCTGCGTATCGCCTCACGCGACGTCTGCAAGACGGACCGGGCCGCCAACAGGACGCGAGCGCCGCGCTCTCCGGTAGCCCGACCCCATCGTTTCTCAGTAAGCGCGTCCTATGCGCGGCCAGGCGACCGTTCGCTGCGGTGCGAGTTGGGTGAAGCTCCGGCGGCCCAGCGTTCTTCAACTCCGAACCTGACCTGTACGGTGATTGCGAAGCACCCGCATGGGAATGAGTAACGGCCCATGTACAACTCTCCGAGCCGGGTGGTGGCTACTCAACTGCTCAAACAATGGCGACCGTCAGGCCGTGACCTTCCTCATTGGAGATGATGAGGGATTCAACGAGCCCGCCCATATCGGCAGCCGCTTCGAAGCGCGAACGCAACACCATCGGCGAGAGTTGTGGTGTCTCGCTGGGAGGAGTGCGGTGTCGAGAAGGTTCACAGAGGCGAAGATCGCCGAAGAGTGGGAGCGACGCTGCTCTTGTGTCCATGGTCGGACGGGAACAAAGGGGAGCGCGCAGTCCGATCCAGTAACGTCGGACCGGATGACCGCTCGAAGTGAGTCGCGAATACCCAAGTTGCGAATCGTGAGTGTGCCGACCGGATGACTCGTTGAAACTGTCGATTGTCGTTGTTGCTTACAACATGGCGCGTGAGTTGCCGCGCACCCTGCTGAGCCTATCCCCCGCGATACAACACGGAATCAGCAGCGATGGCTACGAAATCATCATTGTCGACAACGGGTCCGATCCTCCGGCTGCGATCGATGCCCCCTGGGCAGGAACGCGCCTGGTGCGGATCGACAACGCTCAACCGTCACCCGCCGCCGCCATCAACACGGGCCTGGAAATTGCCACGGGTGACCTCGTAGGAGTAATGATCGACGGCGCTCGGCTCGCCTCACCAGGACTCATCGCCGGTGCGCTGCGCGCTTCGGCGATCCACAAGCGCCCGGTCATCGGCACGCTGGGTTTCCACCTTGGCTCCGACGTGCAGATGAAAACCGTCGCTACAGGCTATGACGCGCAGGAGGAGGATCGCCTGCTCGCGGAAAGCGGGTGGGCATCGGATGGATACCGGCTTTTTGACATCTCGGTCTTCGCCGGATCATCGGCGCACGGCTGGTTC
>Ga0255057_10001133_pt1 | contig 15236 bp, 13 predicted proteins | sample Cases_109_6_MG_FD_189022 | JGI IMG/M metagenome (GOLD analysis project Ga0255057, IMG submission 189022) | Seawater microbial communities from Amundsen Gulf, Northwest Territories, Canada - Cases_109_6 | ecosystem: Environmental > Aquatic > Marine > Gulf | place: Canada: Northwest Territories... | reverse complement strand
CACAAGGGAGCTAAAGCTCGGTTCAAGGTAACCGGCTCCGGCAAGCTGCGTCGCCGGCAACAGGGTCTCAATCACAAGAAGATGGCCAAGAGCGCCCGGCGCAAGCGCCGGCTTCATGGGGAGACCACCGTCTCGTCGGCCGACACCAAAGAAGTCAAACGGATGCTGGGGAGGTAACCACATGGCCCGTGCCAAACATGCAGTCCCCTCGCAGCGCAAACGGCGCAAGGTTCTCAAGCAAGCCAAGGGGTATACCGGAGCCCGCAGCCGCCGGTATCGGACCGCTCACGAACAGGTGCTCGGCGCCCGCGACGACGCCTTCGCCCATCGGCGGGCCCGCAAAGGTGATTTTCGCCGCCTGTGGATTACCAGGATCAATGCCGCCGCCCGCCAAAACGGAACCACCTATTCACAGCTCATCGCCGGGCTGAAGGCCGCCGACGTTGATATCGATAGGAAGATGCTCGCTGAGCTGGCTGTGAACGAACCGGCCGCGTTTCGGGCATTGGTAGAGGTGGCAGGGCAATCCAAGTAGGAGACAGGCCGGTCGACACCGATGGATGAACTGGAAGCAGTCCTGGCGGCGGCCTCCGACGAGGTTGCTGCGACGCAATCGCTTGCAGAGCTAGAAGAGTTGGAGACTCGACTCACAGGTCGTAAGTCCGCCCTGGCCGAACTGCGGCGGGGCCTGAGCAAGCTGGATGAGTCAGAGCGCCCAGCAGTCGGGGCCAGACTCAACGCCGTGGCCGAAGAGCTGGCCGCGCTGGTGGGTAGTCGGCGGCTCATTCTCGAACGCGAAGCTGAAGACCGGCTCCTGGCAGACGACGCGGTGGATATCACGCTGCCCGGCGTCGGCTACCGAACGGGCACCCACCACTTGATAACCCAGACCATTGACGAGGTGCTGGACATCTTTGTGGCGCTGGGATATCAGGTGGCTACTGGACCCGAGATCGAAACAAGCTGGCACAACTTCGATGCTCTCAACACGCCCTGGTGGCATCCCAGCCGGCTTGACAGCGACACCATGTACGTCGACTACGGGGAGTCTGATGATGAGCTGCCCCTCAGGACTCACACTTCCCCGGTTCAGGCCCGGGTGATGATGGCTCAGGATCCCCCCGTGTATGTGGTGGTCCCCGGCCGGACGTACCGCACAGATACCTTCGACGCCGCCCACTCACCGGTCTTCCATCAGATGGAGGGACTGGCTGTGGCCGATGGGATCACATTCGGTGACCTGAAAGGCACCTTGGCACATTTCGCCAGGGAGTACTTCGGCAAAGAACGAACGATCGAATTGATCCCGCACTTCTTCCCCTTCACGGAGCCTTCAGCGGAGATGCACGTTTCGTGTTTCAACTGTGATGGCTCCGGGTGCCCGGTATGTGGCCGGAGCGGATGGATCGAGCTTCTCGGATGTGGAATGGTCGACCCGAACGTCTTCGAGGCCGTGGGTTACGACCCGGCCGAGGTCACCGGTTTCGCTTTCGGTGGTGGCATCGAGCGAATCGCCATGGTGCGTCATGGGATCACCGATATCCGCCACTTCTTCGACAACGACCTCCGGGTGAATCGACAGTACATATGAAAGTGTCGTGGCGGTGGCTCTCCGAGTTCATTGTTCTACCAGGCGATGATCCTGAGCAACTGGCCGGGTCGTTGGCATCTCTCGGCCACGAGGTTGAGGGATATGAGCTGCTCGAGCCTCAGTTCAACGGGGTGGTCGTCGCCAGGGTCACGGCCATCCGGGCCCATCCCAATGCCGACAAGGTTCGTCTGGCCACCATCGACTTCAGTTCGGGGGAGCTCGAAGTGGTCTGTGGTGCTTGGAACTTTGACGAAGGTGCGACGGTGGCTTACGCCACAGTCGGATCCGAGCTGGCAGGCGGCTTCAAGGTGGACGAACGAGAGATTCGCGGCGTTATGTCCCCGGGAATGATCGCTTCCGAACGCGAGCTTGGCTTGGCAGAAGACCACGAAGGCATCCTCCTGCTCGATTCCGGGTTAGAGCTGGGCAGCGACGTTCGCGATCACGTTGGCCTACCCGACGTGGTTTTCGATCTCTCGATCACCCCCAACCGACCGGATGCCATGTCCATGCTGGGCATTGCCCGGGATCTGGCGGCCAAGTTCGAGCTCGAGGTTCGCGACCACGAAGTGGAGGTCACCGAGCAAGATCCTCCTTCCGATTTGGTTGTAACGATCGAAGATGCTGAAGCCTGTCCTCGCTTCGTGGCCCGCCTAGCGCGCAACGTGTCGGTCGGGCCATCACCTCTGTGGATGCGCCAGCGCCTTGAGAGGGCAGGAGTCAGGCCGATCAGCAACGTGGTCGACATCACCAACTACGTCATGTTGGAGGTCGGTCAGCCGCTTCACGCTTTTGATCATGACCTGGTCCGAGGTGGGCAATTGCGAGTGCACCGGGCGGTCGAGGGAACGACTATGACGACACTCGACGAGGTGGCCCGGGACCTCGATCCGGACGACATCGTGATCTCCGATGCAGAGGGCATCTCCTCTCTGGCCGGCGTGATGGGCGGCAGCATCAGCGAGGTCGGCGATGCCACGACCAACGTTCTGGTGGAGGCCGCCAACTGGCACCCGCCTTCCATCTTGTATACCTCCAAGCGGCACAACCTCCGTACGGAGGCCTCGGCCCGTTTCGAGCGCGGGGTCGACCCCAATCTTCCTTTTCGAGCCGCCACCAGGGCCACGGCCCTTCTGGTCGAACTTGCAGGAGCCGAAGCTGCTTCCGGGGTGGTCGATCTCTACCCCGCGCCGGTTGCGCCGGCCGAGGTAGCGCTTCCCATCGACGAAATCGAACGGTTGCTGGGAACGGCCTTCTCATCTGAGCACGCCGCCAACCTGCTGGCCAGGCTGGGTATGGAAGTGAGTGGCACCGACCCTCTTCAAGTTCTAGTCCCCACTTACCGCCCGGATGTAACGCGTCCCGCAGACTTGATCGAAGAGATCGCTCGACTGCATGGCTACGACCAGTTTCCCCCCACCCTTCCTCGCGGGGCCGGTGGGGGCCTCTCGCCCTCCCAGACTCGTGAGCGGAACCTGGGGGCCCGGCTGGTGGGAGCCGGTCTCACCGAGGTCGCCACCCTCAGTTTCATGAGTGCCGGCGACCTCGACGTGCTGGGAGTACCAGCCGACGACGAGCGACGCCTGACGATAAAAGTGAAGAATCCCCTCAGCGAGGAAGAGGAGATTCTGCGCAGCACCTTGTTGCCGGGTTTGCTCAAAGTGGCAGCACGGAACCTCAGTTACGGGGAGAGCGGCGTCGCCCTTTTCGAAATAGGTTCCGTCTTTCTCGCCAGGCCTTCGTCGTTCTACGAGCGACTGCCAGACCAACCCCATCACGTTGGTTTGTTGATGACCGGGCAGCCCGGGTCACCGGGTTTGAACACAGAGCCCCGGGAGGCGGATGTTTTCGAGTTGACCGCGGTGGTGGAGAATCTGCTTTCCGGCCTGGGTATTCAGGACTTTGAGCTGCAGCAACAGGCGCAAGCGGGATATCACCCCGGCCGCGGTGCAGCCCTGATCATCAACGGCCGAGAGGCCGGCTCCGTGGGTGAGATTCACCCGACCGCCGCCCGCACATTTGGCATCAGTGGACGAGTCGGTGTCGCCGAAATCGCTCTGGCGCCCTTGCTGGAGCCTGTGCCGGTGTGGTCGCTGGATGAGCCGAGCACCTATCCCTACCTCCAGTTCGACCTGGCGTTCGAATTGAGCGACAACATCCCCTCTTCCAGCCTCATCGCGGCTGTTCATGAAGCCCAGGCCGAGGTGGAGAGTGTGCGCCTGTTCGATAAGTTCCATCTCGGCGATGGGCGGAAGAGCCTGGCTGTGCGGGTGGTGTTGCGGGCTCAGGATCGGACCCTCACCAATGAGGAGGCCGCGCCCGTGCGGCAGGCCATAATCCAGCACGTGGCAACCCGGCTCGGGGGAACTCTGCGAGGAGCCGGATGACGTTGTCGGGCATGCGTCTGGTGGGCCTGGTGGAGGAGATAGCGGTCAACCTGCTCGGGCTCTCCGTGCGGACCGACTACCAGCCGGGCCCCACGGAGGTGGTCATCACCGAGGTCGAGGCTTACGCCGGTCCCAGAGATCCGGCCAGCCATGCCTACCGCGGCGAAACCCCGAGGAACCAGTCGATGTTTGGGCCGCGGGGAACCTTGTACGTGTATCGCTCTTACGGTGTGCACTGGTGCATGAACGTTGTGACGGGAGACGAGGGCGACCCGTCGGCCGTCTTGTTGCGGGCCGGATTGCCGGCAGTTGGCAGGGACATCATGGCGGCGCGGCGGGGGAGAGAGGACCACCTGACCGACGGCCCCGGCAAGCTGACTCAGGCGCTCGGGATTACCGGTCGCGACGACGGGACGTCGGTATCCGACGGGCCGGTTCGTGTCTTAGATCGACCACCCGTGAAGGGGACCATCCTCTCGGGACCTCGAGTGGGCATAACCAAAGCCGTCGACCGACCATGGAGGTTTCGCCTGGTACCGGAGTAGGCATCAGCCCCGGAGTCCTTATCTTCGAATGGCATTGGTGCTAGTGCCCCGACCAGTAACGTTCGCCGCGTTCAGAACGGCCAGTGACGCCGCTGGACAGAGCACTAGGCGGGGGGATTCACCGACACGGTCACGCCGGCACTTGCTGAGGATCCGGCGCTCGGCGACTGTTTCCAGACGCGCCCGGCCCGGCGCAGGGCATCCTCAGGGTCCGATTCTGGCTCCGTGAGGACGTCAACCGGTATCCCGAAGATGTCGAACTCCGCCAAAGCCCCTTCGATTGTCATGCCGAGAACGTCTGGCACTTCGGAGCCCGGTTGAGGCCCCGCCAGTGCCAGGACCACGGTCGAGCCACTTTGAGCCGGGATGCCGGGCTCAGGTGATTGACCGAAGATAGTGGCCTGGGGAAGGTTGCCACCATCCTTCCATACGAGGCGGACCTCGAAGCCGGCACGGTTGAGTGCGCTGACGGCGGTACCGAGGTCGACTCCGATCACAGGGGGAACCTCATCGGCTCCGATGCCGACGATGCTCGGTGGGTTGTTGATCGGATCGACCACGGTCGGCACCTTGTCCGGAGGCAAATAGATCCGCAGAACATTCTCGTGAGGTGTAAGCGGGCCTGCCAGGAAGCCCGTTACGAGATCGATGTACACAGGAACGGTCCCGTCTTCTCCAACCTCAGGGAGCTGGGAGTAGGCCGTCCCGCCGAGAACATTGGACGTGTACAACGCCCAGATGCGTGCCGGCCAGGTGCCGCCCGTAATCGTGTACGGCGTGTACGGCTCTTCCATAGGAAGGTTGGTCTCGGCGAAGCCGACCCAGACCGAGGTGACTAGATCCGGCGTGTAGCCCACAAACCAGGCGTCCCGGTGATCCTGTGACGTGCCCGTCTTCCCTGCGATCGGACGTCCTATCCGCGCTTGCTGGGCAGTTCCCCGCTTAACCACCTCTGTGAGCGCCGTGGTGACCTGCCGGGCTACCTCCGGTTCGAGAACCTGCTCGATCGAAGTTTTCTGGTCAACAACCACGGTCCCATCATGCTTCTCAATCGTCGTAAACATCGTCGGCTCGACGCGCAGTCCGTCGGCCGCGAAAACGCCGAAGGCAGTGGCCATGTCGAACGGGCTCACCTCCTGGGCTCCGAGCGCCAGCGCGTGAAAAGGCTGCAGGTCGCGGCTGATCCCCAGACGCTCGGCGAGTTCCTCGACGGCCTGGGGGCCAACGTCGTCGATAATCCGTGCGTAGACGACGTTCACCGAGTAGACCGTGGCTTCGAGAACCGACAGCGGCGGGAAGGCCGACTCGTTGTAGTTCTCGACATTCCAAACCCGAGAGTCGGTTTCGATCGCGACCACACGGCCGGCATCGTAGATATCGTAAAGATCGACGCCGGACTCGAGGGCAGCCGCGAGGACGAACGGCTTAAAGGACGAGCCGGGCTGGCGTAAACCCTGAGTGGCCAGATTGAACTTGGCAATCGGATCGTCGGGGTCGTAGAAGTCGCGGCCCCCGACAATTGCTCGGACATACCCGGTGCGGGGGTCAATGGAGACCAGGGCAGAGTCCGGGCCGTCCTGCCCGGTGATTGACTCAATTGCATCCTCCGCGGCCTCCTGCATGGCCGGCTCGAGTGTCGTGTAAATGCGGAGGCCACCTTGAAACAGTGCGTTGTATCTATCAGTCGGTGTTTCACCGAGGCGAACGTCGTCGAGGAGCTGCTGCTTGAGCTCCTCGACGAAATACGGATAGCGGGACCGGGCCAGGCGCTGCGTCGGGGGAGCGACTTCGACGGCTTCTAGGGCGGCAACCACCGCCTCGGATTCAGTGATGTATCCGGCAGAGACCATCTGGTTCAAGACCACACGGCGCCTGGCAGCTGCGGCGTCGGGATCGGTGCGGGGATTGGTCGTGGCCGGAGCCTGGATCAGGCCTGCCAGCATTGCCGCTTCGGCCAAAGTGAGATCTTCAACACTTGTGGCGAAGTAATGGGCGGCGGCGGTGGCAACGCCGTAGGCCCCGTCGCCCAGATAAATCGTGTTGAGGTAATGCTCGAGGATGAGCTCTTTGGTCAGCCCCTGCTCGAGCCGCAGGGCCAGCACCGCTTCCTCGAGCTTCCGTTCGTACGACAACTCGGGAGTCAGCAGCACGTTCTTCAGGTACTGCTGAGTGATCGTTGACCCTCCCTGCACGATGGCTCCCGCATCCTCGTTGGCCTGGGCCGCCCGGAGAATCGCCCGCGCATCCACCCCGGAATGGTCCCAAAATCGTCGATCCTCTATGGCCACCACCGCGTCGATGAGGTGCTGGGGAAGATCCTCGTACAGAACAAGGGTCCGGTCTTCGCCGGCAAACCAGTGTGCTAAGACCGAGCCGTCGGCCGCATACACGATGGTGGTGAGAGCGCTTTCGCCGATGCCGGGGTCAGCCAGGGGATCGATGTTCAGGTTGCACGCTCCCGCCACCAGCGACAGCCCGAGCAACCAGGCGGCTTGCCGCCTTGAGCCACGCTTCATTAGGCCTTCCTTACTTGCGGTCACGGTACCGACGCAGGCCGGTCTTACGGTGGATTTGGCGGCAGCGTTTGGGGAGGTCGGAGCGGTTTGCCGGGGAGGGGGCAGCGGCTCCCGGTAACCTCCTCGGAATGACCGATATCGAGCGGTTATTGATGGGTACCGAAACCGTCCTTCCCGAAGGGGAGCTGGCAGAACGCATCGCTGAGGGCAAGCCGTTGCGGGTGAAACTGGGTATGGATCCGACGGCCCCCCAGGTGACCCTGGGCTGGGCAGTGGTGCTGCGAAAGCTGCGCCACTTCCAGGAGCAGGGCCACACGGCGGTGCTCATCGTCGGTGACTTCACCGCTCAGGTGGGTGATCCCTCCCAGCGGAGTGAGACGCGCCAACGGCTGAGCGCAGCAGAGGTCAGGGGCTACGCCGAGAAAGTCTTGGACGGCTTCCGTCGAGTTCTGCTGCCGGACCCACTCGAGATTCGCTACAACTCGGAGTGGCTCGGGGAGCTGAGCATGAGCGACGTGCTCGAGCTCATGTCCAAGAGCACCCTGGCGCAAATGCTCGAGCGGGAAGACTTTCAGAAGCGGTATCGGGCCAATGAACCCATCTCAATGATGGAGTTCATGTATCCGCTGCTCCAGGGGATGGACTCGGTGGCAATCGATGCCGACATTGAGCTTGGTGGCTCCGATCAGCTGTGGAACCTCCTGGTGGGACGCGACCTCATGGGTAAGTTCGATAAGCGGCCGCAGATGGTTATGACGGTTCCCTTGCTGGTCGGTACCGACGGCGTGCAGAAGATGTCCCAGTCGCTCGGCAACTACATCGGAGTGGATGACGAGCCGGCGGAGATGTTCGGGAAGATCATGTCGATTCCCGATGAGGCGATGGGGGAGTACTACCGGCTGACGACCGAACTCCCCCTGGACGAGGCTGAGGGGGTTCTCGCCGGGCTGGAGGACGGGTCGGTTCATCCGGGTGACGCCAAGCGACGTCTGGGGCGAGAGGTAGTCGCTCTGTTTTATGACGCCGGAGCGGCCACCGATGCCGAGGCGGCCTTTGATCGCATCTTCAAGGACAAGGATGCACCGGACGAAGTGGCGGAGTTCGCGCTGGATGACGAGAACGACCCGGTGTGGCTACCGGGCTTGCTCAAGGATGCCGGTCTGGTGTCTTCGACGAGCGAGGGCAAGCGAATGATTGCCCAGGGCGCCGTCAAGCTCGATGGTGAACGGGTCGAAGAGGAGCACGTGGCGCGGGCCGACCTGTCGGGTCGGGTCGTACAAGTGGGCAAGCGCCGGTTCGTAAAACTCCCGCCGGCCGAAGACGTCCCGCCACCCGGGAGTTGAGAACGAGGATTCTCAAGAAGCCTGAGGAGCCTGAGAGAAGCTCTTGCCGACTGCCGATTGCCGACTGCTACTGCCCGGTCGGCTGGATGCGGGGGATCTCTCCAGTAATTTCTTCCCAAGCGTGGCCTGCTTCCTGGATTTGCTCTTTCCAGGCCTGCACCCGCCACTGCATTCGCTGCTGCCTGCGGTCCTGGACCGCAATAGCCGCCTCGCCAACTGTCCGAAGCATCTTGCCTAAGTTCTCACGCATCACTGCCTCCTTTCGCCTTTCGACGTTGGATCGGTGGAGGCAGGTTCCCGTCCGCTATCCGATTTGTAGTGGTTAGACCGGGGGGCCCGATGCCAGCACCTCGGGTGAGACGGTGTCGGAGTACTGGGCGAAGTTGTCGCGAAACCTGGCTATGAGTTTGGTTGCTTGCGCGTCAAAGGCGGCCACGTCTTCCCAGGTATCGCGTGGGTTGAGGATCTCTTTGGGAACGCCTCCGATATAGGTGGGAACCTCGAGCCCGAACACCGGGTCGAGGAAATAATCGGCGTGGTCGAGGTCCCCGTGCAGCGCGGCATTCAACATGGCACGGGTGTGGGGGATCTTGATGCGTTCACCTATGCCGTAGGGGCCGCCGCTCCAGCCGGTGTTGATCATCCACACCTTGGCGTCTAACTCTTCGATCTTGTCACGCAGAACATTGGCGTAGTAGGAGGCCGCCAACGGAAGGAATGGGGCGCCGAAACATGTCGAGAACGTCGCCTCCGGATCCACCACACCCCGCTCGGTTCCGGCCAGCTTCGATGTGTAGCCGCTGATCAGGTAGTACATCGCTTGCTCCCGGGACAACCGCGAGATGGGTGGCAATACCCCGAATGCGTCCGCGCTCAGGTAGACGATGTTCGACGCATGGGGACCTGTCAGGCTCGGCTCCACAATGGGTAGATAGCTGAGCGGGTACGAGGTGCGGGTGTTCTCAGCCTTGGAACCGTCGTTGTAATCCGGTCGGCGGGTGATGGGATTCAGCACCACATTCTCCAGAATCGATCCGAACCTCCCCGCCGCCCGGTAAATGAGGGGCTCGTCGTCCTCGCTCAGACGGATCGTCTTAGCGTAAGACCCGCCTTCGATGTTGAAGACGCCGTCCTCCCCCCAACCGATCTCATCGTCGCCGATCATGTTCCGTTCCGGATCGGTGGCGAGTGTGGTCTTGCCCGTCCCGGATAGGCCGAATATGACTGCCACGTCCCCGTGGTCTTTTCCAACGCTGGCGGAGGCGTGCATGCTGAGCGCACCGGCTTTCGGCAACAGGTAGTTCATCACCGAGAACACCGACTTCTTGACCTCACCGGCGTATTTGCTTCCACCGATGAGCAAGATCTTCCGTGCGAAGCTCACGCAGATGAACACTTCGCTGCGAGTCCCGTCTCGCTCCGGATCCGCTTTGAAAAACGGGGCATGGACGACGTTGAAATCGGTGACGAACGGCTCGACCTCGTCATCAGACCGGGCGAAGTGCTCGGGCAGAATGAACATGTTCCTGGCGAACAACGCGTGCCAGGCGCTCTCGGTGACCATCCGAACCCCCAGCCGATATTTGAGGTCGGCACCGGCGTAGTTGTCTTGCACGTAGAGCGAGTCGCGGCCGGACAGGTACTCGGCTACACGCGTATAGAGCCGGTCGAACACGTCGGGCTCCATTGGCTGGTTGAAGCCTCCCCAGGCGATCTCCCCCTCGGTGTCGGGTTCCCGGATGATGAACCTGTCCCTGGGGCTCCGTCCCGAGTAGGGCACGGTATCGACCACGAGTTGGCCGTCTGCTGCCAACTCGGCGAGCCCGGCTTTGACGGCGTGCTCGCAGAGGATCGGCATGGTGGTGTCCCAGAACACTTCACCGGTTGGTTTCATGGCTAGTTCGTCCAGGCTTGGCACGTCGCCACCTTTTCAGGGTTGGTACTCAAAGCCTATCCCGCCCCAGGCGGTCCTTCGGCTTTAAGCCGGCTCGGAACAACTCCCGGACTCGGGAAGGTGTAGTCGACAATGGAGGGTGTTTCGACACTCCAGTCCAGGCGGCCTACGTGGGTGGGGCCTTCGGCTCGAGGAACGGCATCATCGACCGCAGGTCGGCACCCGCCTGCTCGATGAGCTCCCTTTGCTCCTCGTCGCGGCGCGCCTGGAGATGGGGGGCACCTGCCTTGCCTTCCGCTATCCACTCTCGTGCGAATTCACCTGACTGGATTTCCTCGAGGATCGCAGCCATTGCCTTGCGTGTCTCGTTGGTGACGATGCGGGGCCACGGGTGTAGTCGCCGTATTCCGCCCTGTCCGAAATCGAATACCGCATCCAGGAAAGACCACCCTCGTAGAGAAGGTCCACGATGAGCTTGAGCTCGTGAAGGGTCTCGAAGTAGGCCGACTCGGGTTGGTATCCGGCATCTATCAGCGTGCTGAATGAGGCCTTGATGAGCTCCGAGATCCCTCCACAAAGGATGACTTGCTCGCCAAAAAGGTCGGTCTCCGTCTCCTCCTTAAAGGTGGTCTTGAGAACCCCGGCTGCGGTCCCGCCAATTCCCCAGGCGTATGACAGGCCTAAATCCCAGGCGGTGCCTGTGGCGTCCTGGTGGGATCGCAAGCAGGCAAGGTACCCCGCTCTTCTCGGTGTATGTCCTGCGCACAAGGTGACCCGGGCCTTTGGGAGCGACCATGGCGACGTCGACATCGGCCGGGGGAGTGATCTCACCGAAGTGGATGTTGAAGCCGTGAGCGAAGAGAAGTGCATTGCCCGGTTCGAGGTGAGGCGCGACGTAGGTCTTGTACAACCCGGCCATGTGCTGATCTGGAACAAACAGCATGATCACGTCTGCTTGTCTGGCGGCCTCCGCCGGAGTCACCACTTCGAGGTCGGCGTCCTTGGCCTGTCGTTGCCGGTTCGACTCTTCACGGAGACCTACCAGCACGTGAACCCCCGACTCTGCCAGGTTCATGGCGTGGGCATGGCCCTGACTGCCGAATCCGATTACGGCGACGGTCTTCCCCTGGATGATGCTCGGGTCGGCATCCTCGGTGTACCAAACCTCTGCCATGACTGCCGCCCTACGTTCAGAACTTGCGAGGGTAGCGTACGATCGGTTCCGAGGATCTGTGGATCCTCGTGGGTCCATTGACTTTCGCTGATACCCTTCCCGCATGGCCGACAAGAGCGAAACCAGTGTGGGTAGCCGGGTGGTCTTCGCATTGCTAGTTGTGTTCGCTGCGTGGATCGTCCTCAAGTGGGTGGTGAAGGTGGTGGCAGCTGTGGCTAACACCATCGTTGTGCTCGGACTTCTCGTGTTCGCCGCCTGGCTCTTCCTGGGTCGCCAGAACCGGTCTTCTGAGTAAGAAACCTCGAAAGCCTCCAGTGTCCCGCGTCGCAAGTCCTGCACAGAATCTCGCCGGGCCTCGACGCCCCTGGCTGCGTCCTCGTCCTCGACGTAGCCCCGCTAGGCCTTCGTCCTGCGTCCTTGCCATGAACGCCGAGTCCTCGGCGATATCAGCACAAACTTACGACGCAGGACACTAGTTGTCCCCTGCCGTCGCCACACCTGACCCCTCTGCGATACTCCCGGCATGAATCGGACCCTGGTGGCGATACACGCCCACCCCGACGACGAGAGCTCCAAAGGGGCCGGGACAGTTGCCCGTTACGCCGATCTGGGTGTGCGTTGCGTTCTGGTGACCGCCACCGGAGGCGAAGCCGGGGACATCCTCAACCCGGCCATGGACCGCCCCGAGATTGTCGAGAACCTCCCCGCAGTTCGTCGAGCTGAACTGGAGAAAGCGGCCGCCCTTCTTGGATTTTCCGAGATAGTCCACCTGGGGTTCCGCGATTCAGGAATGCCCGGCTCAGATGCCAACGCCCACCCCGACGCGTTCGTCAACGCCGACACGGAGGTTGCCCTCAACGCGATTGTGGCCGTCATTCGCCGCGAGCGGCCCCAGGTGATCCTCGGTTACGACTCTCATGAGTATTACCCCCATCCCGATCACCTCAGGGTCCACGAGCTAGCGACGAAGGCGTTCGCGGCGGCGGCTGATACCGATGCCTTTCCGATTGCGGGACCTCCCTGGCAGGCCCAGCGCCTCTACGCTCCCATCTTCTCGCGGCAACGCTTGGTTGCACTCGACGAGGCAATGAAGGAGAGGGACCTCGAGTCTCCGCTGGGACGCTGGTTGGCGCGGTTCCCTGAGGAAGCCGACACCAGAGTCGACGCACGCATCGACATCACCACGACATTGAGCCGGGCGCGCAATGCTCTGCGAGCCCATGCCACCCAGGTTGATCCCGACGGTTTCTGGTTTCAGATCCCTGAGGAGGTCGTCATCGAGGCTTATCCATATGAGGACTTTGCCTTGCTGGCAGGGACCGATGGCTCCGGCTCGGACCAGGATCTATTCGCCGGGCTCTGATCAATCCGAAGGGCTACCGAACCTCACATTCTTTCGGGCGTTGCCCACCAGCTCAATGAGCTCGGACCGCATGGCTTCGAGTAAGTCCTTGGTTGATCCGATGCCGGTCTGTGCCTCAGTCAGGGCTCGCTTGGCGGTGGAGAACCGCTTGGCCAGAATGCCGATGCGATCCAGATGATCGAGCAAGGCTGCGTGGTCGACCCCGTCACCGCCGGCCGAGGTTGAGGTGATCAGAAGCAGCTGCGCCACACGGAGGGCAACAGCCAGCGCGGCTCCATCGCCTTCGTCGACCACCAGAACCCGGTTGCCGTAGATGGCGAAGTGTCCCACCTCAGTGGGGAAGGCATCGCGGGCACTTACACAGATGGCCACCTGGGCCTGGCGATTGGCCATGGCCCGGTCGAGCTCTTCGAGAATGCCATCCGACCCTGCCAAGCCTATCCGCCCTGTGTTCTTGGCCTCGATGACGACCCGTGAACTCTCCGTGAGGGCGACGGTCAGGTCACCAACGAGAGCTTCAGGGCCGAGCGCACCGGCCGCACGTGACGTGCGCTCGACGACGCAACTCCCGATGCCACCGGCCCAGGCTCGCACCGCATCTTCCACCGAGTCCTCGAAGAGAAACCCTTTCCGGGTGCCGAGCTTCGCCTCGCTCCGCTTGCCTTTCTCTTCATGCAACGCGTCTCGCAGCGCTTGAATCTCGCTCAGCATTTCCGTCCGCATCCGGGCCAAAGCCGAGTCGTCGGCTTCAGGATCGAGAGCAGCCTGGAGCCGCTCCTCGAGCAGGCCTTTCGGTCCGACCAGCGTTTCCAACCGATCCACCAGGCGGCTGCTCACGCTGCCGGCCTGGTCGACATCGAATCCGGCAAACAGGGTCTCCTGCCACTTGTGGAACTCGCGCAACGACTTCGAGAGCAGTGACGTACGACGATCGGGGTCGAGCTGCTCGGTGATGGTCCGCTCTGCCTCGGACAGCATCTCGGCCACGCGCTTCTCCGCTGCACTGTTGGCTTCCTCGACCTGGCGGCGGACCTCTGAGCGGACACCTTCGAGGCCCAGATCTACGCCCATAGTCAAGAGACCCTTGGCTCCCACGGCCAGGGCCCGCTCAACGACCTCTGGCCAATCGCTGGAAGGGTGAGCAGCTAATAGCTGCCCCAATGAGGGGTTATCGCTGACCAGGCCTTCGATCTTGGTGACTCTTCCGTCGCAAGTGATATGTGCCATGTCAAGAAACTTATTGGCTGACTGTGACAGAAACCCCACTGAGTGGGACAATCGCCCCGAAATGACTGCCGCCGACGCACTGCGTGACTCGCTGGAAGAGCTGGCCGGCGCCCTCGAGGGCTTCGAGTTTTGGCTTCCGGGGCCGGATCAGGGGCCGCGGGAGCGGGCGCGGGCTGAGCTGGTGAGATCAATACGCGAGTATCTTCTGCCGCGGCTACAGGATCCCGAGGCTCCGGTGGTGGCGGTTGTGGTTGGGCCCACCGGCAGCGGGAAGTCCGTGCTTCTCAATTCCCTCGCCGGCCAAAATGCCAGCGAGCCCGGCGCGCTGCGACCGACCACTCGCTCCCCGGTTGTATGGGCGCATCGCTCCAACTCCGGGCGTTACCAGAGCGGTTTCCTGGCCGGCCTGGGGAGTCGCGATGTCAAGCTGGTGTTAGGGGAAGATCCTCTTACCAAACAACTGACGGTTATCGACGCTCCCGATTTCGAATCGGTCTACCTCGACAGCCGGGAGGTGGGTGAGCAGGTCCTGGCAGTCGCCGACCTGTGTATTTTCATTGCGAGCGCTTTGCGGTACGCAGACGCCGCCGCCTGGGAATTCCTCGATCAAGTTCGACAGCGGGGTTTGCCGATTCTGTTCGTGCTCAATCGACTCGGCACGGACCCGGAGGCTCGCAAGGTCATCCTCAACCACTTCGCGGCGATGCTCAAGACCCGCGACCTGCTGCTCGAGGCCGACGCCTCGTTGATCTTCGATGTCTCTGAGCAGGTTGTCTACCCGCGCCGCGGCGGGCTTCATGCTGATGCGGTCGCCGGGATTCGGCGCGAACTCTCCCTCATTTCCGATCCCACCCTCCGCCGCGAGGTGGTCCGCCAGTCCACCGAGGGTGCGCTGGCCGAGGCGATAGACAAGGTCGGGCGGATCGCCGACGCCGTGCAAGACGACCGGGCGGTCGTTGAGACGCTTCAAACGATGGCAGACCAGGCTTACGCCGCCGAGCTCACGGAGTGCAACCGGCTGATACAAGACGGCGGTCTGGTGGTGATGGCCGGTGGGGAGGATCGGCATGTGGTCGTCCGCGAGCTTGCCGCCGCGTTTAGCCGGCGGGCCGGTATCGCTTCCCGAGACGCCGCCACACTGTGGGACGGCCTCGCCGAAGGGCAGGCTCTGCTGCAGCTGGTGCTTACGCTGTGGA